>Ga0207702_10000520_pt1 | contig 43205 bp, 74 predicted proteins | sample KBSCornC62_FD_184302 | JGI IMG/M metagenome (GOLD analysis project Ga0207702, IMG submission 184302) | Corn rhizosphere microbial communities from Kellogg Biological Station, Michigan, USA - KBS Corn C6-2 (SPAdes) (version 2) | ecosystem: Host-associated > Plants > Roots > Rhizosphere > Soil ... | reverse complement strand
TGGGACGGCCTGGCACTGGGGCGCCGCCGGTCGGTGGTTCGGGAGCTGGTGACGGTGAAGCTGTTCCCGTCGGCGAAGGGCCCGTCGTTCGATGTGAAGTCTGTCGAGGTACTCGACGCCTGACATGCTTGGGGCCGCCCGCGACGCCGGTGGCGAGCGTCTGTGGCGGCCTCGGGGTGAAGCTGTGATCAGGTTGCTGCCGGCTCAATGGCCAGCTTCTCGTAGGCGCAGAAGGCTGCGTCTCTTGCGTACTGGATGTTTCTAGGGACCGTCTTGTCGACGACCAGGAAGTGGCGCCCGTCCTCGGTGTCGATGCCGAACGCGTGTGGACCGTGCAGGTCCGTCACGATGAGTTCGACGTCTAACACAGGCTGTTCACTGTCCATACACGTGCCCCTCCCGTACCCGAAACCCGCGCTCAACGGGGTGGAGGAACCACGTTGCCACGTTGTTTCCTGTGGCGCTAGAGGTTCTACATCATTCGATTCGAACAAACGTTCACTCGGCCGGGCGGTCAACCGCTTCAGTGTCCTTAAATGCCTCGCGATGCCTCTGAAGTGGCCTTCCGCCACGCTGGAGTACGGCTTCGAGGGCTCTTGCCTCGATCTCCTGGACCTCGCTTAGCGGGGTGTCCGGCGCAAGGACTCCAACCACCGCAATGACCGTGTTCCGCACGATCATCCCGACGCCCTCGGGCGCATCGGCCGGAGGGTCCTCGATCTCATAGCGGGTGGTGGCTGGGGGCTGTGCCGCTCCTGGTTCGAGGGTGGGCTCGCCGCCGGCTCGCACGTTCCGTGCGCTCTCCCGCGTCCAGCCGAGGACCTCCGCAATAGGGGCCAGGGTGGATGGTGTGCGTTTGTAGTCGTTCCCCCGCTGTTCAAGGTTCTTGACGCTGCCGAGCGAGACGCCCGCAGCATCGGCCACGCGCTGCCTGCTTAGGCCAAGCGCAGTGCGGCGCTCAAAAAGAGCCCGTGCCAGGCGATCCCATTCCTCACTCATGTGCCACATGATGCCCCATGAGGGGCAACCCTTTGCAACGCGTGCGGGCTATTTGACCTCCCCTTGGCTAAAACTAGACAGCAGGAATGGTTGTCTAGCGTTTGTTGCCCAATGGTTGCCCGCTCGATACCCCTAAGGGTTGTGGTTAGGCAACCAATACCCTATGGTTGCCTCATGCAGGCCAACGGATCAGCCATCCGAGCTCTACGGGTGGCGCATCGAATAGGCATCCGGGGACTCGCCGACTCGGCGAAAGTCCACCGCACCTACCTCTCGCGTTTGGAGCGCGGGCAGCGCGGAGCGACGGACGAAACGATCATCCGGATCGCCGAGGCGCTGGCCGTTCCCGTCGAGGCGATCACGCGGGATGCGGCATGACCCCAACGGAGCGCAAGCGGAACGAACGCGACCGCATCTTCCAGGCCGGTTGGGACAACGCGGCCAAGATGCCGCCACTTACCGAACGACAGGTCGAACGCTGCGCCTTCCTGATCGCGCCCGCATTCGACGCGACCCCCGCCGCGCTGCCGACAGCGGCGTAGCAAACGAGCCCGCACCTGCGTGAACAGGCCGGGCTCCGGACCAGAGAACCCATCGAGAACCGAGAAGCACCGAAAGGAACTGGTCACGATGAGAGTACCAACCATCGCCCCTCCGCCGCTTCCGCCCGGCCACACCCGTGCCGCCGCGGTACTGCGCGACCTGCGCGCCGCCGACACCTCGTGGACCGCGCTCGGCATGCGCCGCCCGGTCGCGCCGACGCCGGCCGCGCCGCTGACGCTGACCGACTGGTCCGCGCGGCTCGCGTCCGACTGGGAAAGCGTCGACGCCCAGCTCAACCGCCTGCGCGTCCGCATCGCCGCCGAGCAGGTCGGGCTGGAGCGCAGTCACGCCGTGGCGGTCTGCATGCTGACGCAGCCGCTGTTCGCGGAGCTGGCCGACTTCGCCGCCGAGATCGACGACGACCGCGGGGCGCTGTGCGGGCACGTCAACGCCGAGCGCGTGCTGCTCGCCGCCCTGGCGCCGCTCGCGACGGTGAAGGCCGAGGTGGCGAAGTGAGCAGTCCGGACCGCCACCACATCCTGAGCGTGCTCGCCGACGCCCGCAACAGCGCGCAGGGCCGCGCGCAGTTCTACCGCACCCAGCCGTACCCGGCGATGACCCTAATCGCCGAGGACCACGCCTACTCGCTGGCGCTGCTGATGGACGCCATCGACGCCGGCCTGCTCGAGCAGCTGCACGACGACGCGCAGCAGCGACTGCTGGCCGGCGTCGCCGACGCCGAGGCCGAAAGCGAGGCAGCGGTCGACGAGGGGCTGACCATCCAGGACATGCGCGCCGTCTTCGGCGAGCCGGTTGAGGGCAGCGACTACGACGTGATGCCAGACCTGCCCGAAGGCGGGGTCCACTGATGGCCGCCGTGACGTCCGCCCTTGCTTACTCCGTAGCGACCGGCGACTACACCATCGAGCAGCTGGAGGGCGAAGCCTGCGCCAAGTGCGGCGCCGACTTCAGGCCCGGCCAGGACCTCGAGCTCGTGTTCAGCGGCGACGACTACGACCTGTACGCGCACGTCGATTGCGGATCGGTGGCGTCGCGATGAACTCCCTGACGATCCGCGACGTCGCGATGTCCCCGAAGGTGGCAGCCGAGCTGCTGGCCCTGGCCCCCGATGTGCCGCCGGTCATGACCGACGACGCTGTGGTGGCCGCGATCGGCTCGGTGCTCGACGCGCACGGCGGCGACATCACGCTGTGCCTGGCCGACCTGGCCTACGCCTACGGCGATCATCCGGCAGAGGTGGCCGCACGCATGTCGCGCGCTGTGGTCTACACCTCGCGACTGCTCGATGTGGAGGCGTAGCCATGGATCGGAGACAGCACATGAGCGACCCCTACCGCCACCCGGCCGGCCGTACCTGCGGCGTCGTCGTGGCCACGTGGGCCGCGCTCGCCGGGCTGCTGGCGATGCTCGTGCGGAAGGCGGGGCGGTGATGGCCATGCCCCCAACCGAGCACGTCCTGATGGCACTGGGCGTCCAGCGCACCGCGCAGCTGGAGCTGGCCAAGCACGTGAAGGCCACCGCCCCCTACGCGGACGCGCTGATCACCACCCACACCGACACCGCCCGCGCCTGCGAGCTGCTGCACCGGGCCGTCACCGACGGGCTGCTGACCGAGTTGGAGGCCCGCTATGGCTGACACCGAATGGGCCGCCCAGGTGGTGGATCTCAGGCCCGGACTGTACTGCCGCCCCATGGTCGAAGCGACCGGGCCCGCCCTGGCCGATCTGGTCCGCCACGTCGTCGAGCTGCTGGCCGACTCCATCCACGACGGCGACGAGCGCGCGACCGCCTGGTCCGACTACGTCATCGCGGTCGGGAACCTGAAGGCCGCCGACGACGACACCCGCCCGGACCGCGAGGTCGACGTCGCCGACGCCTGGGAGGCGCTGGAGGCCGAGCTGCCGGGCGCGATCCGGCTGTCGCTGGTCGACGCCTGCGCGGTCGGGCGGCTGCTGGACCGGACCGCGTCCGGAGCGCTGCACGAGATCGGAAGGAGCACGCGATGACCGAGATCGCTATCCGGGCCGCGAGTCTGCCCGAAAAGATCGACTACGCCGACCGGCTGTGTAACGCCGTGCTGCTGCCCGCCCAGTACCGCGACAAGCCCGCGAACATCCTGTGGGCCATCGAGTACGGCGAGACCCTCGGCATTACCCCGATGGCTGCCATCACCGGCGTCCACGTCATCGAGGGCAAGCCGTCCGCCTCAGCCGCGCTCATCTCCGGACTGGTCCGCCGCGCCGGCCACAAGTTGCGCGTCACCGGCGACGCCTTCTCCGCGACCGCGCAAATCATTCGGGCGGACGACCCCGAGTACACGTTCTCGGTGACGTTCACCATCGAGGACGCCAGGACGGCGGGACTGACCGGCAAGCCGGTCTGGAAGAACTACCCGGCCTCGATGCTCAAGTCCCGCGCGATCACTCAGGTGGCCCGGGACGCCTGCGAGGAGATCCTGTTCGGGCTGCACTACACCCCGGAAGAGCTCGGCGCCGAGACCGACGCCGACGGCAACCCGGTGGAGCTGCGCACGGCCCAGCGCGGCGCGATCCCCCAGGACGAGTGGCAGACGCCAGCGCCGGCGGTCTTCCACACCATCGATCCGGGCCTCGGCGCTACCGCAGAGGACGCCGAGGTTGTCGAGGTTGTCGAGGACCCCAGGGCCAGCATGGAACAGCGGGCGGCGGTCGGCGGCGGCCTGCGCGCAGTGCGCGGCCTAACCGACCCGGTGGAGATGCTTGCGGCAGTGCAGCAGATCGTCGGACGCGAGCTGGCCGGCCCGACCGAGCTGACGCCCGAGGAGGCCGACCTCGTGGTGGCGACGCTGCGCGAGGAGCAGAAGGCAAAGACCCGAGCCGAGCGGCAGGCGTCCGAAGCGGAGATCACGCCGGACGTGCCGCCGACCTACGCGTCCGGCAGCCAGCTGACGACGCTGAAGCAGGCGCTGGCCGGGATCGGCATCGAAGGCCGGGCCGCGCTGCTCGCCTGGTGCGGCGGCAAGCTCGAACGCCAGATCGGCGCGATGAAGGACCTGACCGCCGAAGAAGCCGACCGGCTGATCGCCGAGCTGTACGCGCCGCTGATGGACAACACGCTGCTGATGGACCGGCTGACCGCCGCCATGCAGGCCTCGGCGACGTCCGACGAGCTGGCCGACGTGTCCGAGCGCGTGTGGACCGAGCACGAGGCCGGGAACCTGACGCAGGCCGAGGTGTCGAAGCTCCAGGACATCAGTCTGGCCCGCGAAAGCGAGCTGGCTACAGCAGGAAAGGCAGCAGCATGAGCGCCGAGACAGCGGCCGTTTTTGAAGAGGCCGCCAACGTGATCCGGCGGAACGGCTTCTACAAAGGTTCGATGTTCCGCTTGCTGGCCGGTAAGCGGGCGGCAGAGTGCCCGGTCTGCACCTGGGGCGCGCTGGCGATCGCAGTCTGCGGAACGCCCGAGCTGCCGACCAACCGGGAGGTCCGCCAGGTGCTTCCTGTCGTCAAGACCCTGGCCCGCTTCCTGGGCCTGGGTACCGCTGGCGACGACGCCATGTGGACCATCCCGGACTGGAACGACCACCCCGACCGCACCGCCGAGCAGGTCATTGCCGCGCTGGAGGCTGCGGCCCAAGCCGAATGGGAGGTCGCATCATGACCCGCCACCCGCACCGCACCTGGCGTCGCGCCGCCACCCACGCCGCCGTCGCCACGCTGCTGGCCGCCGACGCAGCCGCGGTCGGCGTCGCAGCCTTCCGCGACCGCGGCAACGCGCCGACGCTCATCGGAGCGGTCGCCCTGGCCTACGCCGCGTTCCTCACGCTGTGCCTGGCGGTCTCGGCGGCCTGCTCGACCGGCTGGCACGCCGGCCGCGGCGCCTACGTCCGGCGCCGGTACGTCGAGACGCACCGGCCGCCGTTGTCGCGGGCCACGATCGCGGCGATGCGGCAGCGCGCGCACGCCGAGGAGCGGGCCTACGTCGAGCACACCGCCCAGCCGTCGCCGACGGTGCTGCTGCCGCGGCTGGACGACACCGTGGTGCTGGAGGTCGTCCACACGGCGCCGTGGGACGACTGGTTCCGGACGGCGGCCGGGGTCGGGGGCCGATCGTGACCCGGCCGCGCCTGCTCGACCTGTGCTGCTACGACGGCGGGGCCGCCATGGGCTACCACCGCGCCGGCTTCGAAGTCGTCGGCGTGGACATCGAGCCCCGGCCGAACTATCCCTTCGAGTTCCACCAGGCCGACGCCGTGGAGTTCCTCAAGCTGCACGGCCACGAGTTCGACGCAGGCCACGCCAGCCCGCCGTGCCAGAACAAGTCCGCACCGACGCTCGGCACGAACGCCGCCCGCAACGCGGCGACCGGGCGCACCCACCCAGACCTGATCCCGCCGATCCGCGAGGCGTTCATCGCCAGCGGGCTGTCCTGGGTCATCGAGAACGTGCCCGCGGCGGCCCTACGCCGGGACCTGGTGCTGTGCAACGAGATGTTCAAGACCGAAGGCGTCAGCGTCATCCAGCACCGCGTATTCGAGTGTGGCGGCTGGACGCCCCCGCAGCCGAAGCACGTCAGGCACCGCGGCTACGTGCGGGGCTGGCGGCACGGGGTGTGGCGCGACGGGCCCTACGTCCAGGCCTACGGCAAGGGCGGCGGCAAGGCCACGGTCGCCGAGATGCAGGAGGCGAAGGGCATCGACTGGACCGACGATCACTTCGCACTGCGGGAGGCGATCCCGCCGGCCTACGCGGAGTACGCCGGACGCCACCTGATGGCCCACCTGACGGGAAGCGCCGCGGCGCCCCTCGAAGCCCTCACTGCCGTCCCCCTCTTCGAGGAGATCCCCATGTCCCAGCCTCCCACCATCCCCCTCGGCGCCCCGGCGTCGTGGTCCCGCGTCGTCGTCGACCGCGCCGGCTCGCAGTGCGAGTGCACCGGCGGCTGCGGCGCCACCCACTCCCGGACGCAGGGCCGCTGTCCGCGCCGTCACGGCGGCTGGCACAACCGGCGCGAGACCCGCCTGATCCTGGCGCCTCGCAGGCCGCTGACGCCGCTCGCTCAGGCTGTGGCGCTGCCGGACGCGGAGCTGATGGCGGAGTGCGAGGAGTGCCTGAAGGGCGCGGAGAAGCTCGCGAGAGCGCCGCGCCCGTAGAGACCGCCGGTGCGCCCCGTTGGTGACTCTCGGGACCCCGCACCGGCTGCTGGAGCGGCCCGTAACCCCCTGACGGCGGTGCTCCAGCCGCCCGGCAGTCGCCTGGAAACGGCTGCCGGGCCCTAGACCAACTGACCGCCGGGCGCGTGCTGGGGAAGCGCGCAACGCCCGGCACCGGCCGCCCGCGTTGCGTGGGGCGGAACGCGGGCGGCCAACCAGACGTGAACACGACGAAGGACACCGATATGACGAACACCGACCTGCTGAAGCGCACACTCCAGCACATCGAGACCCACCCCAACGAGTGGGACCAGGAACGCTGGGTCACCAAGACCGACTGCGGCACCTCCTACTGCTTCGCCGGATGGGCGCTGATGCTGTCGGAGGTACCGATTATCGCCACTCAGCTCAACGAGCCGACGGTGGAGATCGACAACCTGAGCCGCGCCCTGGCGAGGGCGGGCATGAGCGCCATCGTCAACCCAGACGACTGCTGGAGCGGTACCCGCATGACGGTCCGCGACGCGGCCGAGACGCTACTTGGCCTCAGAGGCAGGGCGCTTCCCGACCCGGAGGATAACGGGTTGTTTGCCTGCGCCGCCGACGTCCTGTTCGAGGCGGACAACAGCCTCGACGATCTGCGCGAGTACGTCGCCGGACTGTGCGGCGAGACCACCGAGACGGCGGCCTTCTGATGCCCGGCTGGCGTTTCAGCGGCGGCACCTCCCGCCCGGACCCCACCGTCATTCCCTGCACCAGCGACGCCTACGCGACCGCCAAAGCCGCCGCCCGCGTCCTGGAGTACTGGGACGCCCGGGTCTACGTGTGGGACGACGACGGCACGCCCGTGGTGTGCTGCGTGCGGCGCGGGGAGCCGCCGGAGAACCCGGAGTTCCTGCTGCCGGGCCGCCAGTTGGTGGTCGGCTGCGACGGCGGCTGGCGGATCGAGGCCGCGCCGGCTGAGGCGGTGGCATCGTGAACGCCCGCGGCACCGGCACGACCATGGCCCAGCTGCTCGGCGACGACCTCGGCCCGCGCGAGAACAGCGCCGCCGAGAAGACGTACGCGGGCCTGTGCATCAACCGCCACGCCCGCGACGAGGACGACCGGCAGCTGCTGCACGCGGCGCTGTTCGGCGAGCCGCGCGTCAAGGGCCCGGCCGGGTTCAAGGGCCGCGCCCCGGGCGATGAGACCGGGCTGCAACCGCACGGCACCGAAGCTGCGTACCAGCGGCACAAGCGGCGTCGCGAGCAGGCGTGCGAGCCGTGCCTGGCCGCCGCCAGCAAGGCGAATGTTGAGAGCTGGCGCAAGGCGAACGAGCCGGTGGCGGTACTGCGGGCCAAGCCCGGGAGCCGCTACCGGTACCCGGAGCCGCTCGGCGATGCGGGGGCGTCCTACCGCCGCCGGGTGCGGGAGTGGGGCCGGGCGCAGGGGTGGCCGGTGCATGCGCGGGGGGTGGTGCAGGCGTGGCTGCTGAACGCGTACTGCGACGCCACCGGGGACGTGTGGGGCGGGGCTGAGGCGTGATGGCCGCCCCGTCCAGGCCGCGAACGTGCCCGACCGCCGCCGACTACCGCGTGGCGGGCTACCACGTCGGCCGGTGCGCGGTGTGCGGGCAGCTGGCGCCGGTGTATGGCGGGCGGCTGGTTGCGCATCCGACGCTGCGGCGCCTGGTGCAGCAGGGCGGGCGGTAGCGGTGGGCAGCGTCGTGTCAGTCCGCGCTGGTACGGCGCTGCTCCGCCTCGTGCTGCTCCAGCAGCTCGGCCGCGTGCGCCTTGACGTACTCACCGACCCACGCCGGGACGATCGTCATCACCGGTTTGTTCCGGTGCGTGATGTCCGTCATCGGCAACTCGCCGAGCTCCGGGCGCGACTGGCGGATGCCCTCGCTGATCTGGCCCAGCACCTTGTAGACGTCGCCGGTGGCGTACTCGGTCACGGTCACTTTGGGCTCCATGGTCACGTGGGGATTGTACGCAGACTTGCGCTACATCCTAACTTCTCACGTCTTGCTCCACAAGAAAATAGTGCATTACAGGAACTTCAAGAACTTCGTTAAGATGAGTCCAGCACCACGCACCACCAGCCACATCAGCACACGAACAGGAAGGCGGAGTACGTGACGGACCAGGAGTCACCACCGGCTCGCGTACCCGTGCGGATCGACTTTGAGATCAGCTCGGATGCGCACCACTGCTGGCCGGTCGGCAAAGCCGGGACTGCTGCTTTCGGCCTCTTCATGCTCTGCGGGTGCTGGAGCGCCCGCAGCGAGCAGCCCGGCCACGTGCCGGAGTCCATAGCCGCCAAGTACGGCGACGCCGAGTGGGATCAGTACGTGATGCGGCTCGTCGCAGCCGGCATGTGGAAGCCGGTGGAGGGCGGCTGGCAGATGGTCCCCGTGCCGATTCCGTTCAAACCGCTGTACCGATTCCGTCCGGTCTACCGCCGCGACCCCATTCCCGCACACTTGCGTGACGCCGTCATGGAACGCGACGGGCACGCCTGCGTTCTGTGTGGCGCGACCGAGGATCTGACGCTCGACCACATCCGCCCGTGGTCGCTCGGCGGCCCGGATACCTACTCGAACCTGCGCGTGCTCTGCCGGAGCTGCAACAGCTCCAAGGGAGCGCGTGTCTGATGCCCTGGGTCCGCTTTGATGACCAGTTCCCGATTCACAGGAAGCTTGCAGGCCTGTCGGATGCTGCATTCCGCCTGCACGTCTCGGCGATCTTCTGGTGCGCCCGCAACCTCACAGACGGTGTGGTGCCAGTAGGGGATCTCGAGGACGTGTCAGCGCGCGTGCGAACGCCGACTCGCTTCGCGGCCGAACTCGTGATTCGCCGACTCTGGCATCTCGGCGACGAGGAGTGCGATTCGGAACAGTGCGTCGCGGCCGGAGCGCCCGGCATCGACGGCTGGGTGATCCACGACTACCTCGAATACCAGCCTTCGCGAAGCAAAGTGCTTCAGACGCGCGAGGAGCGTAAAAAGGCTGGCGCAGAGGGCGGACGCAAGTCCGGCGAGACTCGTCGTAGCAGGTCAACAGGGCCTCGAAGCAAAACCGAAGCAAAACCGAAGCAGGGTGCTTCGCGTTTGCTTGAACCCCGTACCCGCTCTTCTCTTCGAGAAGAGGGTACGGGCGGCGCACCGCTGCGCGGTGGCGCTGCGCCGCCCGTACCAACCCCCACGCACACCCTCACGAGTGGTCGAGTCGTCTGCGCGACCCACCAACTCGAACTGCCCTGCCGCGGCTGCGCCTCCGATCTCGTCGCCGCCGACGTTGATGAGGACCTTGACCGCCGGCCGCCGAGCCGAGACGCGGTACGTGCCCAGCTCGCTGCGAACCGCGGCATGCACAACGGCAAGTCCACGTGGCTCGGGCCGCCGCTGGAGCTACAACCCGACCCGCAGGAGGCATGACCATGCCCCGCACTAGCCACGCTGCCGCCGACCTGCGCCAGGCCGTCATCGGCATCCTGTCCCGCCCCGGCGGCATCGAGCAGCAGGCCGACGAGATCTGCGCCGCCGTCGCCCGCGCCGGCAAGCAGCAGGCGGCCGAGGCCAAACCGAAGTGCCAGGCGCCCGAAGACCCGCACCTCGGCACCGAGCTCGTCGGCGGCCGGTGCCCGATCTGCCACTGGAGCCCGGCATGACCCGCATCCTGATCACCGGCTCTCGGCGCTGGACCGACATCGCCACCGTCAAAGCCGCACTCGCCCGCGCCATCGCCGAACACCCCGGCCCGGTCACCGTCGTACATGGCGATGCCCGCGGCGCCGACCAGCTCGGCGAGCTGGTCGCCTCCTCGGCCTGGCCGCACATCACCATCGAACGCTGGCCAGCGGACTGGAGCGGCCCGTGCCGCCCGGCCTGCAAGCCGGATCACCGGCGCTACCGTCCCGGCGGCGGCGACTACTGCCCGGCCGCCGGGACCTACCGCAACGCCGAGATGGTCGCCGCCGGTGCTGATCTGTGCCTGGCGTTCCCGATCGGCAAGTCGGCTGGCACCCGCGACTGCATGCGCAAGGCCGCCGCCGCCGGGATCCAGGTGGTCAACCTCGGCGAATCGAGGCGCGCATGACCCCGCCCCCGCCGCGCTGCCCCGGCGGCAAGCGCTTCCGCACCGAGCGCTACGCACGCCGCTACGCCTGGGGGCAGGAGTCGAACCCGGAGCTGCGGCCCACGCCGGTGCAGTGCGAGGCGCCAGAGTGCGGCGGCGCGTGGCACCTGGTGGCACCGAACAACGAGGCCCGACCCCCGCACCTGCCCGCGCAGGACGCGGAGACCGACAGAACTGGAGATAGAACATGAGCGAGAAGACCATCAGCGACCGCGAAGCCGAACAGCTCCGCGAGAAGATCGCGTTCATCAACGGCCACGGTGCCTACCGCACCGTCATGACCGATGCCGAGTCCGCCTGCGGGATCCTGCCGCGCTGCACGTCGCCCGATCACCCCGCTGAAGACCGCGAGTCGCAGTGGGACGTCCTGGACTGCTGCGAGGCGTACCCGCTGATCGAGACCTGGCACGAGCACATCGCCTCAGTCTGGGTGGACTCGCTGTACGTCATCCCGGCGCTGCTGGACGAGCGCGACCAGCAGCGCAAGGAGCTGGCCGAAGCCCGCGCCACGACGACCGCCGCCTACCGCGAGCGCGCCCACCTCGTCGCGCTGCTCGCCGCCGTCTACCCGGCCGAGTTCCGCGAGAACCCGGACCCTGACTACGCCGACTGGCCGATCATCTACGTGCAGCTGCCCACCGGACAGGCGTCGTGGCACATCTCGCCGAACGACATGGACCTGTTCCCCGGCGTGCGGTTCGGCACCGACGCCGAGTGGGACGGGCACACCACCGATGCGAAGTACGACCGCATCGACAAGATGACGCACATGCTGCACGTCGAGGGCGGCATCGAGGCCGTCGGCGGGCATCGGGGCGCACGGTGAGCGGCGAGCAGCAGGACGGGGCGGCCGAGGCGGTCCAGCGGTTCGCGGACGCCTGGCGCGACCCCCACGCCTACGTCCACGAGGCACGCAACGGCACCCTGCTCATTGCGAGGGATGACCACCGCACAGTGCGCCTGACCGAGCCGCAGCTGCGCGCCGTCCTGGCCGAGCGCGACGCCCTAGCGAAGCGGGTTGCGCACCTTGACAGCGCGCGTGACTCGGCGGTGCGCGAGTGGAGACGCGAGCACGATGCCGCCGACGCGCTTCAGGCCGAGCGCGACGCCCTCGCCGCGCGGGTCGCGGAACTGGAGGCCGAACGCGAGGCGGACACGCGGGTGGTGGCGGAGCTGCGGACGGCCTACAGCCAGGGCGGCCGAGGCTGGGCCGAGACCGACGCGCTGATCGCCCGCTTCGCCGACCGAATCGCCGCGTTGGCCGAGACGAGCGGCATATGAGCGGGCATCGAACGGTCCTGACGCTCGGCGGCGGCCGAGCCGTGGTGACCCTCAACGGCAAGGTCCTCTCCGACGAGCCCTACACCCCGGCCAGCGACTACATCCGCGAATGTATCGCCGCTGGCCTGTGCACCCGCTGCGACGGCAAGGGAGTCACCGAGTACTGGATCGGCACCGAGGAGCACCTCAAGTGCGATACCTGCGGTCGCCGCTGGTTCCGGGGCTACCCCTATCGCGAAGTCCCGCTCTTTGACACCGCAGACGGCGAGACCGTCGGCGCCGCCCCGCAGCAGCCCGAACGCGCCGCCGACGCGGACGGGAAGGCGAGCGACCAGTGACCTTCGAGCCCATCGACCACGACGAGACCGAAGACGCGCCGCCCGTCACGCGCCGACGGGTCGCCGGCCGCCGAGCTGAACGCCGCCGCTACGCCATCCTCGGCGCCCTCACCGAACACGGACCAACCCCCGCCCTCGACCTGGGCAAGCGGCTACGCCGCCCCGCCGGCACCATCTACCCCGACCTCGCCGCCCTCGAGAGCGACCGCCGCATCGTCGGCGAATGGCTGCCCGGACCGTGGCCCCGCCGCCGCCTCTACCGGCTGCCCACCGACGACGAACGCGCCGCCCACATGCTCGACGTCGCCGTCATGGAGGAACGCCTCCGCCGCGGCCTCCATGCGGCCGCCGACCAGATCCGACCGGAGGAACAATGAGCGACGACACCACGGCGCCCCCGAGCCGCGCCCGACTCCCACTCGGCGTCGCCGGCAGCTGGTACGACGACGAACCCGTCACGGATGAGCAGCTGGCCGGGCTGAACGCCAGCGTCGAGGACGGAGAGCTGCCCAGCTACTCGCGGTTCGTCGTGCGCAAGCTGCTGCGCGAGGTGGAGCGACGGCGCAGCCTGGAGGACAGCTACATCGTCGCGCTGGACCAGTGCAGCGTGGGCGACCTCCAGCAGGCGGTCGCAGAACGCGACGAGGCCCGTGCAAAGGCCGACGCAGCCATGGCGGAACTCGCCGCGAAGGTCGGCGAGGCCGACCGACTCCGCGACGAACTTGCCGAAGCCCACGCCAGCCACAACCCCCTGCTGCGCTGCATCCTCGTCAAAGCAGCCCCCGACCGTGACCTGTACATCGGCTGGTCCAACAACGTCGAAGCACCCACCGGCATCTGGACCCGCGCCGAAGCCCTCAACTACGGCTTCCCCCGCTCACGCCTCGACCGCGCCGACCGCAACGGCACCAGCTCCATGGTCCCCGGCAGCGGCCAATGGGACGACGACGGCTTCATCGCCGAACAACGCGGATGGCTACGACGCGACCGTCTCGCAGACTACGCCCAGGCCTACGCCCGCGAGGACTACGAAGCGGCCTGGGACCTGCTCGAACCCTTCGAAGACGAAACCGAGGTGCGACGTGGCTGAGCCCGGCGTGCTCGTCGTGCGCGACGACGGCGTCATTCCCGTCAACGCCGGCATCCCCGTTGTACACGGACTCGTCGACGCCATCGAACAACTCGTCAACAGCCTCGGCATCCCCACCCGCGAACAACCCGAACACGAGCCCACGGAGGAGCAATGAACGGCACCGACTGGCTCCGCAGCCTGATTAAGCGCAAGCCGAAGTACGCCACCGGCGGCTACATAGCCGGCCCGGGCACCGGCGACATGCCGCTCGCGCCAATTGGCCAAGGCGGCTGCGTGTTCCCGCTGCCAGCCACACCGCCTGCCAACAGCCACTTCGAACTACGCGAGCCCACAGAAGCCGAAGCTGAGGAGTTTGCGCAGCAGCTGACCAAAGCCATCGTCGCACCCCGCGTCCGGCCCAGCCGCGAACACACCGAGGCGATCACCAAGCAAGCCACCGAGCGCGCGCGACAACAACGCATCGAGATGAACGGCTGCACCTGCGCCTACATCTACAGCCGCTGCTACTGCCAAGCACAAACGGCCGCGCAACACTAAGACTTGCCGCTGGTGGTGTCAGGACATGGACCTCCGACTGGTCAGCGGCAAGAAGGGGAAGGGACGCCCCGACGAAGCCCCGGCAGCGATCGGCTGCCGGGGCTTCACCACGTAGGCGGACACCGCCGTGCTTCCGGCCAAGGTTCTGCGACGGCGCCCGGATAGAGCATCCCGCCACGTAGTGAGCCGAAGCGGCATGATCGTTTTAACGGTGACGACTCGCACGAATGTTCGACTACAACGCGCACGTCTGAGACGATCAGCACGCGGCACATACCAAACCCGACACGCGCGCGAGGTCCGATGGCAGGCAGGCCGATTACCGCCGAGGAGGTTGAGCAGATTCGGCAGCATCACGCCGCCGGTCTGTCGCTGAACGCCACCGCGAAGGCGCTGGGGCGGCCGCTGACGAGCGTTCGGCGGGCCGCGATGAAAGCAGGCCTGTCCTGGGACCGGACGCGCACAGCGGCCGCCGTGGCCGCGCAGAAGGTGGACTTTGCGGCACGCCGGGCCGCGCAGCAGCAGCGGTACCTGGAGCTGGTCGACGAGATCCAGCAGCGTATGGCCGCCGAGTACGAGCATGCGCAGCCGGCCGGATCCGAGGGCAAGGTGCAGCGGTGGAAAACCACGCGGCCGCCGGCCCGCGACCTCGCCGACCTGATGCGCGCCGCCACAGCAGCGTCCGGTGCCGAGCTGCGCCTGGCCGACTACCGCTCCCGCGACAACCACGACGACGCCGGCGAGATCGTGCTCGCGTTCGACGTCGCGGTGCGCCGCGCCTACGCCGAGCAGCAGCAACCTGAGCCGGACGCGTAGTGCTCTCGCCGAAGCAGATCACCGCCTACTGCGAGTCCGACGCCAGGATCAACATCTGGGAAGGCGCGGTCCGGTCCGGCAAGACGATCAGTTCGCTGATGCGGTGGCTCGCCTACGTCAAGACCGCGCCGCGCCGCGGCGAACTCGCCGTCATCGGCAAGACCACGCACTCGGCCTACCGCAACGTGTTCGCGCCGCTGATGGACCCCGGCATTGTCGGCGCCACCGTCGCCCGCTCGGTCACCTACACCGCCGGCGCCCCGACCGGATCGATCCTGGGCCGCGAAATCCACGTCATCGGCGCCAACGACGCTAAGGCCGAGCCGAAAGTCCGCGGGCTCACGGGTGCCGGCGCGTACGTCGACGAGGCCACGGTGCTGCCGCGCGACTTCTGGAACCAGCTGGTGGCGCGGCAATCCACACCCGGCGCGAAGATCTTCGCGACGACAAACCCGGACTCGCCGGCGCACTGGCTGCGCACCGAATGGCTCACCGGCAACAACCCCAGCGTCCGCAGCTGGCACTTCACCCTCGACGACAACCCGTTCCTCGAACCCGACTACGTCGCCCACCTCAAACGCAGCTACGTCGGCCTGTGGTACCAGCGATTCATCCTCGGCAAGTGGGTCGCCGCCGAAGGCGCCATCTACGACATGTTCGACCACGAACAACACCTCGTCGCACCCGCGCGAATCCCGCCGATCCTCGACTGGATCGTCACTGGCGTGGACTACGGCACCTCCAACCCGTTCCACGCCGTCCTTGTCGGCCGCGCCGCCGACAAACGCCTGTACGTCACCGCCGAATACCGGTACGAGTCGGCGAAGGCTCAGCGGCAGCTCACCGACAAGGCCTACTCCGAGGCCTTCAGGCGCTTCCTGGCGACCGCCCGGATCCCGCGCACAGAGTTCCGCGGCGTCGCCCCGCGGTACGTCGTCGTCGACCCGTCAGCGGCCTCGTTCCGGGTGCAGCTGCACCAGGACGGCACGCCGTCGTGGCCGGCCGACAACGACGTCCTGGACGGGATCAGGACCGTGTCGAACGTCCTCGGCAACGACCGGCTTCGGATCTCGAAGGCCTGCAAGGCCCTGATCGACGAGATGTCCGGCTACTCCTGGGATCCGAAAGCTCAGCTGATCGGCGAAGACAAGCCGCTGAAGGTTGCCGACCACGGCCCCGACGCGCTGCGGTACGCCCTGCACACCACCCGCGCCGACTGGTCCCACGCAATCGACCTGTTCGCTCTCGCCGCGTAGCATGTCGAACATGAGTTCTAACGACGAGATCAGCCCCGTCGCCAAGCAGCGGGTCAACTACGCCGTCCAGATCGACGGCATCGGCCAGCCGCTCGCAATCACCTGCGACGACATCGTGGCCGAGGACAACTACGTGCGCTTCATGGACGGCGACGTGCCGGCCGCTGTTGTCCCGGCGCACCGCCTGATCGCCGCGGCCCGAGCGGCGGCCACCTCGTGAGCGCCGATGACCTGATCGCGAAGCTGTCCGCGCCCGCACCCGAAGCCCGGCCGACCGTGGTCGTGCAGCCGGACATCCAGGCGCTGCCCTGCACCGGCTGCGTCATCGACGCCAAGCAGGCCGTCGCCCTCGGCCGCGAACCGCTCGAGCCGCTCCCCGGTACCGTCATGGTCCAGGGCATGCTGCTGTGCGACATCCGGCACGAGCTGAAGGTCGGCCCGCAGCCGCTGCTGATCGCACAGCCCGGGCAGGTCCCGGGCGGTACCTTCGGCTGATGGACATCGTCGCCTTCCTGACCGCGCGGCTGGACGAACGCGAGCAGCTGGCGCGCCACGTTCAACACGCGGTCGGGGATCAGTTCGACGCGCTTATGGGTGTCCTAGGCGAAGCTCACGAGCCGGGATGGCGGTACGGAATCGTGCCGCTGTACCTGCGCAGCCACGACCCCGCGCGCGTGCTGGCCGAGGTGGAAGCAGTCCGAGGAGTCATCGCGATCTACAGCAGGTTCGCCGCCGACTACGACCGCCTCCAGGCAGCCGCGGCCGCCGACTCCTTCGCCGTTGGCCAAGACCAGATGACGATCGCTGCCGTCAGAGTTCGCGCGCTCGAAGGCGTGCTGACCGAGCTGGCCGCGCCTTACTCCGCCCACACCGACTACAACCCGGCATGGGCGGACTGACGTGGACGACGAGCAGCAGCTGTGCGGCGCCACGACCGACATCGACTGGCAGACGACGTTCGAATGCGAACTCCCGCCTGGCCACGCTGGTGACCACGAGATGACTTACGCGTGGTCGAACGAGCCGATCGGCCCGAAGCTGCTGGCCGTCGTTGTGCCGCGCACCGAAGTCATCAACCGCGACCAGCTCTGACGACCGCACCACCGGCCCGACACGGGCACGCCTCGCCGACACGGCACCCACCCCTGACACAGGAGCCGTGCCGACGTGGCGCTCTACAACAACCCCCAGCAGGAATGGCCGCCGCCGTTCCTCGGCCCCATGCTCGCCAGCATGCGGTACTGGTCCGCGTGGTTCTCCGGCGACCCGAACATCCTGTACTGGACGTACTACAACGTCGCCGAGAACTCCCAGACCGGCCGGAGCTTCTTCGCCACCAGCGGCGAGTCCGCACTCCCCACCGGCTACGCCGGCCGCACCCGATCCGGCCTGCTCGGCTCGGTGCAGCGCACGTTCTGGGGCGCCCGGCTCCCCGCTGGCGAGAAACGTTCGAAGTTGCACGTGCCGCTCGCCGGCGACATCTCGGCGATGTCCGCCGACCTGCTGTACGCCAAGCGGCCCGAGCTCGCGCTGCCGCCGGAGATAAACGACCAGGCCACCGCGAAGTGGCTCGCAGACCTCGTCGACGACGACACCCACGCGACGCTGCTGGAGTCCGAGGAGATCTGCGCCGCGCTTAGTGGCGTGTTCCTGCGCGCCAACTACGACACGTCCCTGTCCGACCGGGCATGGCTGGACATCGTCCACCCCGATGCCGCGGTGCCCACGTTCACCCGCGGCAAGCTCACGCGCGTCACGTTCTGGCGCGTCATCCACGACAGCGGCTCCCAGGTGATCCGGCACCTGGAAACCCACGACCTCCAGAACAACCTGATCATCCACGAGGTCTACGACGGCGACCAGAAGCAGCTCGGCACCGCCGCGCCCCTGTCCGCGTTCGACGCCACGGTGGCCCTGGACGAACTCACCGTCGACGGCGTCCTGAACCTGCCCGACCTGCCGCCGGACGCCAACACCGTCGTCTACATCCCGAACATGCGGCCCAACCGGCTCTGGCGCGACATCCCCGAGGCCGCCTACCTCGGCCGGTCCGACTACGCCGGCATCGAGGGCATCATGGACGCCCTGGACGAGACCTACTCGCTGTGGGTCAAGGAGATCCGGCTCGCGCGGCTTCGCCTGATCGTGCCGGACACGTACCTGGACAACCTCGGACCCGGCAAGGGCGCCGTCCTGGACCTGGACCGTGAGGCGTTCGTGCCGATGAAGATGCTCGCCGGCGCCGCGGACAACTCCCAGATCACCGCGAACCAGTTCGCAATCCGATGGCAGGAGCACCTGGAGACCGCGAACCAGCTGATCGGCGAGGCGGTCACGCGGGCCGGCTACTCGGAGCAGACGTTCGGCGAGACCGGCAACACGGCGATGACCGCGACCGAGGTCGAGTCGCGCGAGCGCAGGACGCTGCTGACCCGCAGCAAGAAGATCAACTATCGGCGGCCGCGCGTTGCAGAGATCGTCTACACCCTGATGTGCATGGACGCCGCCTACTACCGCGCGAAGATCACGCCGATTCGGCCCGACGTCACGTTCCCCGACGCCGTGCTGCCCTCCACCGCCGAGCTCGCGCAGACCGCGCTCACCCTCCACAACGCCCAAGCCGCCAGCCTCGAAACCCTCGTCGCCATGGTCCACCCCGACTGGACCCCCGACCAGGTCGCCGAGGAAGTCGGCGCCATCAAGGGCGAAGCCGGCTTGGATCTGTTCGGCCGCGCCCGCATCAGCCTCGCCCCGCCGATGGGCAGCACCGAAACCCTCGGCCAGCAGGTCGAGGACATCAGCGGCACCGTCGTCACCCCGAACGACCCGGACCTGGTGGAGAACGCGGGCCGCTCGGAAGGGATCCGCGTCTGACGTGACCTTGTCGAACGTTTGTGCGACACTGATCCGCGAGGGATCAGCCGACCAGCGCAGGAGCCAGGATGACCGAGACCGCCACCGAAGGCACCGGAACCGACACGGGCACCGGAACCGACGGCGGCACCGGCACGCCCGACTACAAGGCCCTGTACGAGGCGACGCTCGCCGACGCCGAGAAGTGGAAGGGCCTGTCGCGCAAGCATGAGAAGCAGGCCAAGGAGAACGCTGACGCCGGCCAGACCGCAGCACAGCGCCAGGAAGCGCTCGACAAGGTCCTCGCCGCGCTCGGCGTCGACGCCGGCAGCAGCAAGACACCCGACGTCAACGCCATCACCGCGCAGCTGCAGCAGGCCCAGGCCGAGACTCGCGCCCGCGCGGTCGAGCTGGCCGTGCTGCGGGCCGCCGGCCGGAATGGGGCCGACGGCGACGCGCTGCTCGACTCGCGCCAGTTCCTGTCCTCCCTCGACGGCGTCGACCCGAACGACGCCACCGCGGTCACCGAAGCCGTCAAGGCAGCGGTGACCGCGAACCCGCGCTACGCCCTCACCGCCGACACGGCCAGCCAGGGCGCGAACACCAGCCAGCAGCCGCCGGCTCCGCAGCGGCAGGCCTCCACCGTCGGCGAGTTCAACGGCGCCCCCGGCGGACAGCGCCAGTGGACCCAGGCCGACGTCGACCGCGCCACTCCGGCGCAGCTCGAGAAGGCCGTCGGCGACGGGCTGCTGACGAACTACCTGAACAGCTGAGCCCACAGCTCGGCAGCACCACCGCACCGCGCGTCGCCGACACGGCACCGCAGCGGGGCACGACCAGCCGACACGGCATCCTCCTTTGAAAGGGACACGCCGTGTCTGTCACACACTTCAAACCGACATTCTGGTCGAAGGTCCTGCTCGGCAGCCTGGAGAAGAAGTTCGTCTTCGCCTCCGACATGGTCTGCAACAGCGACTACGAAGGCGAGATCACCGGTGCCGGCGACTCCGTCAACATCACCTCGATCGCCGACCCGACCATCTCCGACTACAGCCCGAACGGCACGATCAACTACGAGTCGCCGCAGGACTCCGGCCAGACGCTGCTGATCGACCAGGCCAAGTACTTTGCCGTCAAGGTCGACGACGTCGACGCCGCCCAGGCCGCCGGCAACATGCTGACGTTCATGCAGGGCCGCGGCGCCTACAAGACCGCCGACGCCACTGACCAGTTCATTGCCGGCCTCTACACCGGCGCCTCCCCGACCAACGCCGTCGGCTCCAGCGGCTCCCCAAAGACGCCCGGCGTCTACAGCACGACCAACCCCGCCGACTTCTACACGCAGGTGATCCTGCCGCTCGGCGTCAAGCTCGACGAGGCCGACGTTCCCGACGACGGCAGCCGCTACGTCATCCTGTCGCCCTGGCAGATCGGTCTGCTGGAACAGACCGGCGCGTTCATCAACTTCCCGAACGCCGCCGGCGGGCCGCCACTGGTGATGGCCAACGGCTGGGTCGGCAACGTCGGCCGCTTCAAGGTGCTGAAGTCGAACAACACCGTCAACTACAGCGGGTCGAACTGGATCGTGCAGGCCGGCCACCCGGCCGCGATCACCCGCGCGAACCAGATCGTCAAGACCGAGGCGCTCCGACTCCAGACCACGTTCGCCGACGCCGTCCGCGCCCTGCACGTCTACGGCGGCAAGGTCGTGCGCCCGGAAGCGTTGGCGATCGCCTACGTCACCCGCCCGGCCGGAATCTGAGGAGCGACGACCATGGCACCCACTACTCCGCTTACCAGCTCGAACGTCGCCCGCAAGAGCATCAACGGCATGGTGTCGGCGGCGACCGCCTACAGCATCCAGGCCGGCGACGTCTCCGCTGGCCTGTCGATCCCGCAGTCGCTGTTCGCCGGCAGCATCTCCGGGCTGAACTTCGGGCAGGCCGGCTTCGTCATGGAGCGCATCGACCTCGTCGTCGCGACCACCACCGCCGGCACCGGCTTCTCGATCGTCGTCAAGGCCACCCAGCCCCAAACCGACGTCGGAAAGCAGCACTCGCCGTTCCCGCTGTCCAACCAGGGCGATGTCACCCTGAACGTCAACACTGTCGGCAACTACTACATCGGCCCGCTGACCTCGAACCGCTTCAGCCAGCCCGACGGCTCGCTGCTGCTGAACTTCTCCGGCACCCTCGGCGTCACCACCTTCTGGGTGCTCGTGTCGCCGTGGGCGCCGGCCGGTCCGCGCGGCTGACCCAACCACTCGACAAGGAGCAGCCCCATGTCCGAAACCGAAGCCACCACCGTTGTCGACGACACGCCGGATCTCGGTATCGAGGTCTGGTACGAGAACGTGCAGACCGGCGGGATGTTCGGTTTTGGGCTGCCGCTGCCGAAGCAGATCCTTCCGCAGATCAAGAACGGGAACCTGAAGCGTGTCGCCGGTCCGGCCGGCACGCCCACGAACTCCGCGGTCGCCGTCCTCGAGGCTGACGAGGACGGCGCCGCGGACTCCGGCGAAGACCCGGCGATGTTTCCGTGCGAGGAGTGCGGCGAGACCGCTGCGAAGGACGCCGACGGCTTCTACACCGACCACTGCGCCAAGCACACACCGAAGCCGACCAGCAGCCGTACCAAGAAGGCGTGAGCCGTGGCCCGGGTCTACGCCGCCGTCGCCGACTACGTCACGTGGTCCGGCGACCAGATCACGCCAGCGGAGCGGGTCACGTGGCTTCTGACCCGCGCCTCGGAGGACGTCGACCGTGCCCTGATCGGCGCGGTGTATCCGGTCGACGCCAACGGCATGCCGACCAACGCCACCGACATTCAGACGTTCAAGGACGCCACGTGCGCGCAGGTCGCTTTCCGGCTGGAGCTCGCCGACGACACCGGCGCCGCCTCCCGCAACGACGCCACCAGCATCGGCGGCATCTCGATTCACCGCGCGGCCGGCACCGCGGCGCTGGCACTCCCACCGCTCGGCCCGGAAGCCCTGAAGATCCTGCACCTGGCCGGCGCCGTCGGCGTCGCTGCGATGACGAACTGGTAAGGAGAGCCCGATGCCTGTCTACTGGCCCTTCTTCGGAGCTGTCGACAACGTCGCCGAACCGTCGCAGTTGCCCGGCGTGAACCGGGGCACGCACCGCGGCTTCACCAAGAGCCCGAAGCCCAAGCCGCGCAAGCGCAGGTAGCGCCGTGCAGCTGCCGCCGACCACCTTCGTCGACATCGCCCGCGCCACCGGCGTCGACGCCTACGGCGACCCGACCGACGTGAACAGCGCCCCGCACGCCGTCGCGGTGCCGGCCGCGCTCGCTTCGACCTCGCGAACCTCGCAGGACCCGGCGACCGGCACACCCCGGCAGGTCACCACCCTGACGTGTGTGCTGCCGCGTGGCACCGACGTCCGCGACGACGACCGCATCACCGACACCGCCACCGGCGCCACCTACTACGTGACCGCGATCAACACCGGCACGTCGTACGGGTTCTCGGCCGGGATCGTTGCGACCCTGTCGGCGGTTGGCGCATGACCGTCACCACCCTCGAGCCGGCACCTGCACAGCAGCAGCCTGATCTGCGGGCCCTGTCTGACGCGCAGGCCGCCGCGCTCATCCTCGCCGAGCTCGCCGCGGCTGATGCCGCCTCGTGGCCGCTTCGTCTCGCTCTCGCCCAGATCCGGTCTCAGCTGACCGGACGCCAGCAGCTCGGTACGGTGCTCGGACGCGAGACCGCGGTCCGGGACCTGAAGGCGTGGACCGGGCAGCAGCTGCGCGACACCGCCGGGCTGCTCGACCGTCCGGCGGTCGCCGCGGTGCTTCGCCAGGCCGCCGAGACCGCGGCCGCCACCGGCGCGGCCAACGCCGCCGCCCAGGCCGGCATCGCCGAAACCATCACGCCCCGCCTCGACCCGGCCGTCGCCGCCGTCACCCGCACCGCGCCGACGACCGCGGCCGCGCACCTTCGCACCGCCGTACAGGCCCTGTCCGGCGCCCAGGACGTGGCAGACGTCGAACAGGCTCTGGCGATCGCCGACCGGGCCCCTGCGTCGCTCACGCTGGCTGCTGGCTGGGCCGTGAACCGTGCCGCCGCCACCTCGGTCCGGGCGACTGCCGCCCGGCTTGGCGCCGAACTGCTGTGGATCTCCGAGAGGGACGCCTGTGTCGTGTGCCTGGCGCTGGCCGGCCACACCGCGGACCCGCGCGTCGGCGACGGCTTCGACGAGTTCACCACGTTCGGGCCGCACCGGCCGCCAGCGCCGTGGCCGCCCGGTCAGCCGCTGCTGTGCCCGCCGCGGCATCCGCACTGCCGCTGCCAGATCGTCGTCTGGCTCGGCGCGGCCGCCGGCCAGCCGGATCTCCCGGCGTCGCTGATGCACGAGGCGAAACGCAGCATCCTGCGCGGCTTCTCCCGGCCGTCGGAGTCGCACACGATCCGGATCGCCGCGGCCCGCAAGCTACTGGCCGCCGGCTCTGCCGACATGCCGAAAAGCGTCCGCGCCTACGCCGCTCACGCGGTGGAGCGTGGCCGATTCCCCACCCGAGACGTGCCGCACTGGCACCCGAGTAGTAGGAGCACAGCAGCATGACACTGGACGAGATCAAGGCCGCGATCGGCGAGAAGATCGACGAGGCGTGGCACACGCTGAAGGACGAGGTTAACCCGGACGCGGCCCGCGCGCTGGCGAGCAAGCTCACCGCCGAGGTGTACGCGCACGTCCTCGAGGTCGAGGCGCACCTCATCAACCACGTCCTCGGCAACGCCGCGCCGCCTGCAGACCCGGGTGCGGTCCAGCCGAATGAGCCGCCCGCTGCCCCGGCGGACGCCCCGACCGGCATGGCCGCCCACCCGCCGGCGTCCGCCGACGAGTCAGTCCCGGCCGACGTCGTCGAGGAACCGCCCGCGCCGACCGCGAGCTGAGAGCCGCGTCCGCGCCGCGGCCCGGGCCCGGCGCGGATGCTCGCACACTAGTTCGACAAGGCGCTATCCTGATCGCAGCTTCGTCAGCCCCCGCCCGTAAACGGCGGGTCGGAGCCACCCGGAACACCGATCCGTAGAGGGCGGCGAGGAATGGCTGACGTGCGCGTAGAGCTGGCACCCGATGCCGAGATCCGCGCATTCCTCGCCCGCGCCACCGGCGAGTTCTTCGACACCCGGCTTGGCCCCGACGTCACCGCAGATGCAGTCCGCGGCTGCCCGGTCCTGACCGGCCGACTGTCCGGCTCACTCGACCACACCGTCCTCGGCGAGGCCGGCCAGCTGCCGACGCTGATCGTCGGCTCGTTCCCGGACGAGGAAGGCCGGGTCGACTACGCGGCCGCGGTCGAGATGGGCTTCCACGGCCTGGAGCAAGTCGCCGCCCACACCCGCAACGGCCACCCGGTCGCAGCCTTCGAACGCCAGGGCAACACCCCCGAACAGCCGTACCTTCGGCCGGCGCTGTACCGCAGGCGGTCCGCATGACCACCCTGCTGCTGCCCAACAGCGAGCTGGTCGCGTGCGCGTGGCTCGCGCAGATCTCGGGCTGGAACACGGGCATGGTCGGCACCACGCTGCCACGGATCGGTCCGACCGGGCCGCTGCCGGACTGGATCGCGGCCGGTTTCGTCACGGTCGGCGTTGTCGGCGGCACCCCGGGCTCGCACGTGCCGCTGGCCGAACCGGCGCTGTCGGTGAACTGCTGGGCCGTGAACGCTACCTGCGCCGGCATTGGCCAGCCGATCAACGTGTCGCCGCGGCCGCCGTGGGGGAAAGCGGCGCAGCTGGCCGAGCAGATTCGGTACGCCGTCTACGTCCTGGACCGCGGCATAGGGCGGCACGTCGCCATGGCAGTGCCCGGCTACGCCGGCGCGGCCGTCATGTCCGCGCTGATGCTCACCGAGCCCCGCCGTGTCCCGGCGGACATTGCTGGCTATGCCCGGTTTCAGTTCGACCTCCAGCTCGACTGGGTGACAGGGAGCCTGTGATGCCCAAGATCCGCACCGTGTTCCGACCCTGGGAAGAGGTCGAGGTCCCGGACGAGGAGGCCGCGGCGATGGCCCGCATGGGCCTGCTCGCCGCCGACGCGCCAGAGGAGGTGAACACCGATGGCGACACCGAAGAAGGCGGCGAAGACACCGCATCCGGGATTCCAGAAGGCAGCAGCGAAGATCGCCCGCAAGGAGGGCGTAAGCCCCGACGCGGCACGCCGGATCCTCGCATCGTCGACGCGGAAAGCAAGCCCGGCAGCGAAGCGGGCGAACCCGAACCTCAAGAAAGTCCCGATGAAGAAACCCAAGAAGGGCTGAGCTGATGGCTCGCTACAACTTCTCGACGCAGAACACCATTCAGCCCTTCACCCGGCTGACCGGTCTGCGCGGCACCTACCAGGCGATGACCGGGTTCACCGGTTTCCAGTGGTCGAACTCGGGCCAGGAGATCGTCGCGATCATCAACGGCGCGACCGCCTCCAACTACACGATCAACATCGGCACCACGATCGAGGGCCAGGGGGTCACGGCCCTCACCGGGGCGCTGCCGACGTCGAACACCGACCCGATTTTCTTTGGGCCGTTCCCGTCCGACGTCAACCAGAAGGACGGCCTGGGCTCCGTCTACTTCGACCTGTCGTCGGTGGCCACGGTCACCGTCGCCATCCTGCGCATGGTGGGGGTGTTCTAGACCATGACGATGACGATCACCCCATACAACCTGGTACAGGGCCCTGCGGACCTGTACGTGGCGGCGTTCGGCACCACCGAGCCGCTGGACTCCAACGCGACCGTGGCGGCTGGGCCGCCCGGAGGCTTGTGGATCGGCGTCGGTGGCACCGATGCCGACGTCACCATGGAAGTCGACGTCACCATCGATGACCTCAAGGTCGACCAGATCATCGATCCGGTCGGGGGCCGTCCCACGGACCGGTCGATCACCATCAAGACGCAGTTGCGCGAGGTCACACTCGCCAACTTCGCCAACGCCGTGAACGGCATGGTCACCACCACCGTCAGCGGTTCCTACAGCGTGCAGGAGCCGGTCGGGGCCTCCAACGCCACACAGCCCTCGTACTCCGCGCTGATCTTCGACACGTGGGCGCCGACGCTGTCGACAGGTCTGCCGGCCCGCCGCCGGATCATCATCCGCAAGGTCCTGTCCAAGCCGAAGATCCAGCTGGTGTCCGGTAAGGGCAAGAACGCGATGTACGACTGCACTTGGCAGGCCTACTACGTGTCCGGCAGCACGCAGCTGTACCACCAGGTCGACCAGACTGCCTGATCCCCGCACGTCTCGTTTCAGCCCGGCTTGCGCGCTCAGCCCGCGCCGGCCGACGAGGAAGGACACCCCGATGCCCACCAAGACCGTCCGCGCCCGCAAGGTCGCAGCGTCGCCGACGGCTGCCCCGGAGCAGCCGTTCATCGACCTCGACGAAGACGCCCTCGACCCCGACAGCGTCGAGAAGTTCCTGCTGTTCGAGTTGCACGGCGTGCAGTACCACATCCCGGTCGAGCAGCCCGCCGGGAAGATCTACACCTACATCGACATCGAGCGTGAGCAGGGCCCTGAGGCCGCGATGTGGTGGATGTTCGGCGACCTGCTCGGCGAAGACGGTGCCGCGGCGCTGCGTAACTATCCCGGCCTGCGCCGCAAGCACCTGCGCGCCTTGCAGCTGCGGTGCGTGGAGACGCTGCGGGGCCCAAAAGACTAGAAGCGGCCTGGGTTTTCGACCTGATTGACGAGGTCGAATCGGATCTGTCGAGGTTCCATCGGATAGAGAGGTGGCAGGAGATGCCGGGGCCACGGTTCTGCCGCCTGGCGTCGCTGCTGCCTGCCTACGGCGGCGCCGTAGCGCGCGCGCTGGCCGCATCAGCGACACCGGCGCCGGACCCGCTTCTGCTGCCCGTCCCCGACCGACCGCTCGTAGCCGAGCCGACACCGATCACCCCGGCGGTTGCGGCCCTGGGCCCGCACGCCGACCTGTTCAGCTTCGCCACCACCGGCGGCGACGGTGTCTGACGGCTTCCGCATAGCCACCGCCTACGTTGCGGTCGAAGCCTCCGACGAAGGCTTCCGCGCCCAACTCGACGCCAAGATCAAAGAGGCGGCCGAAGGCGTTGCCGCGAAAGTCAAGGTCACCCCCGACGCGGACGGCCTCGCCGAGAAGATCCGTGCCGAAGCCGCCGCTGCCGACGCCGAAACCCACATCCGCGTCAAGGTCGACGAGACCGGCGGCGGCATCACCTCCGAGCTGGACGCCCTCGGCTCGCAGGCGGAGACCGAAGCTGACGCGATCGGCGGCCGCATCGGCAGCGCGCTCGGCAACGGCCTGTTCCGGGACGCCAACGGCTACATCCGCAACGCGTCTGGCCAGTTCGCTTCCGACGAAGAAAAGATCGCCGCCGGGCTTGAAGACCTCGGCACCAAGGCCGACCGCAGCGGCCAGAAGCTTACCGGCGCCGGGAAGAGCGCCCGCGACGCCGGTCGCGACGCCGGATCCTCCACCGGCGGCTGGGGCGCCTTGTCCGGTGCGGCCGGTGGCACCGCCACGGCTCTGAAGGCCGTCGCCGGCATCTCCCTCGTGCCGACCCTCGCCGCCATCCCTGGACTGGCGGCCGGGGCCGCGGCCGGCCTCGGTGTGCTGATTGGTGCCGCGCTCGGGGTGGCGAAGGCGCTGAAGGACGCCGGCGCAGCCACCGGCGCAGGAGGAGGTGGCGGGCCGTCCGGCGCGCAACTGGCCGCGACGGCCTACTCCAACGCGGTCGCGATCCGCGGCGCCGAACAGCAGGTCTCTGACGCGCGAGAGCAAGCAGCCCGCTCTGCGGTGTCGTCGGCTGAGAGCGTGCAGAACGCTGAACAGGGCGTCGTCGACGCCGAGCGCAACGCTGCCACGGCCGCGCAGAACTCGGCCGCGCAGATCGCCGCTGCGAAGCAGCACGTCGTCGACGCCGCCTACGCCGGGCAGCAGGCCGAACAGGCCTATACGAACGCCGTCTACAACGAGGTGCAGGCGCAGCAGGCCGCCATCAACGCGCGCGCGGCGGCTGCCGACCAGCTGGTCGATTCGCAGAACGCTGCAGCCGACGCGCACCTGGCCACTGAGAAGGCCGCGCAGGACTCGGCGGCCGCACAGAAGGCGCTGGCGCTGGCGGAGGCGAACGGCGCGACCACGGCCGACCAGAAAGCCGCCCTTGACCTGGCCGCCCGGACTGCGGTGCAGCAGCTGGCCGATGCGAAGCAGCGTGAGAAGGAAGCGGTTGAGAAGGCCAACGCCGCGACGAAAGCCGGTGTCGACCAGGCGCCGACGGTGCTGGCGGCCGAGCACGCCGCGCAGCTGGCTGCGGAGTCGACCGTGGCTGCGCAGCACGGCGTCACCCAGGCCCAGCAGCAGCAGGCTGACGCTGCCGCCGCCCTGGCGAAGGCTCAACAGGCCGCCGCCGACCAGCAGGCCGCATCTGACGAGCAGGTCGCGAAGGCCCGGCAGTCCCTGGCCGATGCGCAGCGGCAGGCCGATCAGCAGCGTGAGGACTCGGCGAAGTCCGTCGCCCGGGCCGAGCAGAACCTGACTGACACCATCAAGCAGCAGCAGCTGGCCGCGTCCGCCGCGAACTCCGGCGGCTCGGCGGGCGCGAACGCCTACGCGCAGGACATGAAGAACCTGTCGCAGGCCGGCCGGGACTTCGTGACCACGGCGTTGGGCATGAAGAGCGAGCTGCACGAGCTGTCGCTGGAAGCCCAGACGGCGACGCTGCCCGGGTTCACCCAGATGCTGAAGGACAGCAACCACCTGCTGCCGGTGGTGCGCGACGGCATTCAGAACACAGGCCACGCCCTGTCGGACATGGCGCTGGGCTTCGGCCACCTGTTTGCGAACCCGCAGTTCAACGCGTCTGCGATGCAGTTCGAGCAGATTGTCACCGGTGGTTTCGGTCAGTTCACCTCGGCGTTGCCGCCACTGCTGAACGCGATCGTCACCGACGGCGTCCGCGCCGCCCCGCTGATCAACGCTGTCGCGCTCGGCGTCCACCAGCTGATCGAAACCGGTTTGCCCGATTTCCTGTCCGGGCTGACCGTCAACTCGGCAGGCGCCGCCCAAGGCGTCGGCGCGCTGTTCCGCGCGGTCGCCGGGCTGCTCGGCCCGGCCGGGATGCTCACCGGCGCTGTCGCGGGCGCCCTCGGACCAGCCCTGGACAATCTCGAGCCGACGCTTGTCACGATGGCCGACGAAATCGTCGGCAACCTGCTGCCGATCATGCCTCAGCTGTCGACCGACCTTGTCGACGTCGCCCAGGTAGTCGGCCAGCTGTTCCAGGCAGTCGAACCGGTCATCCCGATGCTCGCCGACGACCTGGCCACCGGACTGCGCATCGTCGACCCGCTGCTGAAGGACCTGGCGAAGTTCCTCGGCGACAACCAGCAAGAGGCGACCACGGTCGCCGAGGGCATCCTCGGGATCATTGCCGCGATGAAGGCCTGGAACACCGTCACGTCGATCACACAGGGCGCGACCAAGGCCGTCACCGGCCTCATGGACAAGTTCAAGACGTCGGCGAAGAACGCCGGGGAGGAAGCGGAGAAGGCCGGCGCGAAGGCCGGCGCCGAAGGGTTCGCAGGGAAGGTCGGCAACGCGATCCCGATCGTCGGCGCCGCCGTCACCGGCGTCATTGCCCTGGCCCAGTGGTACCAGCACACCCAGGACGCCGCGCACAACGCGTCGACCAGTGTGGACGGCTTCACCACCGCGCTGCTGAACTCCGAGTCCAACACCGACAACGTGATCCCGACATTGGACACGCTGTCGCAGAAGATGACCAGGCTTGGCGCGGACACCTCGAATGCCCAGGATCCGATCGCCCAGACCGGTGTCGGTCTGATCGAGCTGTCGAAGAAGATCGGGCTGACTACCGACCAGATGCGGAACTACGACGCTGGCCTGGCAGCGATGGTCTCGTCGGGCAACGGTGACCGCGCGGCGAAGATCGTTTCAGAGCTGGCGGACGCCACCGACGTCCACGGCAACAAGATCGTGGATGTCACCAAGGATTTGCCGGCGTATCAGGCGGCGATCCAGAAGGCGGGGACCGACCAGCTTCAGACGAACCGGGCTACGAAGGACGGCGCCGACGCGGTCCAGAACCTCGGCGACAAGATCAATAACACGACCGACAAGTACAAGTACATGTCGGACACGATGAACAGTAGCGAGGCCCTGGACCGGTTCCACCTCCAACTACTCGACCTCTCGAAAGCCGCGCAGGACAACGGGACCAGCCTGGACGGCAATACCCAATCGGGACTTCGGAACCGGCAGGCCTTCTCTGACCTCGCCGACCAGATCCGCGAATACGGGCAGAAGCTGAAGGACTCCGGCGATGTGGACGGCGACGTCGGCTTCAAAATGCAGGGGCTGATCGATCAGCTCGAGGAGACCGGCAAAAAGTACGGCTATAACAAAACCCAGATCGACGACTACATCAAGAAAATCGGCTTAATCCCGCCAACCGCACTAACCACGCTCAACCAGCGCGTCGCCTTCCAGATCGACCAGGAGGCGATGGCTGCCGCCTTGAACAACATCGACCACGTGGTTGGGCAGCACCACCTCATCCCAGGCAACGCCGCCGGCGGACTCATCACCGGGCCGGGCACCGGCACCTCCGACAGCATCGTCCGGCGCGTCTCCAACGGAGAGTTCATCATGCCTGCCGACTCCGTCGCCCGCTTCGGGGTGCCGTTCATGGAGTCCCTGCGCAACGGCCAGATGCCCGCGGCGCCGACACCGTCCGCGGCGCCGGTCACGGTCAACTTCTACGGCACCCAATACCCGACCGTCGAGCAACAGCAGGTCCTGATGCGCGACCTGGCACTTGCGGTGAGGCGATGATGGCCGACCTCGGATACTTCACCGGCGGCATCACCTTCACGCCTCCGCTCGGCGCCGGGCCGTCAACCGATCTTGAGTTCGGGGCGGTCGACGCCAACGGCACCTGGTGGCTGCTACGGTCCTGGACCGGCATGGACGGCGTCGCCACCGCGGGCCAGGTCGTGCAGCGCGCCGGCGACCATGGCGCCTGGGCGCCCCCGCAGTGGTACGGGCCGCGCACCATCACGCTGCTGGTGCAGGCGACCGCGCAGTCGCAGGCGCTTCGGGACGTCGCTCGGGCCTACCTGCAGCAGGCCATCCCGGTCGGTAGCGACTCGAGTTTGGCCACGCTGCGGTGGGACGAGCCGGTGCCGGTCCAGCTGCAGGTGCGTCGTTCCGGGCCGATCGTCGAGACCTACTCGACGCTGGTGGATGTGGTGTTCTCGGTGCCGCTGGTGGCGCCGGACCCGCGCAAGTACAGCACCGTCTTGCATCAACTGACCGCGACGCAGGCCTCCGTCGCGGCCGGGCTGGCGCCTCCGCTGACACCCCCGTTCACACTCCCGGCCGGCGCCCCGCCGATGGCGGTCGCCTGCACGAACGCAGGCAGCTTCGAGACGCGCCCGGTGGTCAGCATCACCGGGCCGCTCACTAACCCGGCTGTGGTGAATCAGACCACCGGCCAGGTGGTGAGCTTCAGCGGTATGACGCTCGCTGCGACCGACATTTTGGCCGTCGACTTTGCGGCCAGGCAGGCGTTGCTGAACGGCGTCTATCGGCCGTCGGACACCACTAGCTCGTGGTGGGTGATGCCGCCCGGCACGACCACGGTCCAGGTGACCGGCACAGGCGCGACCGGATCGCAGATGACCGTCGCGTGGCGCGACGCGTGGATATAGGAGGGCTGAAATGCCGCTTGGTGTGAACGCCCACGCGGGCGCGTGGCTTGACGGCGTACAGGTCGCCGCGCAGGATCTGCGGTTGCAGCTGGGGGGCGCCTTCCTGACCGGCGCATCGCCGTCGGGGTCGACCGGCATCGCCGCGCGGCCCGGGGTGCGGTACGGGACTGGCAACCCGCTGCTGGTTCAGGCCTCCTCCGGCATGAACATCACGGTCAACGCCGGTGTGGCGTGGGTGCAGGGTACGGCGTCGGCGACTGCGGGCATGTACACGTGCTGTCTGGACACGACGTCGACGTTGACTGTTGCGACGTCGGACCCGACAAACCCGCGCATCGACAACGTCATTGTGCAGGTGACGGACGTTGGCACGAGCAGTTCGACGACGGTAGTGACGTTGCAGACGGGTACCCCGGCGGCATCTCCTGTCGCGCCGACGCTGCCGGCGAACTCGCTCCTGCTGGCGACGATCGCGGTCGGCGCGAACGTCTCCTCGATCACTGCGGGCAACATCACCGACAAGCGCGTTTACTCCGTCGCCACCGGCGGTATCGTGCCGATGACGAACGTCACCGGCGGCCTCAGCGGTCAGGCCGGGTTGTATGCGCACGACCTGTCGACCGGCCGGCTGAAGGCCTCTGACGGCTCTGGCAACGCAGCCCAACCGAAGATCGGCGCGTTCGCGCCCGTCAAGCAAACGCTCACGGCCACCACGGCTAACATCGCCCCCGGCGCGTCGGCGACCATCCTGTCTGCCTCGATCACCACCGATGGTGCTACCGAGATCAAAATCGAAATCGGCTGCTACGGTATCGACCAGGCAACGATCCACGCGGGGGACTGGGGAGAACACCAGATCAAGCTCGACGGCACCATCGTCGACAGCGGTCGGTTCTCCTGGCAGATGCCCGCGGCCAGCGCGGGCGGCACCCCAGAGGGGTGTGGCGCGGGCATTTTCGCCGCATACGTCACGCCGTCGGCCGCGACCCATACCGTCACCTGGGTACTGCAGAACGCAGCGTCGTCAACCCAATCAGTGCGGATCTTCATCCCTACTGGCAGCCCTTCGCAGTTCTACTCGACACTGCGCGTCGGGCCGGCCTTCAACTAGCGATGTCCACCTACCGGTACATGACCACCGACGTGATCACCGGCGCGGTCCGGGCCGACACGATCCCGCTGCACGTCGACAGCTTCAGCCACAACCTCGGCGGCGTCGGCCAGCCCGGCCGGCTGTCCGGCTCACTCGACCTCGGCGCACTCCCGTCCCAGTCGAACCTGCTCGCCGCGTTGGAGCCGCGCCGCACCCTGTTGTGGGTGCTCCAGGACAACTGGCCCGTGTGGGTCGGCGTTATCTGGGACTGGCCGGTCACATCCGTGCGTTCCAACCAGCTGCCAATCCTCGCCGACGAGGTCGGTTCGCTGTTCCTGCGCCGCCAGATCCGTGAGGACCAGCTGGGATTCACTGGCTTCGACCTGCACGACATCATCCAAATACTGTTTCTCTACGGCACCAGCAAGACCAACGCCAGCATCGCGCAGCTGGTGTACCAGTCTGGTTCGACCGGCATCGTGCCATCCCCGGCGCCGACGTTCCCAGCCGCGAACGTGCCTACGGTGCTCGACACCGTCAACCAGGTCTGCGCTCAGTACGGCGTCGAGTACGCCTTCGACGCCGGCTTTACCCCGACGAGCGCGCTGCGGATTCTGCTGCGGATCGGGATCGCGGCCACCATGGGTCGTCCGTACAGCGCCACCAACCTGGAGCTGATTTACCCGGGCAACCTGATCGACTACGCGTGGCCGCGGACCGGCTCGACTGGCGCCAACAGCGTGCTCGCAACTGCCTCTGGCGGTGGTGGCGCGGCGTGGCTGTCGAACACGGCCACGCACGGCCTGGACAGTGCGGATTTGGCAGCCGGCTACCCGCTGCTGGAGGCGTCGGTGTCCTACAGCGGCAACCCCATCACTGCGCAGTCCCAGATCGACGCGGTCGCTGATGCCCGGCTGGCCCAGGTCGCGAAGAGCCCGACGATCGGTAAGGCAGTCCTGGCCGGCGGTCAGACGCCGACGGTGCAGCAGATCCAGTTGGGCGATCACGCCACCCTCGTTGCGACGTCGCCGTTGCACCCGGCCGGCCCGGGCGGCACGCCAGGCTTGATTGTGGATTCCAGGATCATCGGCTGGACGGTGCACCCGGCGAGCGAACAGCAGACCGAGTACACAGAGCTGTTCCTAGGCGGTGTGTCCACGTGACCGGCTACCCGACCCCCTGGGAACAGAAGTGGGCATCCGACCAGGCCGAGTTGCTACGGAAGGTGGAGTCCCTCGAGCATCAGATCAACCAGCTAGTTACCGGCGCCGTTGCGGTCACCTCGACCACCCACCCGTCGAATCCCACGACGGGGATGCGGATCTACGAGGTCGACACGGACCTCGAGGCGTACTGGAACGGCACGGCGTGGGTCTATCCGCCGCAGCTGCTTGCCAGCCTGGTGCTGACCGGCACCGCGGCCTCGATGCCGCTGACGGTTCCGGGCGGCGTGTTCAGCAACCTGCGGGTGGTGTGGACCGGTCGCAGTACCAACGCCGGCACCGCCGACTACATGTGCCTGCAGCTCAACAACGACACCACGAACACCCACTACACGTGGCAGTTCAACCAGAGCAACGTCACGACGGACTCCAGCGCCGGAAGCGCCGGCACGACCGACCGGATCCGCATCGGGACCCTGAACGCTGCGGGTGGTACATCCGGCTACCTCGGCAGCGGAGCTTTCGAGATCCCCAACGCCAACGGCGGCAGCAACTTCAAAGCCCCGTCCGGCTACTCCAATTCCGCCAACTCATCTACCAACGCGTATTCCGGCACCTACGGCGGCATGTGGCTACAGAACTCGGCCGTCACCTCGATCACCTTGTTCGCGAACAGCGGCAGCCTCTCCGCAGGCTCAGCGTTCTTGTACGGGGAGTGAGCAGCTACGATGACTAGAACTGATGTTCGAGCTGGGGGTGTGTCGTGGCTGCGATGACCGTCTACGGCAAGCTGCTCAGCCCGGCCGCCTCGGCGCTTGCGCAGTCGGCGCTGACGGTCACCCTTGTCGACTACAACAACGAGCCGGTGCTCGGGTTCGACACGGTCGGCCTCACCGAGGTCGGCGGCCAGCTGCCGGTCACGGTGAATGCCGACGGCACCTGGACGCAGGCGCTGCTGCCGAACGCGCAGATCCGGCTGGCCGGCGGGACAGTGGCGACGGCGTGGCGCATCACCGAGGGCGGTGCTGGCGCGTCGTTCACCTACTGGATCGTCGTCGTGGCGGGGAATCCGGCCGTGCCGGTGTGGGTCGGCGACCTCGTCACCACCCTGGTCGGCGGCGCGGCGTTCCCGGCACCGGTGAACCTGGCGCTGGCCGGGAATCTGACCGTCGCCGGCGTGTTCACCTACGACGGCGTTACGATCACCGCACCTCCCGGCATTACCACCAAGTTCCTCGCCGGCGACGGCATCTGGCGAACCCCGGCCGGCGCGGTCGGCGGCGTCTCAAGCTTCAACAGCCTCACCGGCGACGTCGTTGCGACCGCGTCTACGGTCGGCGCGCTGGCCATCACCGCCGACCTGGCCGACATCGCGGACCCTGTGGCCGCGCGTACCAACCTGGGCCTGGGCAACTCGGCCACTCGGGCCGTCGGCACCGCGGCCGGGACCGTCGCCGCCGGAGACGACGGCCGTTTCGCCACCGCCGTCCAGTCGTCCACCGCCACCGCCAAGGGAGACCTCCTCGCCGCAACGGCGCCCGGAACCATCGCACGGCTCGGCGTCGGCCCGGACGGCGACCTGCTCGTCGCGGACTCCACCCAGACCAGCGGCATGGGCTGGAAGGTGATTCCGCGCGACCCGTCGGCGTCGAAGCTGGGCCTGGTGGTGCAGCCCTTCCCGATCGAGGCGTGCAACCGGGTCGGGCTCGGCCTGTCCTCCGGGGATCTGATCTCCCCACTGGGAATGGCCACCGCTACTACGTCGGTTGTCCGGATCGGGCTTTGGCTGACGGCGGCCGGGTCGGGCCCGACCGGCGGCAGTTACGCAGTGATCCAGGACGTGGCGGGGAACGTACTGGCCTCCAGCGCCGACATCACGTCGCAGCTCACGAACGCCGCGAACGTGGGGACGTTCGTCGAACTGGTCCTGACCTCATCAGCATCGGTGGTCGGCGGCGTCAACTACCGCCCGGGGATCCTGACGCAGATGTCGACGAACCCCAAAACGGTCGGGACGCTCGCGGACGACGGCGCGTTTCAGATGCCGTCGATCCGGGGTCTCAGGCCGTCGGTGTTCTGGTCCGGGCTCTCGTCGGTGCCGACGGCTCTCGATCCCGCGGCCGCCTCCACAGCTTTCGCCGGCTACTGGATCACAGCCCTGGGGGCGCCGTGATCACGAATCGTGAGGATCCCGCATGATCGGCTTCGACTACACCGACCGCATCGCCCCGGCAGCGCTGAAGGCCGCGGGCTGCTCAGTGGTCTTCCGCTACCTGTCCGTACCGGGCTGGCCCAAGAATCTGACCGTCAGCGAGGCGCAGGAGCTGCTGGCCGCTGGCATCGCGATCGTGCTGAACTTCGAGACGACCGCCGACTTCATGCTCGGCGGCTACAGCGCGGGCCAGGCCTGCGCGCACTCGGCTCGCGCGCAGGCCACCGCACTTGGCGCCCCGCGCACGGCGCGGATCTTCTACAGCGCCGACTTCAACGCCTCCGCGGGTCAGACCCCGGCCGTCGTAGATTTTCTGCGAGGCGCCGCGAGCGTGGACGGTCAAGCCGAGGTCGGGGACTACGCCGGTCTGCGAGTGGTGACGGCGGCCGACGCCGCGGGGTTCACCGCGTGGCAGACCGTCGCATGGTCCGGCGGCCAGTGGGATCCGCGCGCGGTCGCCCGACAGACCGGCGAGCAGCGCTACGTGGGCGGCGTCCAGGTCGACGTGAACGAGATCATCAACCTGTCCGGCCTCGGCGTCTGGAGCTCGAGCCCGGAACCCGCGCCGAACCCGGCGCCACCAGCTATTTCCTCGACAGATCCGGAGGACGACATGCCCACGTTCAGCACTGGAGAGATCAGGCCCGGCGCCGGGGTCACCACGGTGGTGTGCCCTCCGCCAGCGAACGCCGGCCGGGCCGGCTGGGGGGACGTGTGGTTCTCCCTGGGCTCTGACTTCGGCGACGCCCACGTCCGGGTGGCCGCCTTCGTCCACGGGTTGGGTTGGACCGACTTCACGCAGGACTTCCTGGTGCCGGCGGCTGGCGACCGCGTGAACCCGTTCGGCGGCCCGCTGCCGACCGGCGTGCAGAAGATCAGCATCACGCGGCTCGCAGGTAGCGAGAACGTGCCGCTGTCCTACCTGATCGAGGCGACGCACCGATGAGCCCGCACCTGAAGGCTCAGCTACTGCGGTTCGCCCGGTTCACCGCGCTGGCGTTTGCCGCCGACTTCCTGGCACGTGGCGGACAGGTCAGCTGGGGGTCGATATGGACCGTGCTTCCGGGCGCGGTCGAGGCCGGTATCCGGCAGGCATTCCCGGTCGCGCCGCTGCCGACGGGGTCCGCGGCCCCGGCCCCGGCGCCGGAAGACCCGCCTACACCGCCCGGTGCGTCCTGATGTCCTTGTATGAGGACAACAGGCTGAAATTCACGCTCGCTCCGGACGTGCTTCAACGGATGCCCGATCCGCTGATCGTGGTCGACGCGACCGGCCGGATCCGGATGGTGAACGAGCGGGCGTCGCTGCTGACCGGCTACACCGAATCCGACCTGCTGCACCGGCCGATCGAGGATCTGGTGCCGCCGCCGCTGCAGTCAGAGCACGAACGCTACCGCGGCTCCTACATGCAGGACCCGCACACCCGGCCGATGGGGGCCGGGATGCGGCTGGAGATGGTCCACGCGGACGGATCCCTGATCCCAGTCGAGATCAACCTCGCGTGGCTGACAGCTCCCGACGGGAACTTCGCCATCGCGACCGTGCGCCGGACGGCGGCTGAGCCTGGAGGCCAGGAGGCATGAACGAGGCGCTGCTGGTTGCGCTGGGAAGCGTGATCGGCGCGCTGATCACTGGGCTTCCGGCGATGCTGAAGGCCCGTTCGGAGCGGCGGTCGACGGATGCGAACGCCGAGCTGATGCTGCAGCACGCCGCCGCAGAGGCGGTGCAGACCGTCCAGGGTGCGGCGCGGCATGCGGTGGAGAGTGCCCGCGCGGATGCGGACTATGCGGAGGCGAAGGCGTCGGCCGCGCATCGGGAGGTACGGGAAGCGCAGGCTGAGCTGATCCAGATGAAGGAGGACTTCGCGGCGTTCCGCGCGGAGGTCGCCGCGGAGCGTGCGGCGCTGGATCGGGATCATCAGCGGGAGATGGCGGAGCGGGATGCAGTGATCCAGGCGCAGCGCGCGGAGATCGGGGATCTGCGGGTGCAGCTGCGGATGCTGGAGGAGAAGGTCCCGGACTAGGTGCCGAGCGTCATGTTGAAACCACCAACCACGTCGGCCGGCCCGAAGGTCTGCGTCCCGCGGTGGCTGATCGTCACGGTGTAGAGCGTCGCGCCGGCCGGGACCTGAGCGGCGAACGTGAACTGGCAGCCGCCCCCGCCGAACGCTCCGGGCTGGAGGCTGGTCACGGCGAGCGTCTTGCCGGTCTGGTCGCCGATGGTGACGGCGACACCGCCGGAGATGTCCTGGTAGCCGCCGTTGCCGGAGCAGGTGTTGCCGACGCTGCTGTAGTTGCCGTCTCTGAGCTGGAGCATGCCGTGGACCGAGGTTGTTGCGCCGCTTGGCTTACTGGTGGTGCTGTTGGTGGTGTGGCTGAGCCAGCCGGCGCCGAAGCCGATGGCCAGGGCAGCCGCGGCGACGGCTCCGAGGATGCCGGGGCCGAAGCCGCGGCGTGTGGCCGGGGCGGCTGCGGGTCGCACGTCGTAGTCCTGATCCATCGTCCCCCCTCGGTGCCTGATTCAGTGGCCTGACCGTACCGCCGCCCCGTCTTGATCGGTAGCGGCTGGGGGCTTTCCCGGAGCGCCCCGCCCCGTATCCTGAGGTGCCCCTCCAGTTCCGGGGCGCCCCACCGATCTTGCTGGAGGCCTGTGATGCTCCCGAACCCGGAGTCGGTGCCCCGCATGGCCCGGAGCGCTACGCAGGTCGCTGACGTGCGCTCCGTGCCGCTGGACGCGCTGTCGGAGCATGCGGATCGTACGTTGCGCCGGATCGTGCCGCCCGCGGAGACGTTGAAGGCGCCGGTCGCGATGTTCGAAGCATCGCTGTAGCCGGACACGCCGACGCCCGGCCGCATCGGGCCGGGCGTCGTGGTCGTGTTCGGGTCAGTTGCCTCCGTCGCTTATGGCACCCGCCGCCGGGTAGCCGGGTCCGCCGCCGCGATGTCCATCAGCCGGCCGAGCGCGCGCCGGACGTCGACCGCGCCCCGCTCGCCACTGATGGCCTTTAGCTGCTGCCGGTCGAGCTGGGCGAGCTGGGCAAGCGTGCTGTAGCCGGCCAGCTCGAGCTTTGTGATGGTGTCGAGTACCACGCCGTGCCGTAGCAGGTCCGCGCGTTCCTTCGGACTCCACTCCTGGGTCATGGGCGCGCCGCCGTAGACTCACTCTCAGGCGCCCCGGCGCCCGGCGCGTGGATGGCGTCGGGGGTCGGGGCGAGGACGTACACGGCGGTGTTCGTCGGTACGACGCGGACCACGTGCAGGCCGTCGTCGCTGGCGAGCCGGAGCTCGACGTCACCGTGCGGGTCGAGCCGGTCGATGCCGACGACGTCCAGGAACCGGCCGTCGTGGTAGAGGTGGGCGCCGGGCACGATCTCGCAGGCCTTGCGTTCGGCGACGTCGTCACCTTGTGCGGCGCGGCATGCGGCCTGGTACTCGGGGAGATTCCGGGGGCGCGGGTTGATGGGGCAGCCGGCGCGGGGTGGTTCGCTGGGGACGAGCCCCGGCGGTTGGGCGGTGAGAGAAGGCTCGACTCCGCCGGAGCCGAAAGGCCTTCTCCGTGTGGTTTGCACCATCACGGTCCCTTCGTGGTCTGTGGAATTATGATCACCCACCGATGCGGCAGGCTCACCCACCGTATTCCCAGTAGGGCCCTGATGGAAGCCTGGCGCGCCGGTTCCCGGTCGCGCGGGGAGGATCCGCGCGCTGCTGGTTGGCCGCTCAGCCTTCGACGACGCGGTACACGTTGTACTCGAGTTCGACCCATGTCCCGCCGTCGCGGATCTGCCGCCACGCCTCACCGATCGCTTCGGCTTTCTCCTGACTGCCGCCGTGGACGAGCGCGCCCAGGGTGCGGCTCAGACCGGCGTCGTCGAGCTCGGCCAGGATTTCGTCGCGAGTGCCCTCGTGCAGTGCTCTGCGTCTCATGGGGTCAGGGTACGACGGCGGGCGGCCGAGGCGCAGCGGACGCGGTTATGTGTGCACTTTCCGGGGGTCGATCTGGTTGTGGCCCGCTATGGTGCACACATGAGGACCGTGTCTAGGCGCCCCGTCAAGGCCGTGATCTACTGCCGGATCTCGCTGGCCACGCACGGCGACGTCGTGAAGGTGAAGCGCCAGGAGAAGCTGTGCCGCCAGCTCGCCAAACGGCTGGGCTGGGAGGTCGTGCACGTCTACTGCGACAACAATAAGTCGGCATGGCGCCGCGACCGTAAGCGCGAGGACTGGGACGCGATGCTGGAGGCGGTCGAGCGCGGCGACGTCGACGCCATCATCGTCTACCACGGCGACCGCCTGATCCGGCAGCCCTGGGACCTGGAGACGCTGCTGAACCTCGCCGACGGCCGCGGAATCCGCCTGGCCTCGCCGTCCGGCACCCGGAACCTGGACGCCGCCGACGACCGCCGGATTCTGCGCATCGACGCGGCGAACGCCTGCGCGGAGGCCGACAACATCAGCCGCCGGGCCCGCGATGCCCACGCCGACCGCGCAGCCAAGGGCATCGCGCGCAAGAACCGCGTCCGCACGTTCGGGTACAAGCGCAGCGGCAAGATCCACGCCGGAGAGGCTGAGCGGTACCGCGATGCCGCGGCCCGGATCCTGGCCGGCGAGTCGATGCGCTCGATCGTCCGCGACTGGAACGAGCGCGGGATCACCACCACTCTCGGCAACGAGTGGACGACGAACGCCGTCAGGGATGTGCTGACGAACCCGCGCCACGCGGGCCTGTCCACTTACAAGGGCGTCGTCGTCGGTGTCGGCCGGTGGAAGGGGCTGGTCGAGCGGGAGCAGTGGGAGGCACTACAGGCCACGCTCGGCGCGATCGGCGAGCGGTACTCCAAGCCGGGCCACTCCACCGCGACGAGGCATCTCCTGACGGGCATCGCGTTCCACGGGGCGTGTAAGAGCACGGTGAGCGCGCATCACAGCAGCAAGCGTAGGGCGCCGAGTTACCGGTGCAGCGATCCGCAGTGCCCTGAGCAGGTCTGCCGGAACATGCTCCACGTGGATGCGTATGTGCTCGGCGCGGTGTTGACGCGTCTGGCCGATCCGCGGCTGTGGAAGGCGCTGGAGGTGCAGCAGGCTGATGACGGCGCGGGTGCGGAGCTGGCCGCGTTGGAGGCGAAGCGCAAGGCGGCGCAGGCCCGGTTCACGCGGAGCGCCACGATGACCGATGCAGAGCTCGATGCGATCCTGCGGGACCTGAATAAGCAGATCGAGTCGGTGCGGGCGCGGATCGAGTCGCGGAGCAGCGTGCATGTGCTGGCCGGCTGCCGGGATATGACGCGGGAGCAGTGGGATGATCTGCCGATTGATCGGCGGCGGGCGATTGTGCGGGCGACGGTGACCGTGGAGATTCTGCGGGTGACTCGTCACGGGCCCGGGTTCGATCCGGATTCGGTGCGGGTGCTGCCGGTGGAGATGCCGGGGGCGGCCGACTGACGTCAGGTGGCGGGGCGCCGCGTCGGCCGCCGCGCGGGCTATGTGGGGCTGTCGGCAGTAGCACCCTGGAAGCGGCTCAACGCCACTTCGACTGCCTTGCTGAAGACGGTGTGGCCGCTGTAGCGGGCCGGGGAGTCGTCGTCAGCGGCGGAGGAGTGCAGCGTGCAGGTGATCTCTCCGTCTTCGGCCACCGTAAGGGCGGCGATTTCACCTACCGTGTCATCGATGACGACGGTGAAGTGGGGTTTGGGTAAGTCCATGGCCACCTGAGAGCCCTCCCGATTGATCGGCCCGTACGAGGGGTAGGCGATCCATATTTCTCCTGTTCAAGTGGTTACGCAAGGCCCTGAATCTCATCTGATGCGAACACGCGTTCGAACTATGCTCGCAGGTTCCTCACGTATCCGTATCAGTGCCCGATGATGTCTCGTCATGCCTCTCGGCAACGTCGATGCCCGCCTCAGCCAGGACGCCGAAGACTTGGCGGCGCACCCGATCGAACTCGGCGAGCGGGGTACCGGGCGAGGCAGCCATGAACACCTTGTATAGGGCGTCTTCGACGACGTCGATGGGGCGTCCGGCGTCGGTCGCCTGTCCGCGCTGATATCGGCGCTCCAGCTCGGCCTGGCTCTGGGGCTCGGCCGCCACTGCGATGGTTGGTTCGCCGCCGGCTAGAACATCCTCCGCGCTGTCGCCAGTCCAGCCGATCGTCTTGGCGATGGCGCGAAGGGAGGCTTCGCCAAGCTCTTGGCCCTGTTCGAGGCGGCTGATCGTGGATTTGCTCAGGCCGCTGGCCCGGACCATGTCGATCTGCCGCTCCAGGCCCTCGCGCTTCCTTGCCTCAGCGATGAGCCGCATGAGCCGCTCGTAGTGGGGGTTCACAAGGGTCATCATGCCTGAATGGTGACACCAAATGGAATCTCCGTGAATCGCTTTGCCTAGATTTGGCGCACACATGGCGTGATTGTGCATCACGCCGAAGCTCCGCGCGCCCGTGGCGTGGCACCTCAGCCTGAAACGGTGGTCCCCCTTAGGGGCCTCAGCACCCCTTGCGTGAGACTCCAAAAGGTGTCAGGATGAAACCTGTGAAGCCAACGACCACTCCCTCTCCGGATGGGGCAAAGATCGAAGATCTGCGCTGGGACAGGCGGATGTCGATTCCCCAGCTCGCGGCTCAGGTCGGGGTCACGCGGCAGCATCTCAAGCGCATCTGCAAGGGCGAGTGTGGTGCCTCCCTGGAGGTCCAGAAGCGCATAGCCGAAGTGCTTGAAGTCCCTGTGGAGAAGATTCAGCAGGGAGCCTCATGACCCCCGAGGAGCGCCAGCGGCGCGAACTCGACCGCATTTTCCAGCTTGGCCAGCAGCTCGCAGCCGACTGGCCGCCGCTGAGCGACGAGCAGATCGAGCACGTCGCGTTCATCATCAACCCTCGCCTGGCGCCGATGCGCGACCAGACCCCCGCCGCGCTGCCGACAGCGGCGTAGCAAACGAGCCCGCACCTGCGTGAACAGGCCGGGCTCCGGACCAGAGAACCCATCGAGAACCGAGAAGCACCGAAAGGAACTGGTCACGATGAGAG
>Ga0207702_10000517_pt1 | contig 43478 bp, 48 predicted proteins | sample KBSCornC62_FD_184302 | JGI IMG/M metagenome (GOLD analysis project Ga0207702, IMG submission 184302) | Corn rhizosphere microbial communities from Kellogg Biological Station, Michigan, USA - KBS Corn C6-2 (SPAdes) (version 2) | ecosystem: Host-associated > Plants > Roots > Rhizosphere > Soil ... | reverse complement strand
GCGCGTCGATCTGGGCACGCTGCCCGATGTGCCCTGGAACGCGCCGTTCTACGCCCGGCATGGCTTCGCCGTGGTCGACAAGAGCGATCCGGCCTTCGCCTATGCACGCGAGCGCGATCGCGAAAATGGGTTTCCCGAAGCGTTGCGGGTATTCATGTCGCGCACGCTTTCATCGTGAGCCTACCGGCGCGGTCAGCAATTTGAATTGACACGCCTGGCGCTCCCCGCCACAATTTTCCTTCTTTGTTTCCCGGCGGCCACTGCTTGCCACAGCGAGCGGCGCGGACCGAGCCCGGGGCAAATTACCAACGAATCATTGGGGCGTCGCCAAGCTGGTTAAGGCACGGGATTTTGATTCCCGCATGCGTAGGTTCGAATCCTACCGCCCCAGCCATTTGTCACAGGGGCTCGAACGAGCCCCTGTTCGTGCAGTCCGAAGGATGGATTGCCGTTGCATCGGGCACTTGCGTGTTCGATGGTTTTCAAGCTCCATTCGGGCATGTGCCGAAGGGGTAGCTGGGTGGGGCGGAGCGCACCTTTCCAGTTGAGCTGATTCAATGCCTGGTTTCGAGGAAACAATCGTGGATACGTCCAGCCCGATGCTGTTCACCGGCAATGCGCACCGTGCCCTGGCCGAGGACATCGCTCATCGCCTCGGCATCCCGCTGGGCAAGGCCTTGATCGGCAAGTTCAGCGATGGCGAAGTGCAGATCGAGATCGAAGAGAACGTTCGCCGCCAGGAAGTGTTCGTGCTGCAGCCTACCGGCGCGCCGAGTGCGGAGAACCTGTTCGAACTCCTGACCCTGGTCGATGCGCTCAAGCGCGCGTCCGCCGCCAGCGTCACCGCGGTCATTCCTTACTTCGGCTATGCCCGCCAGGACCGCCGTCCGCGCTCGGCGCGCGTGCCGATCACCGCCAAGCTGGTCGCCCGCCTGGTCGGCACCGCCGGCGTGGACCGCGTGCTGACGGTCGACCTGCATGCCGACCAGATCCAGGGTTTCTTCGATGTGCCGGTGGACAATGTCTACGCCTCGCCGATCCTGCTGGCGGACATCTGGCGCAGCCACAGCATGGACGACCTGATCGTGGTCAGCCCGGACGTCGGTGGCGTGGTGCGCGCACGCGCCATCGCCAAGCGCCTGGATGACGCCGACCTGGCCATCATCGACAAGCGCCGTCCCAAGGCCAACGTGGCCACGGTGATGAACATCATCGGCGATGTGGAAGGCAAGACCTGCGTGATGGTGGACGACATCGTCGACACCGCCGGCACCCTGTGCGCAGCCGCTGCGGCCCTGAAGGATCGCGGCGCCCGCAAGGTGGTGGCCTACTGCGTGCACCCGGTGCTGTCCGGCGCGGCGATCCGCAATATCGAAGGTTCCCAGCTCGACCAGCTGGTGGTCACCAACACCTTGCCGCTGCGCGAAGAAGCCAGGAACTGCGCCAAGATCCGCCAGCTTTCGGTGGCCGAGCTGCTGGCCGAGACGATCCGGCGTATCGCCTTCGGCGAATCGGTCAGTTCGCTCTACATCGACTGACGGCTTTTTCCTCCTCTCTCCTCCGGGAGAGGGCCGAGGTGAGGGGCAGGGCTTGCCCCAAGCTTCAAAGGCGCCACGCTTCTAATGGCTCCTGTCGCGAGATTCGCCCCTCACTCCAACCCTCTTTCCGGAGGAAGAAGGGGTCATGGCGCCCGACTTTCTGTATACTTGCACGCTTTTCCGCCCGCATCCGCGGGCATTACGGCTCTTCTGGTCGCGGGAGAGTCAGTCCGGTCGCCGTGAGGCGGCCTTCTACTTCAAGGCAATACCAACATGGCCAAGACTCATGAAATCGCGGCACAGGCCCGCAACGACGAGGGGAAAGGTGCGAGCCGCCGCCTGCGTCGCGCGTCCTTCGTGCCCGCAGTGGTTTACGGTGCGGGTCAGCCCGCAGAAAGCATCCAGATCGAGCACAACACCATCCTGCTCGCCGCCAAGCACGAGTGGTTCTTCTCCTCGGTGCTGGATCTGAACATCGACGGCAAGGTGCAGAAGGTGCTGGTGCGCGACTGGCAGAAGCATCCGTTCAAGCAGCAGATGCTGCACATGGACTTCCTGCGCATCAACGAGAACGAAGCGATTCGCGTGAATGTGCCGATCCACTTCCTGAACCAGGAAAAATCCCCGGCAGGCAAGACCGCCGGCGTGGTCATCTCGCATAACCTCAACGAAGTGCAGATTTCGTGCTTGCCGAAGGATCTGCCGGAGTTCATCGAACTCGACCTGGTCGACCTCAAGCCCGGCGACATCATTCACTTGTCGCAGCTGAAGCTGCCGGCGAACGTGGAAATCCCGGAACTGCACCAGGGCGCCGATCACGACGTGGCCGTGGTCACCGCCGTGACCGTGCAGGAAGAAGTCGACGAAGCTCCGGCCGAAGGTGCCGAAGGCCAGCCGGCCGCCGAAGCTTCCAAGGAACCCAAGAAGTAATCCGCTGGATCCCCTGTCCCTCTCCCGCCGAGGAGAGGGACGGTGGTCATCTCGCGGTCAAGTCAAATACCTGACCCATGGCAGGCCTACGACTCATCGTCGGACTGGGCAACCCCGGTACCGAATACCTCCGAACCCGGCACAACGCCGGGTTCTGGTTTGTTGACGCCCTGGTATCGGGCCAGAACGAGCGCTTCGGTTTCGACGGCAAGCTGCACGGTGAAACCTGCAAGCTGCGCATTGGTGGTGAGCCGGTGTGGGTGCTCAAACCCGCCACGTTCATGAACAAGAGCGGCCTCGCGGTGGCAGCGGCACTGCGCTACTACAAGATCGAGCCGGAGGAATGCCTGGTCGCGCACGATGACCTGGATCTGCCCGTTGGCACGGTACGCCTGAAGTTCGACGGCGGGCACGGCGGCCAGAACGGTCTGCGCGACATCATGGCGCACCTGGGCCATGGCAAATTCCATCGCCTGCGCTTGGGCATTGGCCATCCAGGCCATAAGGACCAGGTCACCCCGTGGGTGTTGGGCCGCCCTTCGGTCAAGGATGAAGACGCCCTGCTTGACGGTGTCGCGCGCGCGCTGAACGTGCTGCCGCTGGCGGTCGATGGGCAGCTCGACAAAGCGATGCAGCAGTTGCACACGCCTGCGCAGCCTTGAGCGACCAACCACTGTTTACTATTTCGTTTTTTACTTCCGCGGATCAAGAAACCCATGGGCATCAAATGCGGCATCGTCGGCCTGCCTAACGTCGGCAAATCCACCTTGTTCAATGCGCTGACCAAGGCGGGCATTGCTGCGGCCAACTTCCCGTTCTGCACGATCGAGCCGAACGTCGGCGTGGTCCCGGTACCCGATGCGCGCCTGCAGGCGCTGTCGGACATCGTCAATCCGCAGAAGGTGATCCCTACCGCCGTGGAATTCGTCGACATCGCCGGCCTGGTGGCGGGCGCGTCGAAGGGCGAGGGGCTTGGCAACAAATTCCTGGCCCACATTCGCGAAGTGGATGCGATCGCGCACGTGGTGCGCTGTTTCGAGCACAGCGACATCGTGCACGTGGCCGGCAAGGTCGACCCGATCGCCGACATCGAAACCATCGATACCGAACTGGCGCTGGCCGATCTCGATTCCGTGGAAAAGGCCCTCAATCGCGCCGAGCGCGCCGCGAAGGCCAATGACAAGGAGGCGCTGGCCAAGAAGCCGGTGCTGCAAAAGCTCGCTGCAGGCCTCAACGAAGGTAAGACTGCGCGCAGCTTGGGCCTGGACGATGAGGAAAAGGTGCTGGTACGCGACCTGTTCCTGCTTACCTTGAAGCCCCTGATGTACATCGCCAACGTGCGCGAAGACGGCTTCGAGAACAATCCGCACCTCGACGTCGTGCGTGCTCGTGCCGAGGCCGAAGGTGCGGAAGTGGTGCCGGTCTGCGCCGCCATCGAGGAAGAGCTCGCGCAGCTCGACGATGCCGATCGCGATGAATTCCTCAAGGATCTCGGCCTGGAAGAACCGGGCCTCAATCGCGTGATCCGCGCTGGTTACAAGCTGCTCAACCTGCAGACCTACTTCACTGCCGGCGTGAAGGAAGTGCGCGCCTGGACCATCAAGCGCGGCTTCACCGCGCCGCAGGCCGCTGGCGTGATCCACACCGACTTCGAGCGCGGTTTCATTCGCGCCGAAACGGTGGGCTACGACGACTTCATCCAATACAAGGGGGAAGCCGGTGCGGCGGCGGCAGGGCGCTTGCGCAAGGAAGGCAAGGATTATGTCGTCAAGGATGGCGACGTGCTGCACTTCCTGTTCAACGTCTAAGCATTTGAGCCCCGCACAAGCGGGGCTTTTTCATGCGAGCATTTGCGTCATGCATGGAGTGAATGCGCATGCCTCATGACGTACTTCGCATACGCCTTGCCCGGCCAGACGATGCTCGTGCTATCGGTGTGCTGAGCCGTCGTGTCGTGCGGCGCTGGGTGGTACCTGATCAGCCGCGCAAGGCTGGGCGTGAATTGCTTTCGCGCCTTGCGGCCAAGGTGCTTCGGCAGAAAATGTGCGAAGGCCAACGTTTTCATCTGGCCTATTTCGGCGATGTGTTGGTGGGTGTTGCCGCAATGCGCGACGACAGTCACCTCATCCATTTTTACGTGAGTACGCGTTATCAGGGGCGGGGTATTGCACGGCGGTTGTGGCAACGTGCCCTGCGGGATGCCGTCCGGCGTGCCGGCACGCGGCGTTTCACGCTCAATGCCACGCGCTGTGCGATGCCGGTCTATCTGCATCTCGGCTTTCGCGCCGATGGCGCCGAAAGGCTATCGCCCGCGGGCGTGCTCACCACGCCGATGACGTTGCGAGTGCCGGTGCGGCGCGCCAAGCGGGCATAATGCGGCCTTCGATCGGGGCATCCGTTGGAGTTTTCATGTCAGGCCAGCAGCACGAAGTCACTTTCCGCTTCCTTGCACAACCCACTGACGTCAACTTCGGTGGCAAGGTACACGGCGGCATGGTGATGAAATGGATCGATCAGGCCGGATATGCCTGTGCCGTCGGCTGGAGTGGTGCGTATTGCGTGACCGCGGCGGTCAGCGGCATCCAGTTCGTCAAGCCAATCCTGATCGGTGACGTGGTCAGCGTGCGGGCCAAGTTGATCTACACCGGCACATCCAGCATGCAGATGGCGGTGGATGTGTTGGCGCGCGATCTGCGCAGCGGCGAAGAGCGTCTGGCCACCAGTTGCGTGATGGTGTTCGTGGCGTTGGACAAGCCGGACGGCAAGCCGACCGCAGTGCCGGCATGGACGCCACGCGATGACAATGAGCGCCGCTTGCAGGAGCAGGCAAGGCATTTGCTGGAACTTTCCAAGAGCATGGCGCAGTTCGTGGACACGCGTGCCGCAGGCAGCGACTGAACAAGTCCGGCGATCATGTCGAACGAAGCTGCGCGTGGCTTTTTTGCGCGCGGGAAAATCTCGAAAAACCGGCCGTTTCGCTCCTCAAGGTGTTGACACATCAGGCCCCGATCCACACAATAGCCGTTCTTTGTTGGAGGGATACCCAAGCGGCCAACGGGGGCAGACTGTAAATCTGCTGGCTTACGCCTTCGGTGGTTCGAATCCACCTCCCTCCACCAGTCGATTATTGCGGGTGACCGCAATCAAGGCTGGAAGGTGGATCGCAAAGGCAGCTGTATGCTGATGCGGTTCAAGCGACGAGTTCCGCGCTGGGCGGGAGTAGTTCAATGGTAGAACCTCAGCCTTCCAAGCTGATGGTGCGGGTTCGATTCCCGTCTCCCGCTCCATTGATCTCGTCACTGCGTTTTTTGTGCTCATGTAGCTCAGTCGGTAGAGCACTTCCTTGGTAAGGAAGAGGTCGCTGGTTCGATTCCAGTCATGAGCACCACCGCACGCAGCCGCCGCGGTATCACCTGATAGCTCGTTAAGATTTCCTCACTCACTGAACTCCATTGGGATTTGCGCTCATGGCAAAGGGTAAATTCGAACGCACCAAGCCCCACGTGAACGTGGGCACGATCGGTCACGTGGACCACGGCAAGACGACGCTGACGGCGGCGCTGACGAAGGTTGGTGCGGATCGTTTTGGCGGTGAGTTCAAGGGCTACGACCAGATCGACGCGGCACCGGAAGAGAAGGCGCGCGGCATCACGATCTCGACGGCGCACGTGGAATACGAATCGCCGAATCGTCACTACGCGCACGTGGACTGCCCGGGCCACGCCGACTACGTGAAGAACATGATCACGGGTGCGGCGCAGATGGACGGCGCGATCCTGGTGTGCTCGGCGGCGGACGGTCCGATGCCGCAGACGCGCGAACACATCCTGCTGAGCCGCCAGGTGGGCGTGCCGTACATCGTGGTGTTCCTGAACAAGGCCGACATGGTGGACGACGCCGAGCTCCTGGAGCTGGTGGAAATGGAAGTGCGTGAGCTGCTGTCCAAGTACGAGTTCCCGGGCGACGACACGCCGATCATCAAGGGCTCGGCCAAGCTGGCGCTGGAAGGCGACCAGTCGGAAATCGGCGTGCCGGCGATCATCAAGCTGGTGGAAGCGCTGGACAGCTACATCCCCGAGCCGGTGCGCGTGCTGGACAAGCCGTTCCTGATGCCGGTGGAAGACGTGTTCTCGATCTCCGGCCGCGGCACGGTGGTGACCGGTCGTGTGGAGACGGGCATCATCAAGGTCGGCGACGAAATCGAGATCGTGGGTCTGAAGCCCACCGTTAAGACCACGGTGACCGGCGTGGAAATGTTCCGCAAGCTGCTGGACCAGGGCCAGGCGGGCGACAACGTGGGTCTGCTGCTGCGCGGCACGAAGCGTGAAGACGTGGAGCGCGGCCAGGTGCTGGCCAAGCCCGGCTCGATCACGCCGCACACCGACTTCGAAGGCGAGATCTACGTGCTGTCGAAGGAAGAGGGCGGTCGTCACACCCCGTTCTTCAGCAACTACCGTCCGCAGTTCTACTTCCGTACGACGGACGTGACCGGTGCGATCAAGTTGCCAGAGGGTACGGAGATGGTGATGCCGGGCGACAACGTGAAGATCTCGGTGACGCTGATTGCTCCGATCGCGATGACCGAAGGTCTGCGTTTCGCGATCCGCGAAGGCGGTCGTACGGTGGGCGCCGGCGTCGTCGCCAAGATCACCAAGTAATATCGGCGGGACTCGGGATCTGGTACTCGGGACTCGGAAAGCGGGGCGTTCGCCCCCAGCTCTCCGGGTGTCGAGTCTTCAGTACCGGGTCCCGTAAGTTTTAACTACACGTACGCCAGTAGCTCAATTGGCAGAGCAGCGGTCTCCAAAACCGCAGGTTGGGGGTTCGAGTCCCTCCTGGCGTGCCATCTTCTTCGAGGAATGATGGCGGATGTATCGCGAGGGCCTGGCGGCCAACGATTGAGGCATCCGCATATACGCATGAATACCAAGGCTGAACAGTCCAAAGGCACAAGCGGTGCCGATATCGGCAAGCTGGTGCTGGCCGTGCTGGTGCTGGCGGCCGGTATCGTCGGCTATACCTACCTCGGCAACATCGGCGCTGCGTCGCCGCTGCGTCTCATCACCATTCTTGCTGCCGTTATCGTGGCCCTGGCCATCGCCGCCTTCACGGCGCCTGGCCGTCGCGCGCGTCACTTCCTTGCCGAGTCGCAGTTCGAAATGCGTAAGGTGGTCTGGCCCACACGGGACGAGACCATCAAGACCACCGGTATCATCATCCTCGTGGTCATCATCCTTTCGTTGCTACTGGGGCTGATTGACTTGATCCTGAAGTCGGTCGTGCTCGACTGGCTACTGAAGCTCGGTTCGTAAGGAGCACCGCCATGAGCAAGCGTTGGTACGTGGTCCATGCCTATTCCGGGTTCGAGAACCAGGTGAAGAAGTCCCTGGTTGAGCGCATTCATCGCGCTGGCATGGACGAAAAATTCGGCGAAGTGCTGGTACCCACCGAAGAAGTGGTGGAGATGCGCGGCGGCCAGAAGCGTCGTAGCGAGCGCAAGTTCTTCCCCGGCTATGTGTTGGTGCAGATCGAGACCGATACCGAGGGCAAGGCCCCGCGCATCGATGACGAGTGCTGGCACCTGGTGAAGGAAACACCGAAAGTGATGGGCTTTATCGGCGGTACGGCCGATCGCCCCATGCCGATCCGCGACAGCGAGGCTGACACCATCCTCAGCCGCGTCCGTGAAGGTGTCGACAAGCCCAAGCCCAAGGTGTTGTTCGAGCCGGGCGAGATGGTGCGTGTCACTGATGGTCCGTTTAACGACTTCAACGGCGTGGTCGAGGAAGTCAACTACGAGAAGAGCCGTTTGCGTGTGGCGGTGCTGATCTTTGGTCGTTCCACCCCGGTGGAGTTGGAATTCGGCCAGGTCGAGAAAGCCTGATCAGCCTTTTCGGCACAGGGCTTGCTTAAAGCCCCTTTCATCTCTAAACTACGCGGTTCACGCCGGGGTCTTTCGACTCGGCGTGTCCGTATTCCCGGAATCCGCAGGATCGCAGGTTCCCCTCCCACCAAGGAATGTGCACAGCGAGGAGCCGCAAGGCGCTAGGACTCGCGAGGAAAACCTCCAATGGCAAAGAAAGTCGTCGGTTACATCAAGCTGCAGGTCAAGGCCGGGCAGGCCAATCCGTCGCCGCCCGTGGGTCCCGCTCTCGGTCAGCGCGGCCTGAACATCATGGAGTTCTGCAAGGCGTTCAATGCCGCCACGCAGAAGATGGAGCCGGGCATGCCGATTCCGGTCATCATCACGGCCTACTCAGACCGTACCTTCACCTTTATCACCAAGACCCCGCCGGCCACCGTGCTGATCAAGAAGGTCACCGGCGTTGCCAAGGGCTCGTCCAAGCCGAACACCGACAAGGTCGGCAAGATCACCCGCAAGCAGCTGGAAGACGTTGCGAAGCAGAAGGAGCCGGATCTCACGGCTGCTGATCTGGACGCCGCAGTGCGCACCATCGCCGGTAGCGCACGCAGCATGGGCCTGGTGGTGGAGGGTTAAGACATGGCAAAGCTCACGAAGCGTTTGAAGGCGGCACAGGCCGCAGTGCAGCCGGGCAAGGTTTACGCCCTGGACGACGCGCTGAACATCATCAAGAACAACGCTAAGGCGAAGTTCGTCGAATCCGTCGATGTGGCCGTGCGCCTCGGCATCGACGCCAAGAAGTCGGATCAGGGTGTGCGCGGTTCCTCGCTGCTGCCGCATGGCACCGGCAAGACCATCAAGGTCGCGGTGTTCTGCCCGGCCGGTGAAAAGGCTGAAGCGGCCAAGGCGGCCGGCGCCGACGCCGTCGGTATGGACGACCTCGCCGAGCGCATGCAGGCGGGCGACCTCGACTTTGGTCGCGTGATCGCCACGCCGGACGCAATGCGCGTGGTCGGCAAGCTAGGCCAGCTGCTCGGTCCGCGTGGCCTGATGCCGAACCCGAAGGACGGCTCGGTCACCGCCGACGTCGTCACCGCCGTGAAGAACGCCAAAGCCGGCCAGGTGAAGTTCCGCAACGACAAGGCGGGCATCATCCACGCCACCATCGGCAAGGCCAACTTCGAAGCCGGTCAGTTGGCCGACAACCTGAACGCGCTGATCGCCGACCTGATGAAGGCCAAGCCGGCCACCTCCAAGGGCCAGTACCTGCAGAAGGTTGCGCTGTCCAGCACGATGGGCGTGGGCGTGCCAGTCGATACCTCGACCTTGGCTGCGGCCTCGGCCAAGTAACAAGTTCAAGTCCTGCACGGGTTTGTTACCGCGCAGGCATCTTTTGAGGGTAGCCCCGGCCACAAGCCGGAGCCGCCGTCAAAGACCGCAGGTGCGGTCCGCAAGCGGTGACGACGGGCAAGGAGCTCGTTCTGGCAAAGGAATCGCCGTCACTGTCCACCGGATTGCTTAATCGGGCTTTCGAGCCTTACCTGCGCAGATGGTGTTGCCCCTTCTGGAATTGTGTTTCATCTGGAAAGGCCACCACCCGGGACTTCAAGTCCCCGACGTCATGGATGGCGTTGCTCAGGACCGCCCAGCGGCAGGAGCCGTAAGCGGAATTCATAAGAGGAGTGAAACATGGCTCTGAATCTCTCTCAGAAGCAAGAAGTAGTCGCCGAACTGGCCGCTGTGGCCGCGAAGGCGCACTCCTTGGTCGCTGCCGAGTATGCGGGCACCACGGTCGAACAAATGACCGCGATGCGCAAGAAAGCTCGCGAATCCGGCGTGTACTTGAAAGTCGTCAAGAACACGCTCGCTTCGCGCGCCGTGGTCGGTACTGAGTTCGAGGTCGTCAAAGACGCCCTGACCGGTCCGCTGCTGTACGCATTCTCGACCGAGGAACCCGGTGCTGCCGGGCGCCTGATCAAGGAATTCGCCAAGGGCAACGACAAGCTGAAGGCGAAGGTCGTCTCGGTGGAAGGCAAGCTGCTGCCGGCTGCGCACGTTGACGTGCTGGCCTCGCTGCCGACCCGCGAAGAGGCCCTCGCCATGCTGGCCCGTGTGCTGGCCGAACCCGCTGCGATGTTCGCGCGCGCCGTCAAGGCCGTGGCCGACAAGCAGAGTGGTGGCGAAGCCCCGGTCGAAGCCGCGTCCGCCTAAGTTCGACGCGATCCAACTGAATCCAATTTCCAGAGGAAACAACAATGTCCCTTACCAACGATCAGATCGTTGACGCCGTCGCCGCCAAGTCGCTCATGGAAGTGATGGAGCTGGTGAAGGCCATCGAAGAGAAGTTTGGCGTGTCCGCCGCCGCTCCGGTTGTCATGGCTGGCGGTGCTGGCCCGGCCGCTGCCGCCGTCGAAGAGAAGACCGAATTCGACGTCGTTCTCGTCAGCGCCGGCGACAAGAAGGTCGACGTGATCAAGGCTGTCCGCGCGATCACCGGCCTGGGCCTGAAGGAAGCCAAGGACCTCACCGAGTCCGGTGGCGTCCTGAAGGAAGCCGTGTCGAAGGACGACGCCGAGAAGTTCAAGAAGGACCTCGAAGCCGCCGGCGCCAAGGTCGAACTGAAGTAATTGGCGCCCTTGCGCGCCATCAGTTTGATCCAGCGCAAGCCAAGCCTGGGGACGTAAGTCCCCGGGCTTTGCCCGCTTCAGATGGCTGCGTAGCACTCATCTGAAGATCCAAGGATGGTCCGAGGTGAATCAGTTGCTTTTGCGTACCTGATTTACCGAAGCCAGCTCAATGGGTTGGCAAATCGAAAAAGGCAGGAGCTTTTTTCACAACCAGGCATGGATGCATTTGGAGATAGGGCATCGCGAATAGGACTTTGTGAGTGAAGAGTCGCTATTCACGATCCCCCAGATCCAGGCTTTCCCAATTTAGCCGGTGTGTGCACCACCGGCGCCACAGCGAACCGAGGCGTCACCGACCATGACCTACTCGTTTACCGAGAAGAAGCGTATCCGCAAGGATTTCGGCAAGCGTCCGCCCGTACTGGGCGTACCCAACCTGCTGACGATCCAGACCGATTCCTACCGTGAATTCCTGCAGGAGGAAGTTGCTCCCAAGCAGCGCGAAGACAAAGGTCTGCACGCCGCCTTGAAGTCCGTGTTCCCGATCGTCAGCTATTCGGGCAATGCGGCCCTCGAATACGTCGATTACCGTCTCGGTGAGCCGCCGTTCGACGAACGCGAATGCCGCAATCGCGGCATGACCTTCGGCGCGCCGCTGCGCGTCACCGTGCGTCTGGTGATCTACGACAAGGACAGCCCGGCCTCGAAGAAGGCCGTCAAGTACGTGAAGGAGCAGGAAGTCTACATGGGCGAAATTCCGCTCATGACCGACACCGGTACCTTCATCATCAACGGCACCGAGCGCGTGATCGTGTCGCAGCTGCATCGTTCGCCGGGCGTGTTCTTCGATCACGACCGCGGCAAGACGCACAGCTCCGGCAAGTTGCTGTTCTCAGCGCGCGTAATCCCTTACCGCGGTTCCTGGCTCGATTTCGAATTCGATCCGAAGGACGCGCTGTTCACCCGTATCGACCGTCGCCGCAAGCTGCCGGTGACGGTGCTGCTGCGCGCGCTTGGCTACAGCAACGAAGAGATGCTCAGCATCTTCTTCGAGCACAACGTGTTCCACCTCGGCAAGAAGGGTGGCACCACGCTAGAGCTGGTGGCCGAGCGTCTGCGCGGTGAAACGCTGAGCTTCGATCTGATGATCGGCGACAAGGTGCTGGTGGAAGCCGGCAAGCGCATCACTGCGCGTCACGTGCGCCAGCTCGCTGCCGAGAACATCACGGCGCTGGAAGTGCCGGATGACTATCCGGTCGGCCGCATCCTGGCCATCGACATCGTCGATCCGAAGACCGGCGAACTGCTGGCTTCGGCGAACGACGAAATCACCGCCGAGCAGTTGGAAAACTTCCGCAAGGCCGGTATCGAAACGCTGCCGACGCTGTACGTGAACGATCTCGATCGCGGTGCGTACATTTCGCACACCCTGCGCATCGACAACACCAAGACGCAGCTCGAAGCGCTGGTGGAAATCTATCGCATGATGCGCCCGGGCGAGCCGCCGACCAAGGAAGCGGCGCAGAACCTGTTCTTCAATCTGTTTTTCACCTTCGATCGCTACGACCTGTCGGCCGTGGGTCGCATGAAGTTCAACCGTCGCGTCGGCCGCAAGGAGATCCTCGGTCCTGGCGTGCTGTTCGACCAGAAGTACTTCGGCGAACTGAAGAGCGAAGAGGCGCAGGCGCTGGTGGCCTCGCAGGGCGAGCAGTCCGACATCCTCGACGTGCTCAAAGTGCTGATCGACATCAAGAACGGCCATGGCACGGTGGACGACATCGACCATCTCGGCAACCGTCGCGTGCGTTCGGTTGGCGAAATGGCGGAAAACACCTTCCGCATCGGTCTGGTGCGCGTGGAGCGCGCCGTGCGCGAGCGCCTGTCGCTGGCCGAAGCCGATGGCCTGACGCCGCAGGATCTGATCAACGCCAAGCCGGTCGCGGCGGCGGTGAAGGAATTCTTCGGTTCCTCGCAGCTCTCGCAGTTCATGGACCAGAACAACCCGCTGTCGGAAGTGACGCACAAGCGCCGCGTTTCCGCGCTGGGCCCGGGCGGCCTGACGCGCGAGCGTGCGGGCTTCGAAGTGCGCGACGTGCATCCCACTCACTACGGCCGCGTCTGCACCATCGAAACGCCGGAAGGTCCTAACATCGGCCTGATCAACTCGCTCGCCGTGTATGCGCGCACCAACCAGTACGGCTTCCTCGAGACGCCGTACCGCAAGGTCGTGAACGGAAAGGTCACCAACCAGGTGGATTACCTGTCGGCGATCGAAGAGGGCGATCACGTGATCGCGCAGGCGAACTCGCCGCTCAGCAAGGACGGCGGCTTCGTGGAAGACTTCGTGTCCTGCCGTTTCCGCGGCGAATCCGAGCTGCGTCCGTCGTCCGAGATCAACTACATGGACGTCTCGCCGATGCAGACCGTATCGGTTGCGGCGGCGCTCGTTCCGTTCCTTGAGCACGACGACGCGAACCGCGCGTTGATGGGCGCGAACATGCAGCGCCAGGCCGTGCCGACGCTGCGTTCGCAGACTCCGCTGGTGGGTACCGGCATCGAGCGCGCCGTGGCGCGTGACTCGGGCGTCATCGTGACTGCCAAGCGCGGTGGCGTGATCGACCAGGTCGATGCGGCGCGTATCGTGGTGCGCGTGACCGAGGCTGAAGTCGGCGAAAACGATGCCGGCGTCGATATCTACACGCTGACCAAGTACACACGCTCCAACCAGAACACCAACCTCAACCAGCGTCCGCTGGTGAACGTGGGTGACATCGTGGCGAAGGGCGACACGCTGGCCGACGGTTCGTCGACCGATCTGGGCGAGCTTGCGCTCGGCCAGAACATGTTGATCGCCTTCATGCCGTGGAACGGCTACAACTTCGAAGACTCGATCCTGCTCTCCGAGCGTGTCGTGCAGGAAGACCGTTACACCTCGATCCACATCGAGGAACTGTCCTGTATCGCGCGCGACACCAAGCTGGGCGCTGAAGAAATCACTGCCGATATCCCGAATGTGGGTGAACAGGCGCTCGCGCGTCTGGACGAATCCGGCATCGTGTATATCGGCGCGGAAGTGAAGGCCGGCGACATCATGGTCGGCAAGGTCACGCCGAAGGGCGAAAGCCAGTTGACACCGGAAGAAAAGCTGCTGCGTGCGATCTTCGGTGAGAAGGCGTCCGACGTGAAGGACAGCTCGCTGCGCGTGCCGCCGGGCATGGACGGCACGGTCATCGACGTGCAGGTATTCACGCGCGACGGCATCGAGAAGGACAAGCGTGCGCGCCAGATCGAAGAGATGGAAATCAAGCGCATCCGCAAGGACTTCGACGACCAGTTCCGTATCCTCGAAGGCGCGATCTACAACCGTATGCGCGCGCAGCTGGTCGGCAAGGTCGCCAACAGCGGCCCTGCCGGTCTCAAGCGCGGTGCGGAGATCACCAACGAGTACCTCGATGGTCTGAAGAAGGACGATTGGTTCAAGGTCAACCCGAAGGACGAAGCCACGGTCGAATTCCTCGAGCGCGCTTCTGAGCAGGTCAAGCGCCACAGGGAAGAATTCGACAAGCGCTTCAAGGAGAAACAGGCCAAGATCACCCAGGGCGACGATCTCGCACCGGGCGTGCTTAAGATGGTCAAGGTGTTCCTGGCCGTGAAGCGCCGCATCCAGCCGGGCGACAAGATGGCCGGCCGCCACGGGAACAAGGGCGTGGTGTCCAACGTGGTGCCGGTGGAAGACATGCCATACATGGCGGATGGCACGTCGATCGACATCTGCCTGAACCCGCTGGGCGTGCCTTCGCGTATGAACATCGGGCAGATTCTGGAAGTGCACTTGGGCTGGGCCGCGAAAGGCTTGGGCAAGAAGATCCAGCAGATGCTTGAAGCGCAGGAGAAGGTGGCGAAGATCCGCGAGTTCCTCGATCAGATCTATAACCACCACGTTGCCGGCGCCGTGCAGCATGTCGACCTGAAATCGCTCACCGATGAGGAAATCCTCACCCTGGCGAAGAACCTGCAGGAAGGTGTGCCGATGGCTACGCCGGTGTTCGACGGTGCCGAGGAAGCCGAACTGAAGGCGATGCTGAGGTTGGCGGATCTGCCCGAATCCGGTCAGACCATGCTGTATGACGGCCGCACCGGCGAGGCGTTCGATCGCCCGGTCACCGTCGGCTACATGCACTACCTCAAACTCAACCACTTGGTCGACGACAAGATGCACGCACGTTCGACCGGTCCGTACTCGCTCGTCACCCAGCAGCCGCTGGGCGGCAAGGCGCAGTTCGGCGGTCAGCGTTTTGGCGAAATGGAAGTCTGGGCGCTCGAGGCCTACGGCGCGGCTTACACCTTGCAGGAAATGCTCACGGTGAAGTCCGACGACGTGCAAGGCCGCAACCAGATGTACAAAAACATCGTCGATGGCAACCACGAGATGGCGGCAGGCATGCCGGAATCCTTCAACGTATTGGTGAAGGAAATCCGCTCGCTGTGCATCGACATCGACCTGGAAGAGATCAAGTAACCCGCGGGTTACAGGAGCTTATGCAATGAAAGATTTGCTCAATCTGTTCAATCAGCAGCGCGCCACGCCGGAATTCGATTCCATCAAGATCGCGTTGGCGTCGCCGGAGCTGATCCGTTCCTGGTCGTACGGCGAGGTGAAGAAGCCCGAAACGATCAACTATCGCACCTTCAAGCCGGAGCGCGATGGCCTGTTCTGTGCCGCCATCTTCGGTCCTGTTAAGGATTACGAGTGCTTGTGCGGCAAGTACAAGCGCATGAAGCACCGCGGCGTGGTCTGCGAAAAGTGCGGCACCGAAGTCACGCTGGCCAAGGTGCGCCGCGAGCGCATGGGCCACATCGAGCTGGCCAGCCCGGTCGCGCATATTTGGTTCCTCAAGTCGCTGCCTTCGCGCATCGGCTTGATGCTGGACATGACCCTGCGTGACATCGAGCGCATCCTGTACTTCGAAGCCTTCGTGGTGATCGATCCGGGTTTGACATCGCTCGAGCGCGGCCAATTGCTCAGCGAAGACCAGTACCTGGAAGCGGTGGAAGAGCACGGCGATGAATTCGATGCCCGCATGGGTGCCGAGGCTGTCTTCGAGCTGCTGAAGTCGCTCGACCTGCCGGGCGAAGTGATTCGCCTGAAGGAAGAGATCGCCTCCACCAATTCCGAGACCAAGCTCAAGCGCCTTACCAAGCGCGTGAAGCTGATCGAGGCCTTCCTGGAATCCGGCAATCGCCCGGAGTGGATGGTCATGACCGTGCTGCCCGTGCTGCCGCCGGACTTGCGTCCGCTGGTGCCGCTGGATGGTGGCCGTTTCGCGACGTCGGATCTCAATGATCTGTATCGCCGCGTCATCAATCGCAACAATCGTCTGAAGCGTCTGCTGGAACTCAATGCGCCCGACATCATCGTGCGCAACGAGAAGCGCATGCTGCAGGAATCGGTCGACGCGCTGATGGATAACGGCCGCCGCGGCCGCGCCATCACCGGCACCAACAAGCGCGCGCTGAAGTCGCTCGCCGACATGATCAAGGGCAAGCAGGGCCGTTTCCGCCAGAACCTGCTCGGCAAGCGCGTGGACTACTCCGGCCGGTCGGTGATCGTGGTCGGCCCGACCCTGCGCCTGCATCAGTGCGGCCTGCCGAAGAAGATGGCCTTGGAGCTGTTCAAGCCCTTCATCTTCGCCAAGCTCCAGGCCCGCGGCGAAGCCACCACCATCAAGGCGGCCAAGAAGCTGGTCGAGCGCGAAGAACCGATGGTGTGGGACATCCTCGAAGAGGTGATCCGCGAACATCCCGTCTTGCTCAATCGCGCACCGACGCTGCACCGTCTGGGCATTCAGGCGTTCGAGCCGAAGCTGATCGAAGGCAAGGCCATCCAGCTGCATCCGCTGGTGTGTACCGCGTTCAACGCTGACTTCGACGGCGACCAGATGGCCGTGCACGTGCCGTTGTCGATCGAAGCGCAGTTGGAAGCGCGCGCGCTGATGATGTCGTCCAACAACATCCTATCGCCGGCGAACGGCGAGCCGATCATCGTGCCGACGCAGGACGTGGTGTTGGGCCTGTACTACATGACGCGCGAATTGGTGAATGCGAAGGGCACCGGCATGGTGTTCTCCAGCATCGCCGAAGTGCGCCGCGCCTACGACAATCGTGCGATCCAATTGCACGCCAAGATCAAGGTGCGTCTGAAGCAGGTGCATGTGCATGACAACGGTGAGCGCACCAGCAGTATCTCGCTGATGGAAACCACCGTGGGTCGTGCACTGCTGGCCGAAATCATGCCGGAAGGCCTGCCGTTCGAACTGGCCAATACCGAGCTGACCAAGAAGAACATCTCGCGCCTGATCAATGCGTGCTATCGCCGCCTGGGTCTGAAGGACACGGTGATCTTCGCCGACCAGCTGATGTACACCGGCTTCCGTTTCGCGACGCGTGCCGGAATCTCCATCGGCATCGACGACATGATCATCCCGGCCGAGAAGAAGCCGATCCTGGAAGAGGCCGAGAAGGAAGTGGTCGAGATCCAGGAACAGTATCAGTCGGGCCTGGTTACCGCCGGCGAGCGCTACAACAAGGTGGTCGACATCTGGTCGCGCACCAATGAGCTGGTCGCCAAGGCGATGATCGACGGTATCGGTACCGAGAAGGTGGCCGATGCCGAGGGCAAGACGGTCAACCAGAAGTCGATGAACTCGCTGTACATCATGGCCGACTCCGGCGCGCGTGGTTCGGTGGCGCAGATTCGTCAGCTCGCAGGTATGCGCGGCCTGATGGCGCGTCCGGACGGCTCGATCATCGAGACGCCGATCAAGGCGAACTTCCGCGAAGGCCTGAACGTGCTGCAGTACTTCAACTCCACGCACGGTGCTCGTAAGGGTCTGGCCGATACGGCGTTGAAGACGGCGAACTCCGGTTACCTCACCCGTCGCCTCGTGGACGTGGCGCAGGACGTGGTCATCACCTCGACCGACTGCGGTACCGAGGAAGGCCTGATCATGCAGCCGATCGTGGAAGGCGGCGACGTGGTCGAGCCGTTGCGCGAGCGCGTACTCGGTCGTGTGGTCGCCGAGGACGTCTACGGTCCTGGCGAAAGCGATGAGCCGATCGTCACGCGCAACACCCTGCTGGACGAAGCACTGGTCGAGAAGCTCGACAAGGCCGGCGTGCAGTCCATCCAGGTGCGCTCGTCCATCACCTGCCAGGCCAGCCATGGTGTTTGCGCCCTGTGTTACGGCCGCGATCTGGCCCGTGGTCACCTGGTGAACATGGGTGAGGCCGTGGGCGTGGTTGCCGCACAGTCGATCGGCGAACCGGGCACCCAGCTGACCATGCGTACGTTCCACATCGGTGGTGCGGCTTCGCGTGCGGCGGCGGTGGATAACGTGTCGGTGAAGACCACCGGCACGCTGAAGTTCAACAACCTCAAGACCGTGCAGCACAACCAGGGTCACCTGGTGGCGGTATCCCGTTCGGGCGAAGTGTCGGTGATCGACGCCAACGGCCGCGAGCGCGAGCGCTACAAGGTGCCTTACGGTGCCACCATCAGCGTCAAGGACGGCGCCCCGGTCAAGGCTGGCCAGACGGTTGCCAACTGGGATCCGCATACCCATCCGATCGTGTCGGAAGTGGCCGGTGTGGTGCGCTTCATCGACTTCATTGATGGCGTCACCGTGCAGAGCCAGACCGATGAACTCACCGGTTTGGAATCGGCGGTGGTGACCGATCCGAAGCGTCGCGGTACCGCGGCCAAGGATCTGCGTCCGATCGTGCGCCTGGAAGACAGCAAGGGCCGCGAGCTCAAGCTGCCGGGCACCGATGTGCCGGCTCAGTACTTCCTGCCGGCCGGTGCGATCGTGTCGATCCAGAACGGTGCCGAAGTGGGCGTGGGCGACGTGGTCGCTCGTATCCCGCAGGAAACGTCGAAGACCCGCGACATCACCGGCGGTCTGCCGCGCGTGGCCGACTTGTTCGAAGCGCGCAAGCCGAAGGAACCGGCAATTCTGGCCGAACGTTCGGGCGTGATCAGCTTCGGCAAGGACACCAAGGGCAAGCAGCGCCTGATCATCAAGGACAGCGAAGGCAACGAGCACGAAGAGCTGATTCCGAAATGGCGCCAGGTCATCGTGTTTGAAGGCGAGCACGTGGAGAAGGGCGAAACCGTGGTGGACGGCGAGCCGAATCCGCACGACATCCTGCGCTTGCTGGGTGTCGAGCAGTTGGCTGCGTACCTGGTCAAGGAAATTCAGGACGTTTACCGCCTGCAGGGTGTGAAGATCAACGACAAGCACATCGAAACGATCATTCGCCAGATGCTGCGCAAGGTCGAGATCACCGAGCCGGGCGAAAGCCATTACCTGCGCGGTGAACAGGTCGAACGCGTGCGGATCAACGCCGAAAACGATCGTGCCGAAGCCCGCAACGAACGTCGTGCCGAATTCCAGTCGGTACTGCTGGGTATCACCAAGGCATCGCTGGCGACCGAGTCGTTTATTTCGGCGGCATCGTTCCAGGAAACCACTCGCGTCCTTACGGAAGCAGCGGTTCGTGGCACACGCGATACCTTGCGTGGTCTGAAGGAAAATGTTATTGTCGGCCGTCTGATTCCGGCTGGTACGGGTCTGGCGTATCACGCGCAGCGTCATCGCCAGGGCGGGTTGACCGCCTCGGAACTGGAAACCCTTTCCGGTTCCTCCCAGGCTTCCTTCGCGGAAGCGCCGGTAGGCACTGATGCAGTCGAGTAAGCCCCGAACGGCTTACTCACCGACATACGAAATGAGGCGCATGGAATGCGCCTCGTGTTCGAGTCAAGGAGGGCGGGCGATTTCTTGCCTGAGGTGAGGCGCCCATGTTAAATTCCCGCTTCTTGGCAGACCGGTTTGATCGGTCTGCCTTTATGTTTCCCAGGAATAGCTTCGCATGACGACAGTCAATCAGCTGGTGCGCAAATCCCGCAGCCCGAAGAGCTACAAGAGCGCTTCGCCGGCCCTGCAAAGCAGCCCGCAACGCCGCGGCGTCTGCACGCGCGTTTACACCACCACCCCCAAGAAGCCGAACTCGGCTCTGCGTAAGGTCGCCAAGGTGCGCCTGACGAACGGTTACGAGGTCATCAGCTACATCGGCGGTGAAGGCCACAACCTGCAGGAGCACTCGGTGGTGCTTATTCGCGGCGGTCGTGTAAAGGATCTGCCGGGTGTTCGCTACCACACCGTGCGCGGCAGCCTCGACTGCGCCGGCGTCACCAAGCGTCGCCAGGCTCGTTCGAAATACGGCGCCAAGCGTCCGAAGAGTTAATTCGAGCGGCCATCCTGGCCGCGTTTCAGGGCCGTTAGGATGCCCGAAGTAATAACGGATACCAAACATGTCACGTAAAGGTTCCCATCCCGCCCGTCTGGTTCTGCCGGATCCCAAGCACGGCAGCCAGCTGATTGCCCGCTTCATCAACATGGTGATGAAGAGCGGCAAGAAGTCCGTCGCTGAAGCCATCGTCTATGGCGCGCTGACGCATATCGGCGAAAAGAACGCCGAGCCGGTGCAACTGGTCGAGAAGGCGCTCGGCAACATCGCTCCGGCCGTAGAGGTGAAATCCCGCCGCGTCGGTGGTGCCACTTACCAAGTGCCGGTTGAAGTGCGTCCGGGCCGCCGTATGGCGCTGGCCATGCGCTGGGCGATCGAAGCTGCGCGCAAGCGCGGCGAAACGTCCATGCCGCGCAAGCTTGCCGCCGAACTGCTGGAAGCATCGGAAAACCGTGGCGGTGCCATCAAGAAGCGCGAAGAAACGCATCGCATGGCCGAGGCCAACAAGGCCTTCTCGCATTACCGCTGGTAAGCAAGACCGCAAGACAGCACGGATTCGAGGTTAGTATCGTGGCACGCACCACTCCCATCGAGCGCTACCGCAACTTCGGCATCATGGCTCACATCGATGCCGGAAAGACCACGACCACGGAACGCATCCTGTTTTACACCGGCGTCAGTCATAAGATTGGCGAGGTGCATGATGGTGCTGCGACCATGGACTGGATGGAGCAGGAGCAGGAGCGCGGCATCACCATTACGTCGGCGGCAACGACGGCGTTCTGGAAGGGCATGGATCGTTCCTTGCCCGAGCATCGCTTCAACATCATCGATACTCCAGGCCACGTGGACTTCACCATCGAGGTGGAGCGTTCGTTGCGCGTGCTCGATGGCGCGGTGTTTGTGTTGTGCGCTGTGGGTGGTGTGCAGCCGCAGTCCGAAACGGTGTGGCGTCAGGCCAACAAGTACAACGTGCCGCGCCTTGCGTTCGTCAACAAGATGGACCGCACCGGCGCGAATTTCGAAAAGGTTGTGGACCAGCTGAGGTCGCGCCTGGGTGCTCATCCGGTGCCGATGCAGGTACCGATCGGTGCCGAAGAGAATTTTGAAGGCGTGATCGACCTCCTCAAAATGAAGGCGATCGTCTGGGACATGGATTCCCAGGGCATGAAGTTCGAATACCAGGACATTCCCGCCAACCTGAAGGATGCCGCCGAGAAGGCGCACAGCTTCATGGTCGAATCGGCGGCTGAAACGTCCGAGGAGCTGATGAACAAGTACCTCGAAGAGGGTGATCTCTCAGAGGAAGAAGTCATCGCTGGACTGCGCGCCGGTACGCTGGGCAATAAGTTGATTCCGGTGTTCTGCGGCAGCGCGTTCAAGAACAAGGGCGTGCAAGCCATGCTGGATGCTGTGATCCAGCTGCTACCGTCGCCAGCTGATCGTCCGCCTGTGAAGGGCGTCGACGAGAACGAGAAGGAAGCCAGCCGTTCTGCGGACGACAACGCGCCATTCTCTTCGCTCGCGTTCAAGATCATGACTGATCCGTTCGTCGGCTCGCTCACTTTCTTCCGTGTTTACTCGGGCACGCTCAATGCTGGTGACCAGGTGTACAACTCGGTCAAGGGCAGGAAAGAACGCATCGGCCGCATCTTGCAGATGCATGCCAACGAGCGCCAGGAAATCAAGGAAGTGCGCGCGGGCGATATCGCCGCTGCAGTGGGTCTGAAGGATGTCACCACCGGCGACACGCTGTGCGCGCAGGATCACGTGATCACGCTGGAGCGCATGACGTTCCCGGAACCGGTGATCTCCATGGCGGTCGAGCCGAAGACCAAGTCCGACCAGGAAAAGATGGGCGTCGCGCTCAGCCGTCTGGCGGCGGAAGATCCGTCGTTCCGCGTGCGCACCGACGAAGAATCGGGCCAGACCATCATTTCCGGCATGGGCGAGTTGCACCTGGACATCATCGTGGACCGCATGCGTCGCGAGTTCAATGTCGAGGCGAACGTCGGCAAGCCTCAGGTGGCCTATCGCGAAACCATCCAGGGCTCCTATAAGGCGGACTTCAAGCACGCCAAGCAGTCCGGTGGTAAAGGTCAATACGGTCACGTGGTGATCGAGTTCTCGAAGATGACCGACGAGGACCGCAAGAACCCGGATGTGAAGGACGACTTCCTGTTCGTCAACGACATTACGGGTGGCGTGATTCCGAAAGAATACATCCCGTCGGTCGAGAAGGGCTTGCGCGAATCCATCACGAGCGGCCATCTTGCCGGCTTCCCTGTGGTGAATTTAAAAGCCAAGCTCGTGTTCGGCTCGTACCACGACGTCGACTCGTCCGAAATGGCTTTCAAGATCGCTGCCTACGGCGCGTTCAGAGAGCTCTTCAAGGAAGGCGCGAAGCAGTCGCAGCCGATCCTGCTTGAGCCGATCATGAAGGTCGAAGTGGTGACGCCGGAGGATTATCTCGGCGACGTCATGGGCGACATCAGTCGTCGTCGCGGTGTGCTGCAGGGTTCTGACGATACACCGTCGGGCAAGGTCATCAACGCGATGGTCCCGCTGGGTGAAATGTTCGGTTATGCAACTGCGCTTCGTTCGCAGACGCAGGGCCGCGCCACTTTCACGATGGAATTCGATCATTACGAGCCGGCGCCGAATAACATCGCCGAACAAGTCATGAAGAAAGCCTGAGAAGGCGTTCTTCGCCAAACAACATCGTTCTTTTTCAGAGGTCTGAACCATGGCAAAGGGTAAATTCGAACGCACCAAGCCCCACGTGAACGTGGGCACGATCGGTCACGTGGACCACGGCAAGACGACGCTGACGGCGGCGCTGACGAAGGTTGGTGCGGATCGTTTTGGCGGTGAGTTCAAGGGCTACGACCAGATCGACGCGGCACCGGAAGAGAAGGCGCGCGGCATCACGATCTCGACGGCGCACGTGGAATACGAATCGCCGAATCGTCACTACGCGCACGTGGACTGCCCGGGCCACGCCGACTACGTGAAGAACATGATCACGGGTGCGGCGCAGATGGACGGCGCGATCCTGGTGTGCTCGGCGGCGGACGGTCCGATGCCGCAGACGCGCGAACACATCCTGCTGAGCCGCCAGGTGGGCGTGCCGTACATCGTGGTGTTCCTGAACAAGGCCGACATGGTGGACGACGCCGAGCTCCTGGAGCTGGTGGAAATGGAAGTGCGTGAGCTGCTGTCCAAGTACGAGTTCCCGGGCGACGACACGCCGATCATCAAGGGCTCGGCCAAGCTGGCGCTGGAAGGCGACCAGTCGGAAATCGGCGTGCCGGCGATCATCAAGCTGGTGGAAGCGCTGGACAGCTACATCCCCGAGCCGGTGCGCGTGCTGGACAAGCCGTTCCTGATGCCGGTGGAAGACGTGTTCTCGATCTCCGGCCGCGGCACGGTGGTGACCGGTCGTGTGGAGACGGGCATCATCAAGGTCGGCGACGAAATCGAGATCGTGGGTCTGAAGCCCACCGTTAAGACCACGGTGACCGGCGTGGAAATGTTCCGCAAGCTGCTGGACCAGGGCCAGGCGGGCGACAACGTGGGTCTGCTGCTGCGCGGCACGAAGCGTGAAGACGTGGAGCGCGGCCAGGTGCTGGCCAAGCCCGGCTCGATCACGCCGCACACCGACTTCGAAGGCGAGATCTACGTGCTGTCGAAGGAAGAGGGCGGTCGTCACACCCCGTTCTTCAGCAACTACCGTCCGCAGTTCTACTTCCGTACGACGGACGTGACCGGTGCGATCAAGTTGCCAGAGGGTACGGAGATGGTGATGCCGGGCGACAACGTGAAGATCTCGGTGACGCTGATTGCTCCGATCGCGATGACCGAAGGTCTGCGTTTCGCGATCCGCGAAGGCGGTCGTACGGTAGGCGCCGGCGTCGTCGCCAAGATCACCAAGTAAGTGATGGATGAAAAGTCGCCTGCCTTGCGCAGGCGACTTTTCTTAAGAGGCTTGTCACGTGGCCGTAAACAGGCTATAGTCGCCAAGTTCTCGTCGTCGGATTTGTCTGGCGACCTACCGCGAAATGAGGCACAGGAAGTGCTTCGAGTTCGCTAACAAGGATGTTGCGGGATCCTGGGGCAGGGCTTAGTTCTCCGTCACCTGAAAGGCTTCCGCATACGCTATCTGTCTGGGCAGGCCGCAAAACGGCCTGCCCGGCGTTTTGAGGTCTTCCGGATACGTAGTAGATATCCGGGGCTTTCTGCAGGATCAGCAGTGCAGTTAAGGGTTGTGCGAGGTGGTGAGAAGCCACTTCGATTCACAAAGTCGTTCTTTAGATAACAGGACACGGTTATGGCGAACCAAAAGATTCGCATTCGGCTCAAGGCGTTCGATCATCGTCTGATCGACCGTTCGGCCAGCGAAATCGTCGAGACGGCCAAGCGCACCGGCGCTACGGTTCTCGGTCCGATTCCGCTTCCGACCAAGATTGAGCGCTACACCATTCTGGTGTCGCCGCACGTCGACAAAGACGCTCGCGATCAGTACGAAACCCGCACCCACAAGCGCGTGCTGGACATCGTCGATCCTAACGACAAAACCGTGGACGCGCTCATGAAGCTCGATCTCGCCGCGGGCGTTGACGTTCAGATCAAGCTTGGTTGAGCGATAGACAGGATACGAACATGAGTATCGGACTGGTTGGCCGCAAATGCGGCATGAGCCGACTCTTCACCGAAGACGGCCGCTCGATTCCGGTGACGCTGATTGAAGCGACTCCGAACCGCGTGACGCAGGTGAAGACGGAAGATAACGATGGTTACAGCGCGGTGCAGGTCACCGCGGGCGCTAAGCGCGCCAGCCTGCTGACCAACCCGGAGAAGGGCCATTACGCCAAGGCGAAGGTTGAGCCGGGTCGTGGCCTGTGGGAATTTCGCCTGAATTCGAGCGATGCCGACAAATACGCGGTTGGCGCCGAGATCAAGGCTGAGGACGTGTTCCAGGTAGGCCAGGTGGTCGACGTGGCTGGCGTCAGCAAGGGTAAGGGCTTCCAGGGCACGATCAAGCGCCATGGCTTCACCATGGGTGACGCTACCCACGGTAACTCGCTGTCGCATCGCGCGCCGGGTTCGATCGGTCAGCGTCAGACGCCAGGTCGCGTGTTTCCGGGCAAGAAGATGTCGGGCCACATGGGTGCGGTCAATCGCACTGTGCAGGGTCTGGAAGTGGTCAAGGTCGACGCCGAGCGTCATCTGATCGCGGTGAAGGGTGCGGTGCCGGGTGCTACCGGCGGCGACGTCATCATCCGCCCGACCACCAAGGGTTGAGGAGAGACGGCATGGAACTGAATGTAATTGGCGCCAAGCCGCTCAGCGTGTCGGACGACGTGTTCGGCGGCGAGTTCAAGCAAGCCCTGGTCCACCAGGTCGTGGTGGCTTATCAGGCGGGTGGTCGCGCCGGCACGCAATCGCAGCTTTCGCGCAGCGATGTGTCCGGTACCACCAAGAAGTTCAAGAAGCAGAAGGGCGGCGGTGCCCGTCACGGCGACTATCGCGCCCCGATCTTCGTCGGTGGTGGCGTGACGTTTGCGGCCAAGCCCCGCAGCTATGAGCAGAAGGTCAATCGCAAGGCGTATCGCGTGGCGATTCGCTCCATCCTGTCGGAACTGAACCGCCAGGGTCGTCTGAAGGTGGTCGAAGGCTTCGGCATCGATGCTCCGAAGACCAAGGCGATGATCGCCAAGCTGGCCGAGCTCGAAGTGTCCGGCCGCGTGCTGCTGGTGTCGGAAGACACGAGCGAGGCGCTGTACCTGGCTTCACGCAACATCCCCTACCTGCATGTGGTGGATGTGCTGGCGCTGAATCCGGTCAGTCTGGTCGGTTCCGACTATGTGGTGATGACCGTCGAAGCGGTCAAGAAGGTCGAGGAGTGGCTGGCATGAGCAACGAACGCATTTTGAATACGCTGCGCGCGCCGCACATCTCCGAGAAAGCGGCTCGTTTGGCCGAAAACAACCAGTACGTATTCGTGGTTGCTCCCGAAGCAACCAAGGCTGACGTCCGCGCAGCGGTCGAGAAGATGTTCGACGTGAAGGTCGAGCAGGTGAACCTCGTCAATGCAAAGGGCAAGGTCAAGTCCTTCCGTTTCCGCGCGGGCAACCGTCAGGGCAAGCGCAAGGCGTACGTTCGCCTTGCCGAAGGCCAGACGATCGACGTGTCGGCCAAGGCCTGAGCCAGGAGTTCTGACAGATGGCACTAATCAATCACAAGCCAACCTCGCCGGGTCGTCGTGACGCCGTCAGCGTCCGCACCGAGGGGCTGCACAAAGGCGCGCCGTACGCGCCGCTGACCGAAAGTCAGTCCAAGACGGGTGGTCGCAACCATTTCGGTCGCATCACCACGCGTCATCGCGGCGGCGGTCACAAGCAGGCCTACCGCATCATCGACTTCAAGCGCGACAAGGAAGGCATCGCCGCCAAGGTCGAGCGCCTGGAATACGATCCGAACCGCACCGCGCACATCGCGCTGCTGTGCTACGCCGATGGCGAGCGCCGCTACATCATCGCGCCGGCTGGCGTGTCGGTGGGTGATCGCGTGGTCTCCGGCCACGACGCGCCGATCAAGGTCGGCAACAGCTTGCCACTGCGCAATATCCCGGTCGGCTCGACAGTGCATTGCGTGGAAATGAAGCCTGGCAAGGGTGCCCAGATCGCTCGTTCGGCCGGCGCTTCGGTGCAGCTGATCGCACGCGAATCCGGTTACGCCACCCTGCGTCTTCGCTCCGGCGAAATGCGCAAGGTGCCGGTCGATTGCCGCGCAACCATCGGCGAAGTGGGTAACTCCGAACACAGCCTGCGCAAGCTGGGCAAGGCCGGCGCCACCCGTTGGAAGGGCATTCGCCCGACCGTCCGCGGCGTGGTCATGAACCCGGTCGACCATCCGCACGGCGGTGGTGAAGGCCGTACCTCCGGCGGCCGTCATCCGGTCAGTCCGTGGGGTGTGCCGACCAAGGGCTACAAGACTCGTAACAACAAGCGCACGCAGCAGTTCATCGTGCGTCGTCGCAAGTAATAGGAAACCGTCATGCCGCGTTCTTTGAAGAAAGGTCCCTTTGTCGACCTTCACCTCATCAAGAAAGTGGAAACCGCGGTTTCCACCAACTCCAAGCGCCCGATCAAGACCTGGTCGCGTCGCTCCATGATCCTGCCGGAAATGGTGGGATTGACCATCGCCATCCACAACGGTCGCCAGCACGTACCGGTACTGGTGAACGAGAACATGGTCGGGCACAAGCTCGGCGAGTTCGCGGTCACTCGTACCTTCAAGGGCCATGGCGGCGATAAGAAGGGCAAGTGATGAGCACCGAAGCCAAAGCGATCCTGCGCAGCGCTCGCATTTCAGCGCAGAAGGCACGCCTGGTAGCTGACCTGGTCCGCGGAATGCCCGTGGGCCGCGCCAGCGACGTGCTCCAGTTCACCAACAAGAAGGCCGCGCACATTGTTCGCAAAGTGCTGCTGTCGGCCGTCGCCAACGCCGAAAACAACCTCGGCGCCGATGTCGACGAGTTGAAGGTCTCGCGCATCTTCGTGGACGAAGGTCCGGCGATGAAGCGTATGTATGCCCGCGCCAAAGGCCGCGGTTCGCGCATCCTGAAGCGCACCAGCCACATCACTGTGGTCGTTGGTAACTGAGAGGACGACAACGATGGGTCATAAAGTTCATCCCACCGGTATCCGCCTCGGCATTGCCAAGGACTGGAACTCGAAGTGGTACGCCAATAAGGGCGATTACGCCAAGTATCTCGCCGCCGACCTCAAGGTCCGCGAGATGCTGCGCAAGAAGCTCGCCGCCGCCGGTATCTCGAAGATCCAGATCGAGCGCCCGGCCAAGACCGCCCGCGTGACGATCCACACCGCCCGGCCGGGCGTGGTGATCGGCAAGAAGGGCGAAGACATCGAAAAGTTGCGCAAGGAAGTCAGCGACATGATGGGCGTTCCGGCGCACATCAACGTCAACGAAGTGCGCAAGCCTGAAATCGATGCGCAGTTGGTGGCCGAGTCGATCGCGCAGCAGCTCGAGCGCCGCATCATGTTCCGTCGCGCCATGAAGCGCGCCGTGGGCAATGCGATGCGCCTGGGTGCGCTGGGCATCAAGATCAACGTGTCCGGTCGTCTGAACGGCGCCGAGATCGCACGCTCCGAATGGAGCCGTGAAGGTCGTGTGCCGCTGCACACCCTGCGTGCGGACATCGACTACGGCACCGCCGAGGCGAAGACCACCTACGGCATCATCGGCATCAAGGTCTGGATCTACAAGGGCGAAATCTTCGACCTGTCCCAGGTCGGCCAGGAGCCGAAGGAAGAGCAGTCCGCCCAGCCGCGCCGCGAGCGCGAGGGTGGTGAGGGTCGTCGTGAAGGGCGTCGCGATCGCGATGGTGGCGAAGGCCGCCGCGAACGGTCGGCGAAGTAAGGGAGAGTTGCCATGTTGCAACCCAAGCGAACCAAATACCGTAAGCAGTTCAAGGGCCGTAACGACGGTCTGGCATTCAGCTCCAACCTCGTCAGCTTTGGCGAGTACGGTCTGAAGGCCACCACACATGGTCAGTTGACCGCGCGCCAGATCGAAGCGGCTCGTCGTTGCATCACGCGTTTCGTGAAGCGCGGCGGCAAGCTGTGGATCCGCGTGTTCCCGGACAAGCCGATCACCAAGAAACCGATCGAAGTCCGTATGGGCGCCGGCAAGGGTGGCGTGGAATTCTGGGTCGCTCCGATCCAGCCAGGCCGCATGCTTTATGAAATCGAGGGTGTCGACGAGACGACAGCACGTGAGGCGTTCCGCCTGGCTGCTGCCAAGCTGTCGGTGCAGACCCAGTTTGTGACCAGAGCGGTGATGTGATGGCCATCAAAGACCTAACAACGAAGTCGGCCGAAGAGCTGAAGCAGCACCTGCTGGACCTGCGCAAGGAGCAGTTCAACCTGCGCATGCAGAAGGGCACAGGCCAGCTCAGCCAGCCGCACCAACTGCGCCGTGTTCGGCGCGACATCGCCCGCACGAAGTTCGTGCTCGGCGGCAAGAAGTAAGAGGCGGCCGACATGAGCGACAACCAAAAACAGGCGCGCACCCTCGAGGGCCGCGTCATCAGCAACAAGATGGAAAAGACGGTCACCGTGCTGATCGAGCGCCAGGTGCAGCATCCGCTGCTGGGCAAGATCGTTCGCCGTTCCACCAAGCTCCACGCGCAGAACGATCTGGGCGCGAACGAGGGCGACGTGGTGCGCATCGCGGAGTGCCGTCCGCTTTCCAAAACCAAACATCACCGCGTGGTCGAAATCGTCACGCGCGCCGAAGGCTAAGGGGAGGGTGCAGCCATGATCCAGATGCAAAGCACGCTTTCCGCCGCCGATAACAGCGGTGCCAAGGAACTGATGTGCATCAAGGTGCTCGGCGGCTCCAAGCGCCGTTACGCCGCGATCGGTGACGTGATCAAGGTCACCGTGAAGGATGCCATTCCGCGTGGCAAGGTGAAGAAGGGCGAGGTTTATAACGCCGTGGTGGTACGTACCGCCAAGGGTGTGCGCCGCGCCGACGGTTCGCTGATCCGTTTCGACGGTAACGCGGCCGTGCTCCTCAACAACAAGCTCGAGCCGATCGGCACCCGTATTTTCGGGCCCGTGACTCGTGAGCTGCGCGGCGAGAAGTTCATGAAGATCGTCTCGCTCGCACCCGAAGTGCTCTGAGGCGGAGAAGAACCATGAACCGTATCCGCAAAGGCGATCAGGTCATCGTGATCGCAGGCAAGAACAAAGATCAGCGCGGCGACGTGCTGCGTGTTGAAGGCGATCGCGTATTCGTCTCCAACGTCAATCTGATCAAGCGCCACACCAAGCCCAATCCGCAGGCCGGCCAGGCCGGCGGCATCGTGGAGCGTGAGGCCTCGATCCATATTTCCAATGTGATGCTGTTCAACCCCGCCACGAACAAGGGTGAACGCGTTGGTGCCAAGACGCTCGCAGATGGGCGCAAGGTCCGCGTGTACCGTTCGTCTGGCGAGGTCGTGGACGCGTGAGGAACACGAACATGACGCGCCTTGAAACCTTTTACAAAGAGCAGGTAGTCCAGAAGCTCACCGAGCGTTTTGGCTACGAGAACGTGATGCAGGTTCCGCGCATCACCAAGATCACGCTGAACATGGGCGTGGGCGAAGCGGCGGGCAACAAGAAAGTGCTCGAGAACGCAGTGGCCGATATGGCCAAGATCGCCGGCCAGAAGCCGATCACGACCAAGGCGCGCGTGTCCGTGGCCTCGTTCAAGATCCGCGACGGTTGGCCGATCGGCTGCAAGGTCACCCTGCGCCGCGCCACCATGTGGGAATTTCTGGATCGCCTGATCAACATCTCGCTGCCCCGCGTTCGCGACTTCCGCGGCGTCTCGGGCCGCGCCTTCGACGGCCGTGGCAACTACAACTTCGGCGTGAAGGAACAGATCATCTTCCCGGAAATCGACTTCGACGCGATCGACGCCATGCGCGGTATGGATATCTCCATCACCACCACCGCCAAGACCGACGAAGAAGCGAAGGCGCTGCTGGAAGCCTTCAGCTTCCCGTTCCGTAATTAATACGATCGTCCTTGATCGAAGAATAATCGGCCATTCATGGCCGGACTCTTCAAAAAGAGAATTAAACATGGCAAAGACATCGATGGTTAACCGCGATATCAAGCGGTCCAAACTCATCAAGAAGTACGCCACCAAGCGCGCTGAGCTAAAGGCTATCGTGGTGAACCCGAAGTCCTCATACGAGGAAAAGATGGACGCCCAGGCCAAGCTGCAGAAGCTGCCGCGCGATTCCAGCGCCAGCCGCCTGCGCACCCGCTGCGAACTTTCGGGCCGTCCGCGTGGCGTGTATCGCAAGTTTGGCCTCGGCCGCAACAAGCTGCGTGAAGCGACCATGCGCGGCGACGTGCCTGGCCTGCGCAAGGCCAGCTGGTAATTTTTCGGCGCCTCTTCCCTGGAGGAAGAGGTCGCCAGGTGAGCGGTAGTCTCGCCAGGTTTCGTTATTTCGCCAGGTGCGCAGCTGTGACGCCGCCGCCTGCACGTTTCGGCAGGCCGACCTCTTTTCCAGCCCGGGGAAGCGGTTTTTACGACTTTGTCGCAATGATATTCGCAAAAGCCGGAAAAGCTGATATGATCGACGGTCTGCACATCGCAGGCCGACCTTCTTGTCGGCTCACAATCTGAATTGATTTCCGGTTTTATCGGATATCGGTGCACTCTGAAGGAAGTTTTCATGAGCATGACTGATCCCATCGCCGATCTGTTTACGCGCATCCGCAACGCCCAAGCAACGGGCAAGCAGGCTGTCAGCGTGCCGTCGTCGAAGTTGAAGGTGGCGCTGGCCACGCTTCTCAAGAACGAGGGCTATATCCTCGACGCCAAGACCTCCAGTGCGGAGGGCAAGCCGGTGCTCGAGATCAAGCTCAAGTATTTCGAAGGCCGTCCGGCTATCGAGCGCATCGAGCGCGTCAGTCGTTCGGGCCTGCGCGTGTACCGCGGCAAGGATGAACTGCCGAAGGTGCTCGGTGGCCTGGGCATTTCGATCATTTCGACGTCCGCCGGTCTGTTGACCGACTCGCAAGCTCGCGCCAAGGGCGTGGGCGGCGAAGTCATCGGCATGGTCGCGTAAGGAGTTCCCGATGTCTCGCGTAGCCAAGAAACCCATCAATCTGCCCAAGGGCGTCGAGCTCAAGATTGCCGAGGACAGCATTGCCGTGAAGGGCCCGAAGGGCACCTTGTCGGTCCACACGTTGCCGGGCGCTTCGGTGTCCATCGATAACGGCGTGGTCAACGTCCAGGTTGCCGAAGGCGCCGAAGACAAGTTCGGCGGCACCGTTCGCGCGCTGCTTGCCAATATGATCAAGGGCGTTTCCGAAGGTTATGAGCGCAAGCTTGAGCTGGTCGGCGTGGGTTACCGCGCTTCGATGGCGGGCAAGGCGCTCAACCTCAGCCTCGGCTTCTCCCACCCGGTCGTGTTCAACGCGCCAGAAGGCATCACTCTCGAAACCCCGACGCAGACCGAAATCCTGATCAAGGGTTCGGACAAGCAGCTGGTCGGTGAGGTTGCCGCCAAGATTCGTGGCTATCGTCCGCCGGAGCCCTATAAGGGCAAGGGCGTGCGCTATGCCGGCGAGAAGATCACCCTGAAGGAAGCCAAGAAGGCATAAGCGGTTCCTCGCAAAGAGTCGGCCATCCATAGCCGGACTTTCCGAAAGAGCAACCGCTAACTAGCCGATCCGTTTCCTGGAGATTTACGATGAACAAGAATGAAGCCCGCCTGCGTCGCGCCAAGTCCACGCGTTCCCATATCCGTAAGCTCGGAGTACCGCGCCTGTCGGTGCACCGCACTGGTCAGCACCTCTACGCACAGGTGTTCGATGCTGCTGGCGTCAACGTGGTTGCCGCAGCTTCGACCGTGCAGAAGTCCGTAGCCGAAGGCCTGAAGGGCACCAAGAACCTCGCGGCGGCTGCTGCGGTGGGCAAGGCAGTTGCTGAGCGCGCCAAGGCTGCCGGTATCGAAGCTGTCGCGTTCGATCGCTCAGGCTTCCGCTACCACGGTCGCATCAAGGCGCTCGCCGATGCCGCCCGCGAAGCCGGTCTCAAGTTCTAAGAAGTACCAACAACAACTCCAAGCGGCTCAGCCGCAAGCAAAAGTCCCGGATGGTCCGGGCATACGGAAAAGATAAATGTCTTCTACTGATCGCGAAAACTCAGACGGCCTGCTCGAGAAGCTGATCGCCGTCAACCGCGTGGCCAAGACCGTCAAAGGTGGCCGCCAGATGAGCTTCACCGCGCTGACCGTGGTCGGCGACGGCGAAGGCAAGGTCGGCTTCGGCTACGGCAAGGCGCGCGAAGTGCCAGTGGCCATCTCCAAGGCCATGGAGCGTGCCCGTCGCAACATGGTGAGCATCGATCTGAACAACGGCACGCTGTGGTACGCCATCAAGGCCAATCACGGTGCGGCGCGCGTGTACATGCAGCCGGCCTCCGAAGGTACTGGCGTGATCGCCGGCGGCGCCATGCGCGCCGTGCTGGAGGTGGTTGGTGTGAAGAACGTGTTGGCCAAGGCCGTCGGTTCACGCAACCCGATCAATCTGGTGCGCGCCACCATCAAGGGCCTGCAGGCCGTTGCCTCGCCGAAGCAGATCGCTGCCAAGCGTGGCAAGACCGTGGAAGAGGTGCTGGGCAATGGCTAATACCGAAAAAACCATTCGCGTTCGCCTGGTCAAGGGCTTGCGCGGCGTACAGGCCCGCCATCGCTTGAGCGTGAAGGCGCTGGGCCTGAACAAGACCAACGACGTCCGTGAACTGAAGGACAGCCCGCAGGTGCGTGGCCTGATCAATACGGTCTATTACCTGGTGCGGGTCGAGGAGTAATTATCATGCGTCTGAATGACATCAAGCCGGCCGCCGGTTCGCGCAAGACGCGCCTGCGCGTTGGTCGTGGTATCGGTTCGGGCCTGGGCAAAACCGCCGGCCGTGGCCACAAGGGTCAGCACGCCCGTACTGGTCGCAGCCACCGCCTGGGTTTCGAAGGCGGCCAGATGCCGCTGCAGCGCCGCCTGCCGAAGGTCGGCTTCCGCTCGCTGAAGAAGGCCGAGAGCCAACAGGTGTTCCTGTACCAGCTCGCCAGCCTCAAGGCTGACGTGATCGACGCCGTTGTGCTGCATCAGGCTGGCCTGATCGACAGCCGCGCGAAAAAGGTCAAGGTCGTCGCCAAGGGCGAGATCGGCCGCGCCGTGAAGCTGTCCGGTCTGCTGGCTACGGCCGGCGCCAAGGCTGCCATCGAGGCTGCCGGCGGCAGCGTGGAGTAACGCGTGGCCGCAGCCAAGGGCACATCGGTCGGATCGCTCGGTAAGTTGACCGAGCTGCGTCAGCGCATCTTCTTCGTGATCGGTGCGCTGATCGTGTACCGCCTCGGCTCATTCATCCCGGTGCCCGGCGTGAACCCGGATGCCATGGCCAACCTGATTGGCCAGAGCGGCGGCATCCTGGACATGTTCAACATGTTCTCGGGTGGTTCGCTTGGACGCTTTTCGGTGTTCGCGCTGGGCGTGGTGCCTTATATCTCCGCATCGATCGTGGTGCAGATGATGGGCTCGGTCATTCCCAGCCTGCAGGCGCTGCGCAAGGAAGGACAGTCGGGCCAGCGCCAGCTGACGATGTATACGCGCATCGGCACGGTCGGCCTTTCGGCCTTCCAGGCATTCGGTATCGCCGTGGCGCTGATGAAACAGCAGACCGCGGGCGGCGTGCCGGTGGTCTACATGCCGGGATTCGGATTCATCCTGTCCTCGGTCGTCGGCCTGACGGCAGGTTCGCTGTTCCTGATGTGGCTGGGCGAGCAGATGACCGAGCGAGGCATCGGCAATGGCATTTCGCTGCTGATCTTCGCGGGCATCGTGGCCGGCCTGCCGGGTGCGGTGGCTCATACCTTGTCGATGTCCGGCAATGGTGAGCTGAGCACGATCAAGCTGGTGATGGTGGTCGCACTGGTATTGGCGGTGACGGCGTTCGTGGTGTTCATGGAGCGTGCGCAACGGCGTATCACGGTGAATTACGCGCGACGCTCAGGCGGGCAACGGTCGTACATGAACCAGACCTCGCACCTCCCGCTGAAGATCAACATGTCCGGTGTGATTCCGCCCATTTTCGCGAACAGTATTTTGATGTTCCCGGCGATGGCCGCGACATGGGGCAATGCCAGCCACCAGTCGCGCTGGTTGCAGAATCTGGTGCAGGTGTTGACGCCGGGCGAGCCGCTCTACGACATCGTCTACGCGGTCCTGGTGATTACGTTCGCCTTCTTCTATACGGCGATCGTCTTCAACTCGCAGGACACGGCGGACAACCTCAAGCGGTCTGGTGCGCTGATTCCAGGTATCCGTCCGGGTCGTTCGACGGCGGATTACATCGATTCGGTCATGACCCGTCTGACTGGTGTCGGCGCCCTCTACCTGGTGCTGGTCTGTCTGGTCCCGACGTTCATGCAGAACGCCTGGCACGTTCCGTTCTACTTCGGCGGTACCTCGCTGCTGATCGTGGTGGTGGTGGTGATGGATTTCACGGCTCAAGTGCAGGCGCACCTGGTCAGTCACCAGTACGAAGGTTTGCTCAAGAAGGCCAATCTGCGCCGCGGCTGAGGCGCAGGCAGGTCCCGGTGGAAGGTAGGCGGCGCCCCAGGTACCGCAGGACTTTCCTGACAGTTTGATTAAGGTTAGAATTGCGCGTTTACCGCGCAAGAAAGCATCGGAGAAAGTACATCATGGCGCGCATTGCGGGTGTCAATTTGCCGGTCCAGAAACACGTCTGGGTTGGCCTGCAGAGCATCTACGGGATCGGTCGCAGCCGGGCCAAGAAGGTCTGCGTGGACGCGGGTGTGAACCCGAACGTACAGATCAAGTCGCTCAGCGAAGGCGAGGTGGAGAAGATCCGCCACGAAATCGCCAAGTACGTAGTGGAAGGCGATCTGCGCCGCGAAGTCGGCATCGCCATCAAGCGCCTGATGGATCTCGGGTGCTACCGCGGCCTGCGTCATCGTCGCGGCCTGCCGGTGCGCGGCCAGCGCACGCGTACCAATGCGCGCACCCGTAAGGGCCCGCGTCGCGCGATCAAGAAATAATTGGAATAAGTCATGGCAAAGCCGGTTAAGACCAAGAAGAAAGTCAAGCGCGTCGTCACCGATGCGGTGGCTCACGTGCAGGCCTCCTTCAACAACACCATCGTCACCATCACCGATCGCCAGGGCAACGCCCTCTCGTGGGCGACCGCAGGTGGCGCGGGCTTCCGCGGTTCGCGCAAGTCCACTCCGTTCGCTGCCCAGGTCGCCGCCGAAAAGGCTGGTCGTGCTGCCGGCGAATACGGCGTGAAGACGGTGGAAGTGCGGATCAAGGGCCCAGGCCCGGGCCGCGAGTCGGCGGTGCGTTCGTTGAACGCCCTCGGCTACAAAGTTCTCAACATCATCGACGTAACGCCGATTCCGCATAACGGCTGCCGTCCCCCCAAGAAGCGTCGCGTCTAAGGAGCACAACCATGGCACGTTATCGTGGAGCTACCTGCAAACTCGCGCGCCGCGAAGGTTCGGATCTGAGCCTGAAGAGCCCGGCGCGCGCAATCGATTCCAAATGCAAGCTGGAGAACAAGCCCGGCCAGCACGGCGCCAACAAGCGCATGCGCATGTCCGACTACGCTGTCCAGTTGCGCGAGAAGCAGAAGGTCAAGCGCATCTATGGTGTGCTCGAGCGTCAGTTCAGCAACTACTACACCAAGGCGTCGACCCTCAAGGGCAACACCGGTGAGAACCTGCTGCGCCTGCTGGAAAGCCGTCTGGACAACGTCGTCTACCGCATGGGTTTTGCGGTGACGCGCTCGCAGGCCCGCCAGCTGGTATCGCACAAGGCGGTGCTGGTGAACGGCAAGAAGGTCAACATCCCGTCCTACCAGGTTCGTCCTGGCGACGAGATCGCGCTGACCGAGCGCGCGCGCAATCAGCTGCGCGTACAGGAAGCCGCCACCGTGTTCGACACGATGGACCTGCGCCCGCAGTGGGTGGAAGTCGATGCCAAGAAGTTCGCCGGCACGTTCAAGTCGGTTCCGGATCGCGCAGATCTGCCTACCGACATCAATGAAGCGCTGATCGTCGAGCTTTACTCGAAGTAATCAACCGGAGCCCTGCATGGCAGTTTCGTCAACTAGCGTGCTGCGGCCTCGCGGCCTCAGCGTTGAGCAGCTCGGACCGAATCGCGCCAAGGTGGTGGTGGAGCCGCTTGAGCGCGGTTTCGGCCACACCCTGGGCAATGCGTTGCGCCGCGTGCTGCTTTCCTCGATCCCTGGCAGTGCCATCGTCGAGGTTGAAATGGATGGCGTGCTGCACGAGTACACCACTCTGGAAGGTCTGCAGGAGGACGTCATCGAAGTCCTGCTCAATCTCAAGGAAGTGGCGATTCGTCAGCACACGGGTGACGAAGTCACCCTGACTTTGTCCAAGAAGGGCAAAGGCGTGGTCACGGCCGGCGACATCACCGTCGACCATTCGGTGGAGATCATCAATCCCGAACACGTGATCTGCCACCTGACCAAGGACATCACGCTCAACATGCGCCTGAAGGTGCGTCGCGGCGTCGGCTACCAGCCGGCCAGCACGCGCCAGCATCCGGACGATGAAGCGCGTCCGATCGGTCGCCTGCAGCTGGATGCCTCGTTTGCGCCGGTGTTGCGCGTGGCTTACGAAGTGGATGCGGCTCGCGTCGAGCAGCGCACCAACCTCGACAAGCTGATCCTCGACATCGAGACCAACGGCACCATCGGTGCGGAAGACGCGGTACGCAAAGCCGCCGAAATCCTCAACGATCAGCTGTCGGTGTTCGGCGATTTCTCGCGCCGCGAGAGTGCCACGGACAAGGCGGAGAAGGGCGGTTTCGATCCGCTGCTGCTGCGTCCGATCGACGATCTGGAGCTCACGGTACGTTCGGCGAACTGCCTGAAGGCCGAGAGCATCTACTACATCGGCGATCTGGTGCAGAAGACCGAAGTGGAGCTGCTGAAGACGCCGAACCTCGGCAAGAAGTCGCTCACCGAAATCAAGGATGTCCTTGGCGTGCGTGGTCTCGCCCTTGGCATGAAATTGGAAAACTGGCCGCCGCCGGGCTTGTCGCACGGCATGCAGCTGGGCTGATGTATCAACAGCCGCAGTCTTATGACTGCGGCTGTTGGTTTGCGTGGACTGGCTCCATCGCCACGCGTTTGATCTTTGCGATCGATCCCTGATCGCCGTTGCAGATAGTTGTTGGCAAGTGTGTCTATCGCACTGCCTGAACACCCAATGCGGCCATCGATGGCCGCACTCTTAAATATAAAAAGCCGGTTTCATCAAAGGCTTTGACAGCGGGTAACCCGCGGAAAGTCGGTCAATCGTGGCCGGTTTTTCATAACAACAGACAAGAGAGTCTCATCATGCGTCACATGAAATCCGGGCGTAAGCTCAACCGTACCAGCAGCCATCGCGAAGCGATGTTCAAGAACATGGCGTCGTCGCTGATCAAGCACGAGCTGATCCGCACCACGCTGCCGAAGGCGAAGGAACTGCGCCGCGTCGCCGAGCCGCTGATCACGCTCGCCAAGAGCGACAGCGTGGCCAACCGTCGTCTGGCTTTCGCGCGTCTGCGCGACAAGCAGGCCGTGGGCAAGCTGTTCGTGGAACTCGGCCCGCGTTACCGCGAGCGTCCTGGTGGCTATCTGCGCATCCTCAAGTGCGGCTTCCGCCCCGGCGACAACGCGCCGATGGCGTACGTCGAGCTGGTGGATCGTCCGCGCGCTGAAGCGGCGGCCGAGTAAGCCTCGTCTCAAACATCGTTTGGACGTCCAAATGCGAACCCTGGCTGGGTGACTGGCCGGGGTTTGTCGCTTTTTGGATTCGAGAAAGCACCTGCTGACAGCGTCACAGGGAGCGGGTAATGTCAGCATCCCATCCCTCGATTCCCTCGTTATGAATCCCCTTCGCTGGTCCTATCGCGTCAGCTTTTTCTTAGGTTTTCTGATCTGCGTGGGCCTGCTTGGTTTCGCGCTGTACGCCGAATACCAGTGGGGCCTGGAGCCATGCCCGCTGTGCATCTTCCAGCGCATTGGCTTCATGGTCATGGCCGTCTTCTTTCTGCTGGGCGCCATCCACGGGCCGCGCGCTGGCGGCCGCTGGTTCTATACCGGATTGATACTGCTCGGGGCCTTGTTCGGCATCGCGGTCGCGGGGCGTCATCTGTGGATCATGTCGCTGCCACCCGATCAGGTGCCCGCTTGCGGCCCCAATCTGGCCTACATGTTCGACGCCTTCCCGCTGGCGAAAGTCTTGAAGATGGTGTTCACCGGTTCCGGCGAATGCGCCAAGATCCAGCCGATCCTCGGCCTGCCCATTCCACTGTGGGCGTTGTTGTGTTCGCCCTTCTATCCATTCTGGCGCTCCGCGCGACGCTGCAGCGCGCGACGCCGAGGTTGCGTCTATGAACCAGACAGCACGCTCCATCGAATCACTCAACTGGACTCCGACGTCCTGGCAGCAACGCGCAGCCTTGCAGCAGCCGCAATACGATGACGCGGCAGAGCTCAATCAGGCGATCAGCGAACTGTCGCAACTTCCACCGCTGGTCACCTCATGGGAAGTGCTGGCGCTGAAGCAGGCACTGGCCGAAGCGCAGGAAGGCAAGCGCTTTCTGCTGCAAGGCGGTGATTGCGCCGAAAGCTTTGCCGACTGCACCAGCCCGATCATCTCCAACCGCCTGAAGGTGCTGTTGCAGATGAGCCTGGTGCTGGTGCATGGGCTCAAAAAGCCGGTGCTGCGCATAGGCCGGTTTGCCGGTCAATACGCCAAGCCGCGCTCGGCCGATACCGAAACGCGCGATGGCGTCACGCTGCCTAGTTTCCGTGGCGACGTCATCAACGGGCCGGAATTTACCGCCGCTGCGCGCCGCCCCGATCCGCAGCGTCTGATTCGTGCGCACGCGCACTCCGCGCTCACCATGAACTTCGTGCGCGCGTTGATCGACGGCGGCTTCGCCGACTTGCATCACCCTGAATACTGGGATCTCGCCTGGGTGGAACACTCGCCATTGGCGGCCGAATATCGCCGCATGGTGGCGGGCATCGGTGATTCGTTGCGCTTCATGGAAACACTGGCCGGACCGATCGCCGGTTTTACGCGCGTGGATTTCTTCACTTCGCACGAAGCGTTGCTGCTGCACTACGAACAAGCATTGACGCGCCAGGTACCGCGCCATCACGGCTGGTTCAACCTCTCCACGCATTTTCCGTGGATCGGCATGCGTACGGCTGCGCTGGACGGTGCGCACGCGGAATATTTCCGCGGTATCCGCAATCCCATCGCGGTGAAGGTCGGGCCATCGGTGACGCCGGAGCAATTGCTGCCGCTGATCGACGCGTTGAACCCCGAAGATGAGCCAGGCCGCCTCACGCTGATCCATCGCATGGGCCACGCGCAGATCGCTGCCAAACTTCCTGCACTGCTCGAAGCCGTGAAACGCGAAGGCCGTCGCGTGCTGTGGGTGGCCGATCCGATGCACGGCAACACCGAAAGCACTTCCAACGGCTATAAGACGCGCCGCTTCGACAATATCCGCAGTGAGCTGGACCAGGCTTTCGATATCCACGCGGCCGCTGGCACGCGGCTGGGTGGCGTGCATCTGGAATTGACCGGTGAAGACGTTACCGAATGCATGGGCGGTGCGCGCGATCTGAGCGAGGCCGACCTGCAGCGCGCGTACAAGTCGATGGTCGATCCGCGACTGAACTACGAGCAGTCGTTGGAACTGGCGATGTTGATTGTGCGCAAGTCAGGGCGCCTGAGCTGATCACACAAGCCACGCACTAGTGCGTGGCTTTTTTCGCGCTGGCTTCCTTCCGTATACGTCCTTCGAGATTCTGCTGTCCCTCGGTCGCGTAGGTTTTGCATGCGTGCGCGTCGATCAAAGGATTGGCCCCGCCTGGCGCAATGCGTGCAGCCTTCTCGAAAAAACCATCGCGCGGATGCGGCGTAAGCAGAATGTCGCACGGCAGCGTCGCGAGCATCGACAGCGTATGTCGATAACCCGCCAGGCGTTCCGGATGGGCCGGATCGGTATAGCGGTAGTCATCCGTACTGAGCAGCGAAAGGCTGTCGGCATAGACGATCGACAGGCAACGGCTCTTCTCGCAAGAACGCCAAGTCCAACCGCTGCTGCCGGGAGTGTGGCCAGGCATGGCGTGCATCTGCAAAGCCAGCGGACCGACGTGTACGGCTTGCCCATCGGCCAGGATGCGAACCTTGGAGACCTTGGGATAGAACGGCGCCATGCCGTGTTGCGGGTCATCGGGATCGTCTCCGCCGAGCTTCAGTGCCTTGGTCGACTGTGCGCTTGCGGCGACCTCCGCACCGCTATCGCGCGCCAGTGCAGCAATAGCCCCGGCGTGATCGCCGTGCGTATGCGAGTTGAGGATCAGCTTGATGTCCCGTACGCGAAAACCCAGCGCACGGATGTTCGACTCGATCATCGGCGCATTTTCCGGCAGCGTGCCATCGATCAACACGTGACCTTTGGGCGACGTGATCAGGATGGCGCTAAGACCGTGCGAGCCGACGTAGTACGTATTGCCATAGATCTGAAACGGCTTTTGCGACTGCGTCCAGGTCGCGCGCAGATCCACGTCGGCGGCATTGGCATGAGCCATCGCACATGCCAACAACGTGACGCATAGAGCAGGCCAGGGTTTCATGAAACCTCCGCGTTGAAGGGAGGTGGCACGTTAATCAAAAGAACGGGCCGAGCCGAGCAGTTTTCGGCCAACCCGATGCGAATTCAATGGCTTTGCGCAGGCGTCGGTGCATAAGCGTTCCCATCCACCGTCGGCAAGAATTTCGGCGCCTGCCATGCATGCGTGTGCTGCTCGAAGCCGTAGGCGATCGAAATCAGTGTCGGCTCGCTCCATTTGGTGCCGAAGAACACGATCCCTACCGGCAAGCCGTGCGCCCATCCGGCCGGTACGGTGATCGAGGGATAGCCCGCCACCGCGGCCGGTTGCGAAGCGCCGCCGATGGTCGGGTTGCCGCTGACGATGTGGTCGCCGAGCACCAGGTCGGTCAGATACGCCGGTCCCCATGACGGCGAAAGCAGCGCATCCAGATGATTCGCCTGCAGCGCGGCATCGATACCTTGCGGCCCCGAAAACTGCTTGGCCTTGTTCAATGCATCCAGATACGCCTTGTCGGTAAGCGGACCTTTGGCTTGCGCCTGTTCGAACAGATCCTGCCCAAACCAGGCCATTTCGCGTGGCGCTTCCTGTTTGTCGAAGGCGATCAGATCCGCCAGCGTTTTTACCTTCAAACCTTCGCGGCCGGCGAGATACGCATTGAGATCATGCTTGAAGTCGTACAGCATCACGGTCATTTCCGGATCGCCGAGTTCGGCCAGATGCGGCAACGTGACCGGGTCGATAATGATCGCGCCCTGCGCTTTCATCGCGGCGATCGCTTCATCCAGAACGCGATCGGCATTCGGTTCGTTGCCGGCAAGCTGGCGCACTACGCCAATGCGTTTGCCGCGCAAGCCGTTCGGATCGAGAAAGCGCGTGTAGTCCGTCGCATGCTTATCCGCCTCGGCGGTAGCGGGATCGTGCGAATCACTGCCAGCCAACGCAGAAAGCAACATGGCCGCGTCGGTGACATTGCGTGCGAGCGGGCCGGCCGTGTCCTGGTTGTGGCTGATCGGAATGATGCCGCTGCGGCTGACCAAGCCCAATGTCGGCTTGATGCCCACGATGCCGTTCATCGATGCTGGGCAGATGATCGAGCCGTCGGTTTCCGAGCCCACCGCCAACGGCACCAGACCCGCGGCGACGGCAACGGCCGAACCGGAACTGGAACCGCATGGATTGCGATCCAGCGCATACGGATTGCGCGTCTGCCCGCCGCGGCCGGTCCATCCGCTGCTGGCGTGGCTGGAACGGAAATCCGCCCACTCGCTAAGGTTGGCCTTGCCCAAGATCACTGCGCCCGCATCGCGCAGACGTGTGACCAGTGCGGCATCCTTCGGCGCTGGCGCATCCATCAGCGCAAGCGAACCGGCCGTGGTCAACGTGTGGTCGCCTGTGTCGATGTTGTCCTTCAACAACACCGGCATGCCATACAGCGGGCTGTGCAAGGGGCGGCGTTTTGCGTCGAGTTTCTCGGCGATCTTCAAGGCATCAGGGTTGACTTCCAGCACTGCGCGCAGCGTCGGACCGCTTTGATCGATCTGCTGGATGCGAGCGAGGTCGTCCTGTACCAACGCCTTGCTGGTGAGCTTGCCGGCGTCGATGTCCTGCTGCAGTTCGGTCACGCTTCGCCATGCCACATCATCGGCGTTGTCCTGGGCGAGAAGCGAAGCGGAAGGACATAGGGCAAGCGCGATGGCGGCGCATAACAGCGGTCGACGGGACATGGCAGTACTCCCCAACTAAGCATGTGGCGTGATGCCGCAGCATAACCGCAGGCGTCGTGGTTGGCGCGTGGCGCGCGCCTATACTTCCGGCATGGGTGCCGGGGGCCGGACGAACATGTCGACGCGTTTTGGGTGGGTGCTCGCTGTGGCCTTGATCGGCTTTGCCGTGGCGCATGCCGATGCATCGAGCGTGCCGGACACGCTGCAACAGCGTATCGCCGCG
>Ga0207702_10000513_pt1 | contig 43689 bp, 35 predicted proteins | sample KBSCornC62_FD_184302 | JGI IMG/M metagenome (GOLD analysis project Ga0207702, IMG submission 184302) | Corn rhizosphere microbial communities from Kellogg Biological Station, Michigan, USA - KBS Corn C6-2 (SPAdes) (version 2) | ecosystem: Host-associated > Plants > Roots > Rhizosphere > Soil ... | reverse complement strand
CGCGGCCGTTCGGGCAGGCTGTCGATCAGTTCGGCGAGATAATGCTCCATAGGCTGCCACATCGGATCCGACGGGCCGCCATCGGGGTCCATGAAGAAGCAGGGGCCGCCGCCGTGCGGAATGAACAAAGTGGGTAAGGTCATCGAGTGGATATCGCCTCGACCCGGCCGCGCAACAATGCCGCTAGCGGAAACGGCGCGTTTCCGCCTACATTTCGGGCGTGACCAAGTTCACCGTCAACAATCAACCGGTCGAATACCGCATGGACCCCGCGACGCCTCTGCTATGGGCATTGCGCGACGCGTCCAACTTGACCGGCACCAAATATGGTTGCGGCACCGGGCATTGCGGCGCGTGCATCGTCGATATCGATGGTGCGGCCAAGAAATCGTGCCTGGTACCGATCGGATCGATCGAAGGCAGTGTCGTCACCACGATCGAAGGTCTGTCGCATGATCGCAGCCATCCGATCCAGGTCGCGTTCCTGGCCGAGAATGTCAGCCAGTGCGGCTTCTGCATCCCGGGAATGATCATGGCCGCGTCGGTGTTGCTCCGGAATAATCCGCGCCCGTCGGAGGAGCAGATTCGCCAGAGCATCGCCAATATCTGCCGCTGCGGCGTCTATCCCCGCCTGGTCGAGGCGATCCAGCGCGCGGGGCGCATCCAGCGCGGCGACGACACAGTCGCGACCGGTCCGCGACCGGGAATCGACCCGAAGGACGCGGCTAGCGTGGTGCCGGCGCTGACTCCTCAGCCATAGCGATTCCTTTCAATTGGCTGTCAGGCCAATTCAGAAACCCGTCAGCGCAACTCGCCTAGAACTGCGCTATCGTAGGGTCGGCTCGTGCGCCGGCGAGTGGAGAAAATCGAATGCGTAAGTCTATCCTTTTCGCGCTGATGGCGGCGGTGGCGATGACGCCCGCGATCGCCTCGGCGGCGGATCGCGACAACTGGCGCGGCCGTGGCGGCGACCAGAATGCGAATTCGGGCCAGCGCGCAGATCGCGGCTGGCGTGGCAATAACGGCGGCAATGGCGGCTGGCGTGGCAATGGCGGCAACGCCTCGCCCGCACCCAGCCCGGCACCCGCCCCCGCACCGCGCTGGAACGGCAACAACAATGGCGGCGCCAACAACGGCGGCTGGCGCGGCGGCAACGGCGGCGGCGTGCCGAACGCCGGCGGCGGCGAGCGCAATTGGCGCGGCGGCGACAATGGCGGTTGGCGCGGTTTCCGCGGCAATCGCGGCGATGGTGCGACTGCGGTCCCCGTGCCGACTCCGGCACCGCAGCTCAACGGGCAGCGCGACGGCAATCGCGACTGGCGCAACCGCGGTGGCAATGACGATAATCGTGGCTGGCGCGGGCGCGACGGCAACGACAATCGCGATCGCAACTGGCGTGGTGGGGACAATCGCCCCGATCGCAACTGGCAGGGCAATCGCGGCGACAACCGTACCTGGAATGGCAATAACTGGCGCGGCGGCGACAACCGCTGGCGCGGTAATGACCGGGGCGGCAACTGGAATCGCGGCTGGCGTGGCAACAATCGCTACGATTGGCAGCATTACCGCTCGTCCAACCGCAACGCCTATCGCCTGCCGCGCTACTACGCGCCTTATGGCTGGAGCTATGGCTATCGCCGTTTCTCGACCGGGGTGATCCTCGACTCGCTGCTGTTCAACCAGAGCTATTGGATCGATGATCCCTATGACTACCGCCTGCCCGAAGCATACGGGCCGTATCGCTGGGTGCGCTATTATAACGACGCGCTGTTGGTCGACATTTACTCGGGCGAAGTGGTCGACGTCGTCTACGACATCTTCTGGTAAGAAAGTCGTCACGTGAGGGTAAGGGCTCGGGGATTCGTCTCCGGGTCCTTTCCTTTTTTGGGCCCTTGCCTTTTTTGCGCGAGACGCGAAGAAACCGCGCCATGTTCGGCAGGAAGAAGAACCCCTCGGGCGGCGCATCCAAGGAGCGCGGCCGCGTCGGTAGTGAAGTGGCTGCGCGGTTGGACGCCAATCCCAACGTCCAGGCGGCGATGGTCGGCGCAGCGCAAGCCTATTATCACATGAACTTCCTCACGCCTGCGCAGTGCGGGATGCTCATCAAGATCATCGACGGCAACCGCCGTCCGTCGACATTGCTGGCCGACCGCGAGGATTATGGGTTCCGGACCAGCGAAAGCTGCGACATGGATCGCTATTCGCCCGATGTCGCGCCGATCGATACCTCGATCGCCAATCTGCTCGGCATTCCGCCGGCGAAAGGCGAGACGATGCAGGGGCAGCGTTATGCGCCCGGCCAGCATTTCCGCGCGCACCACGATTTCTTCCACGAGAACCAAAAATATTGGGCCGAGATGAAGCGGACCGGCGGCCAGCGTACCTGGACCGCGATGATCTATCTGAACGATGTCGAGGAAGGCGGCGCGACCTGGTTCCCGCAAGCCGGCCTGCGCGTCGCGCCGCGCCGCGGCCTGTTGCTCGCCTGGAACAACATGAACCCGGATGGCAGCCCCAATACGCTGACGTTGCACGAAGGCATGCCGGTGGTGAAGGGCGTCAAATACATCATCACCAAGTGGTTCCGCGAGAACGATTGGGCGGTCTACTAAACCTGCCGCGCGGGGCCGCACACCGGGCGCCACCCCTTATGGGGTACGATGGCGGAGCGAAATACCGCAGCGCCGGAACTCCGCACGCATCGGCTTCGTTTAGCGGAGCGTGCGGGACAAGGTGTACACGTAATGTCGTGGCAATTATTGGGGTGCGCTGTCGGGATGCACCGTCGCGACCCGACCAGTTCCCGGCCTGAAGGCGGCCGATATATCGGCGAATGCGCCGGTTGCGGTCGGCCGATGGTTTGGACACTGTCGGGCTGGAAACTCGACCGCAGTCGGACCGGCACGCACATCACTCAACTTTGACGTCTGGCGACCGCTCGCCGTAAGCCGCCTAGCCTACCGGACTCCACACGGCTAAGCCGCTGGCGATGGATCATGTCGCCGGCATCTCCCGATCGTTTCTTGGCCAGGCCTGGCGTTGGCGCGCTTTGGCCGCCGACGCGCGCGATCCGGGATTCCAACCCGACGATCTGGTGACGCAATTGCTGCTCGCGCGCGGCGTGGGGCGCGAGGCAATCGAAGCCAATCGAACACCGAGCATCCGCGGGTTCATGCCCGACCCCTCGATCTTCAACGACATGGACAAGGCGGCGCGCCGTTTGGCCGACGCCGTCCAGACGAACGAACAGGTCACGATATTCGGCGATTACGATGTCGATGGCGCAACGTCGGCGGCGCTGATGATCCGATTGCTGCGCGATCTGGGTCTCGCACCGGCTGCCTATATCCCGGATCGGCTGATGGAGGGATATGGCCCGTCGGGCGAGGCGCTGGTGCGGATCGCCAGCGGCGGCGCTACGTTGATCGTGACGGTCGATTGCGGCGCCCAGGCATTCGAAGCACTCGACATGGCGCGCGAGGCAGGCGTGGACGTCATCGTCGTCGATCATCACAAATGCGCCACAGCCCTCCCCCACGCGCATGCTTTGGTCAATCCGAATCGGCTCGATGAGGGCGAAGGTGCCGCCCACGGCCACCTCGCGGCGGTCGGCGTCGCCTTTCTGCTCGGTGCGGCGTTGCTGCGCGAATTACGCGGGCGCGGCTTTTTCGGCGACAGGGCCGAACCGAAATTGCTCGACCTGCTCGATCTGGTCGCGCTCGGTACGGTTGCCGACGTCGCGCAATTGAAGGGCCTCAATCGCGCATTCGTGGCCCAGGGTCTGAAGGTGATGGCACAGCGCGGCAATGTTGGTCTTGCCGCGTTGGTCGAGGCGTCGCGGCTGACCCGCGCGCCTACCTGCAGCGACCTCGGCTTCGCGCTGGGCCCACGGATCAACGCGGGCGGCCGCGTGGGGCGCGCCGATCTCGGCGTGCGGTTGCTCACCACCGAGGACGTCAACGAAGCCCGCACGATCGCCGCCGAACTCGACCGCCTCAACGAGGAACGCCGCGCGATCGAATCGATCGTTCAGGAACAAGCCGAACTCCTGCCCCATGGCAGCGCCGTCGCCGTGGTCGCCGGCCGAGGCTGGCATCCCGGCGTGATCGGCATCGTCGCGGGACGCCTCAAGGAAAAGCTCGGTATTCCCGCCATCGTCATCGCGGTAGATGACGCCGGCACGGGCAAGGGATCCGGCCGATCGATCACCGGCGTCGACCTCGGCGCCATTGTGCTGGCGGCGAAGGAGATGGGCCTGCTCGTCGCCGGTGGCGGGCACGCAATGGCGGCCGGGCTGACGATCGAGGCCGATCGTATTCCCGAATTTGCTGCGTTCCTCGAAGAGCGTCTCGCCGCGGCGGTGGCCCAGGCGCGCGAGGACCGCGCTTTGCTGGTCGATGCCCTGCTCGCGCCGGGCGGCGTGACGCCCGGTCTGTGCGAGACGATGGAGGCCGGCGGCCCCTATGGCATGGGCTGGCCGGCGCCGCGCGTCGCCGCCGGCCCGTTCCGGATCGTCCGCGTCGACGTGGTCGGCAACGGCCATGTCCGTGCCATCGTCGCCGGCGACGACGGCCGCAGCCTCAAGGCAATGGCCTTCCGCTCCGCCGATACATTGCTCGGCCAGACGCTGTTACAGGCACCGCGGGATCGGAAATTATGGCTCGCCGGGCGTCCCAAGGTCGACGACTGGGGATCGCGTCCCGCCGCCGAATTGCATCTCGACGACGCCGCCTGGGCGGATTGAGCGCGACAAACGCGCACAACGCTTGACCGAACGGCTCGCTTTCCCTAACCGCTCCCCCGCGCCGATATACTCGGCCCCTTCGTCTAGCGGTTAGGACGCGGCCCTTTCACGGCTGAAACACGGGTTCGATTCCCGTAGGGGTCACCACCTTCCTGTCTCGGAAGGTACCATAGCGTGCCGTAAATGGCTGTTTTCTGCGGATTTTTGTGGTATAACGATCCCAATCGGATCGGCTGGATACCGCCACATACCAGCATTTTGATGGTATATCTGATGGTGTCGAGCCGGTCGCCAGATCGGAGATACCAGCATGGCTTTGACCGCAATCGCCATCAAAAACGCCAAGAGTCGCGCCAAATCCTACAAACTCACCGATAGCGACGGGCTCTATCTGCTCGTGACGCCGGCTGGCGCACGCTACTGGCGGATGAACTACCGCTATCTCGGCAAGCAGAAGACCCTGGCCTTTGGCGTCTATCCCGATACCGGCCTTGCCGAAGCCCGCGAGCAGCGCGACGCCGCCCGCAAGGTGCTGGCGAAGGGCGACGATCCGGCTGAGAGGATCAGGCTCGATCGCATCGCCGCGACCGTCGCCGCATCGAACAGCTTCAAGGCTGTCGCCGACGAATGGCTGGCGAAGGTCGAGCGCGAAGGCCGCTCCGCCGTTACGATGAAGAAGCTGCGCTGGCTGCTCGACTTCATCAACGCCGCGATCGGCAAGCGGCCGATCGCCTCGATATCCGCGCAGGAGCTTTTGGTGATGCTCCGCAAGATGGAGAGCAAGGGCAAATACGAGACGGCAAAACGACTGCGCAGCACATGCAGCCAGATATTCCGCTATGCCATCGCCACGGCCCGCGCCGAGCGCGACGTGGCCGCCGATCTTCGCGGCGCGCTTATTGCACCCAGGCCAGCGCATCGCCCGGCAATCACCAGCCCGACCGAGGCGAGCGGGCTGCTCCGCGCAATCGAAGCGTTCGAAGGGCACGCCAACACCAAGGCCGCGCTTCGCCTGTTGCCGCATGTGTTCGTCCGCCCTGGCGAGCTACGGCACGCTGAGTGGGCGGACTTCGATTTCGACAAGGCGCTTTGGACGATCCCGCCGCACAAGACCAAGATGCGGCGGGCGCATACCATCCCCCTCTCCCGCCAGGCGCTCGCCATCCTCGACACCATCGAGCATGACGCGGACTATAGTCGCTTCCTGTTCCCTTCGCTGCGGTCCGTCGATCGGCCGATGTCTGAGAACACCATCAACGCGGCGCTGCGCCGCATGGGGTTCGCACAAGACGAGATGACCGGCCACGGTTTCCGGGCGATGGCGGCGACTTTGCTCAACGAGATGGGGCTATGGCATCCCGATGCGATTGAGCGTCAGCTCGCGCATTGCGACAACAATGCCGTCCGCCGCGCCTATACGCGCGGCGAATATTGGGACGAGCGCGTGCGCATGATGCAGCACTGGTCCGACCATCTCGATTTCCTCCGCGATGGCGCGAAGGTGCTCAAAGGCAAGTTCGGGAAGGCGAAGGCCGGGAAATAACCCGGCCTTCGGCCGTCATGCCTCGTCGGAGCGATAGCTCCGGGGATCGGCGATCCAGCGGTTGATGGCGGATTCGTGCCAGCCGGCGCCGTGAACGCTGATTGGCACCTGGCGCGGAAACGTGCCGTCCGCGATCTTGCGATAAAGGGTCGTGCGGGAAAGCCCGGTGCGGGCAAGAACGGTCTTCAAGCGGATAATGCGTTCGGCGTTGTCCATGGGGCAGTCTCTCAAGTGATCGTGTTGCACGCGCTCCCATGGATGAGCATCGGATGCCTGTTTGCTCCTGACAAGAGCCGGTAAGGGGCAGCTCAGGACCGATCGGGTGATCTTTGGCGGAGGCTGGCGGCAACTAGCGGAGCGCAGCGGCGAGCAGCGGAAACTGGCGTAGCGCGATGGCGCAGAACGATCGTTGCAGATTTTTCCCACTGCGTCCCGGTCCCATGCGACCGGCGCGTTTGGCGCCGCACTTCCCGGTGATCTGGCGTTCGGTTCGGGTCGACTCGTTTACGGCATTCGCCCGATGAGTGGAGCCCTGCCCGCCAACGATCAGGCTGCGTCAGTCCTTCACGTCCCGTAATTGGGGAGGCACTTCAGCGCCGGTTGCGCATCCTATGGGGCAATGCGCGCGAACGTGGCCTCGTTGGAGTGGCGAACCCGAACGGTTCGCACACGATCCGTTGCATCACGCCGGGACGGAACACTGTCGATATCGGGCCCGGTTATCAGCCTCAGCTTGATCGGATGGATTGCTCATCCAGTTTTTCCAATCGCTCAACTTCACGCTCAAGCACCTCGCGGATGAACGCGGCCCTGCGCTGCCGTCCGACCAACTTGTCGATCCGCGCGCCGAGACCCTCAGGCAGGCGAATGTTGGTCGATTTCACGTTGAGCGATGGTCGTCCCATGCTCGCGTCGTAACCGAGCATGGACGGCGTTCAATCGGAAGCCGAATAAGCGGCACCGGTTATTGATTATTTCCTGCTAATCGAGCTATAAGCGGTGCCGCTTATTGTTCTTGGGGGCGCCGCCGTCGTCGTCAGGAAAGCGGACGAGGAAGGCAGGCCCATGACCCTACGCAAGCTCTCTCCAGATGATTCGTCAGTTGCACGCCGCACCTTGTTGCGAGCTCTGACCGTAACACCCTTGGCGGTCTCCATTGTGACCTCGCCCTGGAGCGAAGCGTTGGCGGCGCTCCACAAGGAGCATGACGACGAGCCTGCATTGCTCTGCCGCAGCAAGGAGGGGCGGAAACTGAGCAGATCAAGATGCCATCGGGCGGAGAGCTTCTTTCAGACGCTCGAAGCCGGAATCCTCACGAGCAATGAGGATACCCTCTACTATTCCGGGATCGTCGCCCAACTATCCTTGAGTGCGCATTTGCTGGACATCGGCTTTGAGGATGAATGGTGCGCGCGCTATATCGGTCTGCGTATCGCCAAGTCCCTGGCCTACGCCAACGCAACCGGACTGGGCCATGAATGCCCCGATATGGCGCGGCTGGCGGTGGTGCTCACACCCTATTGGAAATGGCGTCAGCCCCGTTGGAGTGATCCTGCACCCGACGATGGCGGCTTCAACGCGAACGAGGTGCGTCCCCTGCTCCGCGCGCTACTCGACCGCGTGCACGAGGTTACTGGCCACCCCCGGCCGAACGGCTGGCGGCGGCGTGTGGCGAGCAGGTGAATCGCGCGACAGCCGATGCGCCGGACCACGATGCGGCCACTCTGGTGGCCCTTGAAACCGCTGTTGACGCATTGCCGCCGCTTACGCGCGTGTTGTTCCTGCTACTTCGCGTGGACGATGCTTCCTACGACGACCTCGCGCGCCGCTTCTCGATCGAAAGCGCGGCCGTGGAGAGTGGTCTGGCCGACGGGCTATATCGGTTATGCTGCACACTCGACGGCGACACGGCAATGGGCGCGATGCCAGGCCCCCTTGCCGAAGCGAATGCAATGCTGAGACTACGCTATCGCCGCTATTGCCAAGACAGGCTTCAAGCACTTGGTTTAGCCCAGCCAGCCCCATGGAATGACGACGACGATGACGACGTGGCGATGATGCACGCCTTACTGCAAATTATGCCCCTGGCAGTGCGGGAAACCTTCATCCTCAACCGGGTCGAGGGTCTGACCTCTCCACAGATTGCCGAGCGCATGGGCAAGTTCCGATGGGTCGTGCGATGGCGGCTGCTGCGCGGCATGTGTCACGTCGCTCGGCGCCCGATGTCGTTCGAGCAATGGTTGCGCGATATTTGAGGGGCAGATTACGACCAATTCCGGTCCTAGAGCGTCACCGCGTCCTGTCGCGCGAGGTCACGTCAGACTCCCTATAGGTCCGGTGGGGCGCTGGCCAGGCTACGGTATTCGAAGTCGGGCGACGCGTAGTCGATGTACTCATCGGCGGCATTAGTAATTCGTAGCAGCAGGCGGCCGAACAAGCCTTTCAGCAACTTCATGTCGCGAATAGCCGCCAGTTCCTGCCCTTCCGGGATGGGCACGCCGTGCGCCGCCTTGTTGCGCCGCCGCCATGCTGCGTCCTCATTGCCTCCAAGCTCAAGGCCGATTGCTGCCATAAGTGCCTTGAGGCGCGATGGCTGATCCACGTCGTTGAGCATCGCGAGTTTGGCCTTCAAAGCCGCCTTGGCCTGCTCGGAGATCTCCGTGCCGTCGATAGCAGTTGCCATGTTCGCGCGTAGCGCTTTCCATACGGCGGGACGCGTCCAGGCTTTGGCGACTATGCCGGGTTGGCTCTTTATGTAGGCGTTCTGCAGCGCCTCGATTGCCGCGCCGAAGTGAGCTGGCGCAATATGCACCGTTGCCGCGCAGGCGTGCCAATATGCCCAGCTCAAATTCGCTAGGTCCAGTTCGTCGTAAGCCCGAAACAGCGCCGTAATCGCCCGGTTTAGCTGGGCGTGGTTCAGTTCATTTAGATAGCGCGGCCCAAGGGGTGCCATTTGCTCTGGTCCCATGTCGAAGGCGCGTCGTCCAAGACTGTAGGCGCTCCGCGCTAGCGTCGAGACGACACGCCAGTTCCCGTCGTAGTGCGTGGAACCTAGGTCCACGAGATAAAGACCGAGAGCAAATGACAGAGCCGTTCGCACCTTCTTGCGGAAGGCGTCATCCGGTGTGCCGTCGAACACGATGCACCCCGGCCTGATCGTCTCGGTCCGCTCATCACCATCAAGGGCGCAGACGTAGAACGTCCGCCCCTCAACGGTCAGCTTGGCCGCGTTCTTGGAACTCCGAAAACCTTCATTTTCTCGCGTGATAGTGATCCCGTCGTCCAGTCCGATCGCGCGGCGCGAGTGGGTGGTGCTCACGACCTGCGACGAGGCCGGCCATATGAAAGGACTGGACGGTAGGTTTTCCAGCCAATCGATGATGTAGGCGGCCGGCTCACCGTTGGTGTCGTGCGTTCTCGCGACCTGCACCCGCGCCAATTCATGGCGCGCTCTTTCGGTGAGCCCAACCGTGTTCGATTTTAAGCTGAAGGGGATGACGCCAATGAGCTCAGCGTCGATCCCGCCGATGTTGCGCAATAGGACGCGCTCGGTGCTCATCCGCACGGTGCCTGGGGGATGGTCGACTGCCACTGAGGTCGCGTTGGGCGGAAGCTCAGTCTCCAAGATCAAGCAAAGGTTCTCGTCACGTCGGAGCGAGAAGCTCTGAATCGGCGCGTGAAGTGGCCCCGGCTCCACGACAGTGAAGTGGCCGTTGTTTATTATGCTCAGGCATTCTTCCGACAGATCGACCATGAGGGTGCTTATCAGTTCTGACTATCGAGCTGTAGTGTTAGGCCGTTGGGCTTGACGCTTTCCGAAGTGATGAATGGGAGTGGGAGATGAGTGAGAACCGCTGGTCTCTCTTCGGTGTGAATAGAGCGAGTCTTATCATCGGCCTTGCCGGACTTGCTCTGGTACTATGTGAGGAGATCGCCAAGGCGCTTTTGCCCGATCTGCTCCCAAAGCTGTCCCGCCGGCACGAACTAATCCTGTTCGGGCTGGTGCTGATCCCACTCGGGCTGCACGGACTGAGCCGGCTCTGGACGGCGCTGACAGCGCGTGTCCCCCGTCCTTGGTGGCCTGCCAAGCCTTGGCACATTCGTCGCTGGCTGGACGAACGTCCATCGCTGACTATCCTGACGGTCACGCCGAATTTCGACGCGAGCGGCGAGACAGTATCCCGGTTCGCGCTGACGCTGATGATCAGCCGCGGCGTTGGCAATACCATGTCACCCGTGCGCTTTCGATTTGAAGATGCCACCGCAACCGTCGCAGCCGGTAATTGCGAGTTGCGCCTGAGGCCCGTTGAGGTTGGCGGTTTTCTGGCCGCCCCTGTGGTCGGCGGACAGAGTGACACGGTGTTGCTCGAACTTGCCGATCGCACCGTCCCGCGCGCACTCGCCGATTATTCCGATCTATTTGGCGGTTACCGCGTCGTTCTCTCCGGCGTCCGCGCTGAAATCGAGGGGAAAACCGGTATTGCGGGCACGTTACCGCCGGTAAGCTGGGATCTGCGCCCGATTGTCCAAGCCTCGCCCTGACAGCAGACGGTAGCAGGTTCACTTGTTTAGGCGATCATCCCGGTTTCCGGTGCCCCCGGCAGTATTGAACGCCAACGACGACGTAAGCCGTTCGTGGGGAGCCCAAATCCCACGTCTTCCGCCAACTGTGTTGGGGTGACATAGTCGCGGCATGAAGCAATACATGGTCGACCTGAATGAGCTGGAGCGCTTTCGCGAGGGAAACGGTCATCTGACGGCCCAGAATATATTTGGTAGTCCAGTTTCAATTGCGCCTGATCCTGCCGACCCGCGCACCTTCTTAATTTACAACGATGTAGGAAAGCCGTGTGGGCTTCTGCCACGCAGAGGTGACCTTTGCAGAAAGATGCTGGCTGGCGCACGCGTCGGACACATTTCTTGGCAAAGTATCCGAGCGAGCGTTGAGGACGGGCCACCCACAAAACTACGAATTCGAGTCGTCCTGGTTGAGGAGGGCGAACACTTCGAGATGCCGCCGATGTCTGCCCCGCGTCGCTACCTCGTCGGCATTGTAGGCGAAGCGAACTATCAGCAAGCGATTAGCGCTTGCTCGCCCGGGCAGCGGGTCGAGATCATTCATGAGCAAGGTAATCCGTACGACGCTGGCGCCCTTGCTGTCGTTTCCAGCGCGGGCCGAACTATCGGATACATTGCTCGCGATAGCTGGCTCCGCGACGCGATACACGAAGAAGGGAAAGGGTGTGACGCGTCGATCAAAGACATTCGTGGGGAAAGCGGCAAGCTAGGTGTCGTCCTGGATGTCGCGTTGAACGGATTAGGGGTTCGGCAACATCGATTTGACCGACAACCGATCGCGGCTTCGGCGGCTCCAAAGCCCAACATCGCAGGCGCGGACTCAGTGACGCATAAAGGATGGTTCAGCCGCCTTTTCGGTCGCGAATAACGCGCTAATTAAAGTTGAGGGCCCCGCCGTCGCCGCTACTTCGACCGGCTTACGTCGGTGAGGAGTCGTCAAGTGCCAACTCGAGCGGAGAAATAGATGCCGTACCATACTCGGTCTCATGGGGTCGACGTTCAGGCCCTTCAGCGCGGGATCGCCAAGGCGTCCGCGTTGGCCAGCGCAGCAGGTATGGATGTGATCTACTTGATCTCCACTCTCGCTAATGCCGACGGCGACGCGCTCGTCGCGTTGATTGGCGAGAGGGCCGCGAAGGCGTTCAAGAGGAGCCGCCAGACGACGATCAATGGCGTCCGTTTTCATATGGAAACCGCGCTCATGAAGCGCACGCGGGGGCCGGCCATAGTGCTAGCGATGAATGTCTCCCTTGCCCAACTAGAGAAGGCAAAAGCGGATCACCGCACGGCTGATTGGGTCTACATCGCTTGGTCTGACGTTGAACTGGCCGAGTACGAAGCGGCTAACCCAAGCTCGGTAGCGATTTAGCCCTCCGACTCGCCAGCCTGTTCCGCCCCAAACGCTCGATTGCCCTTACGCTTCCAAAGGGCGAGCGCGTGATCGCGATCCTCACCGCACAGCTTGTCCGCCATCGTGAGGAACGCGCCGTAGAGCGTAGCGCGGTCATCATCGGTTAGATCTACCAATCCCGCTTTCACGACCAGGCCACCAAGTTCGATCAGTTGTCGCGTGCGTTCGCGGCGTTTGACAATCCATTCTCGCATGTCGCTACGTGCTCTCTTTGCCTCAAGTCGATGCCGCGCCGCCGTCGAGCGGTAGAGTGCCGCTCGGCTCGCGTTGAGTTCCCGGCGCAGACTTTCGTGCCTTGGCTTGAAAGAACGTCGCGCCGCGTTTGCGCCAGCCCTCCTTTGTCGCGGCATCCTTTGCGGCGACCGCATCGAGCAGCGCACCGGCAAGGAGTTCGGCGTCAAGCGCATCGGCGCCGGTCGCCGCAACCAGATCGCCGAGTTGGCGAACACGGCGTTCTTTAAGTTGCCTCGCCTTGTCGGCAAGGGCTTTCAGTTCCGAATCGAAGTCACGCGGCTTACGCATCGAAAGTCTCCATTGAGAGATAATGCAGTCATGATAATAGAGGACAACGCCGAATGCTGTAGAGTAGCCGGAACAGTCTGGCACCTACCGGTCCCTCACCGGAATTTTTCGTGTGAGGGCGCGCTTATACGTCGTGCCGACGTCGCTTGGTAAGTGTAGATGGATTGCCGTCATGGCGATCTACCATTTCTCCGCCAAGGTCATCTCCCGGGCCGCCGGATCGTCGGCGCTCGCGTCCGCCGCCTATCGCTCCGCCTCGCGGCTCCACGACGAGCGGCTGGAGCGGCACCACGATTTCTCGAACAAGGCGGCCGTCGTTCACTCCGACGTGATGCTCCCCGACGGCGCGCCCGAGCACCTCGCCGACCGCGAAAAGCTGTGGAACGAGATCGAGGCAGTGGAACTGCGCAAGGACGCTCAACTGGCCCGCGAGATCGAGTTCGCGATCCCGCGCGAGATTAGCCAGGTTCAGGGCATAGAGCTCGCCCGCGATTTCGTACGTGACGAGTTTGTCGAGCGTGGAATGATTGCCGATCTCAATGTGCATTGGGACATCGGCGCCGATGGTCTCGCCAAGCCGCACGCGCATGTCATGCTGACCATGCGCGAGGTCGGCGAGAACGGGTTCGGCAGGAAGAACCGCGACTGGAACCGCACTGATCTGTTGGAGAAATGGCGCGAGCGCTGGGGCGAGCACGTCAACCAGCGGCTGGCCGAACTCGATATCGACGCGCGGATCGACCATCGCAGTCTCGAAGCACAGGGCATATCCCTTGAGCCCCAGCACAAGATCGGCCCGGCCGCATCGCGCATGGCAGCGCAAGGCCTGGAATCCGAGCGGCTCGACGAGCATCTGAAAATCGCCCGTGCCAATGGCGAGAAGATCATCGCCAATCCGCGACTCGCGCTCGAAGCAATCACCCGCAACCAGGCGACGTTCACGCGCCGTGACTTCGCGATGTTCGCACACCGCCACAGCGACGGGTCGGAGCAATTCGAGCGCGTCAAAGCGACGGTCAACGCGTCGCCGGACCTCGTTCGCCTGGGACGGGACGGGCGCGATGAATGGCGGTTCACCAGCCGCGACATGATCGAGACAGAGCATCGGCTGGAACGCGCCGCCGATCGCCTGGCCGAACGTGCCTACCATGGTCTCCCGGCGGCCATGAGGAGGGGGATCGACGCAGCCGCCGGGAGTGGCGGCCTCAGTCTGGGTGCAGAACAACAGGCCGCGCTCGCGCACATAACGCAGCCATCCGGCTTGGCAATCGTCACCGGCTATGCCGGCACCGGCAAGTCAGCCATGCTGGGCATCGCGCGCGACGAATGGGAGTACGCCGGATACCGCGTCCAGGGGCTCGCGCTCTCTGGTATCGCGGCCGAGAATCTCGAAAGCGGATCGGGCATCGCGTCACGCACGATCGCCAGTGTCGAGCATCAATGGAGCCAGGGCCGCGACCTGCTCGATCAGAGCTCGGTCCTCGTCATCGACGAAGCCGGGATGATCGGCACGCGGCAGCTCGAACGCGTGCTGTCCGAGGTCGAGAAGCGCGGCGCCAAGATGGTTCTGGTCGGCGATCCGGAACAGCTCCAGGCGATCGAAGCGGGCGCCGCTTTCCGCTCGCTTGCCGAACGTCATGGCTGTGTCGAGATCACCGAGGTTCGCCGACAGCATGAAGACTGGCAGCGCCTGGCGACGCGCGAGCTTGCCACAGGGCGCACCGGCGACGCGATCCGCGCTTATGATGACCACGGCATGGTCCATGGCGTCGCGACCCGCGAAGATGCGCGTGCCGATCTCGTCGAGCGCTGGGATCGCGATCGGCAAAGCGACCCGACCGCATCCCGGATCATCCTCACCCATACCCGCAAGGAAGTTGAGGCGCTGAATGATACGGCGCGCGAGCGCGTCCGGGACGCCGGGTTGCTCGGCCAGGACGTGGCCATCGATACCGAACGCGGCGCACGTCGGTTCGCCGACGGCGACCGGGTGATCTTCCTCAAGAACGAGCGCGAGCTTGGCGTGAAGAACGGCACGCTCGGCACGATCGAAATCATCAGCCGAGTTCGCATGGCAGTGCAGCTCGACGATGGCCGGTCTGTTGCATTCGACGTCAAGGACTACAACCAGATCGATCACGGCTACGCCGCCACCATCCACAAGGCGCAGGGCATGACGGTCGATCGCACGTTCGTGCTGGCAACCCCCGGCATGGACAGCCACTCGGCCTATGTCGCGCTGTCACGGCATCGCGATGGTGTTGAGTTGCACTATGGCCAGGACGACTTTGCCGACCAGGGCAGATTGGTACGAACGCTATCGCGCCAGCGCGGCAAGGACATGGCGAGCGACTATGCTGACCGCGACACCGGCGAGCGCGCGTTCGCGGAACGGCGCGGTATTACGTTCCGCGAGCGGATGGCCGAAGCTGTCCGCAAGATCGTGCCGGACAAGGTACGGTCGATGTTCGACGGGCTCGTCCTGAATGGCACGAAGCCCGAGCTACCGGCCTTGCCGCCAGAGCAAAAGATCGAAGTGCCGCAGGAGAGTCCTATCGAGGCGCGCGATCGCATCATCGTGCGGCATGCACGCGCGGTGCAGGCGATCTACCAGATGCAGGACGACGGCAGGAGCGCGACGGCGCCCCAAGTTCGCGAACTGAACGCCGCGCGCGGCGACCTCAACGCGATCCGGCCGCACGCGTCTGATGATGCCGAGAATGCCTATGCCCGTGATCGCTCGCTCGTGCCGGAAGCCGCAGAAGGTGACACGCGACGCACGCGCGAGCAGATCGTGATCGAGAGAGACGTGCGCCTGGATTCTGCCAAACGGGCTGACCGGTTTGTCGAGCGCTGGAACAAGCTCAGTGATCGTGCCGAGCGCGCCTATGTCGTAGGCGATTTATCGGCCCGAAAAGCTGCGCGCAGTCAGATGGCCGACATGGCGAAGTCGCTCGAACGAGATCCGCAGCTGGAATCGATCCTGGCCAACCGAAAGCAAGCGTTCGGCATCGCGTTCGATAGCGGGCGTCGCCTTGGCGCGGAACTCGCCTTCCATCAGGGCATCGACCTGGGGCGAGGGCGCGGATTGGGAATCGGTGTGTAGGCCCGGTAACGGCGTCCAACGTAAATTTGGTCCGCCGCTGCCGCGATCGCCGAAGCCGCGCCTCCGGCTCGGTTATCGTATATCGCAGGCCGTTCGGTGACAGGAGGAATCGTCCAGCCATTACCGATGACGATCGCCGGCAACCGCCCGCTTGCCGCTAGGTACAGGCTTGGTGCCATGTCGGAGATGATTGCGCGGTGGAGCGATATTAGGTGCTCCCAAGCCGACAGACGGGCGCGATTGTCTTGACGACGAGTCTCCCGGGCTGTGGGGACCGAGCCTCCCATTCTGCCGCTTCCCGCTTGGATGTAGTCGCGGATGGGTGCCGCGGTTGACAAGCTGATCGAAGACGCGTGCGCGATCTTCGATCGAATGCCGCTCGACCCGGCAAGACTGCGATCTGCCCTCTACCCGTGAATATGGGGGGCCGCCTACCCGTACGTGAAATCCGGCCTACTCTGTCCCACCTCGATGATGTAGCCGTTGGGATCGCGGATAAAGTGCTCCGCTGTCGCCCGCCAGCACTATTTGCAGCCAATCTGGTCGTAAATTCACGAGTTCCGCAGGTTGCTCGAGCAGAAATAATGATGATTATCGAAAAACATTCGGGTCGTGTCCGGGGGTTGAATACAACATGTCTACCGCGGTCTCGCCATTGTTTCGACCTGAGGCACTGCAACATCGGGCCGGGCGCCTCCAAGGAAATGTCGATATCGCAACGCCGATCGCGTGGCAGGCTATTGGCTTTCTGTTGCTTGCCGGCTTGACGGCCTCAATCGCCTTCATGACCCTCGCCAGCTACGCGCGGGTCGAAACGGTGCCTGGGCAAATAGCGTTAGACAGGGGCCTGGCGACAATTATGCCGTCTCGCGCCGGGACCGTATTGAATGTCGCCGTAGGCGAAGGACAGTTCGTGCGGGCGGGACAACGGCTCGCCGTCATTCAGGCAGAAGAGAGTATGATTGCGGGTCCGCCTGCGCCTGACCGTATCCGCGATTCACTCGACAAACAGGATGCCCGGCTCGCTGATCAAGGCAGCCTCCTGCTACAAGCCGCCCAAGCCGACCAAGCGCGCCTCAAGGCTCAAATCGATGGAGACCTCGCCGCTCTTCCGACACTGGAGGGCCAAATTCGCGATCAGCAGCAACTGATCGCGACAGCGGAATCCGATTACAACGAAGCTCTCGTTGTCGCGAAGCGAGGGTATATCAGCAAACGAGACATGGAAGAGCGACAGGCGACCATCCTGACCCGCCGCCAGCAACTCTCCCAACTTCAGCAGGCATTGTCCGGCAAGCGCTCCGACATTGTGCAGGCACAACGCGCAATGATGCAATCGGTCTGGGCCGCGAAGGCACAAGTGGCGAATACGCAATCGAATCGCGCCGCCCTTAGTCAGCAACAAACGCAAGCTGACCTCTCACGAGGATATGCCCTAACCTCGCCCGTGGACGGCGTTGTTACCGCCCTGACTGCACGCATAGGCCAGCCCGCGGCAATCGATCAACAATTGATGGTGGTTTTACCTGCACGCGCCAAACCGAGAGTAGAGCTGTATGTGCCGACCACGGCATCGGGGTTTCTCAGGCCAGGGTTGGAGGTGCGGCTGTCGGTCGATGCCTTCCCCTACCAAACTTTCGGGACTCTGACGGCTCGTATCGTGAACATCTCGAAGGTTGCGATTACGCGCCAAGGTCAAAACGGACCCGTTCCCGTCTATCTGGTCGTCGCTGCCATCCCAGAGCCTTGGGTCGTCGCGTTTGGCCGCAAACAGCCGCTATTGCCCGGCATGACACTTTCCGCTCGGATCATCACGGAGAAGCGCAGCTTGATCGAATGGCTGTTCGAACCGCTATTCGCGGTGCGCAAACGTTGAGCCCCGGGCTCGATTTCGGCCTGTGGCGACGTCACGGCGTCCGGCTCATCCGTCAGACCGAAGTCGCGGAGTGTGGCCTCGCCTCGTTGACGATGATCGCCAACTATCACGGTCTCGACATCGATATCGGCACCATGCGGAGGCGCTTCCAATCCTCTGCGCGCGGCTCAGCGCTCAAATCGCTGACCGCGATCGCTGATCAACTGAATTTGATCCCGCGGGCCATCAGATTGCCTCTGGAAGGCCTCAAAGGAGTCAGCACTCCCGCAATTCTGCACTGGAATATGAATCACTATGTCGTGCTGGAGCGCGTCTCAAACGGCAAGGCCCTGATTCATGATCCGGTCGGCACCACACGATGGATGTCGCTGGATCAAATGTCGCCACACTTCACCGGCGTGGCCCTGGAACTGCGGCCGGCCGAGGATTTCGAGCCGCAGCGATATCGCGAACGCCTTAAACTGTCACAACTTTGGCAACGGATCACGGGTCTCAAACGCGCACTCGTTCAAACGATCGTCCTGAGCATCGTCCTCGAAGCGTTCGTGCTAGCCTCACCATATTATATGCAAGTGGCGGTAGATAGCGCACTGCCAGCGCTCGATCGCGACTTGCTTACTGTGCTGGCCCTTGGCTTCGCGCTATTTACGATAGTCAACGCGGTAGCCACTTTCCTCCGCTCGTTCGTATTGCTGCTGGCGGGGACAACGCTTGGCTACGGCATCGCGACCAATATCGCACGCCGACTGTTTCGGCTACCGGTATCGTGGTTTGAGAAACGCCACATCGGCGATATCTTGTCGAGATTCCAGTCAATTACGCCGATCCAACAATTCCTGACGCAGAGCGCGGTGAGTGCGATACTTGACGGAGGATTCGCGGTCCTAACGCTAGCGTTCATGTTCACTTATAGCGCCACGCTCACATCTATAGCGTTGGCCGCCTTCGGCTTATACGGCGTCGTCCGTGCAATTTCTTTTGCCACGCAACGCACTGCACAAGAAGAGGCGATCGTTGCCTCGGGCCGAGAGCAGTCGGTATTAATGGAGTCACTTCGCGGAATCGTCACGCTCAGGCTGTTTAATCGAGAAACCGCGCGTCACGCACTCTGGCAAGCACGCTTGACCGATTCCATGAACGCAACAGTTTCGCTGGCGCGGATCGGCATATGGCAATCAACCGCCAATAACCTGATCTTCGGACTAGAAACGGTCGCGTCGGTGTGGCTGGCGATCCGGCTCGTCATAGACGGCGGATTCAGCGTGGGCATGGTGTTTGCCTATTTAGCATATAAAACTCAATTTCTGCAGCGCGCAGCGTCACTGGTTGATCAGACGATCGCCCTCCGCATGCTTGGCCTTCATCTAGAGCGCCTGTCCGATATTGCACTCGCCGACAAAGACAAAAGTGCCGGGGAGCAGGTAAACGCTGAAACCCGACTTTTGGGAAAAATCGAACTGCGGAACGTCAGCTATCGTTACAGCCCCTCCGATCCGGTCGTCTTGGACGGGGTCAACCTGGTGGTAGAGCCAGGAGACCATGTGGCGATTACCGGGCCGTCCGGCGGCGGGAAGTCCACATTGGTCAAGATATTGCTGGGTCTCGTCGAGCCCGATGAAGGGGAGATTTTGGTAGATGACAAGCCGATAGGAAAGTTCGGCTACAGAAACTATCGCGAGCAGGTTTCCGCCGTGCTGCAGGATGACAGCTTGTTCGCAGGGTCACTAGCGGAAAATATCGCCCTGTTCGATGACGCTCCCGACATGGAGCGGATTGTTGAGTCTGCAGAGAGAGCCGCGCTGCACGACGACATCGCCGCAATGCCGATGGCCTATGATACCTTGGTCGGCGATATGGGGTCGACCCTTTCAGGAGGGCAACGCCAGAGATTATTGCTGGCCCGCGCTCTCTATCGCCAGCCTACGATACTCGTCGTTGATGAAGGGACGTCCCATCTCGACCCGGCCCGAGAACACCAAGTTAATGCTGCCATAGAGCAATTGGGAATCACGCGGATAATTATCGCTCACCGCATGGAGACTATCAACACGGCGTCCCGCGTGCTCTCCGTCAAAGGCGGCAAAATTTCCAACGCATCCGACCGATAACCGGGCGGCGCGAGTAGAAATGCGACAGCGGCGGCAATTGGTTCTCGCGGCATAGCTGGCATCGCGCCTTGCGCGAGATCAGTGTCCGCAAGGCGCGCCGGAACCGACTCCATCCGCCCGCACGCTGACCGCGGCGCCAAATCTTCCAAAAGCACATCAATGGCACCGGGACCTGCGACGATTCTGACGGTCGGCGGAAGTGGGCCGGAAGCTTTCACTACGCCGAGAGCAAAACTTGTTGCAGCGGCGTTTCAACAAGCCTCAGCCGCCTGGACACCCCAACTGTATGCTCGGCCTGCCGAATCGTGAGTTTTCATTCTACGTCGATCTTCCAGTCGGTGGGGCGCCACACGACACCGAGGATCTACGAAGACCTTGCCGACGCTTCACAAAGAGGCATGGCAGCGCGCCCTCATCGCTATCCAGCCGGGCTCCCCAGAGATCGATCCCGTAACGCTATGGCAAGTTAACAGGGACCGGCCTCTTTCAGCGTTCTCGCTTCATAATCAGCTAGGCTGTCTATTCCCATCTTGCGACGTCGAGCCTCCACGCCCGCCTCGTCTTCCAATGGCAATGGCACCAGCTTGCCCCCTTTGCAGGTGAGTTGCGTGGCAAATCGCTGCTTGCCAATAAGCTTCAGCATAACTCGATCGAACAGGAATGCGTAATCGGTCTTGTTGGCTTCCCCCGTCACGGCCAGTGGTTCCATCAAACGCAGCGCCTGCACCTGGAACAAGGGATCCGCGTCGGCGTGTTGAACCAGGAGCCACGCCATCTTGATTACTGTGTCGCCGAACTCACTACGCTTTGGCCATCCGTGTTGCCGCACCACCTCCTTGAGCCAAGCGGTGTTTTCCTGATCACGTTCCTGTAGCGCGATAGCAATTTGAGCGACGAGGATGCCGTTTTGCTGAGGTGTAAGCGGTCCCTGAACGTCGTTTCGGCCTGACTCCTCGGCGGGCCAATCCAAACCTGCTCGAAGAGTTTGCTCCGCCATTACCCTCGCGGCTAACGCGAAGCGGATATCCGGATCATCCATATATCCGGATTTTTCGCTCGACGCGACGGCAGCCAAATAACCCTCAACGATCGGCCGAACCACAGCCACATCATGTTTGAACCCGTTCCAATCGTCGAGGTTGATAGGCTCAGGAAGCGCCGAGACCTGCCCACACGTCAAAGTTTTGTAAGGCATAGTATCCAGGGAACTGCCGGGACTAATACCCAGAGACCTGATTTCACTACGCGCTCGCTTTAAATCATTTGCCCTGCATTTTTGCCGCCATGCTATAATATTCCTGTAGGCAGCGACCTCACGCTCACTCGCATCACTGAAGGCTCCACGGAGCCATTCATAATTTCCGGGAAAAAAATGATCGTTTTTGATGTAGGGGGCAATTTCGGCCGGTGGCGCGATAGGCGCGAGGTCTGCCGATAGTGCTTGGGAGGCTGCAACAGGAGCCTGCAGCGAAGCTACCATTGCCACTGAAAATGCAAGAACAGGCTTCTTTCCCACTATTTCTTCCTAAGCTCCCTGCTACACTCTAACTATTTTGTCGGCATAGCTGTTTCGACGCGGAAAGATACCTGGCTATAAGAGAAGGTCATAAGATGACCATGATGATTGCGCTCTTCATTCCGATTCTTTTCCGTATCAACAGACACGTAATAGTCGTCTAATCTAATCCTATTTTCTCCGGAATAGCTAAACTCTTTTCGTCCGAGAAGCAGGAATTCCGCCATAGCCTCAAGCTGGTTCAGATCACAGCCTAGCGAATCGCCCCAGAGCCATTGCCCTTGCGGGTTGACCTCCAAAAAGAAATACTCACCATCTTGATCCCTAACAAAGTCGAAGCACCCGAAGACAAGACCAAGCTTTTCCATGAGATCAAAACATGCCTGTTGGATCACTGACGGTAATTGATGAGCTTTATGAACGGCGCCTTTGAACATAAAGCGCCAATCTACATCCAGATCGTCGCGGCCGACGAACTCCTTTTCCCAAGCGAATATGGTATTTCCCATAATCGTAGCGCGGACCTCGGATCTCTTTTCGATACACTCCTGAAATATCCCCGGTGCGGCGCCGAGGTCGGCATTCCGAATCATTTCGTAAGTCAACTGGGTTGTCGGAACCATCGCCGGGCCGCGAGCGGTCTGCCAAATGGCGCTCTTGAACGGCTTGAAAACCACTCGTTCTTTGCATAACTTGTAGAAATCGACGATTTCTTGGGGATTATTTCCGGTTATCGTCCTGGGAATGTTGAGGCCAACCTCGTGCGCCATAGCGAATTGGTACGGTTTCAAAGCCGCGTTAGCGGTCCTATCAACGGGATTTACCGCGAAGCGACCATTTTCAGCCATTTGGTAGACACTCCTCGCGAGCGTTTGAAAGTCATCCTCAGACGAGGCTCGTTCGGTTACGTCAGCGATGTGCTCTTGAGGTAATTTCGTCAGTGGACGACGCATCCAGACGGTCTCGAAGTCCGCGAAGTTTATTTTCTCAACTATCGATCCGAATGAGCTCGATAATTGAGGTCGAGCCGGGTCAAGCGACCAACGCGCCCCGGCGCATAAATCAGCCGGGTATAGGGTTTTTACGTCACCGCCTAGTTTCTCGATGGCCCATTCGACCGCACGCGCGTGTAAATCTCCGGGCATCGTAACAATCAAAATGGTCATGCCCGCCTCAAAAATTCGGAGCTGACAAAATACGACAGCCGCATAATTACGAATGTGAAGTGGATCGAGGAAATTATATCGTGACTTTATTGCTACACGATTTTGGTTTCCTCGATACCACGTATCGAAGTCGGCTAGCCTTAATCGCTGTTGATGTCCCGATTCTTCACAGTGTGGGTCGTCCCATGCTCATCGGTATAGCTGGTGGAGGTCAGCGGGCTAGTCGCTCCACCGCTGACCTGGTTGAGCTCGGAGAGGTCGAGCTCGCGCGTCTCCGCGATTAGCTTCTGTAAAGTCGGCATGTGCAAGACTCCTATTTTTGGGAAACAGCTCCCATGGCCGAGCTTCCGATAGTCGAGCACGTCTGTCAATTGACCATATTCTTAAGTGTCTTACGTAATCTGAAATCCCTCACGTGCGCCTTACAGAAGGCGTGAAAGTAGGCGTAGAATTATATCCATTTTGGACGAAAAAGGAAATTGGTCCATTATGGATTATAATCTGTTTTATTGTAGCGAGTCGTCAGGTTGACTTTTGGGCTCCGGGTCGATCGAATTCCGCTGCCCACCGGCAATGGAGATGAACGCATGAAGAGCTTCGGACACACCGTTGCGCAGGACACTGCGCGGACCCTCACGTCCCATGAACTCGATCTGGTTTCGGGCGGCGACGAAGGAATCACCGCGACCGGTACGGTCAAGATCATCTTCCGCGAAATCGACGATGGTAGCGACAGGACCAAGAAGGACGTGGACGGCTAATCGCCAAAAGCCGTTGTGTCGGAATCGGCCAGCTGACCCTGTCGGCTGGCCGTATAACATTGAAGAGCGCGCATGCCGGCAGATCGACAGCTGATTATAGGTCAGACACCTGACCCTCATATGGACGCCCTGGCCCGAGAGGTCACGAAATGCGGCGGATCGCCGTTTCTTTACAGCACGTTTCCGTTCGACCAGACGCCTTCTCAATTGAGCTATGTGTTTGGCGGCCGAGCGTTGCGGCTCACCTTGCGAGAAGGCTCCGAGCAGATCGCTGGCGACGACATAGCGGGTGTGTTCTGGCGCGTGAAATGGCCGTTGTTCGGCCTACCCGAGAACAACCCGGCCGCGGCCGATCACGACTTTCAGTTCAGGGAGTGGGAACGCGTGATCGCGGCGCTCTATGTCGCAACCCCCGACGCGCGATGGCTCAATCGGCCGCCCAACCACCATGCTGCGGGCAACAAGCTTCTGCAACTGAGGTTAGCCCAAGAGATCGGCTTGTCCCTGCCAGCCACGGTGATATCCAATGACGCGGCGGAGATTGAAGCGCTATTCGAGCAAGGCGACGTCATCTACAAGACGTTGAGCCATCCCTATTACTCGGATCGCGACCTCATCCTGACCACTAAGATCGCGCGCGCGGATTTCGAGCAGCGCCGCGAGACCATCGCTCTCGCCCCATGTCTGTTTCAATCCCTGGTCCCCAAAGCGTACGAACTGCGCGTGATCGTCGTCGGGGAATCGGTCATCCCCGTGATGATCAAGTCACAGCTCTATGGGCACACGCAGGTCGATTGGAGGATCGATCAACTACGACCCGAGCTCTACGAACTTACGACCCTCCCTCCGGACGTGCGATCAAAGCTAGTCGACCTGATGGCTCGCCTGGGTCTTATCTACGGCGCGATCGACCTGATCGTTACGCCTGACGGCGACTATATATTTCTAGAGATAAATCCAGGGGGGCAGTGGCTGTGGATGGAGAACCTGAAGGGAATTCCCATAACGCGCGAGATCGCCGCGTATCTCGTCGAACGGCAACCAATGCAATTCGCGTGACGGTGGCTCGGCGCCGGAAAGCCTTCGTGTCAAAGATAGGGCGCCCGTTGCGCCAACGGGCAAAGCGGGTCCGGCTTGAACGCTCCTGAGCCCCCCTTGTTCAGGTCGGAGGTGCTCGCCAGGCCAACAGATCGACTCCTCACGCATATCAGTTTGGCGACCCCGACCTCGTGGATGGCGGCCATCGCCTTGTGGCCGATCTGGAATTACGCGCGTCATTGTGGCGCAAAGGCAAGAAACCATCCGCACGGCGAGTAGGGATCCAGGGCTCGTGGAAGGAAATCTCCGGGAAATTACGGCGCAGCCAGCGCGCTGAGCGCTCGATTCAGTCTTCGCATTTGGCGCCGTAGAGGCCGATAAGCTGTTTCTTATATTCGCTCAACGTGCTCAAACCCATTGAACCCCGAAGTTCGTCGAGCTTGGCAGCGTCCTCCGTCGGCTCCGGCGTCCACGCGCCATCCTTGCACGTGAATTGCGTCCCGTATTTCTGGCGTCCGGTCAACGGAAGCATCACGCGATCGTAGAGCAACGCGAAATCGCTGCGGGAAACCTCTCCGGTTTCGAGCAATGGCTGCATCAGCTTCAGAGCGTACACCTGGAACGCCGGATCATCGTCGGAGTGCTGGGCAACCATCCACGCGTGACTTGCGGCGACGGCTCCGACGACTGAAATTTTCGGCCAACCCGATTCTCGGACAATTTCTTTAAGCCAGAGTGTGTTTGCGTGATCGAAGGCGCGCGCCGGTCGTGCCAACAGCGTCACGACAATTCTTTGCGCATCCGGACTTATCCGAGGTTTGCCGCCCTCCCCTCCCGAGTTCCAGGCCATGGCAACGCGGAGAATTTGATCGGGTGCGGTTATCGAAACGAGCTGATCGCGAAGCGTGCCGGCTTTCAAAGGCGACGACTTTCGAGTCTGCTCGGCTGCGAAGGCTAACGCATCATAAACCGGAAGAGCTTCGCGCATCGCGGCCTGATAGCTCTCCCACGTGGCAAAGCCCCTTGTCGTACTTCGTGCGATCGCGGTCTCCGCACAAACGTCGTCCGCATAGTCTCTCCAGTAATCTGCGGGAGGTTTGATCCCAAGCTTCGTCAGTTCAAGACGCCGATCATCCGGGACGAGCCCGCGACACGACCGAACGAACGCTTGGACACTGCTCCAATCGGCCACCTGCGTCGGGGTTGCTCCGGGGAAAGCCCCTCGCGCCCAAGCATAGTCCCCAGGTTGAAAATGGCCTTCCGAGATTCGAGCGGACAATATCGACGGAATCGCCACGGGAGCGGGAGACGAAGTCGTTGCACCGATTAGCGCCCCAACCATTAAGACGCCGCGTAATATGCTCATATTTACCCCACATGATTTTGTAGAGAATGTCCCAACCGAAGCGGTCGGGCAAACAATCTGTACGGATGTCATTTCATCAGGCGATCCGCCCACGCGCTGATCAAACCCCCTTGTCGATCAAAGTAATCCGTCGGCCGATAGGTCGCCTCAACCGCGTTCTGTACTTAGCACTACTTTGGCAGAAGTGTGATTGGAGCTTTACCCAGCGAGCACCCGCAGCGAGGGCATTGCGCCGGCGGAGAGCGTGACAGGTGGTCAAGAATGGCTTGGCGCACTGCCGGCAGGCTGGATTGTGGCGGCGGGCCGAGGACTCTTTTTTTTCCGACCCGCCTGAGCGATCCGGCGGCTTTGCAGGAAAGCATAGGCCATCATCGTCATCAAGGCGTGGCGATGGAGCCCTGGGCAACGCCAACGCTTGCTAATCGCGCGAGCGCTCTATCGGGAACCCCGTCTCCTTGTGATGGACGAAGGAACGTCGCACCTCGACTCGGCACGCGAAGCAGAAGTCAACAACGCGATCAAGGCGATGGGGATTACGCGGATTATCATCGCTCATCGTAAGGAGGCCATTGCCAGCGCCGACCGCGTATTGCTGCTCGACCAAAACGTTTTGCACACGCCCTAGCAAGGGCAAACAGTCGGAACCAATCTGGCTGGCTGGCGAATGCGTCGGGTGCCCGTTAGCACTCCGAACGCCGCATGCTTCCAAGTTATCGCGAGCGCGGATGGACCATCCCCCACGCGCGACTGCGCGACGCTGCTCGTTGGCCGATGTGCGGAAAATACATCCAATATGAACTAAAAATTTCTGACAGAGCACAACTATGCGGAAAATTCCCGAGAATCGCTCAAGTGCGCTAGCGAAAAGCGGGACCATCAAAGAACTCTGATGACTCAATATGGCCTGCCATTTTAATGACTAGTTTGCCGACCCTCTTGCGACAGAATTGCGTTAAGTTATGCAGCTTATGGGCAATTTCTGTCCAAGGAGATCGTCAATGAATGATAAGCGCGATAATCAGAAGCAGGCGCCCTTGTTCCGGTCGGCTGTCAAAACGCTAACGCCCGCCGAAATCGCTCAGGTTACGGCCGGAGTCTACGAGCCAGAGGCAATTAGTTCCAAGCCTTCCCAGATTCCGACAGATCGCATCGGCTTTCGGTAAGTCCGAACACGTTGATCCTAAGAGGGGCGTTTCGGCAGGAGCGCCCCTCCGTTTCGGAGTCCTTGATGTTTTCCCTTCGCACGTCGCTCGACCACTGGCGGTCGGGCCAAGGTAGCCTCAGCGAGCTGCCGAAGAAGACAGACCTTCAGGTATTCGACAATCCCGCCATATTTCAATCGTCTCGCAAGGTCGAAGAAGGCTTCGAGGTGTGGGTCGGCGAAGGCACCGACCCATCCAGCGCTACGCAAAAGTTGGAGGTCCGGCTTGGCAAGACCAGGGCTTTTGACGAATTCGATGGAATCCGGATCACTTTCATCGCCCATGCCGCAAAGCCGCGCCTGATTATCTCGCGCACAATCGGCGGCAATTCGCCTTTATACATCGCGACGAATGGTTCCAGGTTCCACGCGTCATGGAATTTCGAAGAGGTCGTCGCTGTTATAGATAGTCCGAAGCCAAATGCCGACATCTGCCGCCTGGTACTCGAATACGGCGTCGGACAGACCCGCGAGCAGATCATCCAGGGCATGTTTGCACTGTGGCCGGGCGAGAAGGCGACGTTCGATGAAGACGGGCTATCTTTCGCGATTTGTGAAGACATCCAGGTGGCGCTTCCAGCCCCGTTGAGCGATCGCGGCCGCGCGACGGACGCCTTCATCGAAGTCGTTGCTTCTGTAATGCAGTCGAGGCTAACCCGATCAACACGGCCGTTGCTCGAATTCAGCGGTGGAATGGACTCGACCTGTGTAGCCCTCGCTGCCTCGACTATCCGTAGCCCGCTCGAATGCTACGGGCTCATCCAGCCCGGGGCGGTGGGCCGCCAGCAGCGGACGCGCCGCAGAGAACTCATCGAGTTGCTGGGTTTGACCGATCATACAGGGGATTCATCGGCAGTCTTACCTCTCGACACATTATCGTGCGACGAGTGCAGGATAACGCCTTACGACGATTGCTACCGGATGTCGATCATGAGCGCTTTCGAAGCGAACGATCTGGGCACGGTCGATTTGGTGATAAGCGGTCTTGGTGGCGACGAATTGGCCAAGGAGCATACCTTTTGGCGTTACGAGTGGGAGGTGCCGGGCCACGCAAGCCGGTCTGCGATGGTAAGTTCTATGTGCAACTTCGACTTGTTCATGAAGAGGGGCGTTTGGCCGCTTAATCCACTTGCAAACCCCAGGGTAGTTCATCTCTGCCGTTCGCTTCCGGTGTCTTTGCTAAAAAATAGACAGTTCAATAGACTGGCTATCGCACGAGCTGGTTTGAGTGACGGATACATGTCACCGCGTTATCACGAGACTTTCGCAAATGTTCTGCTCATGCAGTCGTTGGAATGCGATGTAGATAATATATTCGAATATTCCGTTCTGGCTGACTTCGGAATATTCGACCCGTCAACGCTTTTATCGGAGATCTACGAAGCGACGGAACTGGGGCTATCCATCAAACTAGTTGGCAAGATATTTTACACGGCCAAACTGGAAACCGTGCTGAAAAAATACGTGAACTGAGCTTCATGGGCTGCCGGCTCTCGGGCCCCGCTCCATTCTACTGGCCACTCGGCAATGTCACAATCCACAAACGGCCACACCGTAGCGCCCGCGCGGGTCGCTCATCACAATACTGGAGAGGTTTTCATGAATCGTCCGAGATTTGCGAGGAAATTTACGCACCCTGCCATATTGCTCCCCCTGTTTCTCTATAGTTGTTCTGGCGACAAGGCGCCGGAAAGCCCCTTTAACGGCCGATGGCGCGTCGACACCAAGTCGTTTAAGGATAATGTCAAGCCGATGTCGCTGAAGCTCGGGGGTGACGGTTTCAAAAAGGACGACAATCCACCTGTCTTGGCAGATGGACAACCCCACCGAATCCGCGGAGACGGCTATGTCGATGAGCAGTCGATATCGGTGGAAGACGGCATTATCAAAGAGGTCGACAAGCTTCGCGGCAAGGTTGTCTACATGGTAGATTACGTGATCTCAGGCGATGGCAACACACTTACCATGCACATCACTAGCTATACCAGCCCGAACGGCCAGCCGGTTCATGGGCAGACGGTATACCGGCGTAGAGGCGCGGCAATGGCAGGAAACCAATTGATTACAGGGGACTGGGAACGGGCGAGCGTAACGGTCGACGAAAAGAGCGACTGGATACTGCGACTCAAAGAAAATCAATTTAGTTGGCGAACAGCCGGAGGTATCGGCTACGACGCTAAAATCGGTGGAGCCCCGGTAAAGATTGACGGTGATGGCGCAGGATCGAAAGTATCTATAACAAGACCGTCAAAAGATATTATAGTAGAAACCGATCTGCCCGAAAAAGGAAAGCCGGAAGCTACAATGTCGATGCAGTTACTTCCCGATCACAACACGATCTTAGTGAAATCTGTTTATTCGGAAGGAAAGTCATCAACGACGTTTTATCTACGGAGAATTCAGAATTAGCTTGCGGCAAAGGCTTAAGGTGATCGGCCGTTGGAGTCGACGCGGGGGTCACGACCGAGAGGATTGCGAGATCGAGTGGCGATCGGCCGACCGTCCTCCCTATCATAACCCCACCCAACCGTATCGCGGCCTGTCGTAGCGATCGTGCAGACCAAGACAAGTCGCAATCGGATGCGTGCATTGGGATCGGCATCGCCTCCGGAAAACGCTGCCGTATCGGTTACCATCGTCAAAGCGGAGACTGTAGGATTCCCCGGGGATCGACCGCGGGGACGATGGAATCCGTTACATCGACAAGGACGGTGGAATGCCACCAGCCTAAAAGCGACCGGGCTCCAAGCCTCGCGGCAACCAACCCACTGCATTTAGCAAAGGTGCATTTCAGACTATCCCGGAGAAACTCATTTGCGCTTACATTGTCCCGATGGACAGTTGGTACTTGTGATGGTATTGGCAGCGAGTCGAAATAAGATTATGCATTTAAATCAATACCTTGTGACGTTGTCCGGGCGCCCGTAGGGGTCACCAGCGCCAAGCGAAAAATGGCAAAGATCCGCCCTTTCGGATGATCTTCCCAAAGTCGCCCCCATTTTTCGCCCCACACTTTTTCGCGGCTGTAATGGCATGGCTTGGCATGTCATTGGATTACGCTTGCGATTCTCTCCTCCCGAAAGAATCCAAGCTCGATTTCCTTGGCGACCGCTTCGGAGCTGACTCAACCCACACAAAGGTGCTGCCAGTCCAGAGCAGCTTCATCATGGGCGGAATCGGGGGGATTCTCTTTTGGCGTTCGGTGTGATTCACCGGTTGCGGTCACGAGGGAGGCGGCGATGGGCTGGCGATCTGGACAGAGTTACTCGCAGGATTTGCGGGATCGCGTATTGAGCGCGGTGGATGGCGGGATGGCAGTGCGCCAGGCGGCTCGGCCTGTCGTTTAAAAAAAGCCCTGCGCGCAGCCGAGCAGGACAGGCCGGACGTCGCCGCGCGGCGCAAGCTGTGGCGAGCGGCGCAGCCGTTCATCGATCCTGAAGCGCTCGTCTTCCTCGACGAGACCGGTGTGAACACCAAGATGGCGCGGCTCTATGGCTGGGCACCGGTGGGCGAGCGCTGCCGCGATAGCGCGCCGTTCGGGCACTGGAAGACCATGACCTTCATTGCCGGGCTGCGCCTGTCCGGCATGACCGCACCATGGGTGCTCGATGCTGCGATGGATGGCGATGCGTTCCGAACCTACGTCCGACACATTCTCGCACCCACCCTCAAACGTGGCGATGTCGTCGTCCTCGACAACCTGCCCGCCCACAAGGTCGCCGGCGTGCGCGAGGCGATCGCAGAGCGCCGCGCCCAGATCTTCTACTTGCCGCCCTACAGCCCTGACATGAACCCGATCGAGATGGCCTTCGCCAAGCTCAAGGCCCTGCTGCGCCAGGAACCGGCCCCGAACCGTCGATGGCCTCATCGAGCGCATCGGCAGCCTGCTTGACCGCTTCCTTCCATCCGAATGCGCCAGCTTCTTTGAAAAAGCCGGATATCAACGCTCATCGTGAAAATGCTTTAGCTTGCGGACGAACGCCCGATCGCTGGCCAGGAAGGTCGAGAGCATCGACGGACCAGGTCGGCCAGTCCTAGACGTCATAGCTCTCGCGATAGAGGCTGGCATATAATTGCAGGTCGGCGAGGAGCTTGGGCGTGATGGTGGATCTGAGATCCCATTTTCCCACGCGGGCCGCATGTCTCCTCCGTTGACCCGTTGTCGCTGAATGGGCCTAGGGTGCGCGGACTTCCTCCGAATTTTAACGGGATCGGACCACGACCATGCAGCGACGCCCCAGCCTCAACAGCCTGCGCTTGTTCATGCAGGTCGCGCAAAATCGGAGCTTCAGCGAAACCAGCCGCAACGCCAATCTGTCGCAACCGGCGCTCAGCCGCACGATCCGGCTGCTCGAAGAAGAGCTCGGCACGAGGCTGTTCGATCGCAATTCGCGCAACGTGTCGCTGACCGCCGCCGGCGAAGCGATGTTGCCGATCGTCGAGCGCCTCACCGCCGATTTCGACCATGCCTTTTCGGAACTCGCCCTGACATTTTCCGGCGCCCGGGGCCGCGTCGTGATCGGCGCATTGCCGTCGGTTGCCGCGTCCACGCTCCCCGCCGCGATCGCATCGTTCCTCAAATCGCATCCGCAAGTCGAGATCGTGGTCCGCGACCATCTCTCCGGCGCGCTCTACCAGCAGATGCAGGAGCGTCAGATCGACCTGGCGATCGCTACGCCGCCCGAGGACGGCGAATTCACGTTCGAGCCGTTCATGGACGATCCGATGGTGCTGGTCGCCCCTGCCGGCCAGCAATTCGACGGCGCGGGGCCGGTCGGCTGGTCGGTGTTCGTCGATCAGCCCTTCATCGCCATGGCGCCGCGCAGCAGCGTTCGCAACCTCACCGACGTCGCCATGCACAAGGCCGGAATCACCGCACGGCCGCTGTTCGAATGCACGCAGCTCGCAACGGTTGGCGCGATGATCGAGGCGGGCCTGGGCATCACCGCCCTCCCCCGCTCCACCCTCGACATGATCCAGTCGCCTAACCTCATCGCGCGGCCACTCGGCAAACCCGTGGTCACGCGTGCGATCGGCATCGCCTATCTCACCGATCGCACCCTGCCACCTGCCGCCGAGGCCTTCTTTCGCCACTTCCTCGACGAAGCGCGCGCCGGCGGTGCTGGTTAGGGCCGGATCTTCCAGGCCGGAAGTTTCACCGCGGCGCGCGCGACCAGATGGCCGGCGTCACGCCCGATCCCGACCTGATAGCGCCCGCCGGCGATTTTCCAGCTTTGGCCGGCGACATCGAAATCGGCGATCAGGCGCGGATCGGCGGTCAGGGTCACGCGTTTCGTCTCGCCGGGCTTCAGCGCGACCTTGCTGAAGGCGAGCAGCCGCCGCACCGGGCCGCCGGGCCGCTCCGACAGATAGAGCTGGACGACGTCCTGACCCGCGGCTGATCCGGTATTGGTGACGTCCACGCTCGCGGACACCTGCTTCCCGCCCTTTACCGCGAGGTTCGCATAGTCGAACGTCGTGTAGCTCAAGCCATGACCGAACCAGTAACGCGGCGTCGTTCCCTTGCGCGCGAACCAGCGATAGCCGACATCGGCGCCTTCGATCGTGTAATCCACCTTCACCAGGTCTTTCGGACCCGCAGCCCAACCCGGTATGGCCGGCCGCGGAAGCTGGCTTTCGTCGGTAGGCCAGGTGATCGGCAGGCGCCCCGATGGATTGGCTTCGCCCGTCAGCACGCGCGCGATCGCCTCGCCGCCCTTCGCGCCGCCATACCAAGCCTGGACCACCGCGCCGACCTTGTCCGCCCAGGGCATGCGGACGGGGTTGCCGGTCTCCAGCACGACGATCGTGTTCGGATTCGCGGCGGCGACCGCCTCGATCAGCGCATCCTGTCCCATCGGCAGCGTCATGTCGGGGACGTCTTCACCCTCGCCCGACGGCTGGTAGGCGAAGACGATCGCGACATCGGCATTGCGCGCCGCAGCCGCCGCGGCCTCGGCCGACAACCCGGTATCGAAGCGTATTTGGGCATTGGGCAGCTTCGCGCGCAACGCGGCGAGCGGCGGGTCGGGGTGGAAGACGACATTATTCCACAGCGCCATCATCCCCTCACCCCCCAACGGCACGGAGGTCGGGGGAAACGGACTGCTGCGATACGGGTTAGTGACTTGCGACGACCCCATGCCTGACGGCACGCCGGCTTCCGCATGCCCGCCGATCACGGCGATCTTGCCCGCCGTCTTGGCCAGTGGAAGCAATTGTTTGCGATTGTCGAGCAGGACGATCGCCTGCTCGGCTTCCCGCAAGGCCATATCGGCATTCGCCGCAAGGTCGATCGCGGCGGGAGCGGCGGAATTCTCGAACAGCCCGCCGGCGAACATGGCGTAGAGGATGCGGCGCGCGGCATCGTCGACACGAGCGGTGCTGATCTGCCCGGCCGCGACCGCGCGCTTCAGCGGCTCGCCGAACCAGACCTGCGGATCGAGTTGTTCTCCCGATTGCTGGTCGAGCCCGGCGTTGAACGCGTCGAGCGAATGCACCGCGCCCCAGTCCGACATGACGAAACCGGGAAAGCGCCAGTCGCGCTTGAGAATGGTGTTGAGCAACACGTCGTTCTGGCAGGCGTGCTGCCCGTTCACCAGATTGTACGAGCACATCACCGACCCGGGCTTGCCCCGCTCGATCGCGATCTCGAACGCAAGCAAGTCGCTTTCGCGCATCGCCTGTTCGCCGATGACCGAGTCCACGGTGTTGCGGTTATGCTCCTGGCCATTGAGGGCGTAATGCTTGACCGTCGCGACCATGCCGCTGCTCTCGATGCCGCGGACGCTTTCGCCGGTCAGTATACCGGCGAGGAGAGGATCCTCCCCGACATATTCGAAGTTGCGGCCGTTGCGCGGGTCGCGCGCCAGATTGACGCCGCCCGCCAGGAGCACGTTGAGCCCCTTTGCGCGCGCTTCTCCGCCGATCATCCGTCCGCCGGCATAGGCGATGTCGGGGTTGAAGGTCGCCGCAAGCGCCAGGCCCGAGGGAAGCGGGGTCGACATGTCCTTCGCCCCGCGCACCATCATCGGGTTGGTCACGCCGAGACTTGCGTCTGTTTCCTGCAGCGCCGGGATGCCGAGCCGCGGATTGCCGGCGATATATCCAGCCGATCCGATGGCGCCGGCAGGCATCGGCATCCTCGGCGATAGCGGCATCGCCATCGGCCCATGCAGTATCGCGATCTTTTCATCCAGGGTCATCGCCGCGACGAGCAGATCGGCACGCTCGCCAGGGGACAGGCGCGGGTTCATCCATGGCCGTGCCGTCGTTTCGACGTTGGCCGAAGTCTCGGCTCGAGTCTGCGCGCCGGTGGCGCACGGCATCACCAGCGCCGAACATAGCAGCGCACCGATCAATCTCTTCATCGTTCAGATCCTTTGGAAGCCAGCCAGCGGACGCTGGCGCGAGCTCGTCATGGTGCCTTAGGCAATGCCGCCAGCTCTCCATCGATCTCCTGCAAGGTCTTGTCGGTCAGCACCTGCGGCATGTACGATCGCAGCGCCTCGAGCGTGACGCCACGCGCCATGTTGATCTTGTCGCTATGGATCACGTCGGGAATGTGCCGCTCCAGCACCGCCTTCGCCGCGGGATCGTCGAGCAGCGTGCCGATCGGCGTAATCAGGCTGTTATAATGGCCGGAGGCCTTGGCCGCGGCCAGGCGACGCGCGCCCTGATCGATCTCCGCACCCCACGGGTCTTTCCCCGGTTCCGCCTTGCCCGCCGCGGAAAAGTCCATCAGCGAATCGCTGGCCGGATCGTATTTCGGCCATGCCGGCAGGCCGGCTCCGTTCGGATTTCCGGTCTTGGCGAAATTGACGATATAGGCGCTGATCGTCTTGCCCATCGCGACGTCCTTCGGCGTCGTTTGCGCGCCATATTTGATCGCCGCATTGTCGAAGAAGAACGGGATGTCGGTCGCGTGCTGTGCGCCAGGCTGTCCGACCGAATCCGCGACATAGGAAAAACGATAATCCCACACCGGCACGCCTTGCGCGGCGATCCGGGCAGAGGCGCTCCGCGCGCCAGCGATCATGAACCCGCTCTTGCCGCCCATGTCCGCGCTGGTCGCCCCGATGATCATCGGAACACGGGCGAAGTTCCCGGATTCATAGGCCTTGGCCTGGTCGACCACGATCTTTCCGTCGAGGAACGGCCCGCTATACGTCTTGGGTCCCGGCTTGGGCTGGAACATCTGCATCATGCTCAAACCGTCGGTAACCTGCTCGGCACTGAGCGCGCGCAATTTGTCGAGCGCATCGGGGTCGTCGGGCGAAATCCCGTTCGCCTTGGCAAAATCCGAATAGATGCGTTCGACGTCGGCGAGCGTCGGATTGCCGGCGGTCTCGGCATTGCCGCCCGACATCACGAACGCTTTCTGGAACAGCCCCCGCGCCAAGGGCGTGGTGACGAGCGTATGGACCGACATGCCCCCGGCACTCTCACCGATGATCGTCACGTTCGAGGGATCGCCGCCGAACGCCGCGATGTTGCGCTGGACCCATTTGAGCGCGGCGATCTGGTCGAGAAAACCATAATTGCCGAGCAGCCCGTGGTCGGGATCCTGCTTGGTCAATTGGGGGAACGCAAAGGTGCCGAAGCGACCGACGCGATAGTTGAAGCTGACGAACATCACACCCTGCTTCGCCATGTTGGCGCCCGAATAGGTCGGGGGCGAGGCGCCGCCATTGACGAACCCGCCGCCATAGATCCACACGACCACCGGAAGCTTGGCCGTGCTCGTCACCGGCTTCCAGACATTGGCGTAGAGGCAATCCTCCGCCGGCGTGGTGCCGAGCGGCGCCGCGTCGCCGCCGAACGGTTTCTGCATGCAATCGGAGCTATACTGGGTCGCCGCCCGCACCCCCTTCCAGTTTGCCGCCGGCTGCGGGGCGCGCCAGCGCAACGGACCGACCGGCGGCGCGGCGAACGGCACGCCCTTCCAGCTTGCGACCCCCTCCTCGACCGAGCCGCTCAGCGCTCCGTTCGCGACCTTGACGATTGGCGCGGCGGTTTGCGCGCTCGCGACGATCGGCGCGCCGCACAAAGCGACACCGGCGACCAGAAAATAGGACGACTTCATATGCGATTCTCCCGGATCGGGGCGGCCCAGCGCCCGCGGTGTTAGCGTTGCAACAGGTTCAAAAGGCCTTGGTCAACTGAACGCTGAAGATCCGGCCGAAAATGTTGGCGTTGGACGGATCATAGGCGCCGTAATTGTTGCCCGATTGCGTGAGCACGGTCGGCGGGTCCTTGTCGGTGATATTCTGAATGTTGAGCGAAAGCCGCAATCCGCCGAGCAAGGACCCGCCGCGCGGGATCACGTAATTCAATCCGAGATCGAACGTCGTCCAGGCCGGGACCTTGCTCGGCGGCCGACCGGTCAGCGGCAGCGTGTTGGTGTAGGAACCGACATAGTTGACGAACAGATTGGCGCCGAACCGTCCCTTGTTCCAACCGACCTGACCGCGACCACGCAGGCTGACCGGGTAGTAGAAGGTCCCGAGCACGTCGGTCGTCGCCGCCCCGGCGACCGGCTGGAGCGTCTGGTTGAGAATCTTGGTCGCGTTCGCCGAGATCAACCAATGGCCGATGCCGCTGTCGAACGTGTAGCTCGCCTGGAAGTCGAGCCCGTCCTGGAAGGTCGTCGCGGCATTGGCCGATCGCGCATCCAGGATCACGTTGACCGAACAGGCCCCGACGATGTTGGTATTGTACAGCGCAGGATGTGCCCCGATGAAATTCGCCAAGACCGGATCGTAGGTCGACGGGGCGCCGTTCACGCATCCGGCGGGATTGTGCACCGGAATGATATATTTGTCGTAGAGCGCGGCGTTGGCCGGGCTGGAGAGGAACAAGCCGACATTCTGGCCGACGATCTGGTTCGCATAGCGGGTGTTGTAATAGGTCGCCGAGAAACGGAAGCCAGTGCCCACCGGCTTGATGTCGACACCTGCGGACCATGTCGTCGCGGTTTCCGGCCGAAGGTCGGTGTTGGCGCCGAGCAGCAGATAGGTGCTGCTGTTTCCGGGATAGAGAAAACCGATGTCGCTGCGGCCCGAATTGTTGGCGAACGGCAAGCCGATGACGGCGGAGGAATAATTGTTCGGATTGGTGTCGGTCAGCGCCGGCGCGCGGAACGACGTGCCCCAGGATCCGCGAATGGAGATCGATCGGTTGACGTTCCAGGTCGCACCGACCTTCGGATTGGTGGTGCCGCCGAAATCCGAATAATCGTTATACCGTACCGCCGCGTCCACTTCGAGCGAGCGCATCAGCGGGACGTTCATGCCCTCGCCGACGATCGGCACGAACAATTCGGCGAAGGCCGATGCGGTGCTGCGATGCGCGGTCGCGTCGTTCGTCACCGCGAACCGATTGTTGGTCGGGTCCTTCTCGAACGCATTGTTGCTGCCGTTCACCAAATGCTGGCGATTATAGGCGAGCTCGCCGCCGAACGCGGTCCGAACCGTCCCACCCGGCAGGTCGAACAGCGGCCCGTTGAGCTTGACCACCGCATCGTAAAACGTGTTGTACGAAAGCTGGGTGTTGCTCCCCATGAAGGTCGCATATTGCGCCTGGGTCAGCGGCGTCGGGCTGAACGGATTGATCCGCCCGGCGACGATCTCCGCGGCGAGCGCGGCACCATTGGCGTTCGTATCGTAATTGCAGATGCCGCACGTCGAATCGTGCGCGTAGGTGAAATAGCTGTCGACCGTCCAGTTGCCGGGCATATGGCCGGTGAGGCCGCCGGTGACGCTGAACGTTTCGGTCGGGTTCGACGTGATCGACCGTCCGCCGAAGAAGGTGAGCGGGTTGACCGCGATCTGCTGGCCGAGCCCGCCGCCGCACAAGGCGCTCGAGCTGGCCGCCGCCGCGGGTGCGCCGGTGATATAATAGGGGCTTCCCTGGCAGATGGTCACGATGTTGTTGACCCGGCTATTGCCATAGGCGCCTGTCACGGTGTCGCGCTTGGTGTAGAAACCTTCGACGAAGACCGAGATGGCGGAATTGATGTCCTGGTTGAGGAACACCGCCGCCTGGTGTCGCTTCTGGCGCCCGAGATAGTCGTTGTAATAAGAAGAATCGACGAGGTTGGCGCCGGGGGTGAGCTGGCTGAAGGCGACATTGGTGCCGGCGCCCGCCGGCAGCGTGTAATAGGAATAAGGCGTGCCGTTGCCCCCGACCAGCAGCGTTGGCGTCGAAACCGCGATAGTCGCATCGATCGCGCGGATATCGCGGCTCCCCAAGGGCGACAGGTCGCGGCGCAGGAATTTCGACTTGCCGTTGACGAATGGCTCGCGCGATTCGTAGTCGTACGTCGCGATGATGTTGCCGGTGCCCCAATTGTGGCCAACCGTGATCGAGGCGCCCCAGCTGTTGTTGTAGCGGTCGAATGTGTCGCGTCCGCTGATTTCGACGCCGTTGAACTGCTTGCGCAGGACATAGTTGATCACGCCCGAAATCGCGTCCGACCCATAGATCGCCGAATTGCCGTCGCTCACCACCTCGACGCGCTCGATTGCCGCGATCGGCACCTGGATCGATTCGGTGAACGTGCTCGCAGCACCGCTGGGAACGACGCGGCGGCCGTCGACCAAAGTCAGTGTCGCCGACGTGCCGAGGCCGCGCAGGTTGATCGCGGTTCCCTGGGTCGAGTTGCCGCCATAGCCGGCCGTGCCGCCTTGCCGATAGACCGGCCCCGATCCGCCGGCGTTCGGATTGTTCTGCACCTGAGGAATGGTTTGCAGCACGTCGTTGAGATTGGTGCGCCCGGTCGCCAGGATCTGGTCGCGGTTGAGTGTGACCGTTTCGGAGCCCACCGGCTTGACGCCGGAGATATTGGTGCCGGTGACGACGATGTCGGGCTGGGGCGTGTCGGAACGGTCCGCCGTCTGGTCCGAGTCAGCAGCCGGCGCGCTCGGAGCCGGCGCCGCAGTCTGGGGATCGAGCGCGCTATCCTGGGCCGCGGCGGGCACTGCCCAGGCCCCGCCGGCCATCAGCGCGGCGACGCTGGCGCAATGCAATTGAACTCGAAAAGACGCCTTCATTCTTTCCTCCCTCTTTCATGTCACGGGAGGACGGCTGCCCCATCTCCCCCGCGAGCAGATCGGCTTGCGCCGCGTCGGACCGGAGCTTCGCGCGCTTCAGCGAGAGGAACCGCACATCCGGCGCCAATCGGCGTCGATTGCAGGTTGATCCTCCCTTGCCGGCGCGCTGTTGTCGGACCGTGCTCGCTATCTTGATGAACCAGGGTATTCCGATAAAAAAATAGAATTAGTCGATAGATTGATAACGGAAGCGGATTGATCGCGGATATCGAAACATTCGCAAAAGCGGATTGATCCATAAGTTATTTCTCTTTGATGGATAGCTGAACCGGCGACATGATTGTCCCGGCCGGCAATCGACCGGCGAAGGGGAGATTGATGCTGGCTATTATTGGCGTGGTCGCGGTGTTGACGCTGCTCGCGCTCATCCTGTCCAACCGGCTCGCCCCAATCGCCGCCCTGATCCTGGTTCCGGTCCTTGCCTCCCTGCTGATCGGACAGGGCATGCAGATGCCGGATCAGTTGATCGAGGGGATCACGCGCATCGCGCCGGTCGCGGGCATGTTCGTCTTCGCCATTCTGTTCTTCGGAATCATGACCGATGTTGGTCTGCTCGATCCGCTGGTGCGCCTGGTGTTGCGCCTGGCGGGGCGAAATCCGGTGCGCATCGCAATCGGCACGACATTGCTCGCGCTGGTCGTCCATCTCGACGGATCCGGCGCGGTCTGTTTCCTCGTCGCCATTCCGGCGATGCGTCCGCTGTACGACGCGCTGGGGATGGACCGGCGCATTCTCGCTTGCACCGCGTCCATGGCGGCGGGGGTCAACTTCCTCCCCTGGACCGGCCCGACGCTGCGTGCATCGGCGGCGCTGCATATTCCGACGACAGTTTTGTTCATGCCGATGCTGCCCGCGCAAATGGCAGGCATCGCCTTCGCGCTGGGCGCTGCCTGGTGGATGGGTCGAGGCGAAGCACGTCGGCTGGCGTTGCTCGGCGGCACTGGCGGTTCCATCGAGCCGCTACCGCTGGCGCCGGAACCGACCCGCACCTCGGAACATGCCCGCCCGCGCCTGTTGATCGTCAACATGATGCTGACCTTGGTCGTGATCGGCGTGATGATCAGCGGTGTGGTCGAGCCGGTAGTGGCCTTCATGATCGGCACCGCGCTGGCGCTGGTGATCAACTTCCGCGGCACCGCGTTGCAGCGCGAACGCATCGACGCCCACGCTCCTGCCGCCTTGCTGATGGCTGGCGTGCTGTTTGCAGCCGGCGCGTTCACGGGGATCATGACCGGCTCGGGCATGCTCCACGCAATGGCAGAGGCGACCGCACGACACGTGCCCGCAGGGCTGGGCGGACATCTGCCGGTGCTGCTCGGTATCACGGCGATGCCGCTCAGCCTGCTGTTCGATCCCGATTCCTTCTATTTCGGGGTCGTGCCGGTCATCGCGCAGGTCGGCGCGGGTTTCGGCACGCCGCCGGTCGCGATCGGTCAGGCCGCGCTGCTCGGCCAGATGACCACCGGCTTTCCCGTCAGTCCGCTCACCCCTGCGACCTTCCTGGTCTGCGGATTGAGCGGCATCGATCTGGCCGCGCATCAGCGCTTCGCCATTCCCTGGTTGTTCGCGGCAAGCATCGTGATGCTGGCGGCGGCGCTGCTGCTTGGAGTATTGCCGCTGTGAGCGCCGGCGAGCGAAAGATCCGTATCGGCGTCGGCGCCGGGTTTTCCGGTGACCGCATCGAACCCGCGATCGAATTGATCGAGCATGGCGACCTCCAGTTCCTGGTGTTCGAATGCCTGGCCGAACGGACCATCGCGCTCGCGCATCAGGCGCGCCGCCTCGATCCTTCGAACGGTTATGATCCGCTGCTGATCGAGCGCATGCGCGGCGTGCTGCCGGGCGCGCACCGGCGCGGCGTGCGCATCGTCACCAATGCCGGGGCGGCCAACCCGTTCGGCGCGGCACAGGCGCTGGCGACGCTCGCCCGCGAACTCGGGCTCGCGCCGCTGCGGATCGCTGCCGTGCTGGGAGACGATGTGCGCGAGCAGATTTCGGCAACACCCTATCCACTGCTGGAAGAGCCGCGCACCACGGCCGACCTGCGCGGCATAATCTCCGCCAACGCCTATCTCGGCGCGGAGCCGATCGCGCAGGCGCTGAAGCTCGGCGCGGATGTCGTCATCACCGGGCGCGTAGGCGATCCGGCATTGTTCGTCGGCCCGCTCGCCCACGCCTTCGGTTGGCGTTTCGACGACGCCGAGCTGATCGGGCGAGCCACCGTCATCGGCCACCTTCTCGAGTGCGCCGGGCAATTGACCGGCGGCTATTTCGCGGACAGCGACCGCAAGCGGGTCGAGGGTCTCGCCAGGCTCGGCTTTCCCTTTGCCGAGGTGTCCGCCGACGCCGGCGCGATCCTCGGCAAGGTCGCGGGCTCGGGCGGGCAGCTGAGCGTTGCGACGTGCAAGGAGCAACTGCTCTACGAAATTCTCGACCCAGCGTCCTATCGCCAGGCTGATGTCATCGCCGATTTTACCAGCGTCGCATTCGAGGAAGTCGCCCCCGACCGGATACGGGTGCGCGGCGGCGGTGGCCGACCGCCATCGGGCTCGTTGAAGGTCTCGATCGGCTATGATGACGGGTTCATCGGCGAAGGCCAGATATCCTATGCCGGCCCCGGTGCCGTCGCGCGCGGGCGGCTGGCGATCGACATCGTGCGCGAGCGGCTTCGATTGGTCGGCGCGCAGTTGAGCGATTTTCGCGGGGAGTTGATCGGACTGGACTCGGTCGATCGCCGCGCGGTGCCGGATGCCGAACCGCGCGAGGTGCGCGTACGGATCGCCGCGCGTTCGATAAGCGAACGCGACGCGGCGGCGGTCGGCGCCGAAGTCGAAGCGCTCTACACCAACGGCCCGGCGGCCGGTGGCGGCGCGGTTCGCAGCGTGCGCCCGGTCGTCGCGATCGCTTCGACGCTCATTCCGGCCGAACGCGTGACGCCACATATCGAAATGATCGAGGTGACACCATGAAGCTCGGCGAGCTTGCGCATCTGCGGGCGGGCGACAAAGGCAGTGTCGCGCAGATTTCGGTGATCGCCTATGATCCCGACGATTACGCGCTGCTGTGCCGCGAGGTGACGGTCGAGCGCGTGTGCCGCCACCTCGCGCAGTTGATGCCGAGCAAAAGCGAGCGCCACGAATTGCCGGGATTGGGGGCGCTCAACTTCGTGCTTTACGGCGCACTCGATGGCGGGGTGACCCGGTCATTGTCGCTCGATGCACATGGGAAGACGCTGAGCGCGCAGCTTCTCGATCTCGAGATCGATGTGCCCGCCCGCGCCGGATCCGGGGAATGAGACGCTGGGCTGCCGCAGTCGCCGGGATGGCCGCCGCGCTGGCATCCGGATCGGCCGACGCGCGCCTCACGCGCTTCATCGTCACCGAGCGGGCGGCTGCGCCGGGACATTCCGATTGGGTGATCCTGCGGGGCTATTATGAGGGCGAGGTCGATCCCGCCGATCCGCATAATCGCGGCATCACCGACATCGCACTGGCGTCGCGTCTGGCCAATGGCCGCGTCGGTTATTCGGCGACCTTCGCGATCGCGATGCCGAGCGATCTTCGCACCGCAAGCGGCGTGTTGCTGTATGACGTTCCCAATCGCGGCAATGGCGGCGTCGCGCCCGACCCGCAGCGGCACATCCGGGTGATCGGCGGGTGGCAGGGAGATATCGCTCCCGCGCCGGGCCTCCAGACACTCGTCGCACCGGTGGCACATAACCGCGACGGCACTGCCGTCACCGGACCGGTGCTGCAGCGCTTCGTCGACGTTCCCGCCGGCACCGCGAGCGTCGCGATCACCGGCGGTATCGGACGGCCGACGCCGCGCCCGCTGCCGGTCTCGCTCGACACCCGCAAGGCAAGGCTTTTCCGTCAGACCGCCGATGACGCCCGGCCGGTCGACATCGCATCCCGTGACTGGGCATTCGCCGATTGCCGAAAGCGCGCCTTTCCCGGCATTCCGGACCCGACCCGCTTATGCGTCCGTGGCGGCTTCGCGCCGGACCAGGCCTATACGTTGGTCTATCGCGGGCGCGATCCCAAGGTGCTGGGCATCGGCTTTGCAGCGGTGCGCGATCTCAACGCCTTTCTCCGTTATGCCGATCGCGACGAGGCGGGGACGCCCAACCCGTTGGCCGGGGCGGTGCGCTGGTCGATCGTCACCGGCACGTCGCAATCGGGTAATTTCGTTCGCAGCCTGATCGCGCTCGGCTTCAACCAGGCCGAAGACGGCCACATCGTGTTCGACGGCGCCAATCCCAATATCGCGGCACGACAAGTGCCGCTCAACATCCGGTTCGGCGTTCCCGGCGGGGCGGCCAATCTCTACGAACCAGGCAGCGAAGGCGCCTTGTGGTGGTCGCGGTATAACGACCGGCGCCGCGGCCGCGGCATTTCCAGCTTGCTCGATCGCTGTACCGCGAGCGGCACCTGCCCAAAGATCGTCGAGACCTTCGGTTCGACCGAAACATGGGGCCTGCGCATGTCGCCCAATCTGGTCGGCACCGATGCGCGGCACGACTTGCCGCTGCCGAGCAATGTCCGACGCTATTACTTTCCGGGGGTGACGCATAACGGTTCGGCACGCGGCGGCTTTCCAGTCGCGGGCGAAACGCCACCCGCCGGGGCCGACTTCTGCAC
>Ga0207702_10000511_pt1 | contig 43805 bp, 37 predicted proteins | sample KBSCornC62_FD_184302 | JGI IMG/M metagenome (GOLD analysis project Ga0207702, IMG submission 184302) | Corn rhizosphere microbial communities from Kellogg Biological Station, Michigan, USA - KBS Corn C6-2 (SPAdes) (version 2) | ecosystem: Host-associated > Plants > Roots > Rhizosphere > Soil ... | reverse complement strand
CGAGGCCAGAAAGGCGCTTGATAAGCTCAATCCCGAAATCGTCCTCTTGTCGGAATCCGATCGTCCTGACGATCAGCTTGAGGCTTTTGATATCAGCTACAACTTCAATTATTATTTCGCGCTCCGCTCGGTGCTGCGCGACGGAGCTCCCGCCATCCAGGTTCGAAAGAGTTGGGAGTCGATGCACTCCGCCATGCCCTCGGGCGCCAGGCTGCTGCACTTCAGCGACAGCCACGACTGGCCGCGCGCCGTGATGCTGTTTGGATACAAAGGAGCTATGGATGCTTCAGTACTCAACTTCACCCTCGACGGCATCCCTTTCTTGTACAACGGTCAGGAAGTTGACGACCCTATAGCAACCGCTTGGAGGAAGCACGCTCCCATCCGATGGTCGGATCCGGGCAATCCCGCCGATCAAAAATCAATTGAAGAAACTCTCAGCATGTACAAGAAGCTGTTTGCCATGCGAGCTTCCGAACCGGCCCTGACCACAGGCAGCGTAAAGTGGATCGATAACGACCAGCCAGATAGCGTGCTGAGCTTCCTGCGCAAGCTTGGAAACGCCGAAGTCCTGATCATCCTCAATCTGTCAAATAGAAATGTGCACGTCACCATTGACCTGCCCGTGATGGACTACTATGCGGTTCAGAATCTCCTCACCCCGGAAAAGACCTGGTTCTCGCTGTACTCCGGACGAGTCTCCGCCGATCTGACCGCCTTCGGATACGTAGTCGGTAAGAAAATCCCCCTGGCTCCTCTGGAAAAGTAGCACGCGTACTGCTGCAGTCGCAGACGAGCAACACTGACCCGGCCGGACGAGCACACGAAGCGGTTGCCCCAGCCTTCGCGATGAGTACTTTACGCACGCCGGGGACGATTCCGAGGAAGATTTCAATGAATCGGCTGGCTTGTGCGTCTACGTCGAAACCCGGGCAACGCCTTGTCATCCTGAGGCGCCGTCCTTGGGCGCCGAAGGATCTATGGATTGCTTGCTGCTGCCAGGTCTTCGATAATTTTGATTCGTCGCTCCTTCACTGCACGTAAAAGAATCACGACACACCATTCGGCCCAAAGCTCCATTATCCAGGAACTCCTTTGTCCTCCCGAGCGAAGTCGAGGGACCTTGCGTTTGTTCCCAAGCGGATAGATTCGCAAAATCAAAGCTGGCCAGCCCCCTTATTAGAAGTCATGTGTGAGCACAGGAAAACTACTCTCTAGTTTGAGTAGTATTTAAAGGTGCCCGGCCCTTTCCCGGGCCGACTCAATGTTGTGCATGACTTGTTTTCGGCTCAGGCGGAAATGTGCCGATCAACTCTCGTAGCGACCGGCCATCGATGCCCTCCGCTTCACTGATCTTGAGGCCTAGCAGGCTGGCTAAAGTCGGAGCCACATCGGCAATTTGAACATCGGCCGTAATTCTTCTCGGTCGAATCTGCCATCCGGCGAGAACAAGCGGTACATGTGTGTCATAGGGCCAAGGATCGCCGTGAGTGGTACCTGGAGGCTTATTGCTGAAGCAAGTCCATTCTTTTGCCAGGTAGTAAATATCGCCACTCCGGCCAGAGAAGTAGCTATTTCGTAAGAATTGCCCTTTCCACCCTTGGACTTTCGACGCCTGCAACGGATCGTAAAATCCCTCAATGCCTGGGACATTCCGAACTTGAGTTACCAGTGCACGGCGGGCTTCTTCGATACGGACCTGGTGTTTCTGCAGGGCGTCGCGGTCAAAGTAAAGCATGGTGCCAGTCTGGGCGGCAAACCAATGCATCTCGCCGGTGATGTGAAAAATCTTGTTGAGCTGTTCTTCCACTGCAGCCTGTGCCTTGGAAAACGGCAGCCTCTCGGCCAAATGATTGTGATTCAGTTCCTGCTCGGCTTCGGGCGTCGGTTCCGAACCATGGTCTGCGGACAGCACCCATAGAATATTTTGTTCCCCCACCTTCCCGCGCAGAAATTCGACCAACCTCCCAAGAGTACGATCCAGTCGGATTTGTTCGTCTGCGATCTCGGGACTGTCCGGGCCATAGCCATGTCCCACTCCATCGTTCGAGGAAAAGCTTACGGTAAGCAGGTCAGGGCCGGCGTCGCCAGCCACCCGCCCCAGACGATTCGCGGTAATCGTAGCTTCCGCAAACGCTTCGAGAACTTCGTCGCCAAAAGGAGACCCAAACACTGACTCGTAGAGTTCCGGGCTAGATTGTTTTGGCATCACGTGCGGGAAGTGCGCGGCCACCGCATGGGTGTGGTATGCAGGCGAATCCCTGCCTAGCAGCGGATTCCATTGCTTTCCGGCATACTGATCGGCGACTTTTCTTTGGTTGAACTGTTCCACCCATTCCGGCAATTGTTCTGCGTAGTAGCGGCTCGTAATAAATCGCCCCGAAGATGAAAACCAATACGCACCGTTTGGATGATGGCCGGCAAGCGTGATCGCTCCCCGATCTTTCAGTGAGATCGAATATATCTGTGACTTAGGGTAGGAGTTGCGTAACCAATCGCTGAAGTTGTCCCCCAAGACATTCCGGGGCGAAACAGCCGGGCCATTGTCACCAACTGACGGCGAAGCAGTGTCTGCCAGGCAATAATTGCTCTTCCCTGCAGTTCGGTCGTACCACGCGTTCGCAACAATCCCAGTGTGTGCCGGAGTTCTGCCTGAAAGTAACACGGTGTGTCCCACACAGGTCTCGGTGGGCCAATGCTGATAATTAGCATGGACAAAATTTGCCCCTTGCGTCGCAAAGTAGTGGAGTCCTCCCGTTTCGTACGCCGAAAACCGCTGTAAATAATCAGCGCGCATCTGGTCCACGACAACTATGACGATGAGTTTCGGATGACTCTCTGCACTCCACAGATTTAGTGGCAGGGCGAAGAACACGATCAGTACGGCCTGCATCGTTCTACGCAACACATTTTCCTCCCCAAGAAGTCTAGCAAACGGCGACTGCCCCAGTTTTGCCCTCTCGTGCAGCCGCGCTCCACCACGAAGCTGTGTCGGTGTCCGCACCTTGCGCTGAAGGAAGCGCCTGTGGCTTTGAAAGGAGTAAGAGCCGCCACTGTGGCAGCAGCCCGGAAGAGCCTGCCTTGAGCGCAGCTAAATGCCTGTGTCACGCGGCAGAGGAGATCAAGGTCCCCACCCTCTCGCAAAGCGCGAGAAGAGTGGCGCACCCCCGGTTCTTGCCGTGAGGTGGTCCATTAAAAAAAGGCGCGATCGCTCGCGCCCATCCAAGGAGAGAACTTATGACGAAGCAACCTCTGAAACCGAGAGCTGACTCTATCTGGATCCGAATCCTGCCGACTGCATCGACTGACGGGAAATGTCCGCGGTGGAGGCGATGCCCTGCATGCGCAGTTTGAAGTCGTCTGCGTTGGACGCGTTCTCGAGAGCCGTTTCGTAATTTACCAGCCCCGCTTGGAACAAGTCCCATAACGATTGATCGAACGTCTGCATGCCGTATTGCGAAGTGCCGGCCGCAATCGCGTCTCGAATGGATCGCGTCTTTTCCGGGACGAGCACGCACTCCCGGATGTATGCCGTGTTGATCATGACCTCGACCGCGGGCACGCGTCCCTCGGCATCGCAGCGCCGAACCAGTCGCTGGCTGACGATAGCTCGCATCACGGCTGCCAGTTGCATACGAATCTGCTTCTGCTCGGGCGGCGGGAAGATCGAGATCACGCGATTGATGGTTTCCACCGCGTCAAGCGTGTGCAGGGTCGAGAAAACCATGTGGCCCGTTTCGGCCGCATGCAGAGCGGTTGAAATGGTTTCCAGGTCTCGCATTTCGCCCACCAGGATTACGTCCGGATCCTGACGGAGAGAGGCGCGCAACGCCGCTCCAAAGGAAGGAGTATCCACGCCTACTTCGCGTTGATTGACGTATCCTTTTTTGTCGCGATGTAGAAACTCGATTGGGTCTTCGATGGTGACGATGTGTTCCGCTCGAGACGAGTTGACGCGATCTACCATGGCGGCCAGCGTCGTGGACTTACCAGAGCCGGTCACCCCGGTGACCAGCACCAACCCGCGAGGCATGTCGCAAATCTGCTCGACGACTTTGGGCAGAAATAATTCGTCCAGAGCGCGAATCTTGGTGGGAATGACGCGCAGCACCAGTCCCACGTTCCCACGCTGCTGAAAGATGTTCACACGGAATCGCCCCAGGCCGGCGACGCCGTAGGCCATATCGATTTCGGTGGTCTCTTTGAATTTCTGTTTCTGCCGAGCCGACATCATGCTGAAGGCCATGTTCAACATGTCTTCGGCGCTGATGCGTGGCTGGTCGGTCAAGGGCGCCAAGTCGCCGTCGACGCGCAGGTGGGGATAGTTGCCCACCTTCAAATGCAAGTCCGAGGCTTTGCGTTCCGTCGCGATCCGAAGCAGGTCATCAATATTCATTCGGAATGTGTCCCAGGAAGCCCAAGCGGGCTTCAAAGCTCTTTCAGCATGATGCTCTGAATCGTCACCTTCCCCAAGATGACCTAGGTAACGGACCGGAGTTGGCAACGGGGCACCGGCCAAAGTTCTATGGGAATGCTCGCAGAGCCAAAAGACCCACCCTCCCGCTCAAAACGCGGGAAGGGTGGGCCCCCTGGTGCTTGGACGTTATAATGGCGCGACTTATGGCTTTGACCTCTGGCACGAAACTTGGGCCTTATGAAGTTCAGGCTCCGCTTGGCGCCGGCGGCATGGGAGAGGTCTATCGCGCGCTCGACACTCGCCTGAGCCGCACAGTAGCGGTCAAGGTGCTGGCCTCAACTCTGCCGTCGTCTCCGGAACTGAAGCAGCGGATGGAGCGGGAAGCCCGCGCGATCTCGTCGCTGAACCATCCTCACATCTGCCAGCTGTATGACATCGGCTCGCATAACGGAGCCGACTTTCTGGTGATGGAGTTTCTGGAAGGAGAGACTCTGGCGGAGCGCCTCCGCAAAGGTTCAATGCCACTGCCCGAAATCTACAGGATCGGCATCGCTATTGCCGAGGCGCTGGCAGCGGCTCATGCCCGCGGAATCGTGCATCGCGATCTGAAGCCGGGAAATATCATGCTCACGCAAGGTGGGGCCAAGCTGATGGATTTCGGGTTGGCCAAGCCGCTGGGATTGCAGAACACGATCTCAGGTTCAGGCGCAGCGCCGTCCTTCACGGCGGCGGCAACGTTGAGTGGGCCCAGCCCGCTTAGCCCTCTTACGACCGCTGGGACAATTATTGGGACCATTCAGTACATGGCGCCCGAGCAGATCGAAGGCAGGGAAGCCGACGCGCGTTCCGACATCTTCGCCTTCGGCGCTGTGCTCTACGAGATGGCTGCAGGGAAGCGTCCGTTCGAAGGGAAAAGCCAGTTGTCGCTGGCATCGTCCATTCTGGAAAAAGAACCCGACCCGGTCAGCACGGTGAAGCCGCAAACGCCGCCGGGACTTGAGCATGTCATTACTACTTGTCTGAAGAAGAATCCGGAAGAGCGTTACCTGGCCGCGCATGACATCAAGCTGGAACTCCAATTCATCGCGGCAGAGCGTGTGCCCCCGGCGGCTGGGTCCGCAAGAGTTGCGCCGACTGTTCGCAAAGGCGAACGCACGGGATGGGTGGGCGCGATCGTGTCGGCAATCCTGCTAGGAATTGTGGGCGGATGGTTGCTGCATCGTCCGACGCGACCGGCGCAGTCGATCCGAACGGTGATCGAGGCACCGTCAAATACGACACTCAACCTGAGTGGAGATTTTGCGGGGCCGCCGGTGCTCTCGCCGGATGGGACGACGGTTGCATTTACAGCGACGGGGCCGGGTGGAAAACCATCGGTGTGGATACGCCCGCTGGGCGTGCTTGAGGCGCACGTGCTTGCCGGGACCGAGGGGGCGATATTTCCTTTCTGGTCGTGGGACAGCCGCGCGCTGGGATTTTTTACTGCGGGCAAACTGGAGACCATCGACCTGGAGGGAGGCTCTCCGCAAATTATTTGCGATGCGCCTTTTGCGCGAGGTGGGGCGTGGAGTCCGGATGGAACGATTGTGTTTTCGCCCAACACGCAGATGCCGCTGATGCGAGTCGGGATCAACGGCGGAACGCCGACTCCGCTTACCACCGTCGATGCATCTCAGCATACCTCCCATCGCTGGCCAGCGCTGCTTCCTGACGGCAAACATTTTCTGTATCTGGCGATTCACCACGACACATCAAAGACCGGGAACAACACGATTTATTACGCTTCGCTGGACGGCAAGGAGAACCGGCCGCTATTCCGTTCGCAGACGAATGCTGTGTACGCGGATGGCTATGTTCTTTTCGCGCGGAGCGACCAGTTGATGGCGCAACCGTTTGATCCGGGAGCGGGGAAACTGAAGGGCGAGCCTCGCATTCTGGCGCGCGGGGTGATGAATGACGTCACAACGTGGCATATGGACGCATCAGCTGCGGAAAATGGACTGATGCTTTACGGCAGCGGGGGAAATGCGGATTTACAGCTGGTCTGGCTCGACCGCACGGGGAAGAAAATCGAGACCATCGCAGACAAGTTCGCAAATCTCATGGGAGCCCACATCTCGCCACAAGGGGATCGAGTCGCATTGCAGATCGACGTCGGGGTGAACGATATCTGGGTTCTGGATTTCGAGCGTGGCGTTCGCACCCGGCTGACCTTTGGTCCTGTGCAGAATACGACGCCGGTGTGGTCGCCTGACGGCAAATGGATCGCCTATGCCTCGTTGCGTAATGGGCATTCCAATCTCTACCGCAAGCGCTCTGACGGCAGCGGGGCGGAAGAAGTGTTGCTGGAGAACGATCAGGCGGACACGGTCGAGGACTGGTCCCCGGACGGCAAGTATCTGCTTTATTCGCACGGCACGAATGGCATGGACACCCAGCTATGGGCGGTAGCGCTGGAAGGAGAGCGGAAGCCGTGGATGGTCGTGGCCCATGCTGCCGTTCTTTACGGGGCCCGACTTTCTCCCGATGGCAAGTGGCTGGCCTATGAATCGAATGAATCCGGGACCGTACAGTTGTACATCGTGCCGTTTCGCGGCGGGCAAGGGAAGTGGCAGGTCACTTCGCAGGGCTCGAGTGGGCCGGCGTGGACCAGGAATGGCAAGGAACTGTTCTACATGGACCCAGGGTTCAACCTCTATGTGATTTCATTCAAAGAGGTGGAAGGAGCCCCGCAATTGGGCGCGCCACAGCAGATTCCGATTACCACGTCGGCTCCGACGGTGTTTTACGACATCTCTCCCGATGGCAAGAAGATCCTGATTGACAACGTTGCGCAGCAGGTCAGCCCTTCGGTGACCGTGGTGACGAACTTCGCCGGTTCTTTAAAGAAATAGCCGGAGAGAGCGCAACCGGGCTTCACCGCCTGAGTGTTGTGTATGAGAAGGAGCGGAAAAAGTTTTGCTTGAGACGCCGAGTTTGCCCCGTCGTACATCCCGTGCAGAATGTTCGTGTGAAGCGTTTTCTTTCGAATCTTCCGGGGCTGTATTTTTTCGTGCGTGCTTTCGCACGGCTTGCGTCGTGGGCTGCATTCTTTCGCCGCTCTGCGGCTAATGCCTTCGGCCGGAATAGAAACCTGAATCGAAGACACAGCAGCTAAGCTGAGAGGATGGCCGGCGGTCGAGTCTCGCGGACTGCTGTCCTCTCACCCTGCTTCGAAGCGCCTTCCGCATTCCACTTGCGGGCGAGGCCTTCCAGTTGTGTCAAGACCTTCTCAATGTCCCGCATGCGATCTGTGATGCCGTAGGTCACGGCGGGGGGAATCGTTGGTTCGTAGTGGCGGAATACGAAGCCTGCGTCCTCGAGAGTGCGCAGCCGCTCGGTAAGGACGCGAGAAGAAATTCCTTCGATATTTCGCTTCAGGATTCCAAAACGCAAGGGACCGTTGGTGCTGAGAGACCACAGGATGTGCATCGTCCACGGGCGGGTGAGCAGTTCCAGAAGGCCGCCGATGGCGCACGGGGAAACGATCTGCTGGTGGCGTCTCATATGTATCCTCTGAATACCAGGTTACTACAAAGTGCCTACTATTCAAACAGACCCAAGTTATTTATTGTAACCAACCAGGGCCGGCATCATCCAAAGCCATGAGTAACTGTTGAGCCCAGCGGAAAGATCGCGGAGCTTCGCTCCGCCGGACAGCCGATGGCGGCTGTCCCTGCATGGGTTCGCGAGGGATTTTTGATCTCAGTTTTCAGGAGAGAATCATGGCTAGTGCAGCTTCTTCCATTTCGAGTCGTTCGTTCGCACAAGCACCCGCGATTGCGGGTCCGATCGTCCTGCTGGGCAGGGTGCTTTTCGCGCTGATTTTTCTGCTCTCAGGACCGAACCACTTCACGTCGCAAACCATCGCGTACGCGACGTCGCAAGGGGTGCCGCTCGCGTCGATAGCCGTTCCACTATCGGGAATCCTGGCGCTGCTGGGCGGACTGTCAATTGCGATTGGTTATCGGGCCCGCGTGGGAGCGTGGCTGATCGCGCTATTTCTGGTCGCCGTCACGCCGTTGATGCACAACTTTTGGGCGGTCTCAGATTCCATGATGCACTTGATGCAGTTCGTGATGTTTATGAAGAATTTGTCGATGCTGGGCGGCGCTCCTGATCTCGCAGCTGGGGGTGCGGGGCCTTGGAGCCTGGACGCGCGCAGGAAGTGAGCCTTGCCCACCACAGGCGTTGGAGTCTGGACGCTCTCAAGAAGTTAGGCGTCCCTCAGCACGGGTACCGCGGTCACGGGAGTGCTGTTTTGCTGAAAGGGAGTCAAAGGCCCCACCCGTCGCAGACGCGACAAGGGTGGGGCGCCCTGGGGTTTTCGGTTATGCGGCGGTTTCGGCTGGAGTTGCGGGGACGAAGGGCTCGTCGTAGCTGCCTCCGTAGATAGAGGGAACCTTCGATCCCATCGGTCGCAAATAGGTTGCTAGTTCGCCCCGGTGATGAATGCTGTGATTGTTCAGGAAACCGAGGTAGGCGACGGCGGGCAGGTTGAACACTCCAAAAAATTCAATTGGGGTGAGTAGCTGCTCGGGTGACATCGCGGCCACGCGGGCTAGGCCGCGCTTCATGTTCTCGTCATACCACTTCACGACGTCTGCCGAGGTTTCTGGTTTGTGCTCGGGAGATTCCATGCTGAAGTTCAGGTCGGCAATGCCGTCGAGGAATTGAATGTCGGTGTTGGCAATGTGCCACGCGAGCTCGCGGGCGGTGCGTGCGTTGGGATCGGGACGATAGTCAGACTTGTCGTCGGGGACAGCGGCCAGCACACGCTTGGTGCATTCTGCTTCGCGCTGGATACCGTCGAGCATCATGGCGCAAAGGCCGGCGGCGAATTCGGGAGTCATTCCTTGGGACATATTTTCTCCTTCTTGGAAAATCTGTTTTGTTTGTTTCCGGGCTGAAAGCCGAAAGGGGCGCACGCGGCGCCCCTGGCTCGAATTGACGAAACGAATTATACCCCGACTGGCTGTTTGCTGCGCACGGGTACCGGGGTGAACCAGCCATGGCGGTCGTTTTTCTCACCGTGGACAATCGCGTAGAACTCCTTCTGTATTGTCTTGGTGACCGGACCCATGGTGCCCTTGCCGACCTTGATCTTGTCCACTGATCGGATGGGGGTAACCTCGGCGGCAGTGCCTGTGAAGAAGACCTCGTCGGCAATGTAGAGCATTTCGCGCGGGATCATCTGCTCCATCATGGGAATGTTCAAGTCGCGCGCGATCTGCAGCACGGAATCGCGGGTGATGCCTGGCAGAACCGAGTTGCCCAGGGGCGCGGTAATGAGTTTGTCGCGGTGCACAATGAACAGGTTCTCGCCCGAGCCTTCGCTGACGAAGCCGCTGCGGTCGAGCGCGATGCCTTCCACGTAGCCGTTAGCGATGGCTTCCATCTTGATAAGTTGCGAGTTCATGTAATTCGCGCCGGCTTTGGCCATGGCGGGCAGAGTATTGGGCGCCAAGCGCGTCCACGATGAGACGCAGACATCAACGCCATCGTCGTTGCCGCTCAGATATTTGCCCCAGGGATAGTTCACGATGTAAGTTTCGACGGGACATTGCAGCGGGTTGACGCCGGCATCACCGTATCCGCGAAAGACGATGGGGCGGATGTAGCACGGCCACGCCCCATTGTGCCCGACCGTCTCGAGCATGCCCTTGAGCAGTTCATCGCGGGTAAAAGGAATCTCCATACGGTAGACCTTGGCGGAATCGACCAGCCGCTGCGTATGCTCGACAGCGCGGAAGATAGCCGGGCCGCTCGGCAGGTCGTAGCAGCGGATGCCTTCGAAGACCGAAGAGCCATAGTGGAGAACGTGCGACATCACGTGCACAGTCGCATCATCCCAGTTGATCAGCTTGCCGTTATGCCAGATTTTGTCCGTCTTCTGGATTGCCATTCGATCTCCTCAGTGGATTCATTATAGCGAAGATGTGAGACAGCAGCCCCGTCTGTAGCCGGCGCGGATGCCCCGAGCTTCGGAACTGAAGAGTATGTTCACAGCGCTTCCGTCTGGCCGAACCAAGTGCGTGCGCAGTAAAGGAGCGAGGGGAAAAACGGGCAGGAGTGTTCAGGCTCTAAAGAAGATCGGTGGTCGGTAAGGTGGCTTGTACGAGAGTGCCGGGTTCGGCTCTGGAAATTCTCAACTCACCATTCAATTGCTTCACGCGCTCCCGCATTCCGCTGATGCCCACACCGGCAACATAGGCGGGTCCGATAGTACTTTCGGGAATTCCCTTTCCGAAGTCTCGAATTCGCACGATCACGGATTCGGTTTCCTGGATGAGTTCGATACGCGCGTCATTACTCTGGGAATGGCGGTAGATGTTGGTCAGCGCTTCCTGAATAATGCGGAAGATTGCGGTTTCGATCTCCGGGGCGAGCCGCGGAAACAGCGCAGGCCTGTATTCGAAGGTGATGCGCAATTGTCCCCGGCTCTGCAGCCCTTCAAAATACCAGTGCAATGCGGGAAGCAGGCCGGATTCGTCGAGCAGAGGGGGGTGCAGCAAGTACGACATGTTGCGTACCTTCTGCAGCGCGCTGCTGGCGAGTTCTGTGGCGTGCAGCAGGTTCTTGCTTCGACCGTTTTCGGAGGTGCGGGCGGTGTCGAGCTCCAGCTTCAAGGCGACCAGCTCCTGGCCGAGCTCGTCATGCAGAGTGCGGGCCATTCTCCGCCGTTCCTCATCCTGCACCCGGAGTAATTCGCCGGAGAGCTTTTGCAGTTCGAAGGTTCTTAACTCTACCTGGCGCTGGGATTCGAGCAGCTCTGAGACCCGGCTGCGCAGCTCTCGATTGAGCAGGCGCGTGCGCTCTTCCAGCGCACGCCGCTCAGTGAGATCGCGGGTCACCTTGGAAAATCCGCGCAACTCTCCGCGGTCGTCGCGCAGCGCTGTGATGACCACGTAAGCCCAGAACGAGGATCCGTCCTTTTTTATACGCAGGCCCTCATCGACGAAACGTCCTTGCTGGGCCGCAATCTCCAGTTCGCGCTCGGGCCACCGGCTCTCCCGCGCCTCTTTGGGATAGAACTGGGAAAAGTGGCGACCGATAATCTCGTTGGCCTTGTACCCCTTGATCCTCTCAGCTCCTTGATTCCAGGTAGCGACGTTGCCATTGGGTTCCAAGAGGAAGATGGCGTAGTCTTTGACACTTTCGACCAGCAAACGGAAGATCTCATCGGTCTGGCGAAGACGGCTCTCGACCTGCAGTTTAGTCTGGACGTCTGGCAAAAGTAGATCCTTGTGTCGGACTGCCTGAGAGGCACAAGTCGGCGAATCCCACTGTGGGGAGAAATCAACAAAATTTTACGTGGGCTCAGAACGCCGCTGAATACAGCGTTCGCTGTACGGGTCTGTTCCCTTACGGAGGCGATACGAGGCGTGCAGCGCCAAGCGTCTTCGAGCGGAGGTCAGGAAACAGGCGGAGACTTACGAACGGTGTCCTTGACATTGGCTTCGAGAGTGAGGTCCAGACGCGCGCCCTGCTTGAGAGCTACGGTTGCACCTTCGGCGGTGGTAAGCGAATTCTCGATGCGAATCTCGCGGAAAAGATAATCAGCGGGAAGAACGGAGATTTCCGCTTTTTCGGGCGCGCGTGCGACTCCGGTCTGAATGATTTTGTTTACGACGGCGGGGACCGTCTTCCGTGGCCGATTTCGATGCCAGACTAAGCTGGGTTGATCTTGAAATCGGCGCTCGTGCTTTCGAGCGATCAGTTCACTGAGTTCGAGCAGTTCGGAGGCGAATTCTTCGTAGTTCTCTTCTTCCTGGATCTTGGCGCAAAGTTCGTTCATGCGCACGCGTTCTTCAGGCGTCATGAGGCTAACCTGGGGGTTCGATTGGGATTTGGCAGAACGAACGCACGGGATAGTACTCGAAGCTGACCGACGTTTACAAGGCCAAAACCAAGCTCTCGAGGCTACACACAAGGTTTAATGCCGCCACTCTCGGACTGGTCTCGAAGGAGATTACCTGGCCGGGGTCAATGCAGCCTGAACCGCAGGCACCGGGAGTTCGTCGCCCCGGAAGTATCTGGGATTGTCTTTTGAAGCTTGCCTGTTTGCCGCCCTCATTTCGGGCATGGCTGTGAATGGCTTGGAATAGTCATTGGCGGCATTCCAGAACAAGAAACCAATGCCTCCTTTGGTCCGGGCGGTTTCTACCTGAATCTTTATGTATTCCGGTGAATACGTTTTCGTGCGCCAGTGGAAGGCTTGGAGCCAGGGGCGAATCACTACCCCGCTTCCCTTTGTGATTAGTTCGAAACGTTGCATAGATTCGCCGATAAAGTGAGCGGGTTCATCCCCAGGATGGGCAATCTTGTCCATTCCGAAAAAGTGCGAGGGATAGATCATGGGGCTCAGGACGTCGCAGTAGCCAGCCATCTGCACGATATCCTGGCCTGTATGGGAGAGATCCACGGGGCGTTGCCAAGCCATCACGCCGAAGACATCCAGCGATAGCAGAGCACCGGTGGGATGGACTTCGGAATAGGCCTTCTTCAGGAAGGCGGTAATTACATCAGCGCGTTGCGGTCCACGCGGCGCCGGCTTGGCTTTGACGGGGCATGGCCCCTTTTGGACCTGTGGAGCCAGGCTGGGTGCGCCCTTTTTGGGGCGATGCTTTGGCGTCGGAAGCACGCAGGTTGAGTCCGGACTGTCTGCCGGTGCATTTTCGGCCTGCGCGGATTCCTGTTGTCCGTTCTGGAAGACGAAGGCGGCATCTTTCTGGTCGCCTTCGGCGGGGAAGCGGACGTAGTCAAACTGGATTTCATCTACCCCCAGCTGCGCAACGTGCTTGGCCAGGGCAATGTTGTAGTCCTGGACCTTGGGGTTGGAGGGATCGGTCCAGACAAGCTTGCCGTTTTCCCGCCACGCCGTATGATTCTTGCGCGACTGGACGGCTAACTCGGGATGTTCCTTGACTAGGATCTCGTCCCGGAAGATCGCAATGCGGGCGATGGCATGCATGTTCTGCTGGTGCAGGAAGTGGACCAGCTTGGGAACATCGTGGATGTAAACCTTGTGCTCTCCGAGGAGCGGGTGGTCGAAATGGATGTTGACGCTACCATCGGAATCCTTGATATCGAAAACGACGGCATTGCCGCCAACTTCGCGCCAATGGCGGATGATTCTAAGACCATGATCGCTGGCCGCCATCACTCCGGTCAGGTAGACGGCGCGCACTTCGAAATCCTTGGGAACGGGGATGGTCTTTTCAGTGACAGGCGCGGCAAGAATCCCCGGAATAATGATGGCTTCGTTCGCCTTGAGGATATTGGTCGAATCGGACTTGTGGTTTATATTGCGAATCGCTGCCGAGAGCTCAGAAGATGTCAGGTATGAAGTGCGTCCGAGGTAGTGCCGGGCGATGGTTGGAATAGCTTCTCCACGCTTGGCGGTGTAAAGTTCAGTGCCAGCGGGTGCCAGGGGCCGAGGTTCGGGATCCAGCGGTTTGGCGCTGACGCTTGCCGTGTGCAGTTGCGCACCCTTAGAGGCGACGGCAGGCTTGGGTCGCGGCGTTTGCGCTTGCGCAATCAAGCTGGGATCGAAGCGGGGCACGACCATCCAGGCGGCGAGGGCGAATAAGAGAGACAGAAGTCCTGTAAGAGCGCGATGAGACGAGTGGCGCAAGCTATCCTCCGAACCTACCTGAGCCGGATACTAGCTTTGGGTTTGGGGGGTCGCCAGTTACGGCGGGAGTACTACGTCTGTTCGGTAATCAATGGTCGGTACATGTCGTATTGGTATGCGCAGATTCGGCCAGCGCCGACGCGGCGAAAGCAGTATTGAGTACCCAGGTTACCGATTACTAGTAGGTTCCTTCCGTGCGAGTGAAAAGCTTTTCCGTTATGCCGCGTGCGAGTGGTGTCAAGGGCGCGAGGAATTGCGCGCTAACGACGGTAAACACCGTGGAAGACGGTACTTGCATCTAACGTAAGAGGACCCTCATGCGTGGTCCGAAGGTTGCTCATATCCCAGCAGTCGGATGCAGCAAGTTGGATGAACTCTGGCCACTCCGGAAAACAGGTTAGAAAATGGGTAGGGGCCTTGAGATGTCCGGCGATAAACATACGAGAGCCGAAGAAAACGGCCGAAAGGAAGTCCGGAGCCCCGGCAACATTCTTATGAGAACGAATCTCGCAACAGTGCTCGATCCGAACCGTCGAAGCAACGATGCTGGAGAGTTTGAAGCCGCCCTCCGCCGCCGCATTGTGGGCCAGGATCAGGCGGTCGAGAAGGTGGTAGAGATCTACCAGATGTTCCTGGCGGGCTTAAACGCGCCTGGACGCCCAGTGGGGAATCTGTTGTTTCTTGGACCCACCGGCTCGGGCAAAACTCGGGTGGTGGAAGCCATGGCTGAGGCCCTGTTTGGGGATTCGAGGGCATGTATCAAGATCGATTGCGCCGAGTTTCAGCATTCCCATGAGATTGCCAAGCTGATCGGGTCGCCTCCGGGATATCTGGGGCACCGCGAGACCCATCCCCTGCTGACGCAGGAAGCGCTGAACCAGTGGTTTAGCGAAAAGCTGAAGCTTTCCATCCTGCTCTTTGATGAAATCGAGAAGGCCTCCGACTCGTTGTGGCAGTTGCTGTTGGGGATCCTCGATAAGGCTACCCTGACGCTGGGCGATAACCGGCGGGTGGATTTATCGCAATGCATCATCATCATGACTTCGAACCTGGGCGCCGGCGAAATGATGAACCTGGTGGATGGCGGGTTCGGGTTCGCTCCGAAAGTCGTCGAAGTGGACGAGTCGTTCGACGACAAGATTCAGCGGACAGCGGTTGAGGCGGCCCGGCGAAAATTTACACCGGAGTTTATGAACCGCATCGACAAGACGGTTGTGTTCAAAACGCTTCGGGATGAGCATCTTTCGCAGATTCTCGAGATTGAACTGGGGATGGTGCAGCAGCGCGTTCTGATGGCTGCGGGTACGAACCAGTTTGTTTTCAATTGCACCGTGGCTGTGAAGGAATATCTGCTCAAGGAAGGGACCGATCCGAGGTATGGCGCGCGGCACTTGAAGCGGGCTATAGAACGGAACCTGGTGTTCCCGCTGGCGAACCTGGTTGCGACCGGGCAGGTGAAGCTGGGCGACTTTGTGCGCGTTGACATGGCTTCCGAGAACAAGCTGATGTTCGTGAAGGAAGCGGAAAACGCCATGGCGCCGATCATGCTGGAGCGGTATGGAGCGGCGGTCGCCAATCAGCAGTCATCCCGTGCAGCGCGAATCGCGGCGAATAACCGCCGCGATTTCGGGGCCAGCCCGTCGGTGGCGGAGAGCAAATAAAGTCAAAGTCCCCACCCTGTCGCACAGAACGCGGCAAGGGTGGGGCACCCTTTTACGTTGTATTCACTCTTCTCGCTTGAACCGCATCTCGCGAGTCGTATCTCATAGGCGCCGGGTCTTCCGGCGCCTTTTTTATTTCAGGGATTTGCGCGGTCTTACGGGTTTAGTTCCGGGGTACGTTTGCCGAGCTAAACGCAGTGTTAATGGTGCGGCCGGAAGCCTGCAGAATGCTGGACGGCGGGATCACGTCCTCGTTTTCCGGATGGCGGCGTAGGACCGGGCCTTTGTTGTCTTCATCATCGCCCTTTGGATGATGGCGAAGGGTCGGAAGTTGGGAGGCGAGCAGACGTGCCTTGACCTCCTGAAACTCGTGAGTATCGAGTATGTAGTCTTTGCGGTTGGGCAGGAATTGAGTGATTTCCGACTGGAGGCGTCCGATGCGCTCTTCGGTCAGCGGGTAATTGGCAAAGCTTTTTGCGATTTTGGAGTGGAACGGGATCTTTGCGGCGAGGTGGTATCCGGGAATCTTAGCCATCTCAGATTTTTTGTGCTCTTCAATGGCGTGCAGTTTTTCGAGAGCGTCCAACAATGCTTGCGGATCGTAGCCGGCAGCATAGGCATACTCAATGGCGAGAAGGTCAGCTTCGTACTCGGCATCGCGGCTGAACTTTTTCACGGAAAGAGGTCCGGCAAGTCCGCCAATGTCAGCGGCACCGGCGCCTGCGGGTCCCGCTACATAGGCGATGGAGTCAATAATCCGGCAGACATCTCGCCGCGTCATAGCTCGAGTGGCGTGGCGGGCGGCGACGTGAGCGATTTCGTGAGCCATCACGGCAGCAAGCTCGGCTTCATCATCAGCCGAAAGAATCAGGGCGCTATCCACATAAAGGAAACCGCCTGGCAAGCCGTAAGCGCGGGGAATGTCGCCGGAGTCGATCACTTTCACGGTAAACGGAATCTCGGCATCGGAGTAGCGGACGATTTTCTGAGCCAGCCGATTGACGTACGCATTCACCTCATTGTCGTGGATCGCCCTGGTGGAGCGGTCGAAGCCTGCAGCCATGTTGCGGCCAAGTTCGAGTTCGTGCTTTACGGAATAGAGGTTGAAGCCGCGGCCAATGCCGCGTTGCCCAATGTGCTCGATGTCGTATTTTTGCGGTTTTTTCGAGTCCTTAGCCGGTTCCTGCTTGGGCGCTTCGGTTACGGGTATCGTAGGCGGCTCTGCCGCCTCCGATGAGGGCGTTGCGAGCAGCAGCGCGGGAGCGAGCATGGCGTTGAGCACGCATGCCAGCCAGCGCGCAGAATTCAGTTTTGAGTGCCGAGATCCGTCGAGGCGGGAAGGAAAAGGCATTGGGCCCCCTACCGAGGTGGCGAGAATCTTACAACGAAACGGAAAAAAAGAAAGCATAAAAGCGCAAGTTTTCGTTTTATTTACAAAGCTTAAAACCCGTGCTGGACGCGGGTTTTGGCCCGGGATCGTTTTTCAGGCAGGGGGCCGCCTTGATGCGAGCTTGCCCAGGCTATTTTCTGCCGGCAGGATGGCTGGATGCGGGTAATGGTTACCTTACCTGGACCGTTACGCGCATCCAGAGGATAAGAATTGACAGTTTGGGGCATTGCGATCGTTCAGCTTCGCCTTGGCGGCTACTTCTGCTGATAGACGGTTTTGCCGGCAACCATCGTCCACAAGACGTTTGTTTCTCGCATTTCTTCCGGGGGGATGGTCAGTACATCGCGATCAAGCAAGACCAGATCAGCGCGTTTGCCGGGTTCAATGGTTCCGATGGAAGCCAGGTTCATAGCTTTCGCGGAGTTGCGGGTGTATGCGTAGAACATGGCTTCACGTGGCATGGATTGGGAGGCATCGAGAATGCCTTCTTTGCCCTTGCGGGTTTCGGCCTGGTAGATCGCGCGGAAAACATTTGCGGTGGAGACGGGCCAGTCGCTGGCGCCGGAGATTATTCCGCCATTGTCCAGAATTGAGCGGGCTGGGTACTGCCACTTATAGATGCTGGAATCGACATAAGGCTTGAGGATCTCGATGGTATCGTTGCCGGCGTCGGCCCAGTAGAGTTGGAGAGCGCTGATGACGCCCAGTGCTCGGAAGCGGGGGAAATCTTCGGGCTGGATGAATTGTTCGTGGGTGAGCGTGTGGGGGAGATGGGAGTCTCCATTGGCAGCGCGGGCAGCGGCAATGCCATCGAGAGCGGCTTTGACGGCGCCGTCGCCGATGGCGTGCACGTGAATAATCAGACCTTGCTTATCGGCATTTATGCAGAGATCGGCGAATTTTTTGGGATCGAATAACAGATCGCCGTTGTGGCCGCTGTTCTTGTAAGGCTTGGTCAGGTGGGCCGTTTGCGAGGGGAATTCGGCGACACCGTCGGCGAAAATCTTGATGCCGGTTACGTGAAGATGCTGAACATTTTTATAGGTCTCGCGCGTCTTCTGGACTGCCGCTAATTCGGGGGCGGGATCTTTGGAGAGCACCTGCGGAAAGGCGACGATCTCTGAGTTGAGTTCGCCATGGTCGGCGAGCATCTTATAGCCGGTGAGCACCTGGTCGGTGGCTATTGGATCAAGCCAGGCGGTGATTCCGAGGCTGTAGTTGTAGTTGAGAGCGGCGCGGGCGGCGGCCAGCAGCTTCTCGGGCGTCGGCTCGGGAAGGAGATGTCCAACTTTCGCAGTTCCCGCATCTACCAGGAAGCCATTGGGTTCACCGTTGGTGTCTGTACCGTAGTAGGCGCGCTCGTCGCGACTGAGACTCTTCAGAAACTCAGCGGTGATGCCGGCGCGCTCAAGCAGTGCGTGATTCGCCCATGCGGTGTGGCCGTCCATGCCGCGGAGCAGAACGCCATGATTCTGGTATGCCCCTGCGCTGAAGTGTTGATTAAGAACATCTGTGTGCGACCAAAAGGCGAGCGGGAGGCCCTGGACCTCTACGATGTCTCCGCGCATGCCGCGTCCGGATCTCTTGGCTTCGTCGACGAAGGGCGGGAGTTGGTCGAGTGTGGAGACTTTGTCGGTTGCATCGGCGCCGATCAGGCCTAGTCCTCCGTCGATCGAGTGGCTGTGGGAGTCGATGAAGCCCGGCAAGAGGCTCTTTCCGCCGAGGTCAACCCGTTCGGCACTGGGGGAGACTGCTTTCAGAACTTCGGGGAGATTGCCGACCGCTACGATCTTGCCGGCGCGAATGGCTACGGCTTCGGCGTATGGATTCTGCGGGTCGGCGGTGAATACTTTTGCGTGGTACAGAACGCGTTCATCGGCTGTGCCCTGCGCCCAGGCTGCTTGCAGGAGAAGGGCAGTTGCGGCGAACAAAGTGATGCGGTAAAGGCGAGAGACTCGTCCCATGGATCAACCCTTTTTTAGTAGTTGGTTGGAAGACTCAAACTTGAGGTCCGAGGTCCGACTATTGCGGCTTCCCGGTCCCTTGCTGCGCTGGAGGATTGGGCGCCTGGCTCGCCCCCGGCTTGGTCGCATCCGCCGGCTTCTTCGCCGTGCTCTTCTTCTTTGCGGGCGCTTTTTTGGGAGGCTCCGTATCGTCGACCACAATCTTCTTCGGAGGCTCCGCCGGAATCGCCGCCTGCGCTTTCGTTAGGTCTGTGCGCAGCCGCGCAATCTCTGCTTCCTTTGCGTTTGACAGGTTATCCAGCCGCTCCGCTAGTTGCTTCCGCGTGCCCTCGAATAAACTCAAATCGTTGGATAAGGATTGCAAATCATCCTTTGACCCGAATGCGCCCGCTCCCTCGGTGACATTCCCGAGAACGTCATACAGAGCGTCGAGATTCCGATAGAGCTTAAATGTTACTGGCAAGCTTTCGGGAGCCGAGCGCAGTTGCCCGATAATCTCCGGCAGCGCCCCTTGCAAGTTCCGCTCAATCGACTCTGCATTTCCTAAAGCCTGCTTTTTGTACGAACCGTCCGCCTTCCATTTCTCAACCCGCAGCTTCTGCAAATCGCTCTGCGTCTTCTTCGACGTGTCTTCCAGTTCGGACAGCATGCCGTTCAACTGTGTCACCGATGCATAAGAAACCGGCGAACCCCCCTGTCCATTGGCCGCAGCGCCCGAGGGCGCGGGCCCAGATTGGCCCAGCGTTACAATGCACGTTAAAAGGAAGAAGGCGGAAGAGAAGAGAGCGTTGCGTTTCATTTGCATCGTTCGATTTGCGGCTCCAGCATACTACAACGACGTACCGACTGCTCATCGGGTGAATCCCCGACACGCGTGGGAGCATGTGCCGCGCGCCACTAGCAAATCACTTGCCGCCCGAGCAGGGGGGTCGGCGACGGGTTCTTATCTCAACGCGGTTCGACTCTTCTGGGAATCGGCATCATAATGAAAGCAGTCCCGGCCGATATCATGGTTTCCTTCTCTCATCGTTTGTTCCCGATACTGTTGCTCTCGGCCCTGCTCGCGCCGGTTTGGGCTCAAGAAGGCTCGCACCGTTTAGTCCTGAAAGATGGCTCGTATCAGTCGGTAACGAAATATGAAGTCAAGGGCGACCGGGTCCGCTACTACAGCGCCGAACGCGAGGAATGGGAAGAACTCCCAAATACTCTGGTGGACTGGCCCGCGACAAACAAATACGAGAAAGAGCGCGCGGCGTCCGCTTCGGCTCCCGAGGCCGTCCAACTCGACAAGGAACTCGAGCACGAAAATGAACTCGCGGAAGCCCAGCTTCCCCAAGTCGCTCCCGGACTCCGCATTCCCATGAACCAGGGAGTTTTCCTGCTCGACACTCTGCAGGGCGAACCCCAGCTTCTCGAGCTCCAGCAAAACGTCAGTGACGTCAACCGCGACACCAAGGGAAACATCCTGCGCGGCGCGATCAATCCCATCGCCTCTGCGAAGGCTTCCATCGAGTTAGAAGGCGCCCACGCTGCGATTCAATCCCATGTCGGAATTCCATCTCTTTACATGAGTGTGGAAACTCAACCGGACCAGACTTCCACGACCCCCGAGCAGGCCACCGTCCCCGTCGAGCGCTTCCGAATTGTGCGGGCGCAGGTAAAGGGCAACAAACGCGTCTTAGGCGACGTCAAGCGCCAACTGACTGGCAAAGTCAGCCAGGAGCAGCACCTGGTGAACACCACCGCCACACGCTTGCAAGGTGGATGGCTCAAGATCACTCCCACCGAGCCATTACAGCCTGGAGAATACGCCGTCGTAGAAATGATGGGAAAAGAAGGGATGAATCTTTATGTGTGGGATTTCGGTATCAATCCCAAAGCTCCCGCCAACCCGAACCCCTGGAAGCCAGACAGGAAAGCATCACCAACTCCGAAAACCGGCTCTGAGCAATAAGAGAGATCAACTCAGCGTTCAGCGCTACTCCTGCAACATCCCCCTCTGCGCCACCCCAATGTTGTCCCGCGTGGAATTCTTCACCATGTACATCATTCCGTCAGCCTGCCGGATGACATCGTGCGCAGTCTGCGCGTCGTGCGGGAAGGTCGAGATTCCCATAGATGCCCGCACATTCAAATTCAAACCTTCTTCTTTGCAGAAGCAACTCGCTCGCAAGGCATCCCGTAAACGTCTTGCTACCACCAGTGCCTGATCCTTGCTGGTCTGCGGCAGCAACACTACAAACTCATCGCCGCCGTAGCGGAACGCAAAGTCAATCAAGCGCAGCTGAGCCTTGACCAAGTAACCAATCTCGGCCAGCAGCTTACTTCCAATCAAATGCCCGTACGTGTCGTTCACTGCCTTGAAATGATCCAGATCAATGAACAGCACGCTGAACTCATATCCAAACCGGGAGGAGCGGTATACCTCGGTGTCCAATGTCTTATACAGATGCCGCGCGTTGTACAGGCCCGTGCAGTCATCGGTAATCGTCAGCTCCTGGATTTTTTCTACCCAGCGCGCATTCTCGATGGCAATGGCTGCATAGTCAGAAAGTGATTGCAAGAAGAAGAGCTCCGGCTCCTTGAATCTCTCCATATCCACATTCACCAACTGGATGACTCCCAAGACCCGGAGTTTCGAACGCAGTGGCACGCAAATCACCGATCTGGTTTCCCACTTGGTTGCGTCGTCCACTCGCGTCGCGAAAAATGGATCAGTGCGCACGTCCGGCACAACTCTCGTTTCGCCGTGTTTGGCGACCCATCCTGCGATGCCCTCGCCCATCTTCAGGCGCACGTTTTTCAGCGCTTCCGATTTGTCGCCCACCGCGATGGCAAAGTACAGCTCATCTTGTTTTTCATCGACCATCAGCAACGACCACGTGTCCGGGCGGAAATATTCCGCCATCTTGTCCATGATGGTTTGCAGGATTGAGTCCAGGTCCAGCGATGACGTGAGCGCCTTGGCCACGTCATGAAAAATCGTTAATTCCTGGCTCTGGCGGGTCAATTGAGTACCGGCCTCAGGCATGGAAATTCCGTTTATGCTCCGTCGGATGGGTGGCGTTCAAAAATTATATGTGGCACTTTCGCCCATCAGCAATGAACGTTGGTAACCCGTATCCATAAAGCCAACGTCCACAGGTGCTTCCGGCCTCGATCGTGTGCCGGTTCCGGCCCCGGATTCCTCTTTGGTATTCGTCATGAGGAACCTTGGGGAACCACCCCTTGCGTGTACTTGTGTGCTCCGAGATGAGCAGTTCTATAATTCGAGCGAAATGAAAATCGTCTTATGCTTCATATTGCTTATGTCCTTCAGCGCGGCACAAGCTCCGGATCCCCATTCCATCCCGTCGGTAGATGCCGGCCTGGGCGAATGCTCCGCCGACTTCACCATCACCGACGTGGAAAATAAACCAGTATACGGCGCCAAGGTCAAAGTCCACATCGCCTACGGATTCCTGAGCGCCCGGAAACTTGATCTCGAGGTGGGCACGAACGTGGATGGAAAAGCCCGAGTTTCCGGCCTTCCCGACCGGCTCAAAAAAGGACTGTTCTTCGAAGCCTCCGAAGGCGACCGCACCGGCAACGCATTCGACGACCCCTCCAAGACGTGTAAAGCACAGTTCACCATTACAATTCGCAAATCTCTTCAGTCAACAGAGTGAGACTGGGCTGTATCCCAAACCTCGGTTGCGAATGGATGAACCCGAATCTGAAGAGTTACCCGCGCCGTCTGCTAGAATTCGTGCCGTGAAAAGACGAACTTTGCTTCAGGCACTCCCCGCGGCAGCAACACTGCTTTCTCCCTCACTTTGGGCGGCCATGTCTCATGAGGCTGCTGCGCCACAAACTTCAGCGGGAATCTACGAACTCCGCGTATATCACGCGGCGCCAGGAAAATTGTCCGATCTGCTGGCGCGCTTCCGCGATCACACAATCAAGCTGTTTGATCAGCATGGAATGAAAAATGTTGCCTATTGGACGCCCCTCGACGAACCCGAGAAGAGCAACACGCTTATTTACATTCTTTATCATCCCAGCCGAGAGGCAGCCGCTACCAACTGGAAATCCTTTCAGGACGATCCCAACTGGAAAAGTGTGCGGGATAAATCAGAGGCAAATGGGAAACTGGTGGAAAAGATTGATTCCACCTTCATGGCTCTGACTGACTTCTCGCCGCCGCTTCACATGTAGGTCGGAATCAACCGGCAGAAGCATTATTGCGAAGCCCTGGGACGCGCTTCGACAGTCTCGGGGGCGAACTCCTGGCGCTCAATGGGCTCCAGCAGGGAACGTCCATTGTGTCCGTGAACTCGCAGCAAGTCATTCACCGAGGCAAATATTTCGGTGCTCGACACACCCGAGCTGTTCGCGCCCTGGTTCCAATGCAAAACTGCGGCCCCGTCGTCAAACTCAGCGACTTGCGCCACGCGTCCACAACCGCTGTTCCCCGACACATCTTCCAAACGACGCAGATAGTAAGCCTTCATGCCATACTCCCGAAACTCTTATCGCTGCCGGGATCGTGACGATGTTCGCGACCCTCTTGCCGACCGGCGCAACGGAACGTCACCAAAAACGACATCGTCGGCTTCGCCCTGTCTCGGCACGCTCCTCAGCTTTCGTACCAGGGCCAGACGCTTGTACGGATCCTTTTCCATCATGGCGTCTACGTACAAGTCCAGCCAGCTCTTTCCGTTGTTGTTCATAGTCAATGTAACCCCAAGTGGTCGTGGCACCCGGATGTACCGGTCGCATCACTGGCGCGCCGCACGGGTGCACGCACAAGCACTCCTTACTTAGTAACGGATGCAGGATTTCGGGAAAAGTTGCGCTGTATAACTATCAGCACTGCAGGGACTTGCAGCCTAATCCTTGCGCATTAGAACAGCCCCGTCGCCGGCCTGCTCAGTTCGATGGGCGCCGGACAAGTAATTCGAATACCGTCCCAGCAGCCATAACTCGGGAATGATGTCTGCAACCAAGGTCCCGGACTTGAATAGCCGCACAGTAGCCGTCTGCGAAACCACGATACCAACAGCCGGGGTTGTCTTTGATATCGCTGCCGCCGCCATATGACGCGCCCCCAACCCGTGTGGCACTTTCAGATCTAAAGCCCGCGCGTCGAGGTACCGGCAAGCCGCGACAAAAACTCCGGTGTCGGAGATGACGAATGCCCCGTCCAATTGGGCCAGTTCCTTCACGGTTCCACGAAAATCAGGATCGGAAATCCTTCGGTTCTCCTCGGGATGTCCTGCAAGCGGGTCAAGGATCAGAGACCTCGAGTGTTCTAAGACTGCCTTGTGCGCTCCAAGTGTGAAGAGCGTACCGATGCGTCGCCCCTCGCGCCCCTCCCGCGCGATCTCAATGGCCAGGTCCAGCGTGCACTTCACGACATCGGCAGCGAGTGGCTGTAAAAGGGCTGTGACCTGCTCAAACATAGTTCTTTTAAATAATACAAAACCACACGCGGGTACATATTCGGGCCCGACGGGTGCCCCTGGTGCGGCATATGAGTCAGGATTATGCCTTCCCTACTCTTCGGCGGGGGGCCCGGCAATTGGCTCCTTTACCCGTTGCTCGGTGTCGACCATAAACAATTGGAAGTGGCTGAAGTTGTGTACCCGCTGATAACGGCGTCCGCGATAGCTGATGTGCATCGACGCCCTCTCTGGAAGCCATAGCCGGAATCTGCGCTTGGCAAATTCGACCGGCACATATGCAATATCAAAGTGTTCCAGCTGCAAATGAATTTCCGGCATCGGGGCGACCAGATCTGTCTGCATCCGCAATACGTGGTAGTCGTCGGCCGCAATCCAGGCCCGCCCTTTGAACCTGATCTGATGTTGCGAATCCTTGATTCGTAGGGCACTGAACGACTTGCGTGGATCGGAACCCTCTTCAAACCGCAAGCGCCAGGCGGGCGTTCCCTGATGATCCGCTAGGCCCTCACAGTGAACCTCGAAATTTCCAATCACGTTGGGGTGAAAAATCAGAGCGAAAGCAGCGGTTCCCGTATCTGCCAGCGGAGGTGCCTCGCTCTGCGTTTTGGCTGTCCGGTACTCGTCGACCCAAAATCCTCCATAAGGATTCTGCTCAATCTCGGCGGCGTAGCTGAACAGTTCGCTGCTCGACTTTCGAGGCTTGCCGTTCTTACGGAATTCCGTGTGCTCAACTTGCTCAAGGGCCGTAAAACGCTGCAAGTTTTCCACTAACTCCGTCGCGCGCAGGCTTACCTCATGCAGAATCTGCGATAACGGGCAAGAACCATCGTTTCGCACCGCGGCACCGCGGCATCCAGGTCAGGGCGGGTTCCAACTCTTCAGCACGGATGCGCTCAGGCGCTCCGCACAATCGACCGCTTTTCCGGCGTACAGAACTCCCGTCTCGTCGGTGAACCAGCCGAGAGCGCATCTTTCTCCCAGTTGTGTCAGAGACAAATGAAATCCGGTTCCAGTGGAAGACAGCATCAGAGTCAACCTGAAACCGGGAACCGGTTGCGCGTCGGATTGCAACTGCAACGATTGCAGGGTCCGCGTATACTCGCCCGATTGGGTCGAGGTTCTCTGAATTTGGCCGGACTGAATCAGCTCTGCGAAAGTGGCGTACCGGCGTTGCGCCCGAAAGTAGTCCGACTCCGCGGCATCGATCAGCCGCAGAATGACTAACTCATCACTGCCGCCGCTTCTCGCCTCTTTGCTTTTGGAGCCCGCCACCCCGCACGGCGATGCCAGAACGACTAACAATCCAATCGATGCCCAGAAGCCCTTGCGCATACGCTAAACCTTTAACAACCCGATTCCTACGCTGCCCTGGCAGTTCCTAACGATGCAGTTCCACCGCGATCAGATGCGGAATGTCGGAGCTATCCGCCGAGTCCACATACTCGACTTTTGCCGGCCTGTTCTCCAGTTCTTCACAAGGATTGAGATCCTTGTCCTGAGCAAACAGGGCCGTAAACTGAACCTTGAAATAGTTTTCTGCATACAAAGTGACGGTTTTTGTGCGCGATGTCACTGTCATGTCCAGGTGCGGAGTTTCGCAGTGCACACCTTTCAGAACACCAACTAGAAAGCGGTGAGGCCCTTGGCTGACGAACCCGTGATCCGGAGGTTCCGCGTGCTCTGTGCGAATTTGTTGTGTGCCTGTGCTGTGTTGCCGAAGATCCGCTTGTAAATTCCGTTCCGGTGCAGACCTCTCTGCTTCGCTCAAAAGCAGGCTGATATTTTCGATCTCCTGCGGAGTTCTGCCCACTGCCGCTCGCAGCACTTCAAGCGCACTCTCCGGTCGCCCCATGGTAATCAGGATTTTCGCCAAGTTCATTCGATAACTCACGTTCGCGCTGTCCAGCGAAACAGCGGCCGATTGCAATGCCCGCGACTCGTCAAGATTCTTGCCGTGTTTCCACATAAACATGGCCAGGTCGGCGCGCGCCGCCGCCGACGAGGGATCCAGTCCAACCGCTTTGCGCAGCGTGTCCTCAGCCGCCTTCAGTTCCGCAGCGTCCACGAAGCCCGCAGTTTCCTTCGCCAATGCATTCGTCGGATCTTTCTCCATCACGTGCTTGAGAAGAGAGCGAGCATCTTCCAACCTGCCGTTGCAAGCCAGGAAATCCGCTTCCAGGGCCTCCGCCTCGATCGCGGGAATCGACTTTGCTTGCAGTTCCGAGGCGTCAATCCTGGCAAAGTTCTTGGTTTCGAAATGATTGAAGCTGCGTTGCTCGATGTAGGCTTCCAGAGATTTCTGAAGTTTCTTGAGATCACCAAATGCACGAATGCCCGCGACGACCGGATCGACGCCCTCGCTCACCAGTTTTGTGTACTGCTGGACCTTGGAACTTTTCTCCTCGTAATCCTTCAGACGGAGATAGTGAGTCAACGCCCACGCTTCCGCATAGAAAACTGAGCCCTTCTTTTGCTCGAGGTAGTAAGGCGACCTCTCGTCGACAGTGAACAGCGTGGCAAGAGGCAACAGCTTTTCCTGACGCAGTAGCATCAGATGATGCTGGCTGGCGCCCCCAAGGAAGACGTCCGCATCGTAGATTTCTGTGCGCTCATAAAATTCCGCCAGGCCTTCATTCAGCCACAATGGCATCCACTCGCCGGCTTGGCTCAGCACCAGATGAGTGTACTCGTGATAGACGATCGGGTAGGGATTGCCGCCCTCAGAATCCAGTCGCATGAGGATGTAATTCTTGTCCGAGTTCCGCAGAAACATTCCATGTAATCTAAGCGATCCCTTTGAAAGGTACGTCCCCGGTTCGAGCAGGCGGAACTGTTGCTTATCCTTCACTGCCAGCACTACGACGGGAGACTCCGGATCGCTCTCTACCTGGGGATAAGCTTCAGCCAGGATGGCGCGCATGCGCTCGAATTGCTCGGCAATGCGCCGTCCCTGCTTCTCATTCGCATCAGTGATAACTGTAAACGCCGGACTGCGGACCTCGAGCCAGTTGCGCGGAGTATCCCGCGCCGTGACCAGCGCGGCTGCCAAAAACGGGAGCAGGCAAAACAGGCGCTTTAACATCCGGCGCACCCCGATGAGAACAGGAAACTGAATTTAAATGGGGCCCCGAAACCGCGAGAAGTCGGGATTGTGAATCCCTATGCGTCGTAGCGTACCCCAGAATCGGCCACACAATCTACTTATTTCGGGCCTACACCGCGTTTCCCGCAGCCGAGAACGGGCCGATGAGCGGTGAGTTTTTCGCCGCGGCATGATCAATTGACGCATCAAAATCCGCCGGAATGCTCTTCATCGGAGCAGGTTTGTGGAGCAAAATCCCGATCGCGCCCATGCACCTCGCAAGACCGCATCACCCTCGCCTGTATTCATTACTGCCGTCACTTGGTTGGGCCTCCATTTCCTCCCAAGAACCCTCCCGAAGCGTCCCGCCAAGTTCGAGGAGTTCGCCCGCTGCGCTATTGCACACCGGGCTTCTGTCGGTTACCCCACCTTGGACTGTTGGCTGTGGCGTACGCCTCCGGGTTGTCCTATGATGTTGCCGTAATTATCTGAGCGGGGGAGTCGCTCGCAGGGCCACGTGGGAGATTTCGGCGACAAATTTCGCAACGCGCGCGAGAAGAAAGAACTCTCGCTGGACGATGTTTCCAATGTCACCAAGATCAGCGCGCGCATGCTTCGCGCTATCGAACAGGAACACTTCGACGACCTTCCCGGTGGCGTCTTTAACAAAGGATTCATCCGCGCTTACGCCAAGCATCTCGGACTGGACGCAGAGGAGGCGGTTAGCGACTATCTGACTACTCTCCGCCAGGCGCAGATCGATGCGCAGGAGGTCTGGGAGCCGCCGGCTGCCGCTACTCGCAGTGACCGACCGAAACCCCATACATCTGAGCCTAAGAAGGTTGAGCCCAAGCCTGCTGCGCCGAAGCCCGCAGCCCCGGTGCAAGTCGAGGAATTGCCCGACCTTCAGATGCCACGCGCGGAACACATCCGTCCCAGCCGGAAGGATTTCTTCAATCAACGGGGCGGCGGGGTTCCCTGGAAGATTTTTGCAGCTGCCGCGCTCGTCCTTGTACTGGGGATTTTTCTCTGGATCCGTCATTCCAACCGGACTCGAGTTGCCGCAGTTCCACCGGATAAACCGGCTGCTGTAGCCTCCGCCGAAGCTGCATCCATCGCGCCAGCCTCCGCCCAGGCTTCCCAGCCTTTGAAACCAGCGACCACGGCTTCCGTACCTGCAACAACTGTGCCTGCAGCAACGGTGCCCACAGCAACCAAAGCTGCCGCGGAAGAGCCGGTGAACTCTACGCCAAAAACCGGAGCCACACCTAGCCCGCAACCCGACAGCTCGAATGACGTCACGGTTAAGAATTTCGGGAAATCATCTCCAAAGGCGTCGCCAAAATCCGTACCCTCTCTGTCTCTGGTGATCCGTGCCACGCAGAATTCCTGGGTGTCAGTCATGGCGGATGGTCAACTCGTCACCCAGGAAACTCTCATCGCGCCCGCGCACACCTCGGTTCGCGCCTCACAGGAAATTAATGTGCGAGTTGGCAACGCCGCCGGAGTCTCTTTCCTCTGGAACGGCAAGGAAATCGCCGCGGAGGGGGGCGAGGCCGAAGTCAAGAACTATATCTTCGACTCCACCGGAATGCGTGTTCCCGCCGCCAACTCCGCCGGACCTGGAGTTCCTTAACCTGGGTTCGGCTGCACCCTGATCCCTGATGTATACATACGCCCTGCCCAGAATTGTCCTTCCCGGCAAACCTGAGATGCCGTTTGTGAATCTCCCATTCACGGGGTAAATTCCGCTATTCAACTCACTGTCATCGACTTACGACCAAAATCGTTGCGTAGACGGAACTTACTCTGGTAGCCTTTTTACTGGACTTCCTTATCGCAGTTCGCCTCCGAGCGGCGGCGTGGGTTTTCGCGGGCTGTAGCCCGATTCAAAAGTCCCGGCCTCTGCAGGATCACGTGCATGACACATGTGGTCACGTGCACTATAAGGAGAAACACAACTTGCCATCCAAGACGCGTTACCTATTCACCTCAGAATCCGTAACGGAAGGCCATCCCGATAAGATCGCCGACCAGATATCCGACGCCATCCTCGATGCCTGCCTCACCGAAGACAGCACCAGTCGCGTGGCCTGCGAGACCCTCACCGCCACAGGCCTGGTAGTAATTGCCGGCGAAATCACCACAAAGGCCTACGTTGATTTTCAGCAGGTCGTCCGCGGCACCGTTCAGTCAATCGGGTACGACAACGCCCTCCACGGCTTCGATTGCAACACCTGCGCGGTCATTTCCAGTATCAACAAGCAATCCGGCGACATCGCCATGGGAGTAGATACGGGCGGCGCCGGCGACCAGGGAATGATGTTCGGGTATGCGGTTAATGAGAATTCGGATCTGATGCCCACTCCTATCTCGCTCGCGCACAAACTGACGCAGCGGCTTTCGCATGTGCGGAAGAATGGGACGCTTCCTTTCCTTCGCCCGGATGGGAAATCGCAGGTCACCGTGGAATACGACGGGAATGGCAAGGTGCTTCGCGTGGATGCGGTGGTGATCTCAACGCAACATGCGGAGACTGTGAGCAATGATGAGTTGCGCGCGGGGATTTTGAAGCAGGTGATTCAGGCGGTGATCCCGCCGCAACTGCTCGACGAGGACACGAAATATCACATCAATCCGACGGGGCGGTTTGTGATCGGCGGACCGATGGGAGACACCGGACTCACGGGCCGGAAAATTATTGTGGACACTTACGGCGGCATGGGACGTCATGGCGGCGGCGCGTTCAGTGGAAAGGATCCGACCAAAGTCGACCGCTCGGCGGCTTACATGGCGCGGCACATTGCGAAGAACATCGTGGCCGGCGGCCTCGCCGATCGTTGCGAAGTACAACTGGCTTACGCGATTGGGGTGGCTGATCCGGTCAGTGTGCTCGTGGAAACTTTCCGCACGGAAAAAGTTGATCCTACAATCATCCCCGATCTCGTACGTTCCCACTTCAAGCTGACGCCGCGCGGCATCATCGAATCGTTGAACCTGCGGCGTCCAATTTACCGGAAGACGGCGGCGTACGGCCACTTCGGACGCTCGGATCCCGACTTCACGTGGGAAGCGACTGATAAAGCTGCCAAATTGGCAAGCGATGCGGGATTGCGGGAACCCGCAACTGTGCGCAAGTAAGTATTCACCACAGGGTAGACGGAGGAAGACAGGGCAAGGCACCAGGATTTGTCCCTGGGATCCCCGGCGGCCTCTGTGGTGACTTTTTTTGGGGAACCAAAGGGCTACGCCGCCGTGTCCGAAGGACGCAGTCTGAAGCGGGAAATTGGGTATCCTGACTGGTTACCTAAACTCGTGTAATCTGAGAAAATGAGTGCGGAACTGCATGGTCCGTGCTGCATTTCGGCGGCGTTATCTGTTGCGAGCGCTGCTTGTTACTGTAATCAAACTTAAATCTTTGCGGCATACCGCGCGCCATTGAAGGGGAAAGCATGTCAACAGCAGCAGTGAATTGCGATATTAAGAACATCGAACTGGCCGATCTGGGAAAGAAACGCATCGAGTGGGCGAACCAGTCCATGAAGGTGCTGCAGATCATTCGCAAGGAATTTATCAAGAACCAGCCGCTGACCGGAATTCGCGTTTCGGCTTGCCTGCACGTCACCGCCGAGACCGCGAACCTCGCGATCTGCTTGCGTGATGGCGGGGCTGAGGTCGTGCTGTGCGCGTCGAATCCTCTGTCGACGCAGGATGACATTGCCGCCTCGCTGGTACGTGATCACAACATCCCCGTTTTCGCAATCAAAGGCGAAGACAACGACACCTACTACAACCACATTCTCGCTGCGATCGATCACAAGCCACACATCACCATGGATGACGGGGCCGACCTGGTCAGCATTCTGCACACGAAACGTACCGATGCGCTCGAGGGCGTGATCGGGGGCACCGAGGAGACCACCACAGGCGTAATCCGCCTGCGCGCGATGGCGAAGGAAGGCGTACTGAAGTTCCCCATTGTCGCCGTCAACGACGCTGATACCAAGCACTTGTTCGACAACCGCTACGGAACCGGGCAATCCACGATCGACGGGATTATCCGGGCAACGAACTTTCTGCTCGCCGGATCGAAGTTCGTAGTCGCTGGCTACGGATGGTGCGGCCGCGGCCTCGCCAGCCGGGCGCGCGGCAATGGCGCCGAAGTCATCATCACCGAGATCGATCCCACCAAGGCGCTCGAAGCCGTGATGGACGGTTTCCGCGTAATGTCTATGCCCGAAGCCGCCAAGATCGGTGACGTCTTCTGTACCGTCACCGGCAACAAGAGCGTGCTGACGAAGGAACATTTCGAATTGATGAAGAATGGAGCGATTATTTCGAACTCCGGTCACTTCAACGTCGAAATCGATATCCCCGCGTTGGAAGCGATGTCGTCATCCAAGCGCACCACGCGCAACTTTGTCGAAGAGTACTCGTTAAAAGATGGACGCAAGATCAACCTGCTGGGCGACGGCCGCCTGATCAATCTCGCGGCTGCCGAAGGACATCCGGCGAGCGTCATGGACATGAGTTTCGCTGACCAGGCGCTTTCCGTTGAATACATGGTAAGGAGCGCGAAGAAACTGGAGAAGACGGTGTACAAAGTTCCCGACGAACTCGATAAACGCGTTGCGAAGCTGAAGCTCGAGTCGATGGGAATCAAAATCGACCGGCTGACTCCGGAGCAGGAAGAGTACCTGGCCGGATGGAGCGAAGGAACATAGGAACTTCAGCTCTCATCTGTGCGCCATCAGCAAGAACCATGTAGGGACGAGCGCCACGCCCGTCCAGCGGCCCGGAAGTTCCGGGCCGCTTTGTTATTGGCACGCGAGGTGGACAATCACACAATTCCGAGAGTGGCCTCAAACAGGATGTAACGATATAACCAAACAATATGAAAGAAGGACCAGCCCATTACTGATGCGGTGAGCACACCGTACCACTTGCTGATGGCGTAACATCGCCTCAGCATAACGAAGAGATAAATTGCAAAGCAGATCTGGAGGAACGTGGAGACGATAGCGTCATTTGTCGCATACCACGTCGGGATGCTGAGTGCCTTGAAAAACCAAATGAGCGCATCCGTGGCAAGCGGGAGAATGATTCCCACCATCAGAAGAATGAAAGACCAGAAATGGGTTGCAATCACGAGATGCTCGACCAGGTACTTCCTTTTCGTGCAAAACAGCGCATTGAACAACAGTGCAAAAATTGGGATGAACAGGAAAATCAAGGTTTTTGAAAGAACACTGGTTTTCTTGTTGTATTTAATTTCCAGTGCCTCGTAGCCAATTTGGTCCTTTTGCAATTTCTTACTGACTCGCATACTCGCGTACTTGGGGTAGTAATTGTTCATCTGGAGCTGGGTGGCAAGCGGCGTAGTAAAAGTCGTGGCATAAAACAACGAGAGCGAAAAGTAATACGCCACGTTGAGAAACACGAATAGCTGCAGCGGTTTGATGTAGCGGATCCTGCGTCCGCGGAAGTACTCGTTGCTCAGATAGCCGGGCCTGCTCAGCACCAGCCATAGACTTCGACAAAGCTTTGACTCCAAGAAGGTCACCGCCGTGACGATTTCTTTGAGGTAGTGCCGCAGCGAATAATCCTGGTCAGTTACTTCTTTTTCTCCGCAATTTCCGCAAAAACAGCCGAACATTTCACTGCCGCACGATGGACAAGTAAAGCGCGATGCGATTCGATTAGCCTTGGGGATCAGGTTGATCGCTTCCGCTTTCCGTCCCTGTTGCGCCATGTTGTGATTTTCGAACGGGAGTTGCTGCGGATTCTATCACCAGTTCATGAGAATAGGCCGAGGTGGCTGGTGAGGTTATCTTTGCCCGGTTCCACATTCCCCCCTCTAAACATCACAAAAATAGCGACGTTTAGAATGGGGCACCCTCCTGATCTCTCCCCGCGTTTGCTCCATTCCCGTGTTAACGAGTGGCTTCATGCGCGGCTAGCATGGTCCACTGGGACGAGTGGGGGTGCCGGATTCCTGTGTCGGAAGGCTTTGCGTGGCTGGCACGATGAACGGTGTTGTTCCTGCCAGGTTGTTTGCGCATTGCTGGATGGCCGCCGCGTCGGCCTGCAGAGTAGATGGCAGACTTGGAATCGACTGATCAGGCTTTTTGAGATTGAACGCGTTCGTTAAGTCTCCGACAGTGGCGCGGCGCCAAGCACTCAAATTGGGTACTTCTGCGCCGAATCGAGTTTCCAGAAAGCGCAGAACCGAAGTGTGATCGAATATGTCCGATGACACAGATCCGCCGCGGCTGAAGGGCGAGATTATCAGCATGGGCACGCGAAAGCCCAAGCCAATCGGCCCGGTGATGGGCGGATTGCCGGCTACTGTCGGGTCCGGAACCGCAGGTACGGTCACATACTCGCCGGGCGTGCCGGGGGGCGCGGTGACGGGTGGAACATGATCAAAGAAGCCGCCATTCTCATCGTAGTTTACGAACAACACCGTCTTGGCCCACAGGGAGGGATTCGCGGTGAGAGCGCTGATGATGAGCGAAAGGATATTCTCCCCAAAGATCGAAGGCGAAGGAGGATGATCGGAGGTCACTACCGAGCCGATTAGCCACGATACTTGCGGCAAATTTCCAGAGGCCACATCAGAAAGGAAGTCGACGGGAAACTGTGGTCCAAATGCGTTTTTGTGTAGCGCCGATGCGGGGTCCTGGAAAGTTTTGAAATAGGAGAGCACGTTATCGGAGAGAAGCCCGCCAAGGATAGTCACGTCTGGGGATGAGTAGACTTTCCACGAAATTCCCCGTGCCTGTAGTTGCTCGGGCATGGTGGTGTAGGTCAGACGACCGTCGATTGCCGAGCGATTCGCAATGATCGTCTGCAAAATCGGTCCGCCATTTTTTCCATCGGGATCGAGCGAGCCCGCCATCGCATACAGGCGATTGGGATCGGTGGGGCCAATCACGGAGCAAAAATAATTGTCGCAGAGAGTGAATGCGTCAGCCAGAGCGTAGTAGTACGGGAGGTCCGCGCGCGTGTAATAGCCCATGCTGAGTACCGCGTCATTGGAATTAATAGGCAGACGGGAGTTCACGAATCCATCCATCTTTCCGTTATCCCAGCTCTGATGCTGCGGCACCCAATCATGGCTGATGTCATGGGTGCACGCCGCATTCACTTGCGTGGTGTCCAGATGAAACGGCAAGAGTTGGCCAACTGGAGAGTTCGTGGTATTTGCAGAATCGGGCTGCTGAAATGCTGGGCTTGGATCGGAAAAACCACGCACTCCGCGGTAGCTGCCGAAGTAATGATCGAATGACCGGTTTTCCTGTGTGAGGATGACGACGTGTTCGATATCGGTCAACTTGGCGCAACCGGTCGGAAGGGAGGGAATTATTTTGGAAACGCCGCACGCCTGCAAACCGAGCTCTGCCAGGGCCGCCGCGCTTCCCAGTTTAAGCAGCTCACGGCGAGTGAATTTCTGCATAGGTCGCAGGATTAGATGCGATCTCGCACGTAAAGGTGGGACTCTCTCACTTCAACGTGAGCTCTGGCCCACGTTCCAATCTCACTGCATTCTGAGTATGGCCTTCTCGGCTAGAGTTCTTTCCGCGGCTTCGGTTGGTGTTTGTGCCTCCTCACCGTTGGCCGCATCTGCGGGATCCTTGAAGATACTCACGGTCAGAATGCCGTGATCGGTCAACACATGGAGCACATGACGGGCAAAGTAAGCGTTTTTCCCCAACCCGGGCACCTGGCGGATCCGCCCGCGCTTGGGTTGCATCTTCTCGCCTTCGATCCGCTTGTCTTCTTTGTACCTGTCCCAGTTGAAATTGGGCGATTCTACGCGGATCGTCACGTTTTTTTTGCGGACATAGAATCGGGCGAGTCATAGCGACAGATCGTGCCGCCCGCCGTGGATGCTGGCCCTGAATCCGGGCCCTTGAGTTTCTCGCCCATAGCCGCTTCGGCTTCGGCCTTGGTGACCAGCCTGCAGGCGTCGATCTCACCGGTTCGCGATCGAACTGGTAGCCGTGCCGGGCAGGGAAGAACGTTCAGGAGTGCTTGCCATGGTGGAACTCGTGCCACTAGCGGGCATATTATTCTGGCTGCAACAGGTGAGGCTTAAAAAGCGAGTAGCGTAATCAGGCTGGAGACCAAACGAGAACAGCTCCTAAACATTGACATTCTGTTCCAGATTAAAGTGGAAGTTATTAGCACGCACACATTCCGGCGCCGGCGCCACTCGGTTCGGAGTTCACTCCTTCTGTGCCGTGTGAGAAGAAGCCGGCGTCAAGAAGTGCGCGGAACAGAAATGGCGACGGTTCGAATTTGGACTGATTATTCATCAGGGAGCTTATGACCGAAGATCTTTATGAACTGATCGGGGGACGGAAGACGATTGGTGCTGCCACCGAATTGTTCTACAAGAAAGTTTCGGAGGATGAGGAACTGCGCCATTTTTTTAAACGAGTGGACATGGCGCACCTGCGGTCGCGGCAGATCATGTTCGTTTCCATGATCCTGGGCGGGCGGGTGTATACGGGGAAAGATCTTCATGAAGTCCATGCCCGGTCCAGAGATCATGGTCTGAACGAAGCGCACTTTGAGCTGTTCCTGAAACATTTTCAGGCGTCCCTGGTAGAAGTCGGGGTGAAGTCCGAAAACGCCGACAAAGTCATAAAACTCCTGGAGAGAAAACGAGCGACGATCGTCCACCAGCAGGGCTGACGTATCTGTGCAGACGGCTTTCACCCGCAGCGTAGCGCTACCCCGGACGAGAGCGCCCGGCACTACACGTTTCGTGCCGCCTTCTATTCTCATTCCAAAAAGATAGTTCGCTACGGCGCGGGTTACTAAAGACCTGCTTGGCTGGAGCCCAGGGACAATCGCACCCAGTCCCAACAAGGCAGCTGAGGCACTCTGCAGAAACAGCAGCATACGCGCCTCTTCTTAGCTGTTTCTACTCTGGCCGAAATTTCAGCGAACAAATTTAATTGCGGTTGGGTGTGTGTCTTCGTGTCAGCTCGAAACGCAAAAACATAATCGAGCCAACAAAGCAGAGAGCTGAGGAGTCCCCCGCCCCAGTCGTCGAGGAGAAAATCATGCCAGAAAAGATGTTGAACCGTCTCTGCGTTGCAGCTCTGATGTTGATTGCCGTGATTTGCCTGTCGTCGTCGGCCCTTGCATACCCGAACGGGGTCTCCGGCGCGTCTGGTAAGAGCGGCTCCACTTGCACTATGTGCCACAGCTCCGGCACAAGCAAACCCACGGTAGTGATCAGCGGACCCACGACCGTCGCTTCCGGCGCGAGCGTCAGTTACACCCTGACCAACAACGGCACTCCCAACAGCGGATTAGATGTCGCGGCAAGTGCCGGCACTTTTACGGCGGGATCGAGCACACAAGTGATGAACGGCGATATTACCCAACTCGCCTCGCTCAGTTCGACGCCCCTGAGCTGGACATTCAACTGGAAAGCGCCGACGGTTACGACTTCCACGACGGTAACCATATACGGTGCGTCGATCTCCGCGGGATACGGAGGGTCAACCGGGACCGCGACCCTCACGGTCACTGTGAATCCAGCAGCCAGCGCGCCATCAATCACCTCCCAGCCTGCGAACAAGACTGTGACAGCGGGACAGACGGCCAGCTTCAGCGTAACCGCAACCGGCACGGCTCCGTTGAGTTATCAATGGAAGAAGAATGGCGCAAATATCACTGGGGCGATGTCGAGTTCCTATACGACTCCGGCCACCACTACCGCGGACAGCGGTTCCACCTTCTCAGTGGTAGTCACCAACTCTGCCGGCAGCGCGACCAGCAACAACGCTACTCTGACGGTGAATGCAGCCAGCGTTGCGCCTTCGATCACGTCGCAGCCTGCCAATCAGACTGTGACAACGGGACAGACGGCCAGCTTCAGCGTAACTGCGACCGGTACGGCTCCATTGAGTTATCAATGGAAGAAGAATGGCGCAAATATCAGTGGCGCGATGTCGAGTTCCTATACGACTCCAGTCACGACTACTGCAGACAGCGGTTCCATCTTCTCAGTGGTGGTCACCAACTCTGCAGGCACTGCGACCAGCAACAACGCTACTCTGACTGTGAATGCAGCCAGCGTTGCACCCTCGATCACGTCTCAGCCTGCAAGTCAGACTGTGACAGCCGGACAAACAGCGAACTTCAGCGTGAGCGCAACTGGTACGGCTCCGTTGAGTTACCAGTGGAGGAAGAATGGTGTAAGCATCACTGGGGCGAACGCGAGTTCCTACACCACCGGCGCCACCACTAGCGCAGACAGCGGTTCCATCTTCTCAGTGGTGGTCACCAATTCGGTCAGCTCTGCGACTAGCAATAACGCCACTCTGACTGTTAATTCCTCCACCGTTACGCCGTCTATTACAACTCAGCCTGCCAACCAGACTGTGACGGTAGGACAGGCAGCCACCTTCAGCGTGCTCGCCACCGGCACTGGTCCACTCAGTTACCAGTGGAGGAAGAACGGCACCAATATCAGCGGCGCGAACGCGAGTTCCTACACTACTCCGACCACAACTACGGCGGACAGCGGCTCGAGCTTCTCGGTGATGGTGAGCAATTCTGCCGGAAACATGGCGAGTAACAACGCCATTCTGACGGTCAGTAGCGCACCAGTTCCATCGGGCGGCGGAAGACTTGTGCTCTCGACCAACCGACTGGTGTTCTTCGCGGAAAGGTCGACAGTTCCGGCGCCGAAGGCAATCAAGGTCACGAGCAGTACGGGATCCGCAATGAACTTCACGGCTGAAGTCCACGGCGGTTCGTGGATGTCGCTCAGTCCATCGGCGGGCGTCACACCTGGCCAGATCACGGTCTCGCCGTATGCGACCGGGCTCACGGCTGGAACGTACTCATGTGTCATAAAGATCACAGCCAATGGCACGACGAGACGAGTGTACGTCGTGCTCGTTGTTGCATCGGGAGAAGACGAGGATGGGGGCAGGGAGGATGATTCCGAGGTCCGACCCTTCACCTTCGATCCCGGAGCCAAGAGCATGGCTGAGGCAACTTGGCTGGATGGTCATGGTGTTCCGTATACGAGCAAGAAGGACCCGACCAGCCAAGGCCTCGTGCTAAGGAAGAACCCCTCTGGTCCCAGCAGTGCAATTGCTGGAGCAGCGCTCAAGGGCGCCGCCGGTTCGCAGCTCACCGCGTTGAGCTTCGACCTGCGGAGCGATAGCGAATGCAGCCGTCGGGCTCCGCAGTTTGTAGTTGTGACCACTGATGAGGTGGTGCACAAGGCGAGCTGCGCGAGTGGAACGATTCAGCGGCTTGCAGTACCAGGCTGGCAGCGCGTGAGCTTCGATCCCGCGAGGCAGTTGTCTCCGGCCGTAACGCCGGGGATGGCTGTGAAGACCATTGCGTTAGTGATGGATCACTCTGTCGGCACCGGAATGGCGGTGCTTGACAACATCAACCTCAACGGGAGGTACGTCGGCAAGGAATAATCCGCATCACCCCACCAGGCTGGCTTGGACTCAGGTCCCAAGCCAGCTTTTTTTTATCTCCTTTCACTCGCCCCTGGAAGAATTCCGCTTGACATTTGGTGTTTTACATATGTATAACACTAGACGTGACGTGCCATCACGCTTTGCTTTTGGTCGTCCTGGCGCGAATTACTGAATTCTTTAGGAGAATGAATATGAAACCGCTTCACTTGATATTGGCTGCTCTGCTTTGCACTTCTGCTACGGTTGTCGCACAGAGCGACACGCAGAAGTCGTTTGACAAACTTAAGGCCCTGCAAGGTTCCTGGAACGGCAGTTTTGAAGGCAAGCCGATGCAGGCGACTCTCCGAGTCACGTCGCGGGGAAATGCCATCGTGCATGAGATGAAAGGGGAGGGGCCAGACGATCCCATCACTATGTTTTATCTGGATGGGGACCAGTTGCTGTTGACCCATTACTGTGACGCCGGAAACCGGCCGCGAATGGCGGGCAAGATTTCGCCAGACGGAAAGACGATAGAATTCGATCTTCTCGATGTGGCCAATTACAGCAGCGCGCAGCACGGGCACATGCAACATGCGGTGTTCACCCTCATCGACGAAAACCATCACACGGAAGAATGGACGTTCATGATGGAGGGTAAGCCGGCGATGAAGGCGCACCTGGATTTCCAACGAGCGAAATGAGCGCACGTTACTTCTGCAGGAGAACGGAACCCGGATGGACCATGTGTGGAATGAGAATCAGCCGATTTACCGCCAGCTTCGCGAGCGCGTGGTCGCGCTGATCCTGGAGGGAGTGCTCAAGGAGGGTGATGCCTTGCCCTCCGTGCGCAATGTTGCGGCGGAGTACCGGGTAAATCCACTCACGGTCCTGAAGGCTTATCAGGAACTGGTGGACGAGGAATTTGTGGAGAGCAGGCGAGGTTTGGGAATGTTCGTCAAAGCGGGAGCAAAGAGTCTGCTGTTGAAAGGCGAACGCGAGCGTTTTCTGGCGGAAGAGTGGCCTAGGATTCACGCCAACATTCATCGGCTGGGGCTGAGCACGGAAGAACTGCTGAATGGCTCGGGAAACCGCCGGCCGCCGAAATCCGGCAAGGAGGGTCGCTGAATCCATGTCATGCATAGAAGCACGGGGATTACGCAAATCATTCGGGAACACGGTGGCACTCGATGGTCTCGACTTGCGGGTGCAAGAAGGGCGCATCCTGGGAATCATTGGACCGAACGGTGCGGGAAAGACCACGGCACTGAACGCAATTCTCGGCCTGACTCCCTACCAGGGTGAACTGCGGGTTCTGGGGCGTGACCCGTGGACAGAGCGCGATCTGCTCATGTGCGATGTTTCCTTTATCGCCGACGTGGCTGTGCTGCCGCGATGGATTCGAGTGTGGCAACTTTTGGATTATGTCGCTGGCGTGCATCCGCGCTTTGATCGGTCCAAGGCTGAGGCATTCCTTGCCAAGACGAGTATCCACAGCACAAGCAAAGTGCGGCATTTATCCAAGGGTATGGTGACCCAACTACACCTGGCGGTGGTCATGGCTATGGACGCGAGGCTGCTGGTGCTGGACGAACCCACGCTCGGCCTCGATATTTTGTACCGCAAGCAGTTCTACGATTCCCTGCTGAACGACTACTTCGACCAGAGACGCACGATCTTGGTCGCGACCCATCAGGTGGACGAGATCCAGCATGTGCTGACGGACGTGATGTTCATTCATCTGGGGCGGGTAGTTTTGAGTTGCAGCATGGACCAGTTCGAGTCGCGATATGTAGAGGTATCGGTCCGCCCGGAAAAGGTCGAGGCCGCGCGGGTGCTCAAACCGGTGAACGAGCGCCAGGCTCTAGGTCGCAGCGTTCTGCTGTTCGATGGAATCGACCGCCAGAAACTGGGCGAGTTCGGGGATGTGCGCACGCCCAGCATCGCCGATGTATTCGTTGCGCTTTTGGGCGATAGGCCAGGCCACGCCCAAGGAGCGGCATCATGAATGCAGAAACCAACGTAGTGGCTCAATCCAGAGTGGCGTCGCCAGAGGCAGAGGGCGCATGGATCGCCTTTGGTCGGCGCATGTACTGGTCGGTGAAGCGCGAAGTTTGGGAGAACCGTTCCATTTATCTTGCGCCCTTGGCCGTGGCAGCAGTGTTTTTGCTCGGATTTCTGGTGAGGTCGAGCCGTTCGCTGAACATGCATGCGGCGGGACTCACGACGGTGGAACAGGCCACAGTATTCGCCCAAACATTCGATCTCGCGGCGCTTGTGTTGATGGGAACGACTTTTGTGGTTGCGCTGTTTTATTGTATCGAAGCGCTGCAGGGCGAACGGCGCGACCGCAGTATTCTGTTCTGGAAATCGCTGCCGGTTTCCGATGGCGTCACCGTCCTGTCGAAGGCGATCGTTCCATTGCTGCTGCTTCCGCTGCTCACGTTCGCAATTACGTTCGCCACTCAGTGCATCATGCTGCTGCTGAGCGCCGTCATCCTCTTAGCTAGTGGCCAGAGTCTCGCGATGCTGTCGCACCTGTCGCTGGGCCAGAGATGGGTTGGGCTTTTCTCTCATGTGGTTGGGGGTCATGGGCTCTGGTACGCGCCGATCTACGGTTTCCTGTTGCTGGTGTCGGCCTGGGCGCGACGGGCGGCATTCCTCTGGGCCGTGCTGCCTCCACTCGCAATCGGTGTTCTCGAGAAGATTTTATTTAACACTTCGCACTTTGCATCAATGCTGGGCTCGCGCATTGCAGGCGCCGATACCTCGCCGGCTATGGCTACCGGCGTCACTCCTATGGTGCATGGGATGCCATTGGAACATTTCGCCAGCCCCGGATTCTGGATAGGCCTGGCGCTGACTGCGGCCTGCCTCTGGGGTGCGGTGCGCCTGCGGCGCTATCGTGGTCCAAACTGAAGCTTCGCCGAATCGTAACTCCAACGGGTGCCCCCGCCCTTGTTCTCGCACTCGTTAGCGAGGACAGGGTGGGCAAGTTGACTTCCTTTCACCGACGCACTCGCCCGAAGTCGTGCATTCTCAGCCAGTGAGCGAGTTCAGGTGACCTCCATCACAACCTCCCGTGATCTTAATCATCGTTCGCCAACCGGATTCCCGGTATCGAAGATCATTGCGCTTTTCCCGCGCAGGGTGTAGCGCCCCTAGTCAGGCGCCAAAGGTGAGACTTTGTTCAAGGACATAGAACACCTGATCCGGCTTGCCGTTGTGATGCTCATCGCGGTGGTGGCGTTCGTCGTATTGCGCGCGGCCGTGGTACCGAAGTCCTTCGGCCAGTACGGGCATTATCGCGGAAACGCGATCGCTGAACTCGCCGCCCGCCCGATCGCTCATGCAGGACACGAGGCATGTGAAGCCTGCCACACTGAAGTCGTCGATCAGAAAAAGCTCGGGAGACATGCGGGACTGCATTGCGAAGTCTGCCACGGCCCCCAAGGCAAGCACGCAGACGATCCCAGCTCGGTAAAGCCTCCGAAGCCCGACACGGCGGTCATTTGCGCTCGCTGTCACGAAGCCAATTCAGCAAAGCCGAAGACGTTTCCGCAAGTGGCTACCGCCGATCACTCAGGCGGCTTAGCCTGCGGAACTTGCCATCAGCCGCATCATCCGAAAATCCAAGAAGAAAGCAAAACTGCGACGGGAGCGAAAAAGTAATGGATATCACTCGTCGTCGACTCCTCATCCTCCTGCCCGCCGCTGCGGTCGCATGGAAATTCATCCAGGCCGGCACGCCTGAAGGCGCTCCCAATTACAAAACGTCCGAACATTGGTGGGGCATGTTGATCGACATCCCCAAGTGCATCGGTTGCGGCAGTTGCGTCCGCGCCTGCTCCGAGGAGAACGACGTGCCTGAGGGCTACTACCGCACATGGATCGAGCGCTATCACGTGACCGACTATGGGATTGAGCGCCCGCACGTGGAATCGCCCGAAGGCGGCAAACAAGGTTTTCCCCTGAATCAGGACGCCAGCGGAAAGAACTTCTTCGTGCCCAAACTCTGCAATCATTGCGCCGATTCCCCATGCACACAGGTTTGTCCGGTGGGCGCAACGTTTGTCAGTCCGGACGGGGTCGTGCTGGTGGACAAGAATTACTGCCTTGGCTGCCGCTACTGTGTGCAGGCCTGTCCCTACGGTTGCCGCTTCATCAATCCCAAAACCAACACTGCTGAGAAGTGCTCGCTGTGTTATCACCGCATCACCAAGGGATTGACCACGGCTTGCTGCGAAGTCTGTCCCACCGGCGCGCGGCAACTCGCGGACCTGAAGAATCCGAATGATCCGATTCACGAATTCCTGCGTACGCACGCGGTGCAAGTATTGAAACCGCACATGGCAACGGGAGCAAAAGTTTTCTACAACGGCATGGACGGTTCAGTGCGATAGAAGTGTAACCCCGGACGCCTTCGTCCGGGGCGGTCGCGAAGCGACTGTGAGTTTTTTGGGAAGGAGGACGACTTGCAAATCCCGGTCGAAGGCTTCATGTATCCGAACGAGGTCGAACTCCAGTGGAGCGTTCTCATCGTCCTCTATCCCTTTATCACGGGGCTAGTCGCCGGCGCGTTCATCCTTGCGTCGCTGGAACGGGTATTCCAGGTGCAAGCGGTCAAACCCACGTACCGGCTGGCGCTGCTCACAGCGCTCTCGTTCCTGCTGGTCGCGCCGCCTGCCCTTGCAACTACACCTTGGCCACCCCGAACG
>Ga0207702_10000509_pt1 | contig 43839 bp, 37 predicted proteins | sample KBSCornC62_FD_184302 | JGI IMG/M metagenome (GOLD analysis project Ga0207702, IMG submission 184302) | Corn rhizosphere microbial communities from Kellogg Biological Station, Michigan, USA - KBS Corn C6-2 (SPAdes) (version 2) | ecosystem: Host-associated > Plants > Roots > Rhizosphere > Soil ... | reverse complement strand
TGGAGGCCGACCAGATTTTTTCGACCCTGATGGGCGATGTGGTCGAGCCGCGTCGCGAGTTCATCGAAACCAACGCGCTGCGGGTCGGCAATCTGGACGTCTGAAACACCGGCGTGTGCATGAACGCATGGCTGTCCGGTACTTGAGCTTTGCGCATGGCCCGCGCTACTCTCACCCTCCCCGTTCGCGCACATACCCTTTCCGTGAGAGGCGTTCCGATGAAGCTTGAGTCCCGCTGGCTGGTTTGTGGCATGTGCTCCTTCCTCGCGTTCGCGATCGTGCCCTTCGCCGTCAGTGCACAAGAGAGCGGTACGTCGTGCAGTGACATCCAGATGCTGCAACACAAGTGCGGGCAGCAGAATGCGAAGTCCGAAAAGGGCGCCAAGCAGGAAACCAAGTATCCCAACGCGACGCGCAAACAGCCCAAGGACAGGAGCGTCAGCTCCAAGGAAGCAAAGCCCCTCAATGAAGGGCTGGCGGCGGCCAACAGCGGGGACTCGTCAACGGCACTCAAGGATTTGCAGCCCATTGCCGATTCGAGCAGCAGCGCCTACGCCAAGTCGCTCGCGATGCTGGGCCTTGCACAGGTGAAGTATCGTGGTGGCGATACCAAGGGCGCGATTGCACTGCAGAAGCAGGCGCTCGATTCGAACGCGCTCGACAACGACAGCTATTTCCAGGGGCTGGAGACGCTCGCCCAGCTGTACATTGCGGATGAAGACTACAGCGATGCGCTCACGACGCTGGATACATGGAACAAGGAGAGCGGTGCGCAATCGGCGGACGTGTACGCGCTGCAGGGCAATGCGTACTACCGCATGCAAAAATATCCGCAGGCCGTTGCAGCCATCCAGAAGGCCAAATCCCTCAGTGACAAGCCGCAGGCGAGCTGGGACCAGATCGAGATGGCCAGCGATTTCGCGATGGACAAATACGACGACGCGGCCAAGCTCGCGGAAGCCGCGCTGGCCAAGGATCCCAACAACAGCACGTTGCTGCAGAACGTCATCGCGATCTACATCAATGCGCATCAGGACCAGAAGGCACTGGCGCTGCTCGAGCGGGCGCGTGCCAACGGCCAGATCAAGGATCAGGCTGGTTACATGAACATGGCCAAGATGTACGACAACCTCGGCCAGAGCAGTTCGAACCCGAAAGCCAACGCGATGAAGGCCGTGGGTGTCCTCCAGGAAGGGATGAGCAAAGGCATCATCCAGCCGGGCTACGACAGTTACAAACTACTGGGCGACTCCTACGCCATCGCGGGCGATTACAAGAACGCCGTGGCGGCCTATGGCAAGGCTGCGCCCGATGCCAAGACCGGTGAAGTGGACTTCCTGCGCGGACAGTTGCTTGAAGAGCTCAATCGTCACAAGGATGCGCGCGACGCGCTGAAGCAGGCTGTCGCGAAGGGCAACTTCAAGCGCATGGGCGCGGCATACCTCACCTTGGGCAATGCCGAACTTGCCTTGAAGGACAAGACCGCCGCGCGCGCCGCGTACGAACAAGCCGAACAGGATCCGGAAACGCGCGCCGATGCACAGCGCACCCTGAAGCAACTGGGACACAAGTGATCCGGCAAGGACGCCGGGCTCCCGAGAGGCAAGCAAAACAAATATTAGGCTCTTGCCACTAGGCAAAGCCGTCACGCTGGTGTAACGTTTCAGACTTTTCCGCCGCCTTGGTTGCGGCGCCGTTTCCGACAACGGAACGGTGCCGTGGTGGGGCCCAACAGGTCAGCGATTGGTTCAATACACGATGGCACGTACGTCGGCTCGAGACCGCAAACGGTTCAACTGGTGGCGCACGATCGCGATTGCATTCGCGATTGCTTTGCACGCCGGCATCATCATCATGCTGCTCGCGCCGGCGGCTCCGCCTGGTGCCAAGGAAAAGGCGAAGCAGAACATCGTGCGCGTCCAGTTCATACCGCCGCCGCCGCCGCCGCCGCCGCCGCCGCCGCCACCGCCGGAGCCGCCGAAGCAGCCGCCGCCGAAGGAAATCAAGATCCAGAAACCGCCGCCGATGCCGCCGCCCCCGGCGCCGCCGCCGCCGCAGCAGCAGACGGTCATGTCGACTCCGGCCGCGCCCCCGCGTCCGCCGGCGCCGCCGCCGCCACCCGCCGACGTGCAGGCGTCGATCGACATCAGCTACAAGAACCGCAACCCGCCGAGCTATCCGATTCAGGCGATGCGCCAGGGTCACCAGGGTATGGTGATCCTTGACATCACCATCAATGCGGCGGGCGAGGTGACCAACGTCACCATCGAGAAATCGAGTGGCTACCGGGAACTTGATCGCGCCGCCGAGGAGGCTGCGCGCAAGTGGAAATTCAATCCGGGCGTCCACAATGGCAAGGCCGCGGGTGGCGTGGTCCGGGTTCCGGTCAACTTCAGCCTCCAAGGCATGATGTAGATTTCACGCTCTTCAGGTTTCCATCCGTTAGAGTTCGTCAACCAACGTTCCACTTTGCTACAACTTGAAGGAAGGTAGCGCCATGATCCAAGAAGCAGCCTCCGCCGCCGCCGCACCAGTCGGCAACGCCAACGCGCAAGCCCTCCAACAGGTTGGCGCGAGTCACTTTCTCCACGAAATCCTGAGCAATCCACTGGGTCACGCGATCGACTTCATCGTGCTGATCGTGCTGGTGGTGATGTCGATTTCCTCGTGGTACTTCATCATCGCGATCGCGATCCGCAACGCATTGATCCGTTCCCGCATGGACAAGGTGATCCAGAAGTTCTGGGATACGCCGTCCGCGCAGGATGCGGTTCGCGTCATGGAGAAACAGCCGCGCACGGAACCGTTCTCCAAGATCGCGCTGGATGCGGCCTCCGCCGCCGCGCACCACCAGCGGCATGAAGGCAGTCGCATGGTCGAAGCACTGAACCGCTCCGAATTCGTCGATCGCGCCCTGCGCCAGGCCGTGGACCGCGAGAGCCGCAACCTCGAAGGCGGCCTCACGCTGCTGGCGACGGTCGGCTCCGCCGCGGTGTTCGTGGGCCTGCTGGGTACCGTGATGGGCATCTACTACGCCCTGATCAACCTGGGTGCCAGCGGCGAGTCCTCGATCTCGGCGGTGGCCGGCCCGGTCGGGCAGGCGCTGATCATGACCGCCATCGGCCTGTTCGCGGCCATCCCGGCCGTGATCGCGTACAACGCCTACTCGCGCGCCAACCGCGTGACCATCGCGCACTTCGATGAATTCGCGCATGACCTGCACGACTTCTTCTCCACCGGCGCGCGCGTCGAGACCGGCAGCGCCGCGATCCCGCGTCAGGCGGCTGCGGCCACTCCGCCGGCGGCCAAGAAGTAAGAGGGTTCGTTCATGGCCATGAGTACCAATAGCGGCGGCGGTCCCGTCGCCGACATCAACATCACACCGCTCATCGACGTGATGCTGGTGTTGCTGGTGATCTTCATGATCACGGCGCCGCTGGTGCAACACAACATCAAGATCGACCTGCCCCAGCCCAATCCGAACTCGAAGCCTGACGAGATCACGCCGCATACGCTGTTCATCCAGGCCGATGGTTCGATGACCTGGGACAACGTGCCGATCAGCAACATCGATCTGCAGGCACAGCTGGCCACGATCGGTGCCAAGACGCTGGATGAGCAGCCGCAGGTGCATATCAAGGCCACCGACGACACCCAGTACAACTACTTGGCCGAAGTGATGGCCGAGGCACGTCGCTACAACGTGCAGAAAATCGGCTTCGAGAAGTGAGGACCTGACGTCATGGCAATGAGCGTGGGTGACAACTCAGGCAGCGAAATCCCCAAGGCCGAGATCAACGTGACGCCGCTGGCGGACGTCATGCTGGTGCTGCTGATCATCTTCATGATCACGGCCCCGCTGATGTCGCACAAAGTCAAGGTCGACCTGCCGCGTGCCGATCCCAACACCAAGCCTGTGCCGATCGACGTTCCGCCGATCGATTTGGCGGTCGAGGCCGACGGAACCCTGTACTGGAACGACAGTCTGATCAACGACGCCATCCTGTCGGCCAAATTGCGTGCCGAGGCGAGCAACACTCCGCAACCGGAGCTGGACATCCGCGCGGACAAGACCACGCCTTACAGTATCATCTGGAAAGTGATGCAGGAAGCAAAGGACGCGGGCATGGTGCATGTGGGCTTCATCACCCACGGCAAGGGCAAGAACGGCTCCAATCCTGACTGAAGGCCTCGCCAGCATCACGAAAATGCCGCGCCCAGCGCGGCATTTTTTTGCGCTCAAGCCAGGATCGAAAGATAGCGGCGAACGGTCGGTGCGAGACCGTCGTATAGCGCTTCGCTGATCAGTGCGTGCCCGATCGAGACCTCCGCGAGTTGCGGAATGGCCCGCCGAAACGCGCCGAGATTCTGCTGGTCGAGATCGTGACCCGCATTCAACGCGAGCCCTGCCTCGGCGGCGTGCCTGGCTGTGGTCGCGCAGCGCGCCAACTCCGCATCGGCGTCGCCGTCCGCGAAGGCGTGGGCATACGGCCCGGTATAAAGTTCGACGCGCGCAACGCCGATGGCACGCGCTTGCTGCAAACCTGTCGTCGTGCCGGCATCCACAAACAGCGAAACCCGGCAACCGATTGCGTTGAGTTCCGCGACCAGCGGAGCCAACCGCTCAATGTCGCGGACGAGATCGAAGCCGTGATCGGAAGTGACTTGGCCATCCGAATCGGGAACCAGCGTGGCCTGCGCGGGCCGCGCTTGCCGCACCAGTTCGACGAATCCTGGATAACCGGGACGCGCGGGTGCAAACGGGTTGCCCTCGATGTTGAATTCGACGCGCCCGCGCGTCAGCTCCGCCAGCAATGCAACGTCTTCGGGAGTGATGTGGCGCCGGTCGGGACGCGGATGCACCGTAATGCCGCCACAACCTGCCGCGATGCAGGTTTCGGCCGCCTTGCGCAGGTTCGGCTCATCACCACCGCGCGCATTGCGCAGCACGGCAATCTTGTTGAGGTTGACACTCAGGGTTGTCATGGCGTGTTCAGGCGCGTGCGTCGGCAGCGCGGATCGTCGAGCGCCCCTGGACACACTGCCCAGCGGCACGCGTAAGCCAACCGCCAACGATGGAACAGCCCGGAATGATGGCACATAAAAAAGGCGCGGAGGGGACTCCGCGCCGGAGAGTGCAATTCGCGACGCTCGCTGTGCGCCGCGAATCTACGGGGAGACTACCCGTACTGCTGAGACCCGCCCCGCGCGATGGAGTTCCCGGGAAAGGCCCTGTGGTCAGCCGGGAGTCACCGCGGGCGACCGGAATGCGAGGATTCGACGATTGCCGCCGCGCCAGGCCAGGCAGCCGCGGTAGCCGGGCGCCGGATCGAAACCCGATACATGCCAGTCCTGCGCCTCGCCCAACGCGGAATCCGCCATGGCCAAATCCCAATCCGCGGCGCCAACGTGGGCAAAGGCCAGACGGGCGAGCCCGAAGGACAGGCCCTCACCCACCGCCTTCAACACCGCCTCCTTGGCGCACCACAATCCGATGAAGGCATGATCGCGGGCCTCCGGATCGAGCGCCGCGAGAACGTCGGCTTCCCCGGCGTCGAAAAAGCGCCGGGCGATTTCGATCGCGCGCAGATTTTTACCCAGCCGCTCGATGTCTACGCCCACTGTTCCGCGCCGCGACACCGCGATCAGGGCGTAGTCACCGCTGTGCGACCAGTTGAACTCCAGTGCTGCCCCATCGCCGCGGGCGCCCGTCGCGTTGGCGAGATAAGGCTTGCCGCGCGCATCCTCGCCCAGCGTGACCGTGGATTCGGGAATGCCCAGATAACCCGCCAGCAGCGCGACGAGGGGCGCACGCCGTTGCGAGGACGCGTACGGAATCCGCCAGAGGTGGATCGACTGGTCATCCAGTCGCGAGGCGACTGCGTTCGGAATCGCCTCCACGAAATCCATCTGCGGCGACGTCGATCGATCTGTGCGATCAGTGCCGCACACGCTCGTCGTACAGCCGCTTCACGACCGAAGGATCGGCCAGCGTGGACGTGTCGCCCAGGGTGGCGAGATCGACTTCGTGGTTGCCGGCTTCCGCGATCTTGCGCAGGATTCGTCGCATGGTCTTGGCCGAGCGGGTCTTCGGCAATGCCGGTGCCCATTGCAGGTACTCGGGTGCGGCAAACGGGCCGATGCGCTCGCGAATGCCGCTGACGAGCTCCTTCTTCAAAACGTCGTTCGGCGACACGCCTTCCTTCGGCGTGACGAATGCATAAATGGTCGTGCCCTTGATGTCGTGCGGGCAGCCCACCACCGCGGCTTCAGCCACGCGCTCGTCGGCCATCATCGCGCTTTCGATTTCGGCGGTGCCGATGCGATGGCCGGACACGTTGATCACGTCATCCACGCGGCCGGTGATTTTCCAGTCACCGTCGGCATCGCGCTCGGCGCCGTCGCCGGTTGTGTACACGCCCGGATACATCTTGAAATAGGTGTCGATGAAGCGCTGATGGTCGCCGTAAACCGTGCGCATCTGACCGGGCCAGGAATCGGTGATCACGAGATTGCCGGAACCCGCGCCCTCGATGGGCTTGCCGTCCGGGTCGAAGATTGCCGGCTTGATGCCGAAGAACGGTTTCATGGCGGCACCCGGCTTCAGCACCGTCGAGCCGGGCAACGGGCAAATCAAGATGCCGCCGGTTTCGGTTTGCCACCAGGTATCCACGATCGGGCTGCGGCCTTCGCCCACCACGTTGAAGTACCACTCCCACGCTTCGGGGTTGATCGGCTCGCCGACCGAACCGAGCACACGCAGCGACTTGCGCGAGGTCGTCCTTACCGGTTCGTCGCCCTCGCGCATCAGCGCACGGATCGCCGTCGGCGCGGTGTAGAGGATGGTCACCCGGTGCTTGTCGCAGACCTGCCAGATGCGCGAGGCGTCGGGCCAGTTCGGCACGCCTTCGAACACCAGCGAGGTCGCGCCGTTCGCAAGCGGGCCGTACACGATGTAACTGTGGCCGGTGACCCAGCCGACGTCGGCCGTGCACCAATAGATGTCGTCCTCGCGCAGGTCGAAAACCGCTTCGTGCGTGTACGCCACCCACACCATGTAGCCGCCGATGGTGTGCAGCACGCCCTTGGGCTTGCCGGTGCTGCCCGAGGTGTACAGGATGAACAACGGATCTTCCGCGTTCATCGGCTCCGGCTTGCACTCGCCGGGCTGGCCTTCGACCAGCGTGTGCCACCAGCGGTCGCGCGGCGATTGCATATTCACCGCGCCGCCGGTGCGGCGCACCACCACTACCGTCTCGATGCTGTTCGTGTCCGGGCGGGTCAGGGCCTCGTCGACGTTGTGCTTCAGCGCAATCTTCTTGTTGGCGCGAACGCCTTCATCCGCAGTGATCACCACCTTGCACTGCGAATCGGCGATGCGCCCCGCCAGCGCATCGGGCGAGAACCCGCCGAACACCACCGAATGGATCGCGCCGATACGTGCGCACGCCAACATCGCCACGCAGGCTTCCGGGATCATCGGCATGTAGATCGCGATGCGATCGCCCTTCTTCACGCCCAGGTTGCGCAACGCGTTCGCGAACCGGCAGACTTCGGCGTGCAGCTCGCGATAGCTGATCGCGCGCGAAACATTCGGATCGTCGCCTTCGAACAACAGCGCGGTCTTGTTGCCGCGCTTTTCCAGGTGCCGATCGAGGCAGCTGACGGTAGGGTTCAACACCCCGTCCGCATACCAACGGATGTGCAGGTCTTTGGCGTCGAACGAAACATCCCTGGCCTGCGTGGGCGGCTCGATCCATTCCAGCCGCCTGGCGGCTGCGGCCCAGAATTTCTCCGGGTCATCAATCGAGTCCTTGTACAGGCGCGCGTAAGTGTCGGGCTTGATTTGCTCGGCGGCGGCAAATGCCTGCGGAACGGGATGCATGGTGCTCATCGCTCAAGACTCCTGGCGGCCAGACAAGGAGACTAGCGTAACAAATCAGCGAACCCGCGGAGCCGAAAAAGCGTCAGTGCGGATCGGAGGGCGGCAATTGCCGGGGTGTTTCGCCGGGTTTGCGCACGATGTTGCGCAAGGCCTGGATCTCCTTGTCGGTCATGTGCTCGGGGCGCGAACTCGCGCGCACGTGGCGGTCGATGAAGACCAGCGCCGCCGCGATGGCGGCCGCGAAACCGACGAAGATGCCGAGCCCCATCCAGCCGGGCGAATGGCTGATGAAAGCCAGCATGAAAGCGATCAATGCAAGCAGCGCCAGACCCCAGAACATGGGCAGCCTCGAAGGATGAACCCGGCTGGATCATAGCGCAGGCAAATGCACTGGCGTATGGTCGCGATGTCGAACCACGGAGACGGTCACGATGATCGCACTGCCTTCTGTGGCGCTCGCGGGTGTGATGTCCTGGGCGTCCGGTTTCCGGTTGTATGCCGCGCTCTTCATTGCCGGCATGCTGGCGCGCTTCCACTTCATCGTGTTGCCGGCAAAACTGGATATCCTGGCGCACACGCCGGTGCTGGTCGCGACGGGCGTGTTGCTGGTGGTCGAGTTTCTGGTCGACAAGATCCCGGCGGTCGATTCGATGTGGGACAGCGTGCAAACCTTCGTGCGGGTGCCGCTGGGTGCGCTGCTGGCGTGGGGCGTGTTCGCCAACGCGTCGCCGGAAACACAGGCGGTCGCCGCGATCCTTGGCGGCGCGCTCGCGGTCGGGACGCACGTTGCCAAGGCTGGTACGCGGGCCGTCGTGAATACCTCGCCCGAACCCTTTTCCAATTGGGGCCTCAGCTTTTCCGAAGACGGCGTGCTGCTGCTGGGAATGTGGCTGGCGTTCAAGCACCCGGCGGTGTTCGTGGCGCTGCTGGTGCTGTTCGTGCTGGTTCTCGTGTGGTTGATCCCGAAGTTGTGGCGCGGTTTGATGGCGCTGAGGCGTGGCTTCCAGCGATTGCTCGCCCGCAACGTCGAGCGCGGTGGCTGACACCGGAACGGAACGCCCTCAACGGAAAGGAACGGATGCGCGACCCGTCGCAGGCTTCGAGACGGCGCGGGGTAAGCTGGCAGGATGCAAAGCCCGGCCGAAAACCCGCCGCCCACGCGAATCAAGGGTCGCGGCGCCGCTTCCAATCCGGAGGGGCGTTTCGAAAGCGTGCGCCACCATGCCGAGGATGATGGCTGGCAGAGCGCCGTGCTGGACGAAGCCGCACCGCGTCCGCGCACCGAGGTGACCGAAGAGCGTGCGCGCAGCGTGATCACGCACAACGACTCGCCCGACATCGCGTTCGAGCAGGCGCTGAATCCGTACCGCGGCTGCGAGCACGGCTGCATCTATTGCTTCGCGCGTCCGTCGCACAGCTACTTGAATCTGTCGCCGGGGCTGGATTTCGAAACGAAGCTGCGCGCCAAGACCAACCTGGCGGAAGTGCTGCGCGCGGAGTTGTCGAAGCCGGGCTACGCGGTGAAGCCGATCAACATCGGCAGCAATACCGACCCGTACCAGCCGGTGGAGAAGAAATGGCGGCTGACCCGCGCCGCGCTGGAGGTGCTGGCAGAATGCCGCCACCCCTGCACCCTCGTCACCAAGAATGCGCTGGTCGAGCGCGACCTCGACCTGCTCGGCGCCATGGCGCGCGAAAACCTGGTGCAGGTGTTCGTGTCGGTGAACTCACTCGACAACCGGCTTGCTTCGAAACTGGAACCGCGCGCCTCCGCGCCGCACCGGCGCCTGCAGGCCGTGCACGCGCTCACGCAAGCGGGTGTGCCGACCGGTGTGCTGGTCGCGCCGATCATCCCGGCGTTGAACGATCGTGACATGGAAGCGGTGCTGGAACACGCCGCGGAAGCCGGCGCCAACATGGCGGGTTACACCGTGCTGCGCCTGCCGTGGGAACTGAAGGTGCTGTTCCGCGAATGGCTGGCGATCCACGTGCCGCAACGCGCGGAACACGTGATGAGCCTGGTCAAGCAGATGAACGGCGGACGCGATTACGACTCCGATTTCCGCACGCGCATGCGCGGGCAGGGACCGTTCGCGGAATTGTTGCGACGCCGTTTCGAAATCGCCTGCCGCAAGCACGGTTTTGCCCGCGCGCGCACGTTGCAACTGGATTATTCGCGCTTCACGCCGCCGCGGAAGCCGTCACCGCAAGGCGAGCTTTTCTGATCTGCGCTCAGCGTGCCGCGGCCAGGTATTTTCCGAACCAGTCCAGCGTCCGCCGCATGATGTCTTCCTCATCGGCGTGGTTGGCGATGTGGTGGCCCTGGTTGGCGTACACGACCAACGTCGCGGGCACGCCCAGCGTCTTCAGCGCGTGCCAGTATTCGAACGATTGCGGCGCGGGGCATTCCTCGTCGCGTTCGCCCACCACGACGAGCGCGGGCGTGCGGTCGTGCTTGATGAAGTTGATGGCCGAACTTTTGGCGTAGGCCGCCGGGTCGTCGTACACCGAGGCGCCGAAGAACGGAATCATCCATCCGTCGATCTGGTTCTCGCCATAGTAGCTCTGCCAGTCGGACAGCCCGGCGCCCGCGACCACCGCCTTGAAGCGGTTGGTCTGGGTGGGCGCGAACATGCTCATGAATCCGCCATAGCTCCAACCCGTCATGCCCAGCCGCGCATTGTCGACCGGCGCCATTTTTTCGACCTTGTCCACGCCCGCGAGGATGTCGTCGAGATCACCGTAGCCCATCTGGTTGCGGATCGCCTGCGCGTAGGTTTCGCCCTCGCCGAAACTGCCGCGCGGGTTGGGCATCAGCACGAAGTAGCCGAATTCCGAGAGCATCGTCGAGCCGCTGCCCCAGCCCGGCATCGTCGCCCACGACGGGCCGCCGTGCACGTACACGATCATCGGATACGTCTTGTGCGGATCGTAATTCGCGGGATACATCAGCCAGCCCTGAACGTGGAATCCGTCGTGATCCCACTCCACCGATTGGGCTTTGCCCCAGGCGTGCGCAAGATCCTTGTTGATGGCGGTGACCGCGGGCGGCGGCGTGGTGGTGAGCAAACCCGCGTGGACTTCCGGCGCGTGGTCGAATGAATTGGCCGCGTACGCGATGCGCAGCGGCGGCTTGCCCGACAACGAGACCGAAAGCGCGGCACGGCCGTCGCCGATCTGCCCCGGCGCGGTGAACCACAGGCGACTCTGGCGCGCGCTGTTGCCGGCCAGCGTGTATTCCGTCACCTGTGTCGTGCCGCTCGCGATCTGGTTGACCAGCAATGAACGCGCATCGAGGAAGGTGAACCATGACGGCGTGACTTTCACGCCCTGGGTCAGGTCCACCGGCGTGCCGCCGGATGCCGGCACGCCGTAGATGTCGCCACCCGTCGCGCCGCGGTCGCTCATCAGTCCGCCGATGAACAGGATGCGCGCGTCGTCCGGCGACCAGCGCGGCAGCGCGATCTGCAGGCCGTGCAGCGGCCCGCCCACCGTCGCGGGATCGACGATCAGCTTCGGCGCAGCGCCTGCGCTTGCATCCTGCACGTAGAGTTTCGCCGTCCACCAGTTGTCGTCACCGGGCGGCTGGGCGGCGATGTAGGCGATGCGGTTGCCGGTCGAGGACGCACGGAATTCGTACACGTAGAGATCAGATGGCGTCAGTACCTGCGGTGTGCCGCCGGAGATGGCGAGGCTCGCGACGTGCTGCACCTGTACGTCGCTTTCTCCGATCACCCCGACGCGCGGATTGCCTGATGCCGTGGCCTCGGGCAGGCGTGTCGCGCCCGGCACGTAGAGGAATGCGATGCGCTTGCCGTCGCGGCTCCATTGCATGCCGCTTGCGAATCCGTCGATGTCGGCGAGCTTCTTCGGCGCCGTGCCGGCGTTCACGTCGATCAGCCAGATCGCGCCGCTGATCGGCTTGGTGTTCGAAGGATCGATCTTGCAACGCGTCAGCACCGCGAGCGTGTTCCAGCGCGGCGCCCAACGCAGGCCCTCTTCCCGGCAGCCGCCGGGGATGGCGACTGCATGCGCGTTCCGGCCGTTCCACGAGCCGAGCATCAGCTCGGTATCGTCGCCATGCGAGACAATCCAGGCAAGGTGCTGGCCGTCGTACGACAGCGCGACCGCGGGAATCTGCCGGACCTTGGCGCGCTGCGCCAAAATCTGTTCGATCCTGGCATTTTCCGATGACGCGGCGGGTGGCGCCTTGGCCTGCAGAACCGGTGCAGCGGCAAACAGCGCGATGGCGACAAGCGGCATGAGGCCGTGACGGGCGGAAGGCATGGTGGCGCGCCTTTGCAAAAGTAGGGACTCGAGAAACCTACACCGCACGCGCCTCAGGCGCCAAGTGCCGGTGCGCACGCTGGGGTCGAATATCCGGACCACGCCCACGCGCGTGCGCCGGACTTCACGGGTATTGCAAAAAGGGATTGCCGCCCGTCGCCGCGCGCGATGGCGCGCGGCTTACGCCCTTTTCTCGCCCGAGGCGGCGTGCAGCACGCGCGGCTCCTCGGGATCGTTCCGGCCCGGCGTCTTCCCTTCGGCGGTGTGGGAAGATTTGGCCTGGCGCGCATCCAGCAACTCGTCCAACTGCGCCTGCAGCGCTTTCATCTGCACGGTGTGCCGGTGCAGCGCCGCCATGATTGCCCATAGCAGGATGCACAGCACGATGAGGAGAATGCCAATGTCGGTCGTCGTCACGATGTTGACCCTCGTGGCCCGGTGAGGTCCGAGCCGAGCAGCAGGTTGAACAAGTCCCCCGGTTGTCGAACCACGCGACGCATCCCTTACCTGCACCCCAAGGATACAAGCAAATTCCGTGCCTGTAGCGAAAGCTGAATCGGCGACCGCGGAAGCGATCATTCGTGTGCGTCGAACGACGCACGAACCTGAACACACCGCGCGACAACCCGTGACGTACGTGGTTCGCGTGGCCCGGCGCGGGCCTTCGCGCGGGCCGGGCAAATCGCAACGATGCGTGCTGGTCAAGAAAAATCCCCGCGCAATGCGCGCGCCCTTCCTGTTCCCGCGCAAACCTGCGAGAGGAATTATTCAACGTGATTTAGCAGTGATTCAAATTTATAAACACGTTCATTTTCTATCTGGCCGTCCAAATGGAAATCATCACAAATATTCAGCACCAATTTCACCGGGATGGACATACTCAACCTCTTCGCGAGCCGGAATGAGCAAGGATGATTTCTGCAGCACATACGGTTTTATCGGCATGCATGGTCTCGCTGGGCGCGTCGGCACTGGGCTTGTGCGTACTCGTCCCGATGAGCAAGCCGTTTGGTTTGCTCGATTACCCGGATGCACGCAAGCGGCACGGTTTCGCCACCCCGCTCGTGGGCGGGTTGTCGATTTTCGTCGGCACGCTGGCGGGATGGATGTGGCTGGGACAGGCGCAACATTTCGACGATGTCGTGTTGGGCACGGCATGCATGCTGGTGCTGCTCGGTGCGATCGACGACAAATACGGTTTGCGCGTGAGCGTGCGGGTGGTCGTGCAGGTGTTGGCCGTCCTGATCGTGATCGGCACCACCGGCATGTACGTGCATTCACTCGGAAGGCTCGGAGGGCACGAGTTGACGCTGGGGTGGCTGGGCATTCCCTTCACCGTGTTCGCGGTGATCGGCTTGATCAATGCGTTCAACCTGATGGATGGCATCGACGGTCTGGCGGGATGCCTGGCGCTGGTCAGTGCGGGCGCCGTCGCGTTGCTGGTTCCCTTCCACACGCCGGCTCCGCTGGCGGTCGTCGTGTTCCTGCTGGCGGCGGCGTTGTCCCCCTTCCTGCTTTCCAACCTGGGGCTGCTGGGCCGGCGTGCCAAAGTGTTCCTGGGTGATGCAGGCAGCGTCGTGCTCGGTTACGTGATCGCGTGGACGCTGATCGCGTTGAGCCAGGACGATCCGCGACGGATATCGCCGGGACTGGTGTTGTGGTGCGTTGCGGTTCCGGTGATGGACACGCTGGCGGTGATCTATCGCCGCCTGAAGCGCGGCGAGTCGCCGTTCACGCCGGATCGCACGCACATCCACCATCTGCTGATGAAGGCTGGCCTCGGACCGCGTCCGACCCTGGTTTGCCTGGTTGCCTTTGCCGCAGTGCTGCCGTTCGTGGGCGTCCTGATCCATGGACGGCTGGGTGCGATCGCGAACATGGTTGCCTTCGCCGTCGTGGTGATGATCTGGATCGCTTTCACCGTCCGTATTGAACGCCGGCAAGCCGCGCGCACGGAGGTTGTGTCCAGTGGCGTGGTGCGGCGCATCCCGCGCAGCACCCATTCCTGACCAGCGCATCGGCCCTGCTTGGCGATTGATCACGCCGAAGCGGTTGCGCGCGGCCGGCGGGTACGCGGGAGCAACCTTCGGTACACGTCGAGCGTGCGCCGGATGATGATTTGTTCATCGAAGACGTCCAGCGCCTTGGCGCGGGCCGCATGGCCCAGCCGCGCCGCCAGCTCGGGCGAATCCAGCAACCGCGTGATGGCGCGGGCCAATGACTCGGCGTCGCGTGGCTGGATCAACAAGCCGTCCTCGCCGTCCGTCACCACCTCGCGGCAGCCGGGCATGTCGGTGGTGATCAGGGGCAAGCCGCAGGCTGCGCCTTCGGTGAGCGACGTGGGGATGCCCTCCCGGTAGTAGCTCGGAAGCACCACGATATCCACCGATGCATAGAGCTCGCGCATGTTGCCGACATGCCCGAGCCATTCGAGCACGCCCTCTTCCACCCATTCGCGCAACGTTGCCTCGGGCACCGCGGCCGGGTTGCCCGGGTCGGGTGTTCCAGCGAGCAGGAAGCGAACGTTCCTGCCTTGCGCATGCAGGATCTGCGCGGCCTTCGCGTATTCGGCGATGCCCTTTTCCCACAGCAGGCGCGCCGCCAGCAGGATTCGCACGGGCTGACCTGCGGTCGTGCGCCGCGTGGCGCGGGGCGTGAACCGCGTGCAGTCCACGCCCGCGCCGGGAATCAATCTCACGCGGCCGGGGTCGACCAGTTTGAATTGCTCGAACGCGGCCTTGTCATCGGGGTTTTGCAGGATCAACCGCGTGTTGCGGCCACGCAGCGCGGAACGCAGCAGCGCGCGCACCGCCGGGCGCAGCACGCGCGCCTTGCGATCGTTGCTTGCGAACACGTAGCCCAACCCGTCCACGGCATTGATGCGCGCAGGTACGCGGGCCATGCGCGCGGCGAGTGATCCGTACACGGCGCTCTTGATGGTGAAGTTGTGCAGCAGTGCCGGCCGCTCGTGACGCAGCAGCATGGCCACACGCAAAAGCAGCGCCGTCTCGCGCAGCGGGTTCACGCTGCGCCGGTCCATTTGCAACGGTTGCCAGCGCAGACCCAGGGCGCGCAGGCGCGGCCCGTATTCGCCGGAGGGCGACAGCAGCAGCACGTCGTAGCCTTCGTCCTGCAACGCCAGTGCGAGCGAGCGCCGGAAGTTGAAGAGGTACCAGTCGGTATTCGCGAAGAGGATGACTTTCTGCATTGCGGTCGCGTTACTTCGTGCCGTGCGGGATTTCGCGCGACGGCGGCGGGGCCTTCGCGCTGCAGTTCGCGCGAACCTGGTGGATCGCATCCAGGAATTGCTGGAAACTCGTCGCGACCGGACCCGGTACCGGCCCCAGCGGCCCGTCCTTCTGCCACGCGCTGTTGGATCCGTAAATCCACACGTATTGCTTCGATGTATCGAACGCGACCTGCAGGCGTTGCCTGAATTCCGCGGGGCTGAAGCGCGCGGATTTGTCCTTGGCGTTGGGACCGAGTGGCCACAAACCCGGTGCGATGCTGAAGTCGGCCATCGCCGCATCGTGCGCGCGCGGTCCGTCGTCTCGGTAGCGCGCCGCGGCCTGCCGCATGAACAGCGGGATCCTTTCAGCGTGCGCGCTGTAGGTGAATTCGGTGCCGATCACCACACGCGCCCAGGGAATCGACAGCAGGCCGCGCACGAACGGCGCCGACAGCCCGTAGCCATTGTGGTGTTTGTCGCCCCGGTCCCTGGATGCTTTTTTCTCGTGCTCGACTTGCCGCAACACATCGGGCAACACGATCAAGGTCATGCCGGGATAGGCATCGTGCATCGCCTGCCCCATCTTGCGGCCTTCCGCCTCGACGCGCTTCGCGAGTTCCGGGCCACCCGCCGAACCGCCCCAGGTGGGTTTGTACGGTTCCAGATCCAGCGCCAAGCCTTTCAGGCCCGCGTAGCGCGCCAGGGCCGCGGCATGCGCGAGGTTCCTGGTCGCCTTTTGATTTTGTTTGGCATCGTGCCAATCATGTCCCCGGTACAACCCGATCTTGATGAAATTGTCGGTGACGCCGTGTTGCGAATAAATGGACTGGAACCGGCGCAACAATTTCCACGTGCCATTGTCCGGATTGGTGCCGACATCCGTCTGCCAATCGGTCACGATGTAATTGACCATGAAGCCCTGCACGCCGACTGTCTGGCCCCAATACGCAGCCTGCTGCGGATTCGTCTGCTTGTGGATATTCAGGCCCGCGGTCATCAGGAGTTTCGGACACGCGGACTGCGCGGGAGTCACCAACAAGGTGCACACGAGGAACGCACAACAACTCCAAACCCACCGCTGACGATTACGTTCCCTTGCGTGCATATTCATATGGCGATTCCGTGCATGGCGACAGATCCGTGTTACTACCCGTGCGGTGCCGCGTAAAGCGATTGCGCATTCGCGTTCAGCGCCGCGCCAGCCTGCACACAGCAACGGTTCATCGGCGCGTCGAATAGCCATAACGCTGCAGGCTTTCGGCGAGCACGTCCTCGAGCAGCGCCTGTTGCTCAACGGTCAGGTGGTCGCGCCATTTTTCGTTGGCGGTCTTCAGCCGTTTTCGCCTGATCGACGTTTCGAACGGCGCCGACCAGCCCAGTTCGCAGAATTCCGCGACGTTCCTGAACGTGGCCACGGGATCATCGATGAAGTCTTCGTAACGCACGTGCATGAGATCGGTTGCAGGGACATCCATCGCGGCCTTGTCCATCGCCAGCATCAGCAGCTTCCACTGGATGCCGGCCAGGGCGACGAACGATCGGCCGTAGTGTTCCCATTCGGCCTGCTGCAGCGGATCGAGCTCGCCGAAACCCCATTGCGGCGGCCCCTCCCACCCGCGCCAGAACGACACCGCGAGCAGCGAACTGGCGACCGACCGGCCGTCGCGATAAACATGGATGAACTTTGCGTGCGGAAACAATTCGCGCAGGAATCCGATGCGCGGCCATCCGGTGATCTTGATGAGAACGCGACGCCGGCTCGACGTCGCGAGTTGCGCGAGGGCTGGCGGGATATTGCGCCGGTGCACAGGCGTGACGTCGGAAGCCAGCAGGTCACGGCAAGGCCGCGGAAAGCCGCGGCAATAATGATCCCAGAACCGGTAACGCTCGCCCGGTCGCAGGTAGCCCGTCAGGAATTTCCCGAGCACGGGCCAATGCGCAACGCGCAGCAATGTCCGGTTGAAGCCGGGGTGCGTCGGAAACTTGTCACACAGCGGCGACTGCCACGCGACGCCCGGATGTTCGCAGAACATGCGATGGAATACGGTCGAGCCGCTGCGGCCGGCGCCGACGATGAAGATGGGCCTGTCGATGACGGGTCCGGTCCACCCGGCATTCCGTTCGGCCATGGGTTGGGGCATTCCTTGATCCTTGGGACGCGTTCAGGATCGCGTTCGCATGGGCGCGCGGCGACGCTGGGGACACGCGACGTGCCACCGACGATGCGATAGAAGCGAATCGCGCCGCGAGCGTACCGGGCCGCATCTGACGGGTTGCCGAACGGCGTCGGCGCATGCAGGCGGCTGTTCAGCAATGCGGGATCATCGTAGGAAGATCATCGTGTGGAAGTGCGCACGGATCTGGCTGAACGGAGTTGTCCATGTGCGGAATCGCCGGATTCTGGGACGTCGCCCGGCATCTCGATGCAGACCGCGGCGCCGCGGCCGTGGACGGCATGACGCGTGCGATCCGTCATCGCGGGCCGGACGACGCGGGGATCTGGCACGATGCCGACGCGGGCCTGTGGCTGGGACACCGGCGCCTGTCGGTAATTGACTTGTCGCCGGAAGGACGCCAGCCGATGCTGTCCGCCAGCGGCCGCTATGCCATGGTGTTCAACGGCGAGGTGTACAACCATCGTCGCCTGCGCCCGGATCTCGAAGCGTCCGGCGCCCGCTTCCGCGGGCACTCCGATACCGAAGTGATGCTGGCTGCGATCGAGCGGTGGGGGCTCGAGGGCGCCGTGCAGCGGTTCATCGGGATGTTCGCGTTCGCATTGTGGGATCGCGAGACACGCGCGTTGACGCTGGTGCGCGATCGCCTCGGGATCAAGCCGCTCTACTATGGCTGGGCGGGATCGATGTTCGCGTTCGGCTCCGAGCTGAAGGCGCTCGCCGCGCTACCCGGTTTCGAAGGGCGCATCGATCGCGGCGCGCTGTGCCTGCTGCTGCGCCACAACTACATCCCGCAGCCGTGTTCGATTTACCAGGGCATTTTCAAGTTGCCGCCCGGCACGATGTTGCGCGTGGATGCGGATGGCGCCGCGAGCGCAAGCACGGTCGCGTCGCTGCCGCAGCGCGTCCACAAGTACTGGTCGGTGGCGGATGCCGCGGCGGGCGGGCGTTCCGACCTGTCCGATGCGGACGCGGTCGACGAACTGGATCGCCTGCTGCGCGACGCGATCGCGTTGCGCATGGAGGCGGATGTGCCGCTGGGTGCGTTCCTGTCGGGCGGCGTGGATTCCTCGACGGTCGTGGCGCTGATGCAGGCGCAATCGGCGCGTCCCGTGCGCACGTTTTCGATCGGCTTCCACGAACAGGATCACGACGAAGCAAAATTCGCGAAAGAGGTCGCGGCCCATCTCGGCACTGATCACACCGAGCTGTACGTGACCGCGCAGGATGCGCTGGACGTGATCCCGATGTTGCCCACGATGTTCGACGAACCGTTTTCCGATTCGTCACAGATACCGACGTATCTGGTGTCGAAGCTCGCGCGCAGCCAGGTCACGGTGTCGCTGTCGGGCGATGGCGGCGACGAGTTGTTCGCCGGCTACAGCCGCTATGCGTGGGCAATGCGCGTCGGGCGCTGGCTGGATTCGGTCCCCGACCCGATGCGTGCCCGCTTCGCGCGTTCGTTGCGCGCGCGCCCCGGACTGTACGAAGCCTTTTTCCGCGGCGCCAATCGCGGCCTGCCGGCGCGGTTGCGGATCAGGAACCCGGGCACCAAGACCGGGCTGTTGGGCCAGATGCTGCAGGCGTCCTCCGTCGATGCGCGTTACCTGCTGCTGGTGTCGCACTGGTTCGAGCCGGAATCGACCGTGTTGCAATCGCGGGAACCGGAAACCGAGTTGTCCGATTTCGCGCATTGGCCCGACGTGCGCGATCCGGTGGAGCGCATGATGTACAGCGACCTGATCGGCTACCTGCCGGACGACATCCTGGTGAAGGTGGACCGCGCCAGCATGGCCGTCAGCCTGGAAGCCCGCGTGCCGTTGCTGGACCACCGCGTCGTGGAACACGCGTGGCGAACGCCGTTGCGGCAAAAATTGCGCGATGGGCAATCCAAATGGTTGCTGCGCCAGGTGCTGGACCGGTACGTGCCCCGTGCGTTGATCGACCGTCCCAAGAAGGGCTTCAGCGTGCCCATCGATCATTGGTTGCGTGGGCCGTTGCGCGAGTGGGCGGAAGCGCTGCTCGACGAGCGGCGGTTGCGTGAAGAGGGCTACTTCGATCCGGCTCCGATTCGCAAGCTGTGGAACGACCACGTGGCCGGACGCGTGCGCGAACACCATCGGTTGTGGGACGTGCTGATGTTCCAGGCGTGGCTGGAGGAACAAAGCCGCTCCAGCCAAGTGCCCCGCGAGGCCCGTGTCTATGCGTGATTCGAAGCCTTGCGCGGCGCCGCCCATTGTTCGCGCCAGGCATCCAGGTTGATGTCGAGCAGGCGCTCCAGATCATCGACGTCCTTGGTGAATCGCTCGACCAGATAGCTGTGGGTGTCGGAGTGCATCCTGGGTTCCGGCCCCGCGTCGCGCGAGCGTCCGTACACGAGATTCGCCAGGCCCATGCGTTTGCCGGCGTTGACGATCGGATGCAACCCGCCGCGGCGCAGCGTGGCCGCCGCGCGGCGTGTCGCCCGCGCCAGCAGCAGGTTGCGTGGAAGGCTGCCGGAATTGACCTTGGCCGATGGCAGAGCTTCCGCTGCCGCGTCCGGCAAGCCGAAGGCTTCGTTGACTTGCCTGACGTATTCCGACTGGTGTCTCTTCAGGTCGCGGTAAAACGTGACGCGGACCGCGTCACGGCCGAATTCATCCAGCCAGCGCGCGAGGTGCTTGGCGTAAAGGCTCGGCTCGATGATGGCGGGGATTTCGCGTATCGCCGAGTCGAAGTCCAGGGAGGTCGCTCCGTATTGGCGCAGATGCATGTAGTGGGACCACGCCCTGTCGATGGGGTGCCTGAGCGTCGCCATCAAAACCGGATTCCGCAGATCCTTGTTCACCCTCGCGGGGGCTTCGTCGCTCTGGAACAGCGTGGGCGAGACGTCGATGATGCCCCGATGCTGTGTCGGGTCGTAATGACGGAAGTGGTTTTCGTACCAGGCCTCGCCCTTGTCGTAGTTCTCGGCGAAGTAGAACGTTTCCTTGACGTCCTTCGGCAGGCAGACGTCTCCCCTTGACGAGAGGTATTCGTACAGCCAGGTCGATCCGGTACGCATCGGCCCTATCACCAACCCGGTTGGAAATGGTTTGTCGGACTCCGCCATTACGCAGGTTCCATTTTCAGAAGAGGGAGACGCCTGATGCAGTGCGCGAGGGCCGTTCAGGCTGGGAAGTCGATACGCCGCGGCAACGGGTTCGCACGCGCTCATGTGCGTTGCGAGCACCGAATGCCGGAGCATGCGCGGCGACCGGTGAATGTGCCCTGATCCTGCGGCCGTTCACACTGTTCATGGTCAGAAGCGCTGGGAAGACAGCGCGTGTTGCAGTCGGTGGTAATAGACGCGCGTGTAAGCCATCACGAAAGTGCGCGCCACAACCGGCATCCGGCGCGCCAGTTTGGTCGCATGAAACCTGCGCATGGCCAGTTCTTCGCTCAGGAAATAATTCAGCAGCATGCTGTCGAGCTTTGCGGGCGCAAGCATCTCGTAGGACTCGCGCAATCGAAAACGGTCGAATCCCGTCCACAGCCGCGGCCCCCTGCGCCGGCCCCTGATCATCAACAACGAGATCATGAAGCGCGCGAAATCTTCTTCGGGATAGCCGGCCCATACGTGGTGCGGGTCGAAGAAGCACCACCCGTTGCGACTGCGGTCGAAGCGGAAATTCCTTGCCTCGAATCCGGTGACGACGAGCGTCCGCTGGCGGCTTGCCATGCGTTCCAGCACGGCAGGAGGCGGTGCGAGAAAGCCGTCGCGGTGGTAATCCTTGACCGGATAACCGGCCACCTCGCCGCGATGCAACCGCGCCAGCAAGGCCATCGCACTGTGCAGGGACGCTTCGCGTTGTTCGGCCGAAGCGTGGCCGATAAGCACGGTGCGCATGTCCGGTCCGCTCAGGAGCGGATAAACGATGCAGGCCCGGTCAACGCTTTCGGGGCGGCACGCAGCCTCGTCGAGTCCGTGCAGGAAGCACATGTCGGTGTACTCCCGCAGGCTGGTGCCGATGCACGCCGGATCATCGAGGTCACGCAGTGGATCGTCGCTTTTCCGGGTGATCTTGTAGAAGCGCCCGGAGCACGACGCCACCCAGGATTCCTTGCGGCGCGCGAACTGCAGCGTGGCCAACGGGCCGGGCGGATGGGCAATCGCGGGCGTGCTCCCCAGGGGCGAGGCCGGATGCCGCGACGCTGCCCCGGCCGCGCGCATCACGCCAGCTCCATTGCCAGCGATTTGACATCGCTGCCCGCGCCGACCTGGTCTTCGACGATGAAACGGCCGTGTTCGAGGCGGAACAGGTTCGATTGCTCGGCAGGCCGGTTTTCGATCAGCGCCAACCTGCCGCCGTCCTTCAGCGCACCCCGCAGGTTCCGCAACGCGTCGGTGAGCAGGGCATCCGCGAAGTAATCACGATTCAGGATGTTCGCGGCGATCACGAGGTCCGCCTTCTCGTGTGGCCACGCGTCGAACATGTCGTAGCGCTCCAGACGCACGTCGTCACCGAGCTTTGGCAGCAACGCGCGATTCACGAGCGGGACCTTGCGCACGTCGCGGCACTTCGTCATGTCGAAGCCCGCGAACAGGTTCTTCACGATGCCCGATTGCGGGCGCGACGCCTCGCCGGTCTCGTTGTAGATGACGACAAAACGGTTGGCGAACATGAAGGGCTTGGACTGTTCGTCGCAAAAGAACATGCCCTTTCGGGTGCTGCAGGCGTAAGCCTCGACGTGCCGGTCGGTCACGTAGTAGCGCCCGAAGCGCACCGCCTGCATCACGCTGAGTGACGTGCTGCCGTCGGACGCACCAACGTCCGCGATCACCGCCTCCGACGACAAGTCGCTGTTCGCGAGCAGGCGCGTGGTTTGCGGAAAGCGGTCGGCCCACGTGGTCTTGAAAACGCCGTGGATCTTCATCCTGACCAGGATCTCGTTGGCGTCGCCGTCGCTGATGCCTGGATCCAGCAGGCCGCGCGGGTCGGGGCAGCCACGCTGCATGCCGGGCCACAGTTTCCTGCAGAAATTGCGATTCAGTCTTATGGGTCTGCGCATGACGTATTTACCAGTTCACGATAAAGGTCCACGAAGCGATGGGCGATGGCCTTGCGGGCGAAGCATTCGACGATGCGTTCGCGCGCGCGCAAGCCCAGCGCCTCGCGTTCCGACGCGGACAGGGCGGCAATCCGTGCCCAGCCTCGGCTGAGCGCAGGCGCATCGCGAGGCGGCACCTCCACGCCGGTGTCGCCGATGATCAGGGCCGCATCGCCGACATCGGTCGCGACGCAAGGCGTTCCGCATGCCATCGCCTCGGCGACCGCGTTGGGAAAGGCCTCGCCGCGCGAAGACAACGTCGCGATGTCGAACGCTGCATCCAGCGCGGGAACGTCTGCACGTTTGCCGCACAACCGCATGTGCGGCCGCAGCCCGAGCCGATCGATCGCGGCGAGCAACGACGGATTGTCGTCGGACGCGCCTTCACCCACCAGCACGAACACCGTGCCCGGGTGCTCCGGCAGGAAACGTGCCGCGGCCTCGAGGAAATTCGCGTGGTCCTTGGTGGGATGCACGCGCGCGATCATCCCGATCACCAGCGTGTCGGGGTCGATGCCGAGTTCGCGTCGCACGCGCGTCCGCGCGGCGGGATCAGGCTTGAGCCTGTCGGTGTCGTAGCCGTTCGGGATCACCAGCGCGCGCCGAGCGGAAAACCCGAATTGCGAGTGCTGCTTCGCCGCGAGCGCCGACACGTAGCGGATGCGCTTGGGTGAGCGGGACAGCCACGCGTTGGCGCGGATCACGGCGCGGGTCTTGCGTTTTTCGCTCGCGAGATCGCTGAGCGAGTGATGGATGCCCCAGATCACCGGGGTACGCAGACCGGTCATCGCGAGCGAAGTCACGAGGTTGGCGTGGTACATCCAGGCGTGGATCACGTCCGGCTGGTTGCGGCGCAGGACGCTTCGCAATCGCAATACATCGCCGGGCGTGGCGCGACCCGGGTTCATGTCCAGGTGACTGAGCGGAGCCAGGTCGGCCACGCGCGCGCTCAGGGGGCTTTCACCCCGGAGTGCGACGACCGTGTTGTCCGGCTCGCTCAACGCCTCGAGCAGTCCGCACAGCGCCAGCTCCGCGCCACCGACCTCGAGACCGGTAATGACGTGGCATACCTTCATCGCACACCACCCGCGCGTGTGGCGCCGTACGCCGGGCGTCCCCCGGCCGCCACCTCCGGTGGCGCGTCGTCGACCTCCAAGGCGGCAGAATCCGGCGAGGCGTCGGGCGAGTGGCGGACACGCTTCCGGAAGCGCCGGCGAAACAGAGCGAGGAGCCCGTAGAACTGGAAGACCACCACCAGCCCGTCGATCTGCACCCGGTGCCGCGCGCCCTGCAGCGTGGTGAACGAACCGTACAGCAGGACCATCAGGATGAAATAGATGACAATGAAGCGGCTCGAAATCGTGGCCTTGCGCCAGACGCAGCGCATGCCGTAGAACATGAGCGGCATCAGCGCCCAGTAAATCATCTGCGGAAGGTCCATGAATCCGTAGCCCGGCGCGGTGTGGAACGGGATCGGCGTAATCAGGAACCGGACGACGCCCTTCACCGGGTTGTCCATCTGGGAACGCAAGGTGTGCGCGGCGCCCGTCAGGCTGCCGTGCCCCACGTGGCGCACGACGAAAAACAGCGCGGCGGCCGCCAGCAGCCACAACCACGGATTGCGCCGGCCGCGCGATGACATGAACAGCGTGATGCCGAAGGCGATGCCCAGCATCAGCGGCACGTACAGGCGCGTGATCGCCAGTACGAGCGCCGCCGCAATGGCCAGCAACGCTGCGCGCCCGATGCGGTGCTTGTCCACCAGCGCCACCGCGCACACGGCCGCCGCGGTGCCGGTAGCCACCAGGGTGTCCTTGAAGTTGGGAATCGTTGACCACACCAGGATGTCCGGGCTGAGTGCGACGAACGCGAACAGGCCGATGGCGGCGCGGCGGCCCATGCCCAGTCCGTCGCGCGCGACCTTCATCAGCAACCCGGCTTCGAGGAAGGTCAACACGATGTTGAGCGCGACCGGTGCGTAATAACCGGCGCCGAACAAATCCACCGCGGTGGCGTTGTAAACGTAGTAGGCGATGTTCTGGCCCGTGACCGTGCTGACGATGTGTTGGTAATGGCTGATGATGTTCATCAGGCCGATGCCGTTGGCCGCGAGCTGCTCGCCGATGTCGAGGTACCGCAAGTCGTCATCGAAGGTGTAGGTGCCGTTGAAAAGGAAGCCGAAATACAACAGGAACAGCCCCGCTTTCAGTGCCGTGATCCAGTAACTGAGAACGATGCGGCGGGTAAACGCGTACGTGATCGCGAACCCCGTGACCAGGATGAAAATGGCGGGCCAGGCAAGCTCGATGAGCGGGAAGGGCTGCATGCGGCTAGCCTCGTCCGGCCCTGCTGCCGAGCGCGCGAAGCGCCTGCTCCGAATGGCGCAGCAACGCATCGAGGGAATAGGCTTCCTCGATCCGCGTGCGCGCCGCAACCTGCAACCGGGCGGCTTCTTCGGGATCTTCGAGTTCCTTTGCCACGCGTTCGATGGCGGCCGCGAGTGCCGGCGAATCGCCGGTTTCGACCACGGCCCCGCAATCCCCGACGATGCGCGCGGAATCCCCGACATCCGTCACCACGCACGGCCGTCCGCAGGCCATGGCTTCGGCGATGACATTGGAAAAACCCTCGCCACAGGAACTCGAAACCGCGATGTCCAGCGCGCTGTAGACCGCGGCCATGTCGTTGCGCGGTCCTGCCCAGACCAGGCGCGTGTCGAGTCCGAGCCGCGTGGCGAGCGCCTTGATGCCTTGCGCGAAGCTGGAGTTGCCGCCGCCGACGCACGCGAAGCGCAATCGGTCGTCGCGCGCCGCCAGCAACGCCGCGGCCTGCAGGAAGGTTGCATGGTCCTTCATCGGATCGATGCGCCCGACCAGCCCGACCAGCGTGGCGTTGTCGGCAACCTGCCATTCGTCGCGTATGCGGTTTCGACCCACGGCGTCGAAACGGAACCGCTCGGTGTCGATGCCGTTGGGGATCACCTCGATGCGTGCGTGCGGATAGCCGAGCGACGCGTGGTGTGCCGCGCCGGCCTCGGAGTTGGCGATGATGCGGTCCGCGAACCGCGAGGCGCTGCGGCTCATGCGAAAGTTCAGCCGCGACAACCAGTCGCGCCGCGTGCGATCGATGATGGTCGAGCGCACGCCCCACACCACGCGCGTCCGCGGGCGGGCTGCCGGCGCAAGCAGGGCCAGCATGTTGCCCAACGTCATGTAGCCGTGCACGATTTCGGCGTGGCTCTCGCGGAGCGTGCGCAGCAATCGCCACAAGAAACCGGCGACATCCCAGCGTCCGCGCTTGTGCAGGTCGATCAGCGGCACGCCCGCCTTTTCCAGTTCGCCCTGGAACACGCCGCCGCCGTAGCAACAGACCACGGTGACCGGCCAGCCGCGGCGGTGCAACCCGCACGCCAGCGCGACCAGTTGCCGTTCCGCGCCGCCCTGCCGCAGGGACCGGACCAGGAACAGCACGCGCGGCGTGCCCACCGCTTCATCGAGCCGCGGATTGCGCGATGTGTCGCAAACGGCGTTCATTGCGGCAAGGCTCGCGCGGCAGGGGGAGGCAGAACCGAAGTCACCAGGGCGTTCCATTGGTCGAGAATCGTTGCGAGGGAATAGGTCGAGCTGACGTCGCGCGCGCGCTGGCCGAGCTGCGCACGCAGATCCGCATCGCCCATCAGCGCATCGAGCGCGTCGGCCAACGCGTGTACGTCTCCGGCGGGAACCAGCCAGCCGTTGCTGCGATGGTCGATCAGTTCGCGCGGACCGGCGTCGCAGTCGAAGCTCACGCACGCGCGGCCTTCCGTCATCGCTTCCAGCAAGGCGTTCGGGAAACCTTCGTAGCGCGACGACAACACGAACAGATCCGCGCGCCGCATCGCCCTGCGCACGTGCGCATCGAAGCCCGGCATCGCGATGCGCCCGCCAAGATGGTGTTCGGCGACCTTGCGCTCGAGCTCTGCACGCAGCGGGCCTTCACCGAGGATCACGAGGCTCCAGTCGGGATGGCGCGGCGCGGCTTGCGCGAACGCTTCGATCAGCAGATCGAAACCTTTTTCCGGCGACAACCTTCCGACGGCGAGCAAGGTGTGCCCCTCGGCGCGCTCGTGCGCGGGGGCATCATCCGGGCGTGATTCGATCGACACCGGGTTGGCGATCACGTCCACCTGCCGGCGCGCGAGTGCTTCCAGTTCGGCGGCGCAGCGGCGCGTCTGCGCGACGATGGCGGTGGCGCGCGGATACGACCAGCGGCGCAGCGTGCGCCAGACGCCGCGCATGTGGTGGCCGTTCAGGGCCGTGCGCTCGGAAATGATCACCGGCACGCGCAATCCCGCCGCGGCGATCAAGACGCGGACGTTGCTTTCCGCGATGAAACTGATCACGGCATCGGGCCGGCTCGCCGCGATCGCGCGGCGCAGGGCACGGATGCGCACGATGTTGTGGCCGATCGCCGCCAGCACGTGCGCGGAATTGCCGGCCACGTCCAGCGCGATCCGGCGCACCGCCGGATCCAGCGGGTAGCGGTCCATCCGGTCCGACGCCAGCGTGATCAGCGTGACCTCGTTGCCGCGCTCCACCCACGCGTTGGCGAGCAGCGTCATGACGCGTTCCGCGCCGCCGCCGCCGAGGGAGGAGATGACCAGGACGAGTTTCATGATGGAATGCCCGATCCCTGTTCAAGTTTGCCGAAGACGGACGGCTCGATGCCGAGGCGCGTGTTGACGAACCGCCACGCCAGTCCACGCCAGATGAAGAGCGACAGCGACGCACCGATCGCGGCGCCGGTCGCGCCCAGCCGCGGCACCAGCAGGACCGCCGCGATGCAGTTCGCCACGATGCCGACCAGGACGAAGATCGATGCCTGCTTCTGGTACTTCGTCATGGACAGCATGAAGCCCACTTCGCCGAAGCAGGTGCTGGCGCAGGCACCCAGCAGCAGGATCAACAGCGGCACGTAGGCGGTATCGAAGTCGTGGCCGAACAGGCCCAGCACCCACTTGCCCGCGACCGCACAGAACAGCGCCACGCACGATGCACCCGCGAGTCCGATGCGTGCGCCCTGCACGGCCACGGATTGCAGCCCGTGCATGTCGCGCGCGTCGTAGCGTTCGGCGATCATCGGCGCCAGCACCACGTTGACGGCCTGCGTTGCGAAGAACGCGAAGCCGGCCATCTTGACCGCCGCGTAGTAAGGCCCGACGTCGCCGGTACCCATGATCGCGCCCAGCAGCATCACGTCGAGCCGTGCGCCACCGACGGTGATGATCGAGAGCAGCGACAGTTGCCAGCCGACCATGACCCAGCGGCGTGCCTCGTAGCGCGGTCGCGCGCCGCGCCCCGGCGCCGGCCACGCGCGCGTCAGGTGCCAGCCCGAGGCCAGCAGCGCGATCAGCCCCGAGAGTGCCGTGCACACGGCCGCCGTCGGCGCATCGCGCCGCACCGCGACGGCCCACGCGATCCCGAGCAGGACGAGCAGGATGACGGGCCGCATCACGGTCGAGTACATGCCGGTGACCACCGGTCGCTTGAACGCGCGGTGCATCGCGCTGCTCTGCTGCAGCTGCGTCAGGATCGGCAGCATCGCGAAGCCGATGTAGAACGTGTCGCGCCAGGCTGCGGACTGGTTGGCACCGAGGATGTGCACGACCACGCCGCCGACGATCGCGACGCACAGGCTGGTCCCGAGCACGAACAGGCCCACGCCGATCCGCAGGCCGCGCACCTTGCCCCATGCCTTGTCCTGGATGTAGCCCGGCAGGAAGCGGATGATGCTGATGTCCTGGCCGGCCTGCGCGACCATTACCAGCACGCTCACCCAGCTGAACATCAATGCGTAGATGCCGTATTCCGCGCGTCCGATCAGGCGCGCCATCACCAGGTTCGCGAGCAGGCCCAGCGCGGTCCCGACCGTGGATACGATGAACGCGCCGGACGCGCCGCGCCGCAGCAGGCGCGACATGAACGCACGCTCCGATGCGCGCGCGGAGATATCCGGTGCTGCCTGGGTCACGCTTGCGCCATCGGACGGCATGTCTTTGCCTCCAGCGTTGGCGACTGCGCATGACGCATCGACAGCGCTCCGCGCCCGCAAGCGTGGTGGTGCGCGCAACCCGGCGCGTGCCGATACCTCATCGCAAAACCCGCCCGTGCACGGCCAGCGCATCCAGCATCGATGACGCGGCCTGTTCACCTTCCCAGGTCGAAACCATTCCGTCCGCGCTCGTTCGTCGGCCCGCCAGCATCAGGGCCTGGACGCAGAGGTACGCCGTCAACCGGGCGCGTGCCGCGGCCGGGGGGCGCCTGAAGTTGCGGATGAGGGCCGATTCGATTGCATGGCAGTCATCCACGTGGTTCCGCCGCCGCGTGCCGCGCAGCGCAAGCAGGAAACGGATCAGGTCGTAATCCGCCGGATACGCGTAGCCGGCGTATTCCCAGTCGAATACGCAGAGCCGACCCCGGTACAGGAAAGTATTGACGGGTGTGAAATCGCCGTGCGCCAGCCCGTGCGGCGCGATGAGGTCCGGCGCGAACGCGAGTCCCTCCAGCGCGAGGTCGAAACGTTGCCGCCACGCCTCGGTCAATGGCACCGGCAGGCACGCCAGCTGCGCGTGCAGGTCGCGCAGCAAACCGTTGCCGTCCGGCATGGACGGAGACGCGGTTCGCGCCGCCAGTTCTTCCAGGAAGACCAGGTGCGATGCGTGCAGGCGCGTGCAGCACGGTTGCCGCGGCGTCCGCACGGTATCCGTCGCGAGTATTGCCGCGCCGTCTTCGCGGAATTCACGCAACCATACGCGTGGCACCACGGCGGAATGCAGTCCGATCCCGTGCAGCTGGTCGAGCACCGAACCTTCGTTGGCGAGCAACGCCTGGACGGCAGGCGTGCGCGACACCTTCGCGTAACCCCTGATGCCGCCACGGGCATCCATCCATTGCACCGTCAACTTTCGATGCGGGCCCGCGGTGCCGGTGAGGAACGCAGCCTGCGAGGCGGCGGCATCGAATCCACGCGCGGCACGACGGATGCCGGAAATGTGCACCCTGCCATTTGGCCAGAGGTGTGGCAGACCGAGTTCCGCCGCAATGGCCATGGCGCGCTTGAAGAGGCGTGCGGCGGGACGCAGCGGCTGGATCAGTGCGAGCGATGCGAGGCGGACGGCGCGCGGCCCGGTCGGCACCACGAACCAGCGCAAGCGCCCCCGCCCGGCGAGTACGTCAAAGGGGCACGAGCCCGGATGCGGCGCTGCCGTGACGCGCAGACCCAAGGCTTCCATCTCCCGCACGGCGGCAAGGAAGTGGACATCGCCGAAACAGCCGCCAGTCGCCGCCTGCCCACCGCTTCGTCGAAGCGGCGCGGCGCGCGGTGTCGGCGTGCGGACCGTGGCGGGCTGTGTCATGCCTCTGTTCCATACCCGAAATAACCGTAGGGTGAGTAGCCGCCGCTGCGCTTCTCCATGCCGTTGAACACCACGCCGCTGACTTCGACGCCGCTTTGCTGCAATCGTTGCATGGCCATTTCGACCTCGCGCGAATGGTTGAGGCCGAAGCGCACGACCAGCAGGTTGGTGCCCGCGTAGTGGCCGATGATCGCGGCATCCGTGACCGCGAGGATGGGCGGGCTGTCGATCACCACCATGTCGTAACGCGGGGAAAGCCTTCGCAGCAGGGCCGCGAAACTGTTGCGCATCAGCAGTTCCGACGGATTGTTGGGGCGCCGGCCGGCGGGGATGAAGTGCAGGTTCTCGACGCCCTCGACATCGCGGATCGCTTCTTCGTCGACGATCCGGTCGGCGAGCAGTTCGGACAATCCGTTCTCCGGCCTTCCGCCGAGGATGGTGTGCAGCTGGGCGTCGCGCATGTTGGCGTCGATCAACAGCACGCGCTGGCCTGCCTGCGCATTCACCGCGGCGAGGTTGGCCGAAACGAACGTCTTGCCCGCCTTTGAACTGGCGCCGCAAACCATCACCAGCTTGTTGCTGGCGTCGCGTTGCACGAACCGCAGGCTGGTGCGCAAACTGCGCAGCGCTTCGGCGGCCACGTCCTCGGGCGCGGCCAGTGCCAGCAGGCGATGGCGCCGCCGCGAGAACAGGCGCTGGCTGCGTTCCGACAGCTCGATCTGTTGCGCGCTGAGCGGAATCGCGGTGTAAACCGGCAAGCCGAGCTGCTCGATTTCCGACGGATCTTCGACACCCTGCCGGAGCATCTTGCGCAGCATCACGAACCCGACCGCGAAGAACGCGCCGATGAAGGTGCTGGCAGCGACCGTCACCAGTTTGCGCGGCTTCACCGGCCGCGTGATGTCCACGCTGGGCTTGTCGACGATGCGGGTGGTGCCGACGGTGCCGGCCTGCGCGATTTCAAGCTGCTGTTCCTCGTTGAGCAATCCGTTGTAGGTCGTGTTGAGCACGCTCACGTTGCCGTCCAGGCGCAGCAGTTCCCGTTGCGTGTTGGGCAGCGTATCCATCCGTTTCTGGATCGCGGATTTCTGTGCCGACAAGGCCCCGATCTGTTTGACCACCGCCTGGTAGGCTGGATTCGCAGGCGTGTAAAGCCGCGCCGCCGCGATCTTCTGCGTCTCCAGCTGCTGGATGCTGGCGTCGAGGGTGTCGATCTGCGTGAGCATGCTCTGCGTCTGCATCGGCACGTCCACGGAATGCGCCTTCAGCTGGTACGCGTTGAGGGCCGCCTGTGCATCCTCCAGCCGCTTCTTCACGATCGGCAGTTGCTTGTTCACGAACTTCAAGCTGTTGGCGGCCTGCGCCGAGTTGCGCCCCACGTTCTGGGCCAGGTACGCCTTGGTGACCTGGTCGAGTACCGCGACGGCGTTCTGCGGGTTGTCGCTGTCGTAGCTCAACTCGATGACATTGGCACCCTGCGACGCCTGTTTGGCATTGATGTCCTTTTGCAGCCGGTGGATCGTCGTCATCTCGTAATTGCGGGTGACGTGGAAACGCATGCCCGGGTTGGCCTGCAGGCTGCCCACCAGCATCGTCACGCCGGAACCCTTCGCCGTTTGGCCGACCGTTCCTTGCAGCAGCAGCCTGCCATTGACGAACGGAATCGGACTGTCCAGCCAGAGCGCGTAGGCGCCGTCCTTGCCCGCAACCAGCGTCATCTTCTTGCCAAGCAGGTCGTTCGGGACGTCCAGCGTGCTGATGTCAAGGTTCGAACCACCCCAGTTGTAGCCCGCGAGCCCGAACCACGGCTTGGCGACCGCGCCGGGTGCCGGCGGTGTGTACGCGCGCGCGATCAGGCTGCCGAGCACGGGGATCTGGTAGTTGCCGACCACGATATTCAGGTCGAGGTTGTCGACCGCAGGCTTGAGCACCGATTCCGCAGTGAGGATGGAAAGCGCGTCGGTGGATTCCGGATTCGACGCCCCCACCGCTTCCGCGACCGCGGTCAAGCCCGGCAGCGTCGGCGACTGTTCGACCTGGACCATCGCGTTGGCCTCGTAAACGGGCGTCGCGATAAGGACGTAACCGAGGGCGAGCACGAAGCATGCAGCGGTGATCCCGATGATCAGCCGCTTGTGGTCGAGGAGCGTGCCGAGGAGGGCCCGCAGGTCAAGTTCGTCGTCGGGACGCGCGTCGAATCCAGCTGCTCGTGGATTTGCAATGGTCATCGCCTTGTTCATGGGTTTCCTGTCCCGTGGAAGAAGCATCTGCCTTGAGAAAATCGCGGATTCGACGTTGCCGATGGTTGACTTGCCGATCCAGGCGACTCGATGCGTTGCACGCGAAGTGCAGCATCGTCGGAGACATCCACTCTTCCACTGCATGAGTGGTGAAAATGACGGTTGGTGATCCGGTTAAATCTTCGAGAACGGATCGTGATATGTCTGTATTGAACCTTCCTGAAACGCGGTCGGAAGCGCCGCGAGTCGTGCGAAACGTGATTTTGTTCGATCAGCCCATCACTGCATTGCGCAAGGGGGCAGGCAATCGAGTGTAGACCGGATCGTGACAACCGGCGCACGCATTGACGATGAACGAGTGCGCTGGCGTCACGTACATTCAGTGGATCGTCAGCATCTGGCCAGCAGTTCGAATGCGGTGGCTCCACTGTGTTTCACGCCGACTTCACGCCAAGTCACTGGCCGGATGGATGCGCTGTCTTTAGTTGTGCACGCGAGTTGAGAACAGGTGCGGCGTCGATTCGATCCCGCTCCATTGCGTTCATGTTTCTGGCTGATTCATTCAGGTGAATAATCCATAAAGATGCAATGAATAAGTAATAAATAAATGCTTCGCTAATCACATGAACAAGCCGGGTGGACAAGTGCCGCACGGGATGACCATACTCCCGGCTCGGCATCCGAACCGATGCTGGCACAGGGATCGAACAGTCACAGGAGCCCGCGGATCATGGACATGTCACATGCGCGTCGACCGGTATCGGCAATGGCTGTGAATGGGCGGCGCGTGGCGCGCGTCCTGGGTGTCTTGGCATGCGCGTCTGCCCTCGCGGTTTTGGCGGGCTGCGTGCCCGGGCAGGGCATGGGCGTGCGCGGCAACAACGATTACGTGCAGCTGGTTCCGATCACGCCGCAGTTGGTGACCACGCAACAGGCGGCGGCCACGGCACCGGCCATTCCGCCCGCGTTGCTCGACTATCACCCGCAGTCGTATCAAATCGGCCCCGGCGACACGTTGTACATCACCGTGTGGGACCACCCCGAGCTGACCTCGCCCGCGGGATCGCAGCAGGAAGGCTCGGCCAATGGCCGCCTGGTGCGGCCGGACGGCACGCTCTACTACCCCTACATCGGGTTGATGAAAGTCGCGGGCATGACCATTGAGCAGGCGCGCCAGGCGCTCGCGTCCAAGCTGGCGCACTGGATCAAGAACCCCATGGTGGACATCAGCGTCGCCAACTACGCCAGCCAGCATGTCGTGCTGGAAGGCGCGCTGGTGAAATCCGGCGCGCAGTCCCTCACCACGGTACCGATGACGCTGGGCGAAGCGATCGCCAACGCGGGCGTGGACAACCAGAACGCCAATCTCGCCGACGTGACGCTGACGCGTGGCGACCAGACCTACCACCTCGACATGAGCGGATACGCGGACAAGGGCGGCCCTGCCAGCAAGATCTACCTGCAGGGCGGCGATCGCGTGCTGGTGCCCTACAACGATCGCCAGAAGGTGTATGTGATGGGTGAAGTCACCCGCCCGCAGGCGCTGCGCTTCAAGACCGGCGACATCACGCTGACGCAGGCGATCGGCGATGTCGGCGGCCTCAACGAAGTCACGTCCAGGGGCATGATTTACGTCATCCGTGGCGCCTTCGACAAGAGTGGCCAGCAGACGCAACGCCCGACCGTTTACCAGCTCGACTTGAAATCGCCGGCTGCCTTCGCGCTGGCCGACGGCTTCGACGTGAAGCCGGGCGACGTGGTGTTCGCGTCCGCCGCGGGCGTCACCCGCTGGAACCGCTTCCTCAGCCAGTTGCTGCCACTGACCAGTGCGTTGAGCGCCGCGGCATCGAGCAACTACTACATCAACACCACGAAGTGACGCCGGCGGCGTCCGGGCGTCCCATCATGCGGCGGGCTGTCGTTGCAGGGTGATGACATCCCCCCGCGCCTGCGGCGCGACCCCCTTCCTGTGGAAGGGGGGTGACCAGCGAGCGGAACTTGCGCGCGCGTCTTCCCCCTTCGCTTGCGAAGGGGGATCGAGGGGGATGGCTTTTGCGCGTCAGCGCTTGTCCTTCACGTATTGCGTGAACAGCTCGTGGATGCGGCGGTACTCGTCGTACCAGTCGTCGGCATGTTCGAACGCGTGGCGATCCATCGGATACAGCGACATCCAGAAATTGTCCTTGTGCAATTCGATGAAGCGCTGGTACAGGCGGATGGTGTCGCCCGGCATCACGTTGTTGTCGATGAGGCCGTGGTTCATCAGCAGCGGATCGGCGAGGTTCTTCGCGTATTCGATCGGCGAGGAAACCTTGTACGCCTCGGGATCGAGCTGCGGCGTATTGAGGATGTCCGACGTGTAGCCATCGTTGTAACTGGTCCAATCGGATGGCGCGCGTTGCGCCGCGCCCGCCGCGAACTCGCCCGGTGCGGTCAGCAACGCCATCTCGGTGAGGAAGCCGCCATAGGAACCGCCGTAGATGCCAACGCGCTTCGGGTCGACGTGATGGTTCTTCACCAGCCACGCCTTGCCATCCAGCAGGTCCTCGATTTCGGGATGGCCCATGTTGCGGTAGATCGCGTCGCGCCAGTCGCGGCCGTAGCCGGCCGAGCCGCGGTAATCCATGTCCAGCACCACGTAGCCTTCCTGCGTCAGCAGGTTGTTGAACATCTGCTCGCGGAAGTAATACGACCAGTTCTTTTCCACGTCCTGCAAATAGCCCGCGCCGTGCACGAAGAACACCGCCGGGTGCGTGTGCGAGGTGTCGTAGTCGGCGGGCTGGTAATACTTGGCCCAGGCGCCGAAATGGCCGTGGCTGCTCGGCACCTTCACGAACTGCGGCTCCACCCACGTGGATGACAGCGCCTTGTATTCAGGCGTGCGGGTGTCGGTGAGTTCGCGCGTGTTGCTTCCACTCGCATCGACTACCGCGAGTTGGGGCGGAACGTACGCGGTCGAGTGCAGCACCGCTAACTTCGAACCATCCGGCGACAACTGGAAGTCGTCCATGCCTTCGAAATGCGTCACCTGCTCCAGCGTGCCGCCCGTTGTCGGTACGCGGTACACGTCGTACTCATAGGGAGCCTGCTTGTTGGAACGTACGTAGAACCACTTGCCGTCCGGCGACACGACAGGCGTCGAAACCTCGAAGCCGGTGGCGGTCAGCGTGCGCGCCTTGCCACCGAGTGGTTTCACGAACAACTGTGCCCAACCCGAGCCTTCCGATTCGAACCACAGCGTGCGGTTGTCCGGCAGCCAGCCCAGCGCGTTGAAACTCCAGTTGATCCAGGCGGGATCGGTCAGCCGGTTTTGCGTTACCAGCTTGTGGTCGGCGAAGTCCACCGATTCGATCCAGCGGTCCTTGTGGTCGTTGGCGACCAGCTCCAGCGCGAGCTGGTCGCCGTCCGCGCTCCACACGAGCGCGGGATAGCCCGACTCGCCGACCGCAACGAAGTTGATCGACACGGGGCGCGTCTTGGGTGCGGCCAGCGCGGCGGCTTCGTCATCGTGGCCTTCCTTCTTCAGTTGCGCGATGCGCTTCGCGCGCAACGCGTGCAGAGGATCGTCGTGGATGCCGGGCAGATCATTTACCGACAACGGATACTGTTTGTGCGCCTGAAGGTCGAGCAGCAGCAGCGATTGTGGCGCCGGATTGTTGTGGCCGACGTAGGTGCGCGCGTTTTCGGTTTCGGGATAGCCGGAATCGTTGACGTAGTGCACCACCACCGGATGCTTGCCGCGCTGGTGCGACTTCGGCACCGTCACCACCAGCAGCCAGCGCGCGTTCGGCGACAAGGACGTCATCACCACCCGCACCTTGTCGCCGAGGTAGAACGGCGCCGCGGCGCGCGCGGGATTTTCCGCATCCAGCTTGTCGTCGTGTTCGCGCACCGCGTCCTTGTCGGCCTTGATCTCGCGCAGCGTCGAGAACAGGCTGAGCTGCAGGCGCTGCATCTGGTCGGGCTTGGCTTCGGCCGGGTTGTCTTCCATCTTCAGCGTTGCCGCCGGCGCCACCACGCCCGTCGACGCATTCCAGACGAACCATTCATTGCCCTGGCTCCAGCTGACCAAGGTTCCGTCCGTGGAGATCTGCAGGCCGAACTTGCCGGCGTCGTCGCGGGTGATCTGGCGCGTCGTGCCGCGGGCGACGTCGCGCACGAACACGTCGCCGTGGCGAATGAACGCCGCGCGATCGTGCGCGTGGTCGAAGACCGGGCGACCGTCGGCACTTGCCAGTTCGGCACCAGCCAGCTTGACCGGGGAACCGCCGTCGGCGGAGACGCGGTACAGATCCCGTATCGACGAGCCTTTGCGTTTCAGTTTGAAGTAAACGCTGCGGCCATCCACGCTCCAGTATTCGTCCTCGACCGGCGGTCCGATCCAGTCGGGATCGGCCATGATCTGTTCGAGTGTGAGTTTCTGGGGCGCGCTCGCGGTGGCTGCGGATGTTGCATCCTGCGGCGCGGCGGCAAAGGCACCCGCGCTCACCAGAAGACAAACCAGGCCGGCAACGGCGATGCGATTCATGGACGTGTCCCTGAACAAAAGAACGAAGCGTAGCCACACGCGATTCGCGCGCGCAAGCGCCAAAGGTCCCGGCGGCGTGGCCTCCCGATCGCGTGGCGCCGGGCGTGCGTCAGCGTTACCCTGCATCGACTTCCACCGTCAATTCGGAGCAGCCATGTCCGGTTTTCGCATCCTGGCCGGTCTGGGTATCGGCTTGCTGTCCAGCATCGCGTGCGCGCAGACGCCACCGCCGACAACCGGCGCCGGATTGGACCAGTCGCTGATCGACACCCGCCACGAGATTCCCGCGATGCCGCCGCCGACCGCGAAGCACGACGTCACCGAAACCTTCTTCGGCAACGCGGTGCACGATCCGTATCGTTGGCTGGAAGATGCCGACGCGCCTGCAGTGAAGCAGTGGATCGCGGAGCAGAACGCCTATACCGAAAAGGTGATGGATGGCTTTGCCGATGCCAAGGCCATCGCCAAACGCGTGGGCGAACTCGCGTTGACGTCGACGCAGCAGTTCGATCCGGACATCGTCGGCGGCACCTTGTTCTACATGCGCCAGACACCGCCGCAACCTCAGGCCGCGCTGGTGGCGCAGGCGTGGCCGAACGGCAAAGCTCGCGTGCTGGTCGATCCGAATGCGATGGCGGGTACGCCCGCGATCACGGATTTCTGGCCGTCGCCCGACGGGAAATACGTGGCCTACGGCACCGCCGAAGGCGGCAACGAGGAAACCACGATCCATTTCATCGAGGTCGCCACGGACAAGGCGCTGCCCGACGCGCTGCCGCACGCGGGCGGTGGTACCACGCCCCAAGCGCTGGTGTGGGACGCCAGCGGCAAGGGTGTGACCTACGTACGCCTGCCATCGGGCGTGCCTTCCGATCAATCGCAATTCAATGCCGCGCTCTACCACCACGGGCTCGGCAGCGACGCGAACAACGACACACTGGAATTCGGCAAGGGCCTGTCGAAGGTGGCCGAGTACACGTTGCTTGGTTCCGCCGATGGCCGGCACGCCGCGGCGCTGGTGCATGCGGGTGATGGTGCGCCCGACGCGGTGTATCTGCGCAACGGCAACGGGCCATGGAAGCGGGCGCTCGGCACCGAGGCGAACGTGCGTGCTGCATCGGAAGTGAACCAGGGCGCGGCGTGGGATGGCGATCGCCTGCTGGTGATCGCGTACCAGGATGCGCCGCGCGGCAAGCTGCTGGCGCTGGATGCGAACGGCCAGTCCAAGGCGCTGGTACCGCAAGGCGAGTGGGCGATGCATTCGGTCGCGCCGATCAAGGGCGGATTTTTGATCACCGAAGTGCGCGGCCCCGATTGGCGCGTCCAGCAATACTCGAGCGCCGGCAAGTTCGTGCGCACCGTGTCGCTGCCCGAAAACGGCATCGGTGTCGGAACGATCGCCAGTGGCGCGGGTTCAACGCGCGCGTTGATCACGTATTCGGGCTGGACGATTCCCGCGCGCTGGGCGGAGTACGACGGCGCGAACGGAACGTTGAAGACCGTGTTCGAAGTGGAACCCGCGGCCGACTATTCGAAGGTCGTGACGTATCGGCTGGATGCAACCTCGAAAGACGGCACCAAGGTTCCGGTCACCGTGATCGCGATGAAGGGTGTGACGCCGAACGGCGCACGCCCGACGATCCTGTACGGCTACGGCGGCTTCGGCATCACCACCGCGCCGCGCTTCCTGGGTTCCAATCTTGCGTGGCTGGAACGCGGCGGTGTGTACGCGGTGGCCAACATCCGCGGCGGGGGCGAGTTCGGCGAGGGTTGGCACGCCGACGGCATGCTCGGCAAAAAGCAGAACGTGTTCGATGACTTTTACGCCGCAGCACAGGCGTTGGTGCAACAGCATTGGACCAATCCCGCGCATCTCGGCATCCTCGGCGGTTCCAACGGTGGCCTGCTGATGGGCGCCGCACTGACGCAACATTCATCGGAATACCGTGCGGTGGTGTCGCTGGTCGGCATCTACGATATGCTGCGCGTGGAACTGTGGCCGAATGGTCAATACAACATTTCGGAATACGGCACGGTGACGAAGCAACCCGATTTCGAATGGTTGCGCGCGTACTCGCCGCTGCAGAACGTGAAGCCGGGCACCGCTTATCCCGCGGTGCTGCTGATCACCGGCGTCAACGATCCACGCGTCGCGCCGTGGCAGTCGCGCAAGTTCGCCGCGGCGTTGCAGGCAGCGACCACGTCGAAGGATCCGGTGCTGCTGCTGACGCGGATGAACGAGGGTCACGGCGTCACCGCATCCTTCAGCCAGCGCGTCGGCAACGCGGCGGCGGCGATGGCGTTCTTTGCACAGGAACTGGGGTTGCCGTCGCAAGCGTTGGAGCATGCGGAGTGACGTCCGAGTGCGTGGAAATCGAAACCGCGGCCAATCCACGCCATGCGGTGATCTGGCTGCATGGCCTCGGTGCCGACGGCCACGATTTCGAACCGATCGTGCCGCAACTGGTGCGCCCGGAATGGCCGGCCCTGCGCTTCGTGTTCCCGCACGCGCCGGTGCGGCCGATCTCGCTCAACGGCGGCCTGCCGATGCGCGCGTGGTACGACATCGCCGGCTTCGATCTGGCGCAGCGCCAAGATGAGGCCGGCATCCGTGTGTCGATCACCTCGGTGGAAGCGCTGATCGCGCGCGAAGTGGAACGCGGCGTGCCGACCGCGAACATCGTGCTGACGGGGTTTTCGCAAGGCGGCGCGATGGCGTTGGCGACGGGATTGCGGCATGCGCAAACACTCGCGGCCATCGTCGCGCTGTCCACGTATCTCCCGATTGCGGAAGTGACGGCCGACGAACGCCATGCTGCGAACGCCGCGACGCCGATCTTCATGGGCCACGGCGCCTTTGATCCGGTCGTGCCGCGTTACCTCGGCGAACGCTCGCGCGACCAGTTGCGCGAATGGGGCTACCACGTCGATTGGCACAGCTACCCGATGGCGCACCAAGTGTGTCCACAGGAAATCGCCGATCTTGCGGACTTCCTTGGACACTGTTTCAGGTAACGATCAGACCTGGGCTGCCGCCGTGCCGTGTCCTGCGTAACGCTGCTTGCGGGGGACATGGCGGGTTGCGGCCATGAGCGGAGTTTCTTAACGCAGCAAATAAACCAATGAGCGGATGTTCCACGCGCAATCATGCACGCGCTTCGTACCACCCGCGAGATCGATTGACTACCCGCACCACCGAGAGCATGACCGGCACTTCGATCAATACGCCCACCACGGTCGCCAGCGCCGCGCCCGAGCGCACGCCGAACAGCCCGACTGCGGTTGCCACCGCCAGTTCGAAGAAGTTGCTGGCTCCGATCAGCGCGGAAGGGCCGGCGACGCAATATGGCACACCCAGCCTGCGGTTGAGCCAATAGGCCAAGCCTGAGTTGAAGTAGACCTGGATCAGGATCGGCACCGCGAGCATGCCGATCACGGCGGGCTGGGCCACGATCTGATTGCCCTGGAAACCGAACAGCAACACAAGCGTCGCCAGCAATGCTGCCAGGGACATCTGTCCGAGACGCTTCAGCAGTGCCTGCAGCCGGAATTCACCGCCTCGCGACAGCAACCAGCGCCGTAGCAACAGGCTGAAGATAACCGGCACCACGATGTACAGCAGCACCGACAGCAGCAGTGTGTTCCATGGCACGCTGATCGAAGAGATGCCCAATAGCAGCGCGACGATCGGTGCAAAGGCAACCACCATGATGGCGTCGTTCAAGGCCACCTGGCTCAACGTGAAGTGCGGTTCGCCATTACATAGATTGCTCCACACGAACACCATCGCCGTGCAAGGTGCCGCCGCCAGCAAGATCAGGCCGGCGATGTAGGAATCGAGCTGGGCCGTTGGCAGGTACGCCACGAATACGTGTCGGATGAAGATCCAGCCCAGCAATGCCATCGAAAACGGCTTTACCGCCCAGTTGACGAACAGCGTGACGCCGATGCCCTTCCAATGCTGGCGCACGCCTGCCAGCGCGTGGAAATCGATCTTGAGCAGCATCGGCACGATCATCAGCCAGATCAGCACGGCGACCGGCAGATTGACCTGGGCCACTTCCATCCCGCCCAATGCCGCAAAGACGTCGGGGGACCGATGGCCGAGCAGCGTACCTGTGACGATGCACAGCAATACCCATACGGTCAGGTAACGTTCGAAGATACCTATGACTTTGCGTTGCGTTGGAGCGGCAGCGGCAATCGGCGCTTCCGCAAGCGGTGCGTTCACGTGTGTGGCTCCGCGCCGACCCGTCCGATCTCCTGCAGCGCACGACGGCTGTCGAGGCTGGCAAGACGCTCGACCGGAAGCGCCAGGAACAGCTCGATGCGCTCGCGCAGGAGCAGCCATGCCTTGCGGTACGCCGCACGACGTGTCGCTTCGTCCCCTCCCACGCCTGCGGGGTCGGGCACGCCCCAGTGGGCCGTGACGGGCGAACCGAACCATGCCGGACACGTTTCGCCTGCGGCATTGTCGCAGACCGTGATCACGAAGTTCATGGCCGGTGCGCCCTCCTTGGCGAATTCATCCCAGGATTTGCTGCTCAGGTGTTCGGCGGGATAGCCGATGCTGCTTGCGAGTTTCGCAGCCAGCGGCTGTACCCGCCCCGCAGGATGACTGCCCGCGCTGAAGGCCTCGAAGCGGCCACGGCCGAGTACGTTCAACAACGCCTCGGCCATGATGCTGCGCGCGGAATTGCCGGTGCACAGGAACAGCACGCGGTACGGACTCGTGCGCGTCATGCTTTCGCCTCACGCAGCCTGCGTTTTCGGCCCACAGCAGGCGGATTGCGAACCACAACACGCATCGGACTTCGCGGATTCCGGGTGAGTAACGGGTGCCGAATAAGTCGTGGCTTCCCCGTGGGTGTGGAACGTTTCCCAACGCACACCTTGCGGGTCTTCCGCCCAATACTTGTCGGAGTGCGCGTAGCAGCAGGTGGTGCCTTGCTCGGCCAGAGCAACTGCATCGGCCGCAATCAGCCGCTGGCCGATGGCTTCCAGTTCGGCCCCATCCTCTGCCTGCAAGCCGAGATGATCCACGCCTGCGGTCCGGTCGCGCTGCGAAATCGCGAAGTTGACGCGTGGATCCTCCAGCATCCACTTGGCGTAATCGGGCTTGTGTACGCTTGGCGCACTGCCGAACAGGGTGGAATAGAAACGGATGTTCGCATCCAGATCGTTGACGTTGACGTGTACGTGAAAGCGTTTCATCGCAATGGTCTCCGCTTGGGTTGGGGTGCGCACGCAGGTGCGCAGGAAGAGGTGTCGCTGCCGCAGCAGTTCTCGGTCAGGAAGCCGAGCAACGCGTTCATGCGCGCGTAATCGGCGCGGCAGCGGATCGATCGGCCTTCACGCACGTCACGCACGAGACCAGCGTGTCGAAGCACGTTGAGATGACTGGTGAGCGTGGGTGCCGGCAGCTTGAGGCGCTCGCCCACTTCGCCCACTGCCAAGCCTTCGGGGCCGGCCTGCACCAGCAGGCGGTAGGTTGCCAGTCGGGTGTCGTGGGCCAGTGCTTTCAGGGCTTCGACGGCTGATATTTGTTTCATAGTTATGAAACTATAAAACTATATTTACGGAAGTCAAGCGGCAAACGCTGCGAGCCTGCTCACCTCGCCGTTCAAGTGGTCCTGCCGATACGAACCGCAAGTTGAGCCAGCTCGGCTGTCAGCTTTGCCAGCATGCTCCCTCCCATACGTACGACCGGGTTGAGTCGGGAGTACCCGTGTGCTGGACGCGGCCTTTGACGCCCTCGCGGTCAAGGTATCAGTTGGCGATGCCGATCTGAGCCGACCGGGACGCGCACGCGCCAAGCCGTCATACTTCGCGCATGGCGGACACCCTCGGACCCCGCAAGCACGATGCCGCCGCGCTGCCGGATTTCTGCAGCGCGGCGTCCGTCTTCACCTTGGTCATCGTCGCAGAGCTGGTGGTGGTGATCGATGCGCTCGCGCCGGACGCGCGGATGCAGTGGCGGGGTTTCGCGACTGCGACGCTATTCGTGGTGTGGCTGGCTCTGCTGGCATCGCTGCTGCTGTGCCGGCTGAAGCCCTTGCTGATCCGTTGGCCGCGTGCGTTCGCGTGGCCGCTCACATGGTGCGCGCTGGTCGCGATGGTCGCGGTGGCGAGCGCGGTGGTGGCGTGGCTGGACCACGCACTCGGCACCGCGCTGACGCCAACATCGAGCACGCGTTTCATCATCGGCAACACGGTGCTGGCCGCGCTGCTCGGTGCGGCGTTGCTGCGCTATTTTTACGTGCTGGCGGAATGGCGTGCGCGATTGGCCGCGGTGGCGCGCGCGCAATTCGAAGCCTTGCAGGCGCGCATCCGCCCACATTTTCTGTACAACAGCATGAACACGGTCGCGGCGCTGGTGCGGGTCGATCCGGATGCGGCCGAGCGCACGGTCGAAGACTTGTCCGAATTGTTCCGCGCCTCGCTGGGCGCGGGCGACAAGCCGAGCTCGCTGGGCGCCGAACTCGGCCTGATCGACCGTTACCTTGCGATCGAACAACTGCGCCTTGGCGACCGCCTCAAAGTGGAGCGTGACCTGGTCGATCTGCCAGCCGACATGGAAATCCCCGCGCTGTTGTTGCAGCCGCTGGTCGAGAACGCCGTCTACCACGGCATCCAGCCGCGCCGCGACGGCGGCACCTTGCGCATCGCCGCGCGTCGTGTCGCCAATAGCGTCGAAATCGAAGTCGCCAATCCGTTGCCCGACACCTCGGCACCGACGCGCAGCGGCCACGGACTCGACAACGTGCGTCGTCGCATCGCTTACCATTTCGGTGAACGCGGCGCGCTGGAAACCCGCAACCAGGATGGCGAGTTTCGCGTATTGGTGAGGTTGCCGTGCGCATCCTGATCGCCGACGACGAGCCGCTGGCGCGCGCGCGGCTCGCCGTGCTGCTGCGCGATTGCGAAGGTGCCGAGGTGGTGGCCAGCGTCGGCGACGGCGAGGCGGCATTGGCGGCTTGCGTGCAGCATCGTCCCGAATTGCTGCTGCTGGACATCGCGATGCCCGGCCTCG
>Ga0207702_10000506_pt1 | contig 43980 bp, 33 predicted proteins | sample KBSCornC62_FD_184302 | JGI IMG/M metagenome (GOLD analysis project Ga0207702, IMG submission 184302) | Corn rhizosphere microbial communities from Kellogg Biological Station, Michigan, USA - KBS Corn C6-2 (SPAdes) (version 2) | ecosystem: Host-associated > Plants > Roots > Rhizosphere > Soil ... | reverse complement strand
GACGGCCGCCGCCACTGGCATGGGAAACAAATGAATTCCGCGCTCGCCACCCGCATTGCGGCGGGACTGGGTTTTCTGGCCGTGGCGCTGGGAGCTTTTGGCGCTCATGGCTTGAGGGATTTGCTGGGGCAAAACGGAACGACGGCCATTTGGGAAAAGGCCGTGTTCTATCATTTCATCCACGCGGTGATGCTGTTCATCCTGGCCGAGCGGAAAACTTTGCCGAAGCTCGCGTGGTGGAGTTTTCTCTCCGGGATTTTGATTTTTTCCGGGTCGTTGTATCTGCTGGCCGTCACGAACCTGCGCTGGCTGGGCGCGGTGACGCCGGTGGGCGGGGTTGGTTTTCTGATTGGCTGGGGGAGTCTTTGCTTCTGCTTTTGCAGAAAGCAGGACGTTCCCTGACGGCTCTTAATTTGAAATTTAATTGCTTCTTTTGGTTTTGTCTTTCAAAGCGAAAAGAATAACCGGCGGAGCAAGAAAAAGAAAAACTCCACTGCAGCAGAATGCTGGAACTATAAAAGCCAACGATACGCTAGAGTCATAGCCTTTAGCTTTTAGCAAATCGGCACACCCAAACACATATATCAGAAAGCCAATAATTCCCGAAACCACGCCAATAAAACCTCCTATTTGTTTGTGTTCCCCGTGGGTGGTGCCAATTCCGATAATGAGACCGACCGTTACTAAACCGAAGCCAACAATCAGCCGAAGCAAGCCCTTGTTACGATATTTTGTAATCATTTACTCCCCTCTAAAATTCATTGCGATTTGAGCAACTTCCGCTGGTGCTTATTCTCCCACCAAGCGGTAGCGGTTTGCCACATCTTCACCCAGGCCCATCGAGGGCGCGGCTTTCAGCGAGAGGCTTAAGGCGATGGTGAAATTCGCCGAGCTGCCTTCGTCATTCGTCACGCGGAACGTCAAAGCCGAGGTCCAGCTACGCAGGTCGCGATAGAGGGTGTAAAATTGTTCCTGCAAACGTCCGCTCACGGCGTTGTAATTGTCCGTCATCCGCGCGCCCCAGTTGTCGCCGAGGCGGACAAAGACTGTGCTGGTGATGTTGTTGTTTTCGGTCCAGGTGCTGTTGCCCCATTGGCCGCTGCGCAGATACCAGTAGCCCAGCCCCCAACTCCAGCGGTCGTTCGGCGCGAAGGTCAATTGCTGGAACGACATGTTGAGCTTGCCGCCGTCAATGTCGTAGCGTGTCTGGGATTCGGCGATGAGCCAAGTGCGCGGCTTGAAGGCGAATGCGGAATATAGATCGTTCAAATTGCTTTGGTTTTGCTTCGGATCCAGCCGCCAATCGAGCTGCAAATCCCATGAAAGCAGATTGTCGAGCTGGCCGTCGCGCTTCGTCTGGAGCGTGTTGCGCAGGCCGAAGCGGATGGCGTTCTGCGTGTCAATGGAATCAATGTTGTTGTAATCGGGAAATGTGATCGGCAGTTCCATCATGCTCGGCTGTTCGCCGTCAAATTGCGGGAGCATCGCGGGCGGCGTGCTGGGATCGGGAACGAAAACGTAGTTGGCCGACGGCTCAATGATATGGCGCAGACCGTCCACCTGGAGCAGTGAGTTGGTCGCACCCGCCCAGAGTTGCGAGGCTTTGAACGAGGCGCCGATGCCGGTATTGAAGACTTCCCGCGTCACGTCGCTGTTCGGCGCGCCGTTCGTGATGTTCTGACTGCTGTAATACGTCAGACGCCCGCCGACGCGCGGCGTGACGTTGAGCCAGTTGAAAAACGTCCAAGGCAGTGTGAGCTGATGATAGGTGTCGGCGCGGGCGGCGGAGTTGGCGTAATAGCCATTCGTGCCGTGGTAAAGCCCGTTGGTGTAGGTGTTGAATTGCCGATACCAGCCGGCGGAACTTTGGCTGTCGTAATACACCGGCGTGTCGAGCACCTGCTGGCGAAAGCCGGTGAGCCGGACGTCGGGCAGGCGTTCGACCTGGTTGAAGAAGCTGTTGATGCGCGGCGTGGTCAACGCGTCGAGGCTCCAGTTGTCCCAATATTTATTCGCCTCGACGAACGTATTCGGCTGCGGGTTGCCGCTGTAATCGCCCGGGAAAAAGTCATGCAACATCAGCGGGTCGGACTGATAATTGACGAGCGCCTTGAGGTTCAAGTTCGTCATGGGCGTGGCCTGCCAGCCGAATTTCACCCGCTGCCGGTTTTCCGGGATGTCGCCGTATTGGGGAAAGACATTCGTGCTGCTGTTCGGTCGCTGATCGTGGAGGTAATAATATTTCAGGTCGAAATCGCCCCACTTGCCGAGCTTGGCCGCAATATCCGGGCCGACGCCGGGGCCGCGCTTGCCGTAATAATCCATGTGGATTTTCCCGTCCGCCACGTCGCCGAGATACCAGCGGTAGGTGCCGAGAATGTAGCCGCCGTAACGGCTGTTGTAGCCGGGCTTGGCGGTGAAATTATTCGGATGATGCCCAAGGTTGCGCTTGTAATACGGAAAATAAAACACCGGCACGCCCCCGGCATACATCACTGCGTTCCACATCTCGACCGATTTGCCGGGGATGACCTTGATGCGGCTCGCGCGCACGACATACGCCGGGTCCGCAATGTCGTCGGTGGTCACAAAACCATTTTGCGCCGTGTAAACCTTGTTGCTGCTATCACCGGTCAGATTGACGCCGCCCGCGAAGATCGGCGATTTTCCCGTGCGGAACTGTTCGCTCGTCATCTGCTTCGTTTTGAAATTGTAGGTGATGTGCTCGCCCACCCAAAGCTGGTCGCCCGACTCGATGCGCACGTTGCCATCCGCCTGCACCAGACCGGTCTGCAGGTTCAATGACGCCGAGTCGGCCGTCATCGTCGCGTTGCCATATTTGACGTAAATGCCGTTCGTGCCCGTGTATAAGCCCGTGGCGGGGTCATGCGTTACCTTGCCCTCGACGGTGCCGGGAATCAGCCGGTTCAAGGCTCCCACCTCCCACGACTGGTCTTGATTCTCCTGGGCGACGGCGGGGAAAACAAAGCACACGGCGAAGAGCAGCAGCGCAATGGCGGAAAATGGTTTCATCAAGCGCGGCCAATTAAACAGAACGCCCTCTGATAAGCCAAGCGAGTTTTCTGTTCTCGCCGCGAACCTAAAGAAAGTGAAAGAGTTTCAATCCGGCGGCCACGGATGAAATCAAAGGCTGCGGCCTGCCTGACCCTGTCAAAATCCTTTGCCCGTTTATTTGTTTAAGCGCGCTGGGTTTGAACCGGTTGAGTTTCGCTGGCCGCACTGCCCAAATTCTGGCGGGCGTGTCTAATAATCACGCTTTGGGCGGAATCAGGAATAATCGTTACCGGCAGGCGGCGACGCACCGTGGGAATTCTTCGAACGCGCGGCGGTGAACGCAGCCCTGTCAATGGAATCGTCGCCATCCGCAAATTCATCGCGGCAACTTCTGCTGCCGCGTGCAAGCTCACTGAGTTGGAATATTTTCTGGCCACGGGAAAAGTGTCGCAACTCGTGTGCCAGAAAATTTCGCCGCGTTTGACCGGATTACGTCCAGAGTTTTTCGGGATAATCACCCTTGGCGATGAGTTTCTGGATACTCGCGACGACTTGCGGGCGATCTTCGCGATACGTCACGCCGAACCAGGAATCCTGCGAGCGCAGGACCTTGCATTTGGCCTGACCGCTCGTGACGAGTTCGCCGACGGTGGCGGGAATGTAGCACTCGGATTTCTGTTCGCCGCCCGCGCGCTTGAGAAATTTCTCAAACTCGACCTGGAGCTGCGGGAAGAGCGCGGGCGTGAAGCCCCAGAAATTCATCGAGACCGCCTCGTCGCCGGTGAGCTTGGTGATGGTGCCGTCCGCACCGGTGTCCTTCGCGCCGCTGCCATCGCGCTCGATCTTCATCATCTCAACGATGTGGGTGAGGTAGTTGTTTGCGTCAACACGTGAGACGCCGCGTGCCACGCTGCCGTGATCGGAAAGCGTGTTTTTCAAGACGAAACCAACCATCGCATAATCCGGTGTGCCGGAGGTGAGATGCTGCGCGAGCACCTTGTAAGCCTGCTGGCCGTAAAAGTCGTCCGCGTTGATGGCGGCAAACGGTTCCTTGATCGTGTCGGACGCCATCAGGATGGCGTGCGTGGTGCCCCAAGGTTTCGTGCGGCCCGCAGGCAACGTGTAAGGGGCTGGGAGCTTGTCGAGTTCCTGGAAAACGTAATCCACGGCGATGCGCTTCTCGAAACGCGTGCCGACGATTTCGCGAAACTGCTGTTCGATGTCTTTGCGGATGACGAACACGAGCTTGCCGAAGCCCGCGCGCATCGCGTCGAAAATGGAGTAATCAATGATGGTTTCGCCGTTGGGGCCAACGGGGTCAATCTGTTTGAGGCCGCCGTAACGGCTGCCCATGCCGGCGGCAAGAACAAGCAAAGTCGGTTTAGTCATGGGCGGAATAATAATTTTACGGCGCGATTTGTCGAGCGTTCAACGCAAGCCACGGAAGGCGTCCGGCGAAATGCCGAAAACGGATTTGAACACGCGGGAGAAATGGAACGGATTCGCAAAGCCAAGCTCGGTGGCGACATTTTTCACCAGCGCGCCGGGCTGTTCGAGTTGTTCCGCCGCCGCGTTCATTTTCAGGCGCGTCAAGAATAGGTAGGGAGACTGGTGATCGTAGCGGCGGAACAGGCGGCAGAGATACGCGGTGTCCACATGGCATTCCTTCGCGATCTGCTCCAGCGTCCGCAAGCGGGGATAGTGTTCTTGCACGAACTGGCGGCACGCTTGAAAGGTGGCGAAGGCGGCGGACTCGACGCCTTTTAGCGGCGCGCGCGCCTCTTGCAGCTTGATTCCCAGGCAACCGAGCAACTGGCGGCAGAGTTCGGGGGAATGCCGCGTGCCGCGCTGGCCGCTGCGGATGAGTTCGTCGAACAGCGGTTGGATTTCGTTGGGCGGAAACACTTCAGAAACTTTCCCCGGGGCCAGGTCGTTGCTTTTAATCCATTGCGCGGATTGGGTTCCTGCGAAGTCCACGAAATATTTCACCAGCGGTTTGTGCGGGTTGGCCACGATGTGCTGCGGGATGCCCGGGCCATAGGCGAAGACGATGCCGGGCCGTAATTCGTGTGTCCGGCGCCCCAGTTTCAGGGAGCCTTCGCCGCGCGCGACATATTCGATGGAGTAAAAGGGAAACGTCTCGCGCCGGATTTCATAGTTAGGCGCGCAATGCTCCACGCCGCCGCAGACGACGGCGAGTTTGGTGCCGGGCGGCGGCTGCAGGTTCAGGTAGAACCGGCGCGCCGATGACACCTGCGCGGAGAAAAAGTCCGGCGTCGTTGTGGCTTTGCGTTTCATCCGAGGTCAAGAATAGATATGTATTGGTCAAAAGTGGGCATTCCCAAACCGAAAAGGCAAGCTAGAATTAGCCTCGAACATTGACGGATGGATCGCTCCGCAGCCACCATTCGAACCAGATCGAAATTTATGCAAGAAACCAAACGCGTTGTTGAAAAAGACGCTCCTCTGAAAAAAGACGACCTGATCGTCATCACCGGTGCCGGTGGCTTCATCGGCGGCAACCTCGCCCTGTATTTCAAGAAGAAGGGCTTTACCAACATCCGCGCGGTGGACAAGAAGCCGCTTTACGAGTGGTATATCCACGTGCCCGGCGTGCAAAACCTTTGCCTCGACGTGAGCATCGAAGCGAACTGCCATCGCGTCTGCGAAGGGGCGGTCGAAGTTTACAATCTCGCGGCGGACATGGGCGGCATGGGTTTCATCGAACGCTTTCGCGTCGAGTGTCTCCGTTCCATCCTCATCAATACGCACATGATCGAGGCGGCTTACAAGGCCGGCACGCGCCGTTATTTTTATTCCAGTTCCGCCTGCGCTTACAACACGCTGTTGCAGAAAGATCCGAAGGTTCGTGCGCTCAAGGAATCCGATGCGTATCCCGCAATGGCCGAACGCGGCTACGGCTGGGAAAAGTTGGTTTCTGAAATGTTCTGCGAGGAATACTGGCACGAACGCGGCATGAAGACGTTTATTGCCCGCTTCCACAACGTCTATGGCCCGAACGGCACCTGGGACGGCGGTCGTGAAAAAGCGCCCGCCGCGATGTGCCGCAAGGTGATCGAGGCGATCGATAAAAAAGATTTGAGCATCAACATCTGGGGCACCGGCGAGCAGACCCGCAGCTTCATGTATATTGACGATTGCGTGAAAGGCATTGACATGATCACGCATTGCGACGAGCTGATCGCCACGCCAATCAACCTCGGTTCGAGCGAATTGGTTTCCATCAACACGCTCGTCAGCAAGGTGGAGAAAATTGCCGGCGTGAAACTCAAGCGCTCCTACAAGCTGGACGCTCCCTTGGGCGTGGCCGGGCGCAATTCCGACAACACGTTCATCAAACAGGTTCTCAAGTGGGAGCCGAATACCACTTTGGACAAAGGCCTGGCGCTGACCTACAAATGGATCAAGGGCCAGTATCAGGCCCGCAAAGCCGGCAAGCGCGTGGGCATCGGCTGATTCAACGTGCTTCCGGCATCTTGCCGGAAGAACAAACTTAACCGTGGCACTGTCAAAACAGTTTGAACTTCCGTCGAGGACGCCGGAAGCACGTTTTATGAAACTTTCCCCCGTCGAAAAACTTCTCGGCTCCATTCCCAACCGCCTGCAACTCGCAGGCGGTTGGATTGACCAGCCGTTCGTTTCGCGCCACAACCCCAAGCCGCCCGGCTCGATGGTCGTGGTGCAGATCGAGCCGGATTTCCGCCCGATGGACCGCAGTGGCATCGCCAGCGGCACGCGCGCTGTCGCGATGAAATTGTGGCGGGGCAGGCTGCCGCAGCGTCCGCTCGATGAACTGGTGCGCGAGCTTTACGACGCGGAAAACCAAGGCAAGACCGAGCCAAGCGGTTCCCAGGACATGATCGGGTTGATTTATCCCGGCGTGAACCGGCTCGACTATGATTTTGCGGCGAACGGCGGCGTATTCACCTCGCATATTGAATCGTGTAATTCTCCGCGCGTGGCGAAGTGGTTGAGCAAGGTTCTCCATCTGATTCCCGTCGAGCCGCGACCGGATGGTTACAGTCCGCTCGGCAAAAAAAATCTCGATCCGAGATGGGTTGCCAAGCTCGGTCAGTCCGGGCAGAACTGCTATGACGCCATTGTCAAGATGGATGCCAAGGCGCTCGGCGCGTCGCTCAATCTGAACATGAAATGCTGGGAGACGCTGCTGCCGCACGTGGTCCGGCATCCGGCGTTGCGCGTGGATTTGCTGCCGATTCTCAAGGCGTATCAGCAGCAATACCTTGGCGCGATGTATTCCGGCTGCGGCGGCGGTTATCTCATAGTGGTTTCCGAACAGTCCGTGCCGGGCGCTTTCCAGGTCAATGTCCGCGTTGCCAGATAAATTTATGAAAAACGGAAAAGTTCGATTCGCCGCACTGTTGTTCGGCTTATCAATCATCTCTGCCTGCGCCCAAACGAATTTCTTGAATCTCCCGCCGATTACCGCCGGTCCATTCAAAGCGGATTGGAATTCGCTGACAAATTATTCGACGCCGGACTGGTTCCGCGACGCGAAGTTCGGCATCTGGGCGCATTGGGGCCCGCAATGCGAGCCGGAGCACGGCGACTGGTATGCGCGCAACATGTATATTCAAGGCAGCCCGGACTATAAATCGCACCTTGTGGAATATGGCCATCCCTCCACGAACGGCTTCAAGGATGTCATCCACGAATGGAAGGCGGCGAATTTTGATCCCGACCGATTGCTGAAATTCTACAAGCAAAATGGCGCAAAATATTTCATGGCGCTGGCCAACCATCATGACAACCTCGACCTCTTTGACTCCAAATATCAACCGTGGAATTCCGTCGCCGTCGGGCCGCACAAGGATTTGATCGGCGGCTGGGCCAAGGCAGCGCGGAAAAACGGACTCCGCTTCGCCGTGAGCGTCCACGCTGCGCACGCGTGGTCGTGGTATGAAGTCGCGCAAGGCGCGGACAAGGACGGCCCGCTGGCCGGCGTGCCTTATGATGGCAAGTTGACCAAGGCCGACGGCAAAGGACTCTGGTGGGACGGCCTTGATCCGCAGGATCTTTACGCGCAGAACCACCCACCCGGCGCCAGGCTGCAATGGGAATGGGATGCGGCCAAGGGCAGCAGCGTTCCCAACGCGGCTTACATGGAGAAATTCTTCAAGCGCACGCAGCAGCTTTGGGATGATTATCATCCCGACCAGATTTATTTCGACGACACCGTGCTGCCGTTCCACGGCGTCACGGATGAGATCGGGTTGAATCTCGCCGCGAACTTCTACAATTCGCGTCTCGATAAAAATGGCCGCACCGAGGCGGTGATGAACGGCAAGTGGCTGGACGAAATGCAGCGCCGGGCGATGGTGTATGACATCGAGCGCGGCAAGGCGCAGGACATTTTGCCGCAGCCCTGGCAGACCGATACCTGTATCGGCTCGTGGCATTACGACCAGGCCATTTTTCAGCGTCACGGCTACAAATCCGCCGCCAGCGTCATCCGGATGCTGGCCGACATCGTCAGCAAGAACGGCAACCTGATGCTGAGCGTGCCGCTCCAGCGCGACGGCCAGCCGGACACAGATGAAATCAAAATCGTCAGTGAAATCGGCGCGTGGCTGAAAATCAACGGCGAGGCGATTTATGCCACGCGTCCGTGGAAAATTTATGGCGAGGGGCCTTCGACCGTCACGGCTGAAAAGGGCCAGTTCGACGGCCAGCGGGATGTGCAGAACAAGCCGTTCACGGCGGAGGACATCCGTTTCACGCAGTCGAAGGACGGCAAGACGCTTTATGCCATCGTGCTGGAAATTCCGAAGGATGGCAAAGTCACCGTCAAATCGCTTGCCAACCATTCGCCGCACTGGCCGGGCAAAATCGGCAGCGTGCGGCTGGTCGGCGGCGGTTGGTGGAACAAATTAAAATTCACCCGGGACGAAAACGGTTTGCATGTCAGCCTGCCTGAAGAATTTGGCGGCAAGATCGCGGTCGCGCTCAAAATCCGTTCTTAAAATGTCCGCGCCCATCCAAGTCATCGTCAGCGGCGGGTTCGACGACATCAAGTCGCGCGACCTGCGTTTCCTCGAAGAAGCGGCGAAGCTCGGCGAATTGACCGTGCTGCTCTGGCCGGACGCCACGCTGCAAAAACTCAACGGCAAGGCTCCGAAGTTCCCGCTGGCGGAACGGAGTTATTTCCTCAACGCCGTGCGCTACGTCAGCAAAGTCGTCGAAGCCGACAGCTCATTGGATTTCGACGCGTTGCCAAAAGATCTGAAGGCCGACCTCTGGGCGGACGTGGAAGCAACGACCAACCCCGCGCGCAACCAATTCGCGGCCGAACACAAAATCACCTATCGCGTCTTCACGGCGGCGGAGTTGAAAGGTTTTCCCGAACCACCGCCGATGCCGTCCGCGCCCGGAAAAAAGAAGGTTATCGCCACCGGCTGCTACGACTGGTTCCACTCGGGGCATGTCCGTTTTACCGAGGAGGCTTCCGCTTATGGTGATTTGTATGTTTGTCTCGGCAACGATGCCAACGTGCGCTTGCTGAAGGGCGAGGGGCACCCGCTATTGTCGGAGGAAGAGCGCCGCTATGTCCTCGGCTCCATCAAATATGTAAAGCAGGCGCTCGTCACCACCGGCTCCGGATGGGTGGACGCCGATCCGGAAATCCGGCGGTTGAAGCCCGACATCTACGTCGTCAACGAGGACGGCGACAAGGGCGGTAAGCGGGAATACTGCCAGGAACTCGGCATCGAATATCTCGTCCTCAAGCGCACGCCGGCGCCTGGTTTGCCCAAGCGCAGCAGCACGGATTTGCGCGGGTTCTGATTTCGTAAATTTTCCTTCCCGGATTTTTCACGCGAGAATCTTGCCGCGACGGTCTGGTTGTGGCTTAATGCGCGCCGCTCATGAGTTCAGCCAAGAAAAAGAAAGAAGCCGGCCAGTCCGAATTGCCGATTGCAGGCGCCCAACCCGCACCCGCGGAAACCGCGTCGCCAAAGAAATCCGCCGAAGCCAGCGGCAACGGCGAGCAACACGTCGTCGCCGAGGTGGTCGAGGCCGTCGCGCACAAGCCCTTTGATCCGAAAAAACTTGGCGTGGGCCTGCACACCCGTGTGGATCGAGGCTTTCTCGATTACGCCAGCTACGTCATCCGCGACCGCGCGATTCCGAATCTGGCGGACGGCTTGAAGCCGGTGCAACGGCGTATTCTTTGGGCGTTGCACGAGAAGGACGACGGACGTTTCATCAAAGTTGCCAACGTCGTCGGCCATACGATGCAATATCATCCACACGGCGACGCCTCCATTGGCGATGCACTGGTGGTGCTGGCCAACAAACGCTATCTCATCGAAGGGCAGGGGAACTACGGCAATATTTTCACCGGCGACCCCGCTGCTGCGCCGCGCTACATCGAATGCCGTCTGACCGAGTTGGCGCGCACGGAACTGATCAATGACGAGATCACGGATTTTGTTCCGAGCTACGACGGCCGCAACAAGGAGCCGATTTCATTGCCTTGTAAAATCCCGCTGACGTTGATGCTGGGCACGGAAGGCATCGCGGTTGGTTTGAGCGCGCGGATTCTGCCGCACAATTTTCCCGAACTGCTCGAAGCGCAGATCGCGATTCTGAAGAAGCAGCCGTTCAAGTGTCTGCCCGATTTCCCGACGGGCGGCCTGATGGACGCGCGCGATTATCAGGACGGCAAGGGCTCGGTGAAAGTCCGCGCCCGCATCAAGGTGAAGGACGATTCGACCGTGACCATCACGGAGATTCCGCCGACTACCACGACCGATTCGCTTATCGCCTCGATTGAAGACGCGACGCGCAAGGGCAAGTTGAAGGTCAAATCCATCAACGATTTCACGTCCGAGACGGTGGAGATCGAGATCCGTTGTCCGCAGGGCGTGGACGCGGAAAAAATGGTGGATGCGCTTTACGCCTTCACCGATTGCGAGACGACGATTTCCAGCCGCATCATCGTCATCAAAAACAATCGCCCGGTGGAATTGACCGTCAGCGAAGTGCTGCGCGAGAACACCGAGCAACTCGTCGCCATCCTCAAGCGCGAACTGGACCTGCGCGAGAAGCAACTGCTCGACGAACTGCATTATCGCACGCTGGAGCGCATCTTCATCGAGGAGCGCATCTACAAGAAGATCGAGTCGTGCAAGACGAACGAGGCGGTCATCGCGGCGGTTTATGACGGCTTCAAGCCGTTTAAGAAGGAATTGATCCGCGACGTAGCGGACGCGGACGTGGAAAAACTGCTGCAGGTGCGCATCCGCCGGATTTCGCTCTTCGATATCAACAAGCATCGCGAAGAGATGGAGAAGACCAAGGCGGAACTCGACGAAGTTCGCAAGAATCTCAAGAACCTCACGAAGTATGTCGTCGGCCATCTCGAGGCGTTGCTGGACAAATACGGCAAGCAGTATCCTCGTCTGACCACGAAATCCGCGCGCCACGAGGAAGTGGACGCGAAGGCCGTGGCGTTCAAGGCGTTCAAGGTCAGCTACGATCGTGAGACCGGCTACGTCGGCTACAAGGTTTCCGGCGACGAATTCAAGATGGAATGCACCAAGTTCGACAAGGTGCTGCTGGTGTTCCGGGACGGGACCTACAAGGTCACCGAGTTGCCGGAGAAACTGTTCGTCGGCCAGGAACTGTTTTACTGCGGTCTCCCCGATCGTGAAAAGGTGTTCACCTGTGCCTACACGGACCGCGAGGCGAGCTATCTCAAGCGCTTCACGTTCGGCGGCACGATCTTGAACAAAGCCTATTCGTGCATCCCGGAAAAATCGCGCATCCTCTATTTCGCACCGGAGACACCGAAGACGCTCTACATCCGTTACAAGCCCGCGCCGCACCAGAAGATTTCGCAGCAGACGTGCGATCCGTCGCAGGTCGAGGTGAAAAATCCGCGCACGCTGGGCCGGCAGATTTCCATCAAGGACATTTCGTCCGTGACCGCCGAACCGACGCGCGGCTGGGACGAAAAAGAGGCGACGACGAAGATCGTTTTTGCGTGAGGTGAATCGCGAAAAACTCCGCGCGGACACTGGATTTGGGACAGACGCGTTACGGCCAGGTGACATTACGGTGACAACGTGGTTTTGCGGTTGAAAACATTGGGGGAATCCGCTGATGATGCAGGCGTCAGAGGATTTTTATGGTCGCCATACCTGAATCAATTACGCCGGAGAAAAAGCAGTTTCGTTCCATCTGGATTTCCGACATCCACCTCGGCACGAAGCATGCGCAGGTGGACGCCTTGCTGGATTTCCTGCGCGACCACGAGTGCCGCTACCTCTATCTCGTCGGCGATTTCTTCGATGGCTGGCAGTTGCAATCCAAATGGCACTGGCAGGACAACTACAATGTGCTGATCCAAAAACTCCTCCGCAAAAGCCGCAAGGACACGAAGATCATTTACATCACCGGGAACCACGACGAATTTCTGGAGCAGTTCCTCGGTATGAATTTCGGCAGCGTGACGATTGCGCGCGAAGTCATTCACACGACGGCGAACGGCAAAAAATATCTCGTGCTGCACGGACATCAGTTCGACGGCTTGACGCAGTTCAACCGGTTGCTGGAAAAGATCGGCACGCGGCTCTACGACTGGATTCTCGATTTCAATCTGTATTTCAACCGCGTGCGCCGCAGGCTTGGTTTCGGCTACTGGTCGCTCGCGGCGTATCTGAAATCCAAGGCCAAGTCCGCCGTGAAATATGTCACGGAATACGAGGAAACCATCGTGCAGATGGCGCGCAAGCACGAGGTGGAGGGCGTGATCTGCGGCCACATCCACCGCGCGGAAATGACAAAGATCGGCGACGTGCAATATATGAACTGCGGCGACTGGGTGGAAAGCTGCACGGCGTTGGTGGAGGATTTCGCGGGCAACATTCAATTACTGAACTTTCATGAAGATGATGTTTTGCGTGCTCGGCGAGGGGCGCGGTCACATGACGCAGGCGATGGCGGTGAAGGAGATGGTCGAGGCGGCGGGGCACCAGGTCGTCGCCGTCACGCTGGGCGTCAGCTCGCAGCGGCCCATTCCGACCTACTTTTCGTCGGCGATGAAACTGCCGATCACGCAGTTGCCGACGTTGGAGTTCAAATATAAAAACAACCGCGCCGTCAGCAACACGGCCACGCTATTAGGCGTTTTCGGCAAACTTCCCAAATACGCCGGCATCCTCCGCCGGCTTGACGAGATCGTGCGTGCAACGCAGCCGGATGTGATCATTAATTTCTTCGAGCCGCTCGCCGCGTTCTACGCCATCACGCGCCGGAAGCGTCCGCCGGTTGTCGCCATCGGGCACCAGTTCATGTTCCAGCATCCCGGCTATGTTCACGCGCCGCAGTTGTGGAAGCAGTTGTTGAGCATGAAAATTTACACCTGGCTGCTTGGTGCGCGAACCACGAAGCTGGCGCTTTCGTTCTACGAAGCTCCCAATTTACCAGTGAAACGAATGATCGTCGGGCCGCCGATTCTGCGGAAACAGCTTTTCAGTTTGCAGCCGAACCCAAAAAGCGATTTCACGCTCGTCTATCTGCTGAACCACGGCTATGCCGATCAAATCATCCAGTGGAGCGATGCCAATCCGCGGACGAAGCTGCATTGTTTCTATGACAAACCGGGTGCCCCGGCGGAGTTCCAGCATTCGGCGTCGCTCACGTTTCACCGGCTGGATGGCGAGAAGTTTTTGCAGATGATGGCTGAATGCCGGCACGTCGTCTGCACCGCCGGTTTTGAATCTGTGAGCGAAGCCGCGTGGCTGGGCAAGCCGCTGTTTCTCGTGCCGGTGGAAAATCACGTCGAACAGCAGGTCAACGCACTCGACGCGCAGCAGTTTGGCCTCGGTCTGGCGGAAACAAGTTTCAACCTCGACCGGCTGGCGGAATTGCCCGACCGGCTGCCGACGGAGAAATTTCGCGCGTGGCTGGACAGCGCGCCGAAAAAGTTGTTTCAAGCCATCGAACAAGCTGCTAAATCCGCGTGATGAGCAGCGAACATGACCTGAAATTTCCGGCTGGCTTTCTCTGGGGCACCGCCACGTCGCCGACGCAGGTGGAGGGCCATATCGAAAACGAATGGACGACCTTCACCGCGCAGGACGGCGGCCACTGCCGAATCGCGTGCGACAACTACCACCGTTATCCCGAGGACATCGCGTGCATGACGACGCTCGGCGTGAACGCGTATCGCTTCGGCATCGAATGGTCGCGGCTGCAATCCGCGCCGTTTGCACCACTGAACCAGACGGAACTCGCGCGTTATGTGGATTTGCTCGACCGGCTCCGGGCGGCGGGCATCACGCCGATGGTGGTGCTGCATCATTTCTCCAATCCGCCGTGGATCAACGCCGCCGGCGGCTGGACGAATGCGGCGACGATTCCGGCGTTAGTGGATTTCGTGCGGCAGCTCGTAGCGGCGTTGAAGGAGCGCGTTTATCTCTGGAACACGTTCAACGAGCCGGATACCTATGCCTGCGTGGCGTATATCCTCGGCGGCTTCCCGCCGCAGCGGAAATGGAAGCTCGGCCAGTTCCGCCGCGTAATCGCCCACATGGCCAGCGCGCATGTGCAGGTGAGCCGCGTCATCCGTCGCGACGGCGTGGCGAACGGGCGCAAACCGGAGGTGGGCATCGCGAAGAACTGGACGTTCTTCCACGCCTACAAACGATTTTCGCCGTGGGACCGGGCGACATCGTTTGCGTGTCATTACACGTTCAACAAGTTCGTGCTCGACGCGTTCCTCGGCGGCGGAAGGCGGAAGGATTCGACGTTCATCGGCTTGAATTACTACGGCCGCGTGCGCTTTCATCATTTCAACGCCATGATCCCCGCCAGCGGCGCGCCGGTGAAGCGGCTGAAAGATTTCGGCTTTGTCTGCGACGACATGGTGGAGCGCTATCCCGAGGGCATGGAAAAGATTCTGGCCTATCTGCAACGGAAGTTTCATCTGCCCATCTACATCACAGAACACGGCGCGGCGTCGAACGACGAGCAGTTCCGGGAGCGCGACCTGCGCGAAAACCTCGCGGCGCTGCATCGCACGATCCAGTCGGGGACGGATGTGCGCGGGTTTTTCTACTGGTCATTGATGGACAATTTCGAGTGGCAGTTTGGCTATACGAAGAAGTTTGGGCTGTTCGCGGTGAATTTTGCGGATGAAAAGCTGCCGCGTTTGCCGAAGCCGCTGGCGGGAGTGTATTCCCGCATTTGCCGGGCGAATTCCCTGCAAATATGACGAGTTATTCATATTCGCCGCTTGACGTTTGAGGGGGCAGTGGATTTACTTCCAGCGTTAGGCGTATATTCATGCTCGAGCAATTCAAAAGCCTGTTTTCTAATGACATCGGAATAGATTTGGGCACTGCCAATTCCCTTGTCTATGTGCGGGATCGTGGAATCGTCCTGCGCGAGCCTTCCGTGGTGGCCATCCAGGCGGGAACGACCAATGTTCTCGCCGTCGGTGACGAAGCAAAACGTATGTTGGGCCGCACGCCCGGCAACATCGTGGCCATCCGCCCGATGAAAGACGGCGTGATCGCCGACTTCGAGATCACCGAGGCCATGCTGCGGCATTTCATCCAGAAGGTGCACCACCGGAAACTCATCGCCCCACGCGTCGTGGTCGCGGTGCCCTCCGGCATCACCGAGGTGGAGAAACGGGCCGTGAAAGATTCCGCCACGCACGCGGGAGCGCGCGAGGTGTATTTGATCGAGCAGCCGATGGCGAGCGCCATTGGCGTGGGACTGCCGGTGCATGAACCGGCGGGCAACATGATCGTGGACATCGGCGGCGGGACTTGCGAAATCGCAATCATCTCCCTCGCCGGCATCGTCTTCAGCCGCAGCCTGAGGGTGGGCGGGGACGAACTCGATTCCACCATCGTCGCCCACATGAAGCGCGCCTACAACCTGATGATAGGTGAACGCACCGCAGAAGAAATCAAGATCCGCATCGGCTCCGCATTTCCGTTGGAACAGGAATTGACCATGGACGTCAAAGGTCGTGACTTGGGGTCCGGCCTTCCGAAAACCCTGACCATCCGCTCCGAGGAAATCCGCGAAGCTTTGCAAGAACCGCTTTCGAGCATTCTCGAATCCATCCGGATCACACTGGAACGCTGCCCCCCGGAACTCGCCTCCGATCTCGTCGATCGCGGGCTCGTGATGGCTGGCGGCGGATCACTGATCCGTGGCATTGACCGACTCGTGGCCGGCGAAACCGGCCTGCCCGTGCATCTCGCTGACGACCCGATGAGCGCCGTCGCCGAAGGCACCGGCCGCGTATTGCAGGAAATCGAATTCCTCAAACGCGTCGCCACCAACGCCAAATACTGATCTACAGATTCTTCCGGGAGTTCACCGCCCCACGGCGACAACGCCGTGATGTAGCGGATGTTCAAACAAAAAAATTATGTCGCGCTCGGCGCGGTGCTGTTCGTGGCGGTGCTGATATTAAGCCTGCCCACGCGCGCTACCGACCGCATCAAGCTCGCGCTGGGAGCCTGGTTTCTGCCACTCTTCGGCCTGGCCGGTGCCGCCCAGCAGCTTCCCGCTGATCTCGCCGATTCCGCCCTGCCGCGCCGCGAACTGCTCAAGCAGATTGACAAGCTCCGCCGCGAGAACCAGCAGCTTCGTTCCCAGGCCGTCCAAAGCGTCGCCATCGCCCGCGAAAACGACCAGTTGCGCAGCCTGCTCGGCTGGCAGCGGCAGATGCCGTGGAAATTGAAGCTCGCCAACGTCGTCATGCGCGACCCGGCGAACTGGTGGCGCACGGCGGAAATTGACCTCGGCTCGCGCGATGGTGTCCGCGTGGACCTGCCGGTGATCACCGCCGCCGGGTTGGTGGGGCGAGTCAGTTCCGTAAGCCTGTTGCGCTCGCAAATCGTGCTCATTGGCGACCCGAATTGCCGCGTTTCGGCGACCGTGGAAAATGCCACGCATGACATGGGCGTCATCGTCGCCAGCGGTCCGATTGACACCTCCCTCGTCGAACTAACTTATCTCGCCAGCAGCGCGAATCTGAAGCCCGGAGAAATCGTCAAGAGCAGCGGCTTGGGCGGCGTTTTCCCCAAAGGCATCACCATCGGCCAGATTGTGGATTCACGCTCGATCGAATACGGCCTCTATACCGAGGCACGGGTGAAATTGAGCGCGAATCTCGGTTCGCTCGAACAAGTGTGGGTGCTGTTCCCATGAACTTCTTTCAACCCATCCTGATTTTATCCGCCGCCTACCTGGTGGTGTTTGGCGAGGCGACATTTGCGCTGCCGCGTCAACTGCTCGGCGCGCAGATTGATCTGCTGCCGGCGTTGATGGTTTATGCCGCGCTCAATGCGAGCCTGCCGGTCATTGTGCTGCTCGCGGTGCTGGGCGGCCTGTGGTTCGACACGTTTTCGGCGAATCCGCTGGGCGTTACGATCCTGCCGCTGTTTGCCATCGGTTTTCCGATCTATCTGCGGCGCGATTTGATTTTGCGCGAGGCGCCGTTCGCGCAGTTTGTTTTGGGAGCGACGGCCAGTGCCATTGCGCCGGCGCTGACGTTGTTGATGCTGTTGAGCGGCAGCCAGGAACCGCTGCTGGGCTGGGGCACGATCTGGCAATGGATCGTGATGACTGCCGGGGGCGGATTGGCCGCGCCGGTTATTTTTTCGCTGATGAGCCGGTGCGACCGCGCGCTGGGATACCAGCCGCAAACCGAAACGAGTTTCCGCGCCGACCGCGAAATCCAGCGCAGCCGGAAGAAGCTGTAAACATGCTAGTCTTTGACGAACTGAAAAAGAACGAGCCGCAGCTCCGCCTCGTCGCGGTGGCGCTGCTGGGCGGACTTTGCGTATTGTTGACGGCGGCGTGGTGGGTGCAGGTGGTTTCCTCGCGCGAATATCAATCGCATCTGGAGACGCAGTCATTTCGCACCATCCGGCTGCCGGCGGTGCGCGGCAAGATTCTTGACCGCGAAGGCCGGGTCTTGGCCGAGAACCGGCCGAGCTACAATTTGAGCATTTACCTCGATGATTTGCATCGCCAGTTCGACGTGGCCTACGGACAGCTTTTGAAGTCCGCCCGCGCAGTGCAGCAGCAAAACATCGCCGCCGCCGAGAAAAAACTGGGCCGTTCGCTGACGAAGGCGGAGCGGAGACAATTCGCCTTCAAATCGTCGGAACTTCAAGCGATGCGTGAACAGGCGCGGGTGCAGGTGGCCAGCGGCGTGGTCGCGACGGTCAGCCAGAAAATCGGCCAGCCGCTGGCGCTTGATCCGGCGGTGTTCAAGCGGCATTACGCCACGCGCTTGGCGCTGCCGTATCCCATCTTGAAAAATCTCGATGCGGGACAGATTGCGCGGTTTCAGGAAAATTATACCAACGGCATCGGTGCGGATCTGGAATTGCAATCCGTGCGGGAGTATCCGCTGAACGAAACGGCGGCGCATTTGCTCGGCTATCTGCGCCGTGACGACAGTTCCTACGAGGGCGAGGAAGCCTTTTTCTCCTATCGCCTGCCGGATTATCGCGGCGTGGTGGGGCTTGAGTATGGCTACGATGCCCAACTGCGCGGTCGCGCCGGGGCGGAGTCCGTGCTGGTGAACAATCTTGGCTACCGCCAGTCGGAAAACGTCTGGAACCAGCCGGAGCCGGGGCGGAATCTGGTCCTGACGATTGATCTGGATTTGCAACGGGCGGCGGAGGCGTCGGTGCTGAAACATCAAGGTCCCGAAGCCCGCGCGGCGGTCGTGGTGATGGATGTGCGCAACGGCGATGTGCTGGCGCTGTCGTCGTCGCCCGCGTTTAACCCGAATGATTTTGCCGAAGGCATCTCCCAGGCAGAATGGGACAGACTGCAGCAACTGACGGCCGAGAAGAATCGCGCGACGGCGGAAAATTTCGCGCCCGGTTCCATTTTCAAACTCATTGTCGGCCTAGCGGCGCTGGAGGCGGGGTTGAATCCGGAAAAATATCTGACCGTTTTGCCCAACCCGGAGAAGCCGACTGCCGGCTGTATTTATGTGGGCAAGCGCAAGATTGAGGACACCGCGCCGCCGGGCCAATACAATTTCAAGCGCGCCATCGAGCGCTCCAGCAATTCATATTTTATCCAAGTAGGACTGCAGGCCGGCGTGGATCGGATCGTGGAACTGGCGGCGAAATTTCATCTCGGCGAGCGGACGGGCTTGCGGACGCGGCAGGAAACCGCCGGCATCCTGCCCGACACCGAGCGCGTGCATCACGGCTGGACGGATGGCGACACGGCCAACCTCTGCATCGGTCAAGGCGATCTGGCGGTGACCCCGTTGCAGATGGCCGTGGTGTATTCAGCCATCGCGAACGGGGGGAAAGTATTCTGGCCCCGGCTGGTTTCGCGGATCGAGCCGCAGGATCCGGCGGTTCGCGATACGGTGACGAATTTTCCCTCCGCCATGCTGCGCGACCAGATCGGGGTGAGCGGACGCAGCCTCCGGATTGTGCACAATGCGATGCTGGCGGAAACCGAAGATGAAGAAGGCACGGGCAAGGCGGCGGTCGTGCCGGGCATTCGGATTTGCGGCAAGACCGGCACGGCGCAGGTGCAGGATGAGCACAACCGGTTCATTGGCTACAATTTTTGGTTCGCCTCGTTTGCGCCGTATGAAAATCCGAAATACGCCGTGGTGGTGATGGTTCAAGGCCTGCACGGCTCCGGCGGCGGCACCTGCGCGCCGATTGCGCATGATATTTACGAGGAAATTGTGCGGCAGGAAACGGCCGCGCCGGCGAAAGCGCTGGCAGCGGCGGTGAGATGAATATGAAGAAACATTCAACATTCAACATCGAACATCGAACAACCAAAGCTGGCGTGCTCCGCACCACCCACATTGGGTGTTGGATGTTCGATGTTGAATGTTGAATGTTCCCCAAACCCACCAATGCCTGAAGTATTTATCAACGAGCGCAAGGAATCGTTCGACCGGCTGCAAATCGCGGCCCTGGTCGGGCTGATGTTCATTGGCACGGCGTTCGTTTACAGCGCCACGATGGCCAATGACGCCGGAGCTACGCTGGCGTGGTGGCAGCAGCCGTGGGTGCGGCAGATCATCTGGTATGCGCTGGGCCTGGGCGCGGCCGGTGCGATGTGCGTGGTGGATTATCATGTGCTGGCGCGGTGGTCGTTCCTCGCCTATTGGGCGATGATTCTCTGCCTGATCGCGGTCTTGATTCCGCATGTCGGCTCAATGCGCTTCGGCGCGCGGCGGTGGATTGACCTGGGCTTTTTCCAATTCCAGCCGAGCGAATTTGCCAAGCTCGCGTTCATTCTCCAGATCGCGAATTTTCTCAGCCGGCCGCCGGATGAATTGAAGCAGTCGCGTGTGTTCTGGCAGGGCATGGGCCTGATGATGCTGCCGTTCGTGCTGATTTTGAAGGAGCCTGATTTGGGCTCGGCGCTCGTGCTGCTGCCGACGGGCTTGATCATGATGCTGGTGGCGGGGACGCCGCGAAAATATTTGTTCCGGCTCGTGGGGATTGTGGGATTGCTGGCGACGATCTTCGTGGTGGATCTCGTTTTCCTGCCGGCGCGCTGGCAGATTCCCATGGAACAATATCAGCGCAACCGTTTGCTGATTTATTTTGGTCGTAGTTATACAGACTTTGCTCCGCCGGGCGCCACGCCGGTGGAGTTGCAACGCCTGCGCCAACGGCAGTTGGATGACGCATATAATGTGCGGCAGGCGTTGATTTCCGTGGGCTCCGGTGGGCTCGTCGGAAAAGGTTGGCGGCAGGGAACCCAGAATGCTCTGGGCTATCTGCCGCGCGCGGTGGCACACAACGACTTCATATTCTCCGTCATTGCCGAGGAGGAAGGATTCGTTGGCAGCGTGATCGTCATCACGCTTTACGGGGTGGTTCTCTTCACCGGATTGAGAATCGCCGGCTCAGCGCGCGACCGCCTGGGCAAATTGGTGGCGGTGGGCGTCGTGACGCTCATCTTCAGCCACGTGTTCATAAATATCGGCATGAACATTCGCATCATGCCCGTGACGGGTGTGCCACTGCCGCTGTTATCATACGGCGGATCTTCAGTGCTGTGCTCGTTGATCGCCATTGGCTTGATGCAAAACATACACATCCACAGAAAAGGATACTGAAAAAACATGAGCAATAATAACTTCTCGCGGCGCCGCCGCGGAATGCGCTTCAAGCCCAAAGGCGGCTTGGGCCAGGCTCAACAGAAAACCGACCGCGAAGCCGTGGAGGCGCGCGCGGAGGTGGTCAGCGAACAGGGCGGAAATGAACGCGTTTTTGAAAAACGCCACCAGCATGAGATCGAACGCGCGGAGAACATTGCCGCCGGTTTGCCGCCTGATGCCAAGACCGAGACCGCCACGGCGCACGCCGAGCATGCGCATTCACCCGAGTCGAAGCCCGCTCCCGAAGTTCCCGCCACGCCGGTCGTGGAGGAGAAATTCATCCCGGTGAAAATCGCCGAGCCGCCGAAGGGCCTCATCGAAACGATCAAGGACGCCGCGTCCAACATCGTCAAGAAAGTCCAGCGGCTCATCCGCCCGGAAAAGAAGATCCACAAGGAAGTCATCATCAACGCCGAGACGCTCGAAACGCGCGTCGCGGTGCTGGAAGATGGCAAGCTGGAGGAATTCAACATCGAGCGCACGACCGAGGAACGGCTCGTCGGCAGCATCTTCAAGGGCAAGGTGCGCAACCTCGAAGACGGCCTCAAGGCCGCGTTCGTGGACATCGGCTTCGAGAAAAATGCGTTCCTGCATTACTGGGACATCGTGCCGAACCAGTTCGATTCCGGCGTGGAAATCGTCGAGCGCGAAGGCGCCAAGCGCCGCGACCGCCCGAAGATCACGCAGAAGGATATTCCGCGCCTCTACTCGCCCGGCTCGGACATCATCGTGCAAGTCACGAAAGGCCCCATCGGCACGAAAGGCCCGCGTGTCACGACGAACATCGTGTTGCCCGGCCGCTTTCTTGTGCTGCTGCCGAACTCGGATCAGAGCGGTATCTCCCGCAAGATCGAGAACCAGGAAGAACGCAAACGCCTCAAGAAAATCCTGCGCCAGCTCTCCATCCCGGACGGCATGGGCGTCATCATGCGCACTGCCGGCGAAGGCCAGCAGCTTCGTTACTTCGTGCGCGACCTTGCGTTGTTGCTCGAAGAATGGAACAGCGTTTCCGACAAGATCAAGAAACAGCCGATGGCCACCTGCGTGTTTCAGGAGCCGGACCTGATCGAACGCACCGTGCGCGACTTTCTCACCGAGGACGTCGAACGCATCGTGGTGGATAACAACAAGGCCTACGAGCGGATGCGCGAAATGATCTTCAAGATCTCCAAGCGCTCCGCTAGCAAGATCAAGCCCTACACCGACGCGCAACCCGTGTTCGACCGTTTCGGCGTGACCAAGCAACTGGAAAACGCCTTCTCGCGCCAGGTGCATCTGAAGAGCGGCGGCTACATCGTCATTGATGAAACCGAGGCGCTCGTGGCGATTGACGTGAACACCGGCCGTCATAAAGGCGGCAAGGATCAGGAAGCGGCCATCCTCAAGGTGAACCTCGAGTCCGCCGACGAAATCTGCCGCCAGCTCCGCCTGCGCAACATGGGCGGATTGATCGTGCTGGACTTCATTGACATGAAATCCGGCCGCGACCGCCAGCAAGTCCACAGCCGGATGCGCGACGGTTTGCGCCGCGACAAGGCCAAGACGCACATCCTGCCGATCTCGCAGCTCGGCCTGATGGAGATGACGCGCCAGCGTCACAGCGAAAGCGTGCGCGCCGCCGTCTATGACGACTGTCCGTATTGCAAGGGCCGCGGCAAGGTGAAGAGCACCGTGACCATGAGCGTGGAGATCCAGCGCAAGCTCCAGGAAATCCTGAAGAAACGCACGCGCGACGAAAACGACTTCCAGCTCCGCATCGTCGTGCATCCGACGGTGCTGGACCGGTTGCGCACCGAGGACGAGAAACATCTCATTGAGATGGAGAAACGCTACTTCGGCAAGCTGTCGTTCCGCGCGGACACGGGCATGCACGCCGAGCAGTTCAAGATCGTGAACGTGGAGACGAACGAAGAACTCGCCAGCGTCGGCGCGTGAACTAAGCCTTAAACACCAAACGCCCCGCGAACCATCGCGGGGCGTTTTTTGCGCACTTGCGGCGCCGGTGCCATTGGCGATCGGCCGGGTGCCTATGAATCCAGGACGATCATTTTAACGCTGGCAAGCAACTCATCTCCGACCGGCGGGCTGCTGAAACTGTTTAAGTTGCAAAATGAGAATCTGACTTCTCAATAAAGCCATTTCCCGATCTTCTCCTCCGCATCCAGCATCACGCCTTGGCGGCGGAACGCCCAGCACATGTAGCTCACGCTCACGAAATACGACGCCGGCACGCGGTTGGCCACGCAGATCTTCACGCCCAGCAGCGTTGTCTTGCCGCCAAAACCCATCGGGCCAATGCCGAGTTCGTTCGCCGTTTTCAAGATGTCCTGCTCCAGCGCGTCGAGCTTCGGCTCGGGGTTGCGGTCGTCGAGCAGGCGAAGAAACTGTGTCTTGCTCAATTCGTAGCCCGTGGCGCGATCGCCGCCGATGCACACGCCGAGCACGCCCGGGCCGCAGCCCTTGCCCTGCGCCTGCAGCACCGCGTCGAGGATCGCCTTGCGGCAGCCGTCGAGGTCGCGGTTGGCGTGGATGTGGTCGTCGGGCAGCGAGTATTGCGCGCCGACGTTTTCGCAGCCGCCGCCCTTGAGCGCGAGCTTCACGGAAATTTCCGGCGAGCGATGCTGGTGAAAATGAAACGCCGGTGCGCCCGGCCCGACATTGGTGCCGTCGTTCTTGCCGGTGAGCGAATCCACGGAGTTCTGGCGGAGATAGCCCTTCTTCGTCGCCAGCGTCACGGCTTCGCGCGCGGTCTCGGCAAACGTGACCTGATCGTAGCCCACCGGCACGTCCACGTAAAACAGCACGCTGCCGGTATCCTGGCAGATGGGCTGCGACTTGGTTTTCGCGAGCGCAATGTTCTGGTCAATGATCTTGAAGGCGTTTTGCGCGAGGGAATTTTTCTTCTCGTTCTCCAGCGACGTGAGGATGGCGCGATGAACGTCATCGGGAATCTCGGCGGACGTGCGGCGGATGAGTTCGACGAGGGAATCAAGCAGTTGGCTCATAAAAGTATGGCGACAGCGTAAGACCTCGCGGCGAAAGCGTCAATCGCCGCCGTTGGCGTTCAGGCTTTAGCCGGTGTTCTGTCCAACCAAACCAGCCGCAGCTTGAATTCCAGCATGGTTGCATTTCCCTACGCCGCCAGTTTTAATCTGCGCGTGCAACCGAACGGCCAAGTCACTTTTTTTGAAAAACTTTTCACCCCCGTGCGCTTTGGAATTTTCCTCGCGCTGCTGGTGTTGGCTGTTTATCCGCAGATCATTTTCGGCCTCGAAACCTTTGTGGCGCGTGACTACGGCTTCTTTGCCTATCCGGTGGCACATTTTCAGAAAGAATGCCTGATGCACGGCGAGTTGCCGTTCTGGAATCCTTACAACAATTGCGGCGTGCCGTTCCTCGCGCAATTCAACACCATGGCGCTCTATCCGCCGGCGCTGTTTTATCTCGCGCTGCCGCTGACATGGTCGCTCGGCGTCTTTAGCCTTTTGCATCTGTGGTTTGCCGGGTTGGGCATGTATTTTCTCGCACGCCGCTGGACGGGTGGAAACAATTTCGCCGCCGCGTTCGCCGGCACGTCGTTTGCCTTCAACGGCTTCACGCTCAACCTCATCATGTGGCCGAGCCATATCGCGACGTTCAGTTGGATACCGTGGGTGATTCTCGCGGTCGAACTCGCCTGGCGTGAGGGCGCGCATAAAATCATCCTCGCCGCCTTCGCCGGGGCGATGCAGATGCTGGCAGGCGGACCGGAAACCATCTTCCTGACGTGGTTGATCCTGTTAGCGTTGTGGCTGCAACAATTCATCAGTGGTCGCGACGCCTCGTCGCCATCGCGCGTGGCGATGCTCTGGCGGTTCCCGCTTGTCGTTGCGTTGGTGGTGGCGCTATCCGCCGCGCAACTGTTGCCGTTCCTCGATCTCATCGCGCATTCGCAACGCGACGCCGGCTTTGCCGACTTGCGCTGGTCCATGCCCGGTTCCGGCTGGGCGAATTTTCTCGTGCCGATGGCGTTTGGCACCGTCGGCGGCAGCGGCATTTTTTTCCAGCACGACCAATACTGGACTTCGTCCTACTATCTTGGCCTCGCGGTGTTGTGGCTGGCGCTACTGGCGCTCATTGGCCTGCGAAATTGCCGCGTCTTGCTGCTCGGCACAATCGCCGTTATCGGCCTGATCTTCGCACTCGGCGAAAACACGCCGGTGCTGCCATTGCTGCGCAAACTCGTGCCGCAATTGAGCTTCATCACTTATCCGATCAAATACGTCATGGTCGTCGTGTTCGCTGCTCCGTTGCTGGCGGCGTTTGCACTGGCAAATTTACCGAAGCTGCAAAAGCGCCTGTTTCCATTGGGCGCCATCCTGCTGGCGTTGATCGTCACGGTGATCGTTTGGACGCAACTTGCGCCCGATACCGGCAGCAACACATCGGCGGCCCTGGAGAACGGAATTTCCCGGACCGGCTTTCTGGTCCTAACCGGGCTGATATTTTGCGCGCTGGCCCGGACGACGAATTCCAAGCTGCTCCGCCTTTCACCGCTACTGTTGGTTCTCGTCGCCTGGGCGGATGTTCTCACGCATGAGCCGGCGCAAAACCCCACTGCGGCCCCATGGGTTTTTCAACCGGGAACCGCGCGAGCAAAACTTGCCATGAATCCGCAGCCCGAGCTGGGCGGTTCGCGGGCGATGGTCTCGCCGATGGCCGCCTATCAATTCATCCATTACGGCGTGCGATCCCCGCAAACCGGTTTCATCGCCAAACGGCTGGGTTATTGCGCCAATGTCAATTTGCTGGATGATGTGCCCAAGACGGATGGCTTTTTTTCGCTCAATCCCCGGGAAGTGGATGCCCTGCTGCTGGCGTTCTATTCCACGACCAACGCCAGCTATCCGCACTTGGAAGAGTTCATGGGAGTCTCGCAAATCACCGCGTCTGACGCCATCTTCCGCTGGCAGGCACGCCCAAATTATTTGCCGCTGGTGACCGCCGGACAGAAGCCGGTTTTCCTTGATGATCAGGCTGCGTTGATCGCCTTGGGGCAGACTAATTTCAACGGCCGACAGGTTGTTTTCCTCCCGAAAGAGGCGATACCCTTCGTCACCGCGTCCAATCAGGCCAACCCGCAAATTCTTGGTTCCAAATTCGGCAACGACACAGTGGACATCGAGGCCATGGCCGACGACCCGGCGCTCATCGTCGTGGCGCAGACGTATTACCACAACTGGCAGGCGGAAATTGACGGGAAACCGGTGAAACTCCTGCGCGCCAATGTCGCGTTCCAAGCTGTCGAAATGCCGGCGGGCAAACACCAGATTCACCTCGCCTACCGCGACCGCGCGTTCCAGATCGGCGCGGCGATTTCCGTCTGCACGTGGTTGAACTGCGGCGTCGGTCTGCTCTTGTTCCTGCGCCGTTCCCTGCCACCTACGCCGCCTGATCCGGAGGATGAAGAGAATTATATTTGATTCGTGTCTGGCTAACAAAAAAACGCCGCCGGCAATTTGCCGGCGGCGTTTTGATTTTCAGATTGAATTTTATTCCGCCGATTTTTTCTTGGCGATGGTGTGCGTTGCGTGGCCGTAGAAGGCTTCGGCACATTCCATGAGCGTTTCGGAGAGCGTGGGATGCGCGTGAACGGTCAGCGCGATGTCCTCGGCCGTGGCGCCCATCTCCATGCCCAGCGTCGCTTCGGCGATGAGTTCGCCGGCACCGGCGCCGCAGATGCCCACGCCGAGAATCCGGTCGGTGTCCGGATCAATCAGCATCTTCGTCACGCCGTCCGTGCGGTCGAACGACAGCGCGCGGCCGGACGCGGACCACGGGAATTTCGCGACTTCGTATTTGATGCCCTTTTCCTTCGCCTCAGCCTCGGTCAAACCGCACCAGGCGAGTTCGGGGTCAGTAAAGACGACGGCGGGAATGATGACGTTTTCGAACACGGTGTCCTCGCCGTTGATGTTTTCCATGGCGATGCGCGCTTCCTTGTGCGCCTTGTGCGCGAGGAGGATGCCGCCCGCAATGTCGCCGATGGCGTAAATGCTGGGGTCGTCGGTCTGCTGGTGGTGGTTCACCTTGACGAAACCTTTTTCGTCGAGCTGCACCTTGGTGTTCTCCAAGCCGAGATCGGTGCTGTTCGGCACGCGGCCGACGGCGACGAGCACGCGGTCGTAAAGCTCGGTGAGCTTCTCGCCGTTGTATTCGGATTCCACCTTGATCTGCTTGCCGACGGTGGCCATCTTCGTGACCCGCGCCTTGAGGCGGATTTCCTTGAAGGATTTCTTGGCGTTCGCGACGACCGGGCGCGCGAGGTCGGGATCAGCGCCGGCGAGAATGGCGTCCAACGCCTCGACGACCGTGACTTTGCTGCCGAGCGCGGAATAGACGAAACCGAGTTCCATGCCGATGTAACCGCCGCCAACGACGAGCAGATTTTCGGGAATGTCCTCAACCTGTAACGCCTCGGTCGAGGTCATCACGCGCGGATTGCCGAGGTCAAACGCTTTGGGCATCGCCGCGATGGAACCGACGGCGAGCACCGCCTTGTCGTATTCAACGAACTGCTGGCCCGCTTCGGTTTCGACGCGCAATTTGTTCGAGCCTTCAAAGTAAGCACGGCCGGTGATGACCTGCACGCCGCGCATCTTTGCGAGCGTGGCGACGCCGCCGCCGAGTTTTTCCAAGACGGATTCCTTCCACGTGCGCAGCTTGTCGAGTTCGATCTTCGGTTCCGCGAAGGTGATGCCGCGATGTGCGGATTCACGGGCGTTGACGATCTGGTGCGTCGCGTAGAGCAGCGCCTTCGAGGGAATGCAACCGCGGTTCAAGCACACCCCGCCGAGCCGCTTTTCACGCTCGATGAGAATGACTTTTTTGCCCGTGTCGGCCGCGTAAAAGGCCGCCGCGTAACCGCCGGGGCCGGCGCCAACGACTACAATTTCAGTTTTGATCGGATCCATACAAATTAGATTTTGACGACGGCTTCGTCGAAGTTTTCAAACGCCTTGATCAGGTCCACCGTGAACCGCGCGGCGCTGCCGCCGTCAATCACGCGATGATCATAGCTCAACGCAATCGGCGTCATCATGCGAGCTTCGATCTTGCCGTCGCGCACGACCGGCAGCATCCGGCCGCGGCCAAGGCCGAGGATGGCGACTTCCGGCAGATTGATGATTGGCGTGAAATGCGCGCCGCCGATGGCTCCCTGATTGGAGATGGTGAACGTGCCGCCCTTCATTTCGTCGGCGGAAATCTTCCGGTCGCGGGCCTTGGCGGCGAGCGATTCCAGTTCCTTCGCCAAGTCGAACATGGATTTCTTGTCCACATCGCGGATGACGGGAACCATCAATCCTTGATCCGTGTCCACCGCGATACCGAGGTGAATGTATTCCTTCAGAATGATCTCACTCGCGACTTCGTCGAGGCTGGAATTGAAGATCGGATGCGCCTTTAGCGTAGTGGCAACCGCCTTCAAGACGAACGGCGTGAGCGTGAGCTTGACGCCCTTCTTCTCGTAGTCGGCGGCAAATTTCTTCCGCAACTCGCCGAGCTTGGTGAAATCAATGTCGTCAAACTGCGTGACGCGGGCGACGGTGTTCCAGCTCTCGCTCATGCGGCGGGCAATGACCTTGCGCAACGGCGTGACGGGCTTCTTGAGGATCGAACCCCATTGCGAGAAATCAACCTGCACCGGCGCGGGCTTGGCCGGCGTGGCGTCTGCGGCGGCCTTGGGAGCCGGGCGATTCGCTGCTTTGATTAAGCGCTGAATGTAATTCTTTACGTCGCCAACGGAGATGCGGCCACCGGATTCGCTGCCGGCAATTTTCCGCAGATCAATGCCGAAATCGCGGGCCGCCTTGCGCACGGACGGAGAGGCAACGGGATGTTCGTTGATGATTTCATCCGCGGATTCAGCGACGGGTTCGTCGTCGGCTTCTTCCGCCACAGGCGCGGCTTTGGCGACGACTTTCTTCGCGGCAGGCTTTGCTGCCGGTGCGGCAGCAGCCGGAGCCGGCGCGGCGGGCGCTTCGGCACCACCGGCGAGCGTCAAAATTTTTGCACCGACGCTGATGCGGTCGCCGTTTTTGACGTGGATTTTAGCCACGACACCGGCGGCGGTGGAGGGAATCGAGGCCACGGCCTTTTCGTTTTCCAGCTCCAGGATGGACTGGTCTTTGGCGATGGTATCGCCTTCCTTGACGAAAATGCCGACCACGATGCCGGAATCAGCGCCTTCGCCCAACTTGGGAAGTTTTACATCCATAATTTAGAAACGCCAATGTGCCGTAAACCGACCCTCGTTTCCAGCAAGAAATTTTTTGCCGGAGCTACAGCAAGATTCTTCCAGTGCTCCGGTTGGGTTCGGGAAGGCTAAATGCGTTTGGAAACCGGCGCGCTTTCCCATTCCGCGTCCGCCAGCGCCATTTGTTGCAAGGCCTCGTCGTGGCCCAGGGCCAGCGCGGCGGCGATGCGTTTCGGCTCAATGGTGAAGGAACCTACCGGCAACGGACGAACGGGACGGAACACCCGGATGCGAACTCCCGCTGGCGGTCGGTTCATCAGTTCGAGGGCGGCGTTGTAATGCACATTTTGCTGTGCGGTCCAGACTTTGGCCACATTGGGAAAGTTCGGGTAGGCCAGTTTTCCCATCCAGCGTGGAATCGCCTTGAGCCGAAAACCGGGATTGTGCGTGAGCACCACGGTGATGTCGGTCGCGCCGTCCTGAATCGCCCGGCGGAGTGGAATGGGATCCGCCACCCCGCCGTCCGCGTAGGGCTGGTCATCCACATAGTCAAACCCGCGTGTCGCCAAGGCCATGGACGACGTCGCGCGGAGCGCCGCAAAGACACGGTCGTCGCAAACGTGAAAGTAAACCGGCTCCGCCGTATGACAATCAGTCAGCACGATGAAAAATTTCGTGGGTGCCTTTTGCAGCGCCTCAACGGAAAGCGGCACGCGCTGGCGGATGACGTGATCCACCAGATAGGCCAGGTCAATGATGGGTTTGCGGCGGAGGAGATTGCTTTTGCGGACCACGGTGCAGGCCAGTTCACGCCAGATGGTCAGCCCGGGTTCCCACATGTCGGCAACGAAATAAGCCGCCGAGCAGGCGCCGGAAGAAGCCGCGTAAACGAAATCATATTGCCGCCGGCCGCGTTCCTGAAGATAGGCCAGCACGCCTGCCGCCCACGCGCCACGCATCGCTCCACCCTCCACAATCAACGCTGTCTTGCGGCAGGCATCTGGCTCTGGATTTTCAGAGTTCAGAGACGACATCCCAATTCCTTTCACCAACAGGTTTCGTTATCTTCTGATTAAATTTTTCTATCGCAACATAGCACACTCCTGTGCGAAGCAAACCGAACCGCGCAAAAAACCGCACTTTTTTTCAATGCCTGAACTGCGCCTGCTTGCTGACCTTGGACAGCCGCTTTTCCCAGTCGCCCTTGTGCGCCAGCGGGTCGGCGTCCGTGCCCCAGAGCTTCTTGACGATTTCGCGCTGAGGTGAGAAGGGGCATTTCGCCTTCGGGTTCTTATGCGCGTCATCAAGCTGGCGCAACGCCAGTTGCGCGCCGGTCATCAACGCCGGTTTTTCCGGACGCCCCAGTTCAGTGTTTAACTTGTGCGCCGCGTCGTCGAGCGCGCCCCAGCGTTCGGCGTCCGTCATTCCCCAGAGCGTCGGCTGCGTGTCCAGCCGCGCCAGATTCCAGAACGCGATGCGGATTTGTCGCACGGATTTGGATTGTCCGTTCATCACGTCGCGAAAAATGCCCTCCAGCGTCGCATTGATGACGGAGTTCAAAAACTGCGGCTCGCGAAAACGATGGCTGCCGCCCGCCTCGGTGAAATCATCGAAGCGGATCGTCAAACTCATCTCGCGAGACTGCAACTGCTCGCGGCGCAACTGGCCGACCAGCCTCGTCGTCTCGCTCAGCGCAAACGTCAGCGCCGCCTCGTAATCTGGCTCGTCGTAGGGCAGGGTGGTATTGCTGGAGATCGTCGTGCGATCCTTTACCTCCAGCAACAGCGGCTCGTTCCACAGCCCGTTCGCGAACAGCCAGAGCTGCTGGCCCCAGATGCCGAACTTTTGCTTGAGCAACATCGCTGGCATTTTGGCAACGTGCCCGAATGTCAGTGCGCCGAGCGCGGCGAGCGAACGCTGCCGGTTTTTGCCGATGCCGGAAAGGTCACGCACCGAACGGTCTTTCAGAAATTCCTTTTCGTCGCCCGGTTTGATTTCGAGGAAGCCCGGCTTGGCCGCATCGGTCGCGAGTTTGGCGAGGCGCGAGGAATTGGCGAGGCCGGCGGACACGGGAATCTTTACCTCGCGCGTGATACGCTCGCAGAGTTCCTGCACGTATTTTTCCGGCGACGTGTTACGCCAGACCACGCTGTCCATCGTGGTGAAATCAAGAAACCCCTCGTCAATCGAGATCGGCACGAGCGTGGGCGAATACTGCTCCATCACTTTGAACATCTCGGTCGAGATGCGCCGGTATTCATCGTAATGCGGCCGGCACAATACGCCGCTCGGACAAAGCCGTTTCGCTTCAAAGCAAGGCATGCACGTCTTGACGCCAAACTTTTTCGCCGCGCGATTGGCTGCGATGACGATGCCGTCACCTCGCCGGCCGCCGCCGACCCACACGGGGCGGCCCACCAGCTTCTGATCGAGCGCGATTTCGCAACTGGCGAAAAAACTGTCGCCATCTACGTGCAAAATGCGGTTGTTAATCGGTGCGCTCACGACGAGGGAAACTAAGCTGTCGTCCGCCGCCGCGCCATGTTGAGTTGTTCACAACGGCAGATGACGGGGAGATGTTGGCAGAACGACACGGACAATGGCGGTCCGAGGGGGTGCTTTCAAAAATCCGTAGCCGGCGCTAGAACTTGGGCTGACATATAGCGCGACAGCGTCTTGGAGTGCGCCAGCCCTCTGGCGCTTTGGCGTCGCAAGTCTCGCGTTCGAAAAGCGGCAGAGGGCTGCCGCACTCTAAAACCTCGCGGGAATTTTCTCTTCGGCTTTTGCAATTCTGGCTTTCGCTTTATCAAGCTGCTTTAACTCGCCCGCGAAAATAAAAAACGGAGAAAGTTTGAATCAAAACGGAATCCCGTCACCCGGCAGGCTTTTCATCACCCGCGCCATTTCGAGTGCGGTCTGGGCCGCCTCAGTGCCGCGATTGTGGGTCTTACTTAAGCAACGCTCCTTCGCCTGCTGCTCATTTTCCAGCAGCAGCACCTCGTGGATGACTGGCACCTCGTGCTGAATCTGGATCAGCGCCAACGCGTTGCTGACCGCCTCGCCGATGTGTTGGGCGTGCGTCGTGGCGCCGCGCAAGATCACGCCGAGACAGATGACGCCGGAAAATTGTCCCGTCCGCGCGAGCCGCGCCGTGACGACCGGAATCTCATACGCGCCCGGCACGCGGATGATCTGCACCTGTCCGCCGGCGCGGAGGATTTCCGTTTTCGCCGCGCGAAGCATGGCGTCCACGTAGCGGGCGTTGTAGGTCGAGGCGACGATGGCAAAGCTGCCGCTGGATTTGATTTTTTTGGATTTAACTTTTTGGAGCATGAAAAATTATTTCTTTTCGCCGTCTTCCTTCTTCCATTGGCCGTCGTAGGTGGCGACGATCACAATCTCATCACCCAAATCATGACCGGCCACGTCGTCCGCCGGTTTTTCGGCGGCCGGCGCCGCTGGCGGAGTCGGTGCGGCGGGTGCGGGCGGTGGCACGACCTCCGGTTGTTTTAAAACGACGGTTTCTTCGTCGGCCTTGCGTGCGGCTTCGAGTAGCAGAAATTCCCAGCCCTCCGTGATGGTGCGTTGAGGTGGCGCTTTGAATGGCTTGAGTTGAAACTCGCCGCCCTTGAGCGAGAGCAGCCGGCGGAACGCCTGTTCACCGGTGAATTGTCCGACCGCCGCGTGTGTGATGACGCCGGCTTCGATATAAATTTCCCCGGACATCTCGGGATTGCGGACTTCGAGGATCGAGGTATGACGGCCATTGCATTCCATCTGGATGATTTCCTGCAGGCCAACCTGGCGCAGGGCCCCGGTGAAGCCGTCGGAATGCCAGGCAACGAGGTCGTTCAAAACATTGAAGGCCATCCTCATGCCCTCCGATGTCACCGGTTTTTCGAGGAACACTTCCGCCCCCTTGCCCAGGGCATCGGCGCGCTTGGCTTCCGTGGCGCTGCCGGTCATCACGGCGATTTTGACGCCTGGATGGCGGCGTTTGATCATGCCGAGCAATTGCAATCCATCGAGCATCGGCATACCGATGTCCAATACCACGAGATCCAGCAGGCATTGCTGCATCAACGCCAGCGCGCGATCGGACGAGGGGGCTGTATGCACCTGCCAGGTTCGATTCGAGAATTCCATGCATAGCGAGCCAAAGGATTCCAGAAACGCCATGCTGTCGTCCACGAACAGCACGTGAAATTTTTTGCCGGCCGCGTCCGCCGGCTCCGGCGTCGGCTCCGTTTTTTTCTCGGGAACAGTAGCAGGCTTGGGCGCGGCGAAACTGGCGGCGAGCATCTTGGAATTGAACGGCGCACCGGACAGCACCGCCGGACCGGAACCTTCGAAGCGCAATTCCACGTCACCGAGCCGCAGCGTCTGGCCGGGCTTCACGACGCCTTCGGAAATTTTCTGGCCGGCGATGAACGTGCCGTTCGTCGAGAGCAGGTCGCGCACGGTAAGCTTGTCGTCCTTCACGCGCACCTCGCAATGGCGGCCGGAGACGGAGGCTTCGACGATCTGGAAGGTGTTGCCGTCCGCGCGGCCGATGGTCGCCCACGTCTCGCCGAGTTCGTAAACCGAACCGGCAAGCGACGCGGAGATGACGACAAGTCTGGCCATGCGTTCTGAATTGCTTTACCGCCGAGATTATCGGCCAAAATGGCGGGCGGGCAAATGAAAATATATCGAGAGGATTAAGCCATTCAGTCTGATGTTAACCGATGCAGTCGGGCTATGAAACAGTAACAAGCCCGATGAGATACTGCTTGCCGCATCAGAAATGCAGCATGTGGCAAACTCAGCGGAAAATTTCCCGGTGTTTTTTGCAATAAGCTTCCAATTCAGCACTGTTTTGAGGGCATGGGAATTTATTGCCAATGATGTGCTGAATGATTCGTAAAACGTTTTCGCTGACCTTGTCATTTGCATCCAAGCGAACGGCTTTTTGGGCCGTTTCCAAAGCTTGTTCAGGTTTTCCTTCATGAAGAAAGGCCAATGCAAGATTACAAACTAGCCCAGGCTCATTCGGCTCCAGCTTTAATGCCTCCTCGCAATATTCAATAGCATGACGCGCCAGCCCCAGATGCATTGCGCTTAAAGCGGCTTCACGGGCGACGTTAACATTGCCGGGCTTTTGATCCCAAGCCTTGGCGAACCAGTCAAAAGCAGAACGTTCATCGCCAAGTCGCTGGACAACTTTTCCAAGCATCCACATGGAGTTCCAATGATTCGGAACGAGCTCCAAAACCTGGCCAAAAAGTTTTGCGGCTCGTTTGAGTCTGATTCGAACCAAAAAGTTTGGAGGCCTGCGACCTTGGTTTTCGTGCAGGATCAATTCATCGTTGGTGAGCGCGCAAGCTTTCTCCCAAAGTTTTTGGGCTTCTTTTCGTGCCTCAGGAGAGTTGGGGGCTAACATGAGATCACTCCTCAAACAACGCCTGCGCGAACTGCTTGGCGTCAAAGGGCTGCAGGTCGTCCGGCTGTTCGCCGAGGCCGATGAATTTGATGGGCAGGCCGAGTTCCTTCTGAATCGCCACCACCATGCCGCCTTTGCTCGTGCCGTCGAGCTTGGTCACGATGAGGCCGGTGAGTGGGACGGCCTTGTTGAATTCGCGCGCCTGGTTCAACGCGTTCATGCCGGTGCTGCCATCGAGCACGAGCAGGACTTCGTGCGGCGCGCCGGGCAGTTGCTTGCCGATGACGCGATGGAGCTTGTGCAACTCCTGCATCAAGTTGTGCTTCGTATGCAAGCGTCCGGCCGTATCTATGAATAGGTAATCTGCCTTGCGCGCGAGCGCAGCCGTGACGGCGTCGTGTGCTACGGACGCAGCGTCTGAACCGTAGGCGCTGGCGATGACTTCCACCTTGAGACGCGTGCCCCAGAGTTTGAGTTGTTCGATGGCGGCGGCGCGGAAGGTATCGCATGCGGCGAGCAACACCGTTTTGTGCTGCGACTGGATGTAGTGCGCGAGCTTGGCGGACGTCGTGGTCTTGCCGGTGCCGTTCACACCGACGATTGAAACGACGGTCGGACCGCTGGGAGCTTTGAGCAGATCAGGTTTATTGGACGAAAGACTTTTCTCAATCTCCGCGCGGGCGATGGCGAGGTAATCGAGGCCAGCCGTGCCCTGGGTTTCGTAGGCTTTCTTGACGGCGGTGACGATCTGCGTGGTCATCGCCATGCCAAGGTCGGCGGCGATGAGCGCGTGCTCGATCTCTTCCAGCGACTCGGCGGTCAGCTTGGGCGAACGCGTGACGATGCGTTTGATTTCGTGCGTGAGCTTGGCGTGCGTCTTGGCGAGGCCGGCCTTGAATTTGGCAAAGAGTCCCATGTTCTGAAGGAAGAATTAAGAATGCGGAATGAAGAAACTATTTCCTGGCCGCGCGCTTGGCGTCGGCAGCTTTTTTCGCGGCGTAAAGTTTCTCGATGTGTTCGTGCGGCAGTTTCACGGTGCCGATGAGCGGGGCCTTCTTGCTGAAACCGTGGCAGTCACTGCCGCCGGTGACGAGAAGTTCGTATTTCTCGGCAATCTCCAGATAGCGCTCGCTCATCACGGTGGAATGTTTCGTGTGAAAACATTCGATGCCGTCCATCCCCGCGTCCACGAGGTCGGGAATGATGTCGTCCGTGCGGTTGAGGCCGGGATGTGCGATCACCGCGAGACCGCCGGATTGATGGATCAGTTCGACGGCTTCCAGCGCGGACATCTTGGTCTTGGGCACCCATGCGGGGCGGCCCTTCTTGAGATATTTCTCAAACGCTTCGTCGAGATTGCCGATGAGTTTTTCCTTCACCAGCGTGCGCGCGACGTGCGGCCGGCCGGGCGACTTGCAATTCGCCAGGGCGAAGACGGATTCGGCCTTAAGCGGGATGCCGAGTTTATTCAGCGCCGCGACCATTTCGTGGATGCGGTTCTGTCGGACGGCTTGAAATTTAGCGAGACGAGCGAGAAGCGTAGGATTTTCCGTATCGAGAAAATAACCAAGGATGTGAACCTCGGTGTCCTCGTGCTCGGCGGTGAGTTCGGAGCCAGGAATGAAATCCATCCCCGCCGCCGCACAGGCGATGGCTGTGCGGGCGCAGCCTTCGACGGTGTCGTGATCTGTAAGCGCAATCGTGCCAAAACCAAGCTTGTAGGCACGCTCAGCCAGTTCCTCGGGCGTGAAAGTGCCGTCGGAAAATTGCGTGTGCAAATGCAGGTCAGCGAACTTCATTTCACCTGCCTTGCCGGACGGAGGATTTCCCCACGCACCTTGTCGAGGATGCCGTTGACGAACTTGCCGCTGTCTTCGGTGGAAAATTTCTTCGCGATGTCCACGGCTTCATTGATGCTGACGACGGGCGGAATGTCTTCGCGATGGAGCATTTCATAGATGGCCAGCCGCATGACATTGCGGTCCACGGCGGCGATGCGGTTGAAATCCCAGTTTTTACAATGCTTCTTGATGTGCTCGTCAATCGCATCGCGATGTTCGATGACGCCCTTGATGAGCGGTTCGGCAAATAGCCGGGTCTCGGCTTCCTCAACGGTCGGCGGCGGGAGTTCGGTTTTTTCGCCCCACTTGGCTTGGCCGGACTTTTCATCCTCAATGGCGGCGGCGCGCTGGGAATTCCAGAACGTCGCCAGCTCGACTTCGAGGTTGTCCGGCGTATTCAGGTCGTGCTGAAACAAAAATTGAACTGCGCGTTCACGCGCTTCGCGTCGTTTTCCCATGACAGCATCTTGCCGGAGAACTGCGCAGCGGGAAATCAAAAATTACGGACGCGCTGCTGGACGCCAACCGGCCTTGACGTTAAAATCGCGGCAAATCCGCTGTGAATTATTGGGCCAGTCCGAGCATGGACAACGTAGTCCGAAGTGGAAATAAAAAGTAGTTGACTATTTAGTCTAGTTTGATAGGTTTGTAGCGCGGTTCGGCAAGACTGTTGAATCCGCTGAACTAAAAAGAAATTTATGGGCCGTGTGAGTGATGCCAAAGAAAGATTGATGGACGCCGTGCTAGAGTTGATCTGGTCCGGCTCCTATGGCAGCACCACTATTGACCACATTTGTGAGAAGGCCGGTGTCAAGAAGGGCAGTTTCTATTATTTCTTCAAGTCCAAGTCGGAACTGGCTGCTGAAGCTTTTGATGTGAGCTGGAAAAGCAAGCGGGCGGAACTCGATTCCATGTTCTCGCCGACCGTGCCGCCGTTGGAACGCCTGAAGAAATACTTTGATTTTGGCTATCAATTTCAAAGCCAAATCAAGGCCAAGCACGGCAAGGTTTTGGGTTGTCCGCAGGTCACATTAGGCTGTGAGATCTGCACGCAGGAAGACGCGTTGCAGAAGAAAATCCAAGCCATCATGGAGCAGAAGAGCAAGTATATCGAATCGGCCATCCGCGACGCCCATGCGGTCGGGTTGGTGGATGCCCCGGATCCGGCGGCTAAGGCTCGAATGCTTTTGGCCTATTATCAAGGATTGCTGACGCAGGCGCGCATCCGAAACGACGTTGAAATTTTGCGCGAAGCGCATACCGGCATGAACACCATCTTAGGATTGAAGGAAGAAGCCGTCGCCTGATTTGATTTTTTTTAACCATATACTTTACTAAACAGACAACTATTAAAACGAATATGAATACTACACTCTGCAACAAGGAAAACTTAACCGCTGATAAAACCCTCCAAGGGGTCTGCCAAGATTTGTGCGCGAAGCTCGTGCAACAAATCGGGCAGGCGAAGAATAACCTCGTCGCCGAATTTCGCGATGCCTTTGCGACGCAGGAGCAATTACTTCAACTCGCGCTCGTCGAAGCCGATGCGCTCGCCTGGCAGACAGATTATCCGCACCTGCTGTTCCCGGCGCTTGCTACGGAAAAAATCGAGCGCGCGGCGCACTGGCAGGCGCGGCAGCGGTTTCTGCTGCAAAGCACCTCGCCTTACGCATTAGCGGCGTAACCCGTCACGTCCACACCAACCAACCAATAACCCAATACCCAACCTAAATTTATGAACCCCAATTTTGTTCGTCCGTTTTTGATAACTGCTGTCCTTGGTGCCGTCGCGGCTTTCAATTCCGGCTGCGGCCATGCTGAAGCCAAATCACAAACCCCGCCGCCGCCGGCCGTGACTGTCGCTCCGGTGCAGGCCAGGGAGATCACCGAGTGGGCTGAATTTACCGGCCGCACCGAGCCGGTGGAATCCGTCGAAATCCGGCCGCGCACCTCCGGCTACATTCAGGAAGTGCGTTTTCAATCCGGTCAGCTAGTGAAAAAAGGCGACGTGCTGTTCGTCATTGATCCGCGTCCGAATCAGGCGGTGTTCGACCAGCGTCAGGCGGTGTTCGATCAAGCCAAGAGCGAGGCGGATCGCACGGAAAAACTGCTCCAAAACAAAGCCATCTCGGCGGAAGAAGCCGGTGCCCGCAAGGCGCGCTACGAGGAGGCTAAGGCCAATCTCGATTCCGCCCGACTCGACTTGGAATTCACGCAAGTCCGCGCGCCGATTGACGGTCGCGTCAGCCGCGCATTGTTGACGGAAGGGAATTATGTCAGTGGCAACGCCAGCGCGGCTTCGCTGCTGACGACGGTGGTTTCCGTGGATCCGATTTATGTCTATGCGTCCATTGACGAGGATTCGCTGTTGAAGTTCAACAACCTCGTCGAAGCCAAAAAGCTTGGCGACACCGGTGGCGGTAAGGTTCCCGTGGATCTTCAACTGGCCGACGAATCCAGTTTCGAACATCACGGCTTCATCGAATCGTTCGACAATCGGCTCGATCCCGACACCGGCAGCATTCTCCTGCGCGCCGTATTTCCGAGCGACAATGGCCGGATCGTGCCCGGATTGTTTGCGCGCATCCGCATTCCGATGAGCGAAAAACACGAGGTCGTGCTCGTGGATGAACGCGCCATCGGCACGGACCAGGCGAATAAATTCGTCCTGACGGTCACGCCCACCAACACCGTCGCGTATCGCCCGGTGACGCTGGGACCGCTGATTGACGGCCAGCGCATCGTTCGCTCTGGTCTGGTCACGGGTGATAAAATCGTGGTCAACGGCTTGCAACGAGTTCGTCCCGGCATGCCCGTGACGCCTGAAGCCGAAGCCGTCGCGGAAAAACCGGGGCAGAAAATTGCCCTGCGCTGAACCGCCGCTCCAACCCAAATCCAGTTTGCATAACGCTTCTCAACGTTTATGAATTTCTCACACTATTTTATCAAGCGCCCCATTTTTGCCGGCGTCCTGTCCATCGCCGTTTTTATCATGGGGCTGCTGGCGATGTTTAAGTTGCCCATCGCGGAATATCCCGAAGTCGTTCCGCCAACAATCGTCGTAAAAGCCAATTATCCCGGCGCGAATCCCAAGACCATCGCCGAGACCGTCGCGTCGCCGCTGGAACAATCCATCAACGGCGTCGAGGGCGCTCTCTACATGTTCTCGCAGGCGACCGGCGACGGCGTGATGACGCTGACGGTGACATTCGCGCTCGGCACGGACATTGACAAGGCCCAAGTGCAGGTGCAGAACCGCGTGGCGCAGGCGCTGCCGAAATTGCCCGAGGAAGTCCGCACGCTCGGCGTCACGACGACCAAGCAATCGCCCGATCTCACGATGGTGGTGCACTTATTCTCGCCGGATAATCGCTACGACAACATCTACATCCGCAACTACGCCACGTTGCAGGTGAAGGACGTGCTCGCCCGCATTCCCGGCGCGGGTGACGTGGAGCTGTTCGGCTCCGGCGACTATGCGATGCGCATCTGGCTGAATCCGGACAAGATCGCCTCGCGCAATCTCACCGCCAGCGACGTCGTCGCGGCCATCCGCGAACAGAACGTGCAGGTTGCCGGCGGCGTCATCGGCCAGCAGCCGGTCGGCAAGCCGGTGAACTTCGAGATGCAGGTGAATGTCAAAGGCCGCCTCATCTCCGAAGAGGAATTTGGAAACATCATCGTCAAGACCGGTGCCAACGGCGAAAAGACCTTGCTCAAGGACGTTGCCCGCATTGAACTCGGCGCGAGCAGCTACTCGCTGCATTCGCTGCTGAACAACAAAACCGCCGTCGCCATTCCGATCTTTCAAACGCCGGGCGCGAATGCATTGCAGCTTTCGAAAGACGTCCGCGCCAAGATGGAAGAGCTGAAGAAAAACTTCCCTGAAGGCTTGGACTACAACGTCGTCTATGACCCGACGGTTTTCGTGCGCCACTCCATCGAAGCCGTGATCCACACCTTGCTCGAAGCGATTCTGCTCGTCGTCATCGTGGTCATCATCTTCCTCCAAACCTGGCGTGCGGCGATCATTCCGTTGGCCGCCGTGCCCGTGTCGCTCATCGGCACGTTCTCGATCATGCTCGCGTTTGGCTTCAGCATCAATGCGCTGTCGCTGTTCGGCCTCGTGCTGGCCATCGGCATCGTGGTGGACGATGCCATCGTTGTCGTGGAAAACGTCGAGCGAAATATCGCACGCGGGTTGTCATCGTATGACGCCGCGCGGCAGGCGATGAACGAAGTCACCGGCCCCATCGTCGCCACAGCGCTCGTGCTGTGCGCGGTGTTCGTGCCCACGGCGTTCATCAGCGGTTTGACCGGCCAGTTTTACAAGCAGTTCGCGCTGACGATTGCGATTTCCACCGTCATCTCGGCGTTCAACTCATTGACGCTGTCGCCGGCGCTCTGCGCGGTGCTGCTCAAAGATCATCATGCGCCGAAAGACTGGTTGTCCCGCGTGATGGAAAATGCGCTCGGCTGGTTCTTCCATCCGTTCAACCGCGTGTTCGCTTGGGCTGGTGAGAAATATTCCCAAGGCGTCGCCAAGGTGCTGCGCAAATGCGCCATAGCGCTGATCGTCTATGGCGGCCTGGTGTTCCTGACTGGCTGGAGTTTTGACAAGGTTCCCACCGGCTTTGTGCCGACGCAGGACAAGCAATACCTTGTCGCGTTCGCGCAACTGCCCGATGGCTCGTCGCTCGACCGCACGGAAGCGGTAATCCGCGAGATGTCCGATATCGGCCTGAAACAACCCGGCGTCGAAGCGGCGGTGGCGTTTCCCGGCTTGAGCATCAGTGGCTTCAGCGTCGCGCCCAATGCGGGTATCGTTTTCTTCACGTTGAAACCGTTTGAAGATCGCAAGACCAAGGATTTGAGCGGACCGGCGATTGCCGCTGCGCTGAATCAGAAACTGCATTCCATCAAAGAGGCCTTCGTGCTGACCGTGCCGCCGCCGGCGGTGATGGGCTTGGGCACGATCGGCGGATTCAAAATGTATGTCGAAGACCGTGCCGACCTTGGCTATGACGCCCTATATCAAAACCTGCAGGGCATTATTGGCAAGAGTTACCAGACACCCGGCCTGGCGGGAACTTTCTCGGGTTTCACCGTCAACGTGCCGCAATTGGACGCCGACGTGGACCGCGTGAAAGCGAAGACGCAGGGCGTGCCGCTGCAAAATCTGTTCGAGACGATGCAGATTTATCTTGGCTCGCTGTATGTGAATGACTTCAACCGCTTCGGCCGCACCTTCCAGGTCGTGGCGCAGGCCGACTCACCGTTCCGCGCCAGTGCCGAAGACATCACGCGACTCAAGACGCGGAATGATAAAGGCGAAATGGTTCCGCTTGGTGCCATCGTCAAAGTCACCGAAACGCACGGACCCGACCGCGTGATGCGCTATAACGGCTATCCGGCGGCGGAAATCAACGGTGCCCCGGCGCCCGGCTACAGTTCCGGCCAGGCCGAAGCTGCGATGGCCAAACTCGCCACGGAAAATCTGCCGCGCGGCATGGAGTTTGAATGGACTGAACTGACGTATCAACGCGTGCTTGCGGGCAACACGGCGATCTACGTCTATCCGCTCTGTTTGCTGCTCGTGTTTCTCGTGCTAGCCGCGCTCTACGAAAGTTTCCGTCTGCCGCTCGCCATCATCTTGATCGTGCCGATGTGCCTGCTATTCGCCATTGCGGGCGTCTGGCTCAAGGGCAGCGACAACAACATCTTCACGCAGATCGGCCTCATCGTGCTGGTCGGCCTCGCGTGCAAGAACGCCATCTTGATCGTCGAGTTCGCCAAGCGCAAACAGGACGAAGGCATGTCGCCGTTCGACGCCGCCATCGAAGCGTGTCGCCTGCGGTTGCGCCCGATCTTGATGACCTCCATCGCGTTCATCGCGGGTGTGTTCCCGCTGGTTGTCGCGAGTGGCGCAGGCGCGGAAATGCGTCAGGCGATGGGCGTCGCCGTTTTCTCCGGCATGATTGGCGTGACGTTGTTCGGCTTGTTCCTGACACCGGTGTTTTACGTCACGCTGATGAAACTTGGCCTGAAGAAAAAACCGGCGACGGCAACCACCAGTTCCATTCCGGGAGCAACAGCTGTCGTGTCCGGCATCGTAACGATGGCGCTCCTGTCCACTTTGGTTTCAGCCAACGCGGGCGTGCTCACGGTCGGTCCGGATTTCAAAACGCCGACCAACGCCATTCCGGCGGAATACAAAGACGTCGAGCTGGGCAACTGGAAAACTGGTCAGCCGCTGGACCATGTGCCGAAGGGAAATTGGTGGACCATTTTCGGTGACACCAATCTGAATGAATTGGAAACACAGGCGTTGACGGCGAATCAAGGATTGAAGGCGGCCATCGCCCGCGTGGACCAGGCCCGCGCCACGGCGCGGGTGGCGCGCAGCGAATTGCTGCCGAGCCTCAATTTGGACCCCAGTTTCACGCGCCAGCGTTATTCGCCGAACGCGAATCCGAGCTTTGGCAACATTACGGCCAACAGCTTCAGCACGCCGCTGGACTTGAGTTATGAAGTGGATTTGTGGGGCCGCGTGCGGCGCGGTTTTGAAAGCGCGCGCGCCGATGCGCAGGCTTCACTGGCGAACTTTTACAACGTCCTGCTGACGCTGCAATCGGACGTGGCGCAAAATTATTTCGCGCTGCGGTCGCTCGATGCGGAAATCGCTGCGGTCAACGGCACCGTGGACTTGCGCCATGAGCAAGTGCGGCTCGTGCGCAGCCGTTATGAAGGCGGCATCGGCAATGAACTCGACGTCGCCCAAGCCGAGAATGAACTCGCCACCACAGAAGCGGAACTCGCTTCATTGGCGAAGCGCCGCGATGAATTGGAAAACGCCATCGCCATCTTGGCCGGGGAAAATCCGGCGACCTTCCGGCTTCCCGCGCTGGCAGCAGCGAACTTAAACTGGAATCCGCAGCCGCCCGTGGTGCCCGCCGGTTTGCCCTCGGACCTGCTTGAACGCAGGCCCGACGTCGCCGCCGCTGAACGCCAGTTGGCTTCCGCTAACGCCAAGATCGGCGTCGCGAAGGGCGCGTTTTTCCCGGTGATCACGCTCACGGGTTCCGGTGGCTACTTGAGCGGCGATGTGGATACGTTGTTCGATTGGAACAGTCGCACGTGGTCCATCGGCCCCAGCATCTCGCTGCCGATTTTCGCCGGCGGTCGCAACCGCGCCAACCTGAAGCGCGCCCAAGGTGTCTTCGAGGAGAATGTTGCGCTCTATCGCCAGCAGGTGCTCGTCGCGTTTGGCGACGTGGGGACA
>Ga0207702_10000505_pt1 | contig 44014 bp, 41 predicted proteins | sample KBSCornC62_FD_184302 | JGI IMG/M metagenome (GOLD analysis project Ga0207702, IMG submission 184302) | Corn rhizosphere microbial communities from Kellogg Biological Station, Michigan, USA - KBS Corn C6-2 (SPAdes) (version 2) | ecosystem: Host-associated > Plants > Roots > Rhizosphere > Soil ... | reverse complement strand
GGCGGTGTCGGCGGCCGCGGTGAACTCGCGGATGCCGAGCACGTTGTAGGCGAACTTCGCCCTGCCGTCCTTGGCGTAGAAGGCCCAGCCGCCGAACCGGCCGCCCTGCGCGATGATCACACCCTCGGCTCCGGTGGTCGGGACGTCGATCTCGGCGGTGACCGAGAACGACTTGTTCTTGATGCTGACCACGCTGTTCTCCGAGAGACGGCCCATGCCGGGGAAGAACAGCTGTGACTTGCCGTGGATCAGCGTCGGCCGCCCGGCCATCGAGGGTTCGAGTCGCTCGGCGCCACGGTCGTCGATGGGGAGCACGTTGTACTTGGTGGCCTCGATGAGCCAGAGCCGCTGCAGCGTGGCGAGCATCTCGGGCCGGTCGGCGACGAGGTCGTGCGCCTGGCTGTAGTCGCTGTGCCCGTCATAGAGCTCCCAGATGTCGTCGTCGAACGCGGGCACGGCGCCGCCGACCATGACCCACGGCGTGCGGTGCTTGGTGACCGCGCTCCAGCCTCGGTGGTAGATGCCGCGGTTGCCGAACATCTCGAAGTACTGCAGGTCATGGCGTTCCGGCGCGTCCGCCCCCTCGAAGGTGTACAGCATGCTGGCGCCCTCCATCGGCGACTGCTGCACGCCGTTGACCATCGTCGGCTCCGGCAGGCCGGCGGCTTCCAGGATGGTCGGGGCCACGTCGATGACGTGCGTGAACTGCGAGCGGAGCCCGCCGCGCTCGGCGATCCCGTTGGGCCAGTGCACGATCGTGCCGTTGCGGGTGCCGCCCCAGTGCGAGGCCACCTGCTTGGTCCACTGGAACGGCGTGTCCATCGCCCAGGCCCAGCCGACCGAGTAGTGGTTGTAGGAGGTGGGCGAGCCGAACTCGTCCATCTTGCTGATCATGAACTCGGGGGTCTCGAGCGCGGCCATCCCGTTGAAGTTGGCCATCTCGTTGAAGGCACCGTTCAGCGTGCCTTCGGCGGACGCGCCGTTGTCGCCGATGATGTAGTAGACGATCGTGTTGTCCAGGACGCCGAGATCGTCGATGGCGTCGATCAGCCGGCCGACGTGGTGGTCGGTGTGCTCGAGGAAGCCGGCGTAGACCTCCATCTCGCGGGCCAGCACCGGCTTGAGCTCGGCGGGCATGTCGTCCCAGGCCGGGATCTCGGCGTGCCGGGCGGTCAGGTCGGCGTCGGCCGGGATGACTCCCAGCTCCTTCTGCCGGGCGAACGTACGCTCGCGCTGCACGTCCCAGCCGTCGTCGAACTGTCCGGCGTACCGGTCGGCCCATTCCTTCGGAACGTGGTGCGGGGCGTGCGTCGCGCCCGGCGCGAAGTACACGAAGAACGGCTTCTCCGGCATCAGCGCCTTCTGCTGGCGCACCCAGCTCACCGCCCGATCGGCCAGGTCCTCGGTGAGGTGGTAGCCGTCCTCGGGAGTCGCCGGCGGCTCGACCGGCGTCGTCCCGTCGTACAGCGCCGGATCCCACTGGTTGTTCTCGCCGCCGATGAAACCGTAGAAGGTCTCGAAGCCACCGCCGGCCGACGGCCAGGCGTCGAAGGGCCCCATCGGCGAGGACTGCCACACCGGGACCTCGTGGCACTTGCCGAACTGCGCGGTCGAGTAGCCGTTCAGCTTCAGGGTCATCGCCAGCGGCGCCTTCGTGTTCGGGCGCAGGGAGCTGTTGCCCGGGGCCGACGTCGCGGTCTCGGTGATGCTGCCCATCCCGACCGAGTGGTGGTTTCGGCCGCTGAGGAGAGCCGCGCGGGTCGGCGCGCACAGCGCCGTGGTGTGGAAGCGGTTGTAGCGCAGACCGCCGGCCGCCAGCCTGTCCGCGGTCGGCGTCCGGCACGGCCCCCCGAAGGTGCTCGCCGCGCCGAAGCCCACGTCGTCGAGCAGGACGACCAGCACGTTCGGCGCACCGGCCGGCGGGAGCAACGGCTCGATCGGAGCAAAGGCCGTGTCGGGGTCCTTCGCGTCGTAGGTCGTCAGGCCCGGGACCGGCCGGTCGGGAATCGGCAACATCGTCCGCGCATGCCGGTCAGGAGTCATGACGATCCGTCCTCCAGTGGTCTCGTGCCGTCGAGTTCGCGGCCGGGCGGAGGCCCGGTCGAGATCCCTCCGGTCACGGTCGCCTGCTCGTCGGCGGGCGGTCATCATGCGAGCCGGATGAACCGCTCCGGCCCGACTCCTTCGCGACGGATGACGACAGGAGCCACCCTCCCTGGCTGCGCCGGGGGTTGAGCGGGTCCATTCGTCTGACTAGAGTCAGGGAAATGGAAGCGGCCGGGGTGGCGACGGTCAGGCGGTTCAGCCGTGTCGTGACGCAGCGGCTGGGCGCGCTCAACGACGAATACCTGGCTCGGCCCCGACCGCTCGGAGCCTCCCGGGTGCTCTACGAGGTCGGCGAGGCGGGCGCAGACGCGCGCACCCTCCGCAGCCGGCTCGGGCTCGACTCCGGATATCTCAGCCGGCTGCTGCGCCGGCTCGAGGAGGAGCACCTGGTCACCGTCGAGCACGATCCCGACGACCGCCGCGTACGGGTCGTCCGGTTGACCGAGGCGGGCCGGGCCGAGCGGGCCGAGCTCGATCGCCGCAGTGACGAGCTCGCGCGCACGTTGCTGGACCATCTCGACCAGGGTCAGCGTGGTCGCCTCATCGACGCCATGGCCACCGTCGAACGGCTCCTCACCGCTCAGCTCGTCGAGATCGCCGCGGAGGACCCGACCAGCGAGGCGGCGCGGTTCTGCCTGCGGTCCTACTTCGCCGAGCTCGACACGCGCTTCGACGACGGGTTCGATCCGGACATGAGCATCCGCGCCGAGGCGGGGGATCTCGTCCCACCGGCAGGGCTGCTCCTCGTGGCGTGGCTCGACGGTCACCCGGTGGGCTGCGGAGCGCTGAAGTTCCACGGCCGAGGGCCGGCCGAGATCAAGCGGATGTGGGTCTCCCCGTCCCTGCGCGGCCTGGCCCTGGGCCGGCGGATGCTGCGGGAGCTCGAACGGGCCGCCGACGAGGCTGGCGCGACAGCAGTGCGGCTGGAGACCAACGAGCGGCTGACCGAGGCGATCGGGCTCTACCGCTCCTCCGGCTATCGGGAGGTCTCCGCCTTCAACGACGAGGCCTACGCCCACCACTGGTTCGAGAAGGTGCTGACCGGTCGCCACGACGACACGCGGAAGGGACCTGAATGAACCAGCGGCATCTGGAGTTCTGCGCCAGCGCAGAGTGGGCCGACATCGTCGAGACCGAGATCCTGCCGTGGGCGGTCGGCGACCTCGACCTCGGCGACGACGTGCTCGAGGTCGGCTCCGGCCCCGGCCTGACCACCGACGTCCTGCGCCGGCGCGTGCCGCGGCTCACCGCGGTCGAGATCGACCCCGACCTGGCCCGGTCCCTGAAGGAACGGCTGCGTGACAGCAACGTGCAGGTCATCCGGGCCGACGCCACCCGGCTGCCGCTGGAGTCCGGCCGCTTCAGCGCCGCCACGTCGTTCGCGATGCTGCACCACGTTCCGTCCCGGGAGCTGCAGGACGGGCTGCTGGCCGAGCTGTGCCGGGTCCTGCGGCCGGGCGGGCTGCTCGTCGGGAGCGACGCCGTCGGCACCGGCGAGCTCGACGAGTTCCACCGCGGCGACACCTACGTGCCGTGCGACCCGGACGAGCTGCCGGGCCGGCTCCGGGCGGCCGGCTACGTCGACGTCCGGGTGGAGCTCGGCGAGCTGGGCGCGAACCGTCCCGCGCAGAGCCGCAGGCGGTTCCGCTTCAGCGCCGCGGCGCCCTGAGACGCCGGAGGCCCGGGGTCCGGCGGAGTCCGGGCCGCCCGACGGGAATCAGCGGAGCCTGGTGTAGACCTGCAGCACGACGCCGGATCGGAACGACCGGCATTCGGTCAGCGAGAGCGCCTGCGGCGCCATGCGATCGGGCATCAGGTTGCGGCCGCGGCTGGTGAGCACCGGGTAGACGAACAGCCGGTACTCGTCGACGAGGTCGGCACGCATGAGCGCGTGCACGACGCTGATGCTGCCGGTCACGCCGAGGTCGCCACCGTCGCCGCCGGCTTTGAGGGCCGCGACCCGGTCTTCGAGGCGACCCGGCAGCACAGTGCTGTTCGACCAGGCCGGATCCGTCATCGTCGAGGACACGACATACTTGGGCACCCTGTTCAAGTGCGCCGAGCTGCCGGACGCGTCGTCGGTCTGCAGCGGCCAGTATCCGCGGAAGTCCTCGAAGGTCTTCCGACCCAACAGCAACGCCTCCTCGCTCGCCATCTGCTCGCCCATCACCGCGAACAGATCGTCCGCGTCGCCTTGATCGGCAGGGTCGAACCAGTCGTCGACGAACTCGATCACCCCGTTCGCGCTGATGTTCTCCGTCACCACGAGCCGACTGCCAGCCATGCCGGGCCACTCCTCACCTGGTGGTCGCCCGCCGAGATCGAGCACCCGACGCCAGGAGGTCATCCTGCTGCACCCCCGGCGCGGTCGCACCGCCGCTCGCGGGAGTCGGGACGCCGTCGTCTGTGGCGGCCGGCGACGAGATTTCCTGTTCCGGTCCGGGCAGGGCGTGACGCAACCGGCAGCCGTGCTTAGTGTGGAGGGTGCCGGTCGGTGACACAGCCTGGAACGAGTGACGAAGCGGGAAGACGCGCGACGCGGTGCCCTGTCTGCTGTAGGCCCAGCCGCGACCGGCGCGGACCGGCATGCCGTCGGGCGTGGTGACGGACCAGGGACGGGTTCTCCACCATCAGGGACGGGTTCTCCACCATGACGGATCTGCATCGGCTCGAGCCCACGCCGGCGAGCCCGGGTAGCGCCACGGTGCGCGCTGCCTGGGAACGGTTCGTCCAGGGCGAGGATCAAGTGCCGGGCGTCCGGCCCGTGGTGGCGATCTCCTGGCATCGCTCCCGCGAGCAGTACCGGGTCGACCCGCACCTGACCGAGGCACCGGTGGCCGTCGCGAAGCCCGACCACACGCCCGAACACGACGTCGTCTTCGCCGAGCTCGGGTATCGGGCCGCGTCGGTGGCGCACGAGGTGAGCAACCTCGCCGGCGTCGTCACCGTCACCGATGCCACCGGCCGGATCCTCGCCGAGTGGGGCGACCAGGCCACGCTCGCCAGGGCCCACGACGCCAATCTGGCCCCCTGGTTCTGTTGGTCGGAGTGCGCGGTCGGCACCAACGGCATGGGTACGGCGCTGGAGGCGCACGGCCCGGTTCCGATCAGGGGCGCGGAACACTGGTGCCAGGCGTTCCACAACTGGGTCTGTGCGGGCGTCGCGGTGCGCGATGTGGTGACGACGGAGCCGATCGCGGTTCTGAACATCTCCTGCTGGCGCAGCCAGCTGCCGGCGTCCGCGGGAAGCTGGCTGGCGAAGGCGGTCACCATGGCCCAGCGCACGTTGAAGAGGCACGCCCGGGACAGCGGCGGCGAGCTGGTCGCCGCCTACGCCCAGGCCAGGGCGCATACCGGCGCGGCCCTGGCCGCCGTGGACACCGCGGGCAAGGTCGTGATCGCCGACGACATGGCGAGCGTGCTGATGGGTGTCCCCGCTTCCACCCCGGCCGTCGACCCCACGCTGCGCTGGAACCCGGGGTTGCCGGAGCTGATCGCGGCCGCCCGGTATGCCAGCAGGCAGGCAGTGCACAATCCCGACTGGGTCGGCTCGACGCGGATCTTCACCCACCTCGCCGACGAGCCGACGTCGATCACCCTCCGACCGGTCTTCTCCTCCGGTCACCTGACCGGGAACCTGATCTCGTTCGGCAGCGCGGAGGGAGTGCACTTCCCCAAGGCGGAGGGGTCCGGCCAGACCCGGACGCAGCCGCGGCGAGTGGTCGCGATGCGCGACAACCGGATGGTGCTGCTCCGGCTGCCGGAAGTCTCCTTCGCCGAGTCGCACGGGAACGACGTGTGGCTGTCCACCACCCAGGGGCGGCTGCGAGCCGCCGCTCTCAGCCTGGACAAGCTCGACAGCGACCTGGCGGATGCCGGCTTCCTGCGGGTACACCGGCGGTACGTGGTCAACCTCAGCCGCATCCGGGAGATCGAGCGCGGTCTCAAGGGCGAGCTGTCCCTGATGATGGATGACCGGAAGAACGAGATGGTGCCGGTCTCCCGGCGGAACGCGCCGGCCCTGCGCCGCGCGCTGGACATCTGAACCCCAGCAGAACGCTGGACATCTGAACTCCAGCAGAACCCGGAAGGATGCCCGTGTCTGACAGCCCGGACGCCATGGCCGGCGAGCGGAACGAGGGAGGCGCGGGCGGTCTCGGCATCTCCGTCTCGACCGGGCACCACGGTCCGGCGGTCGGCGGCGCGAGCAACCGCGACTGGTGGCCGCATCAGCTCGACCTGAGGATCCTCCGGAGGCACCTGGCCGGCACCGACCCGACGGGCCCGGACTTCGACTACGCCGCGGAGTTCCTGACCGTCGACCTCGACGCCCTGGCCCGGGACGTCGACGAGGTGCTCACGACCTCGCAGGAGTGGTGGCCGGCCGACTTCGGGCACTACGGGCCGCTGGTGATCCGGATGGTCTGGCATTGTGCGGGTACGTACCGCACCGCCGACGGCCGAGGTGGGCCGGCCGCGGGCATGCAGCGCTTCGCGCCGCTGAACAGCTGGCCGGACAACCGCAACCTGGACAGGGCCCGCCGGCTGCTCTGGCCGGTGAAGAAGAAGTACGGCCGGAAGGTCTCCTGGGCCGACCTGATGATCTTCGCCGGCAACCGCGCGCTGACCACGATGGGCTTCACGACCTTCGGCTTCGCCGGCGGCCGTCCGGACGTCTGGGAGCCCGACGAGTCGGTCTACTGGGGTCCCGAGCGGGCGTGGCTCGGGGACGAGCGCCACAGCGGGGTACGGAAGCTGGCGAAGCCGCTGGCGGCCGACCAGATGGGCCTCATCTACGTCAACCCGGAGGGCCCCAACACCGTCCCCGACCCGCTCACCTCGGCCCGGGACATCCGCGACACGTTCCGGCGGATGGGGATGAACGACGAGGAGACCGTCGCGCTGATCGCGGGCGGGCATACGTTCGGCAAGACCCACGGCGCGGCCGACCCGGAGAAGCACCTCGGTCCCGAGCCCGAGGGAGCCGCCCTCGAAGAGCAGGGCCTGGGCTGGAAGAGCAGCTACCGCACCGGGAAGGGCGCCGACACCATCACCAGCGGGCTCGAAGGCACGTGGACACCCACCCCGACCAGCTGGGACAACAGCTTCCTCGAAACCTTGTTCGGCTACGAGTGGGACCTCGAGCTCAGCCCGGGCGGCCTGTGGCAGTGGATCCCGAGGGACGGCGGTGGCGCCGGCACCGTGCCCGACGCCCACGACCCGTCGAAGACGCACGCCCCGACGATCTTGACGACGGACCTCGCCCTGCGGATGGACCCGGCCTACGAGCCGATCTCCCGGCGCTTCCTGGAGAACCCGGACCAGCTGGCGCAGGCTTTCGCCCGGGTCTGGTTCAAGCTGACCCATATCGACATGGGCCCGATCCAGCGCTACCTCGGGCGCCAGGTCCCCGCGCAGGCGCTGCTCTGGCAGGACCCGGTGCCCGCCGTTGACCACGAGCTCGTCGGGCCGGCGGACGTCGCCGCGCTCAAGCGGCAGATCCTTGCCTCCGGGCTGTCGGTCTCCGAGCTCGTGGCGACCGCGTGGGCGTCCGCCTCGACGTTCCGCGGCAGCGACAAGCGCGGTGGGGCGAACGGGGCACGCATCCGTCTCGAGCCGCAGCGGCGCTGGGAGGTCAACGACCCCGACACGCTGGCGAAAGTGCTGCGCACGCTGGACGGGATCCGGGAATCCTTCGACAGCTCAGCGGGCGGGAACACGAAGATCTCGCTGGCCGACCTCATCGTGCTCGGCGGGGCCGCCGCGGTCGAGCAGGCCGCCTTGGCCGCCGGCTACGACGTCGAGGTTCCGTTCACGCCGGGACGCACGGACGCGACGCAGGAGTGGACCGACGTGGACTGGTTCGCCGCGCTCGAACCGACCGCGGACGGCTTCCGCAACTACCTCAGGCCCGGCAACCTGCTGCCGCCGGAGCACGTGCTGGTCGACCGGGCGGACCTGCTGACCCTGACGGCGTCCGAGATGACCGTCCTGGTCGGCGGCCTGCGAGTGCTGGGCGCCAACTCCGCGCGGTCCCCGCTCGGCGTCCTCACCTCGACGCCGGGGTCGCTGACGAACGACTTCTTCGTGAACCTGCTGGACATGTCCACGGAGTGGACGCCCGCCTCCGGGGACGGCTCGACGGGCTCGACGCCGGAGACCTTCGAGGGCCGTGACCGGGCCACCGGCGAGCTCAGATGGACCGCCAGCCGCGTCGACCTCGTCTTCGGCTCGAACTCGGAGCTCCGGGCACTCGCCGAGTTCTACGCCTGCGACGACGCACGGGAGAAGTTCGTGACCGACTTCGTGGCCGCGTGGAACAAGGTCATGAACCTCGATCGGTACGACCTGGCTGATGCCCGGCCGGTCCGGCTGTCCAGGAGCCAGTGATCATCATCGCTGAATTGATCACGGTGCTGCGGGTCCGAGCGTGATGCCGCGAAGTGCGGTCGGCTCCTCCTGACGGTGGCATATCGCGTGTGAACGGTAGCCGGCGGCGGACGAACGGTGCCAGCCGAGTCGATCTCCGTTCGGTCTTGTCGGTGTGATTCGGCCGGCGTAGGGTCAAGGTCAATTACTCATTTCCGTCGGCGCCGAGACGACACAATTGCGATCCTGCGTTGTCTCGCGCAGTTGCGCGCTGCCGGGATGAGGAAATGGAGCGGATTCGGTATCGGCACCAACAGGTATTCTGGATAAGGAGGTGAATCCCGATGACGACCGCAAAGGAACGGTCCGACCTGATCAACGAACTCGGGTTGGACTGGCAGAACAAAGCGGGGCTGGGCCGGGTGCTCGGAACCGGAAACATCGGGCAGGCCACAGAGGGATCGGATGGCCGCATGCAGGCCACAATCCGCATCAACCCCGATGAACTCGCCTGGGACCCCTCGATCCTGGTTATGCCACACGGAGGGGACATCGATCTCGAGCTCATCAATGACGACCGGAACACCCACTGTGCTCTCCTGCCGAGCAATGGCGACCGGAAATTCATCTGGTTGGTGAACCATTCGCGCGGCCGGGCGACCCTCAACCTCGACGGCCCGGGCTACTACTGGTTCAGCTCGCCCACGGGCAACGACGAAGGCCGGGGACTGACCGGGGCAATCGTCGTTCTGGGTGATGCCCCGCCAGAGGCTCGCCTCGACCGCCCCGCACAGCCACGGCCGTAGAAAGGAGGAGGACATGACGACCGCTGACTACGTCGACGCGGGTGAGGCTATCGACCAGGCAAGACTGATCAGCAAGGTCGCGGGCGGAGACGTCGCGCCGCCGGTGGTGGCCGGCGTCAACTACGAACGCATTCTCAACGCCCGGGACGAACCGCAGAACTGGCTCACCTACTACGGCGCCTACAACGGGCAGCGGTACAGCCCGCTGGACCAGATCAACACGGAGAACGTCAAGCGCCTGCTCCCCGCCTGGGTCTTCCAGGCCGGCACCACGGGCCTGATCGCCGGCGCGTCGACCTACTCGTTCGAAGCCACCCCGATCGTCGTCGACGGGATCATGTTCCTGTCCGGGTGGGACGGCTGGGTCTGGGCCCTCGACGCGAAGACGGGCACGGAGATCTGGCGGTACAAGCATGCGGTCCCCTTCGACGTGTCCCTGTGCTGCGGCAACGTGAACCGAGGCGTCGCGGTGGCCCAGGGCAAGGTCTTCTTCGTCGCCGCGAACGCCCGCCTCATCGCGCTCGACGCGACAACCGGCAAGCAGGTCTGGGCCAAGACCTACGGCGACGTACGGGCCGGGGAGAGCGCGACGGTCGCGCCGCTGGTCGTGAAGAACATGGTCATCGTCGGCAGCTCCGGCGGCGAGTTCGGGGTGCGCGGCCACCTGGACGCCTTCGACCTGGAGACCGGCGACCACGTCTGGCGCTGCTACACGGTGCCGAAGCCCGGCGAGCCGGGCTCGGAGACCTGGCCCGCCGACGGCGAGGCCTGGGCGCGCGGCGGCGCGAACTGCTGGGTCACCGGCACGTTCGACGCGGAGACGAACCTGCTCTACGTGGGCACCGGCAACCCGGCGCCGGACTTCGACGGCGAGGTCCGGGAAGGCGACAACCTGTTCACCGACAGCATCATCGCCGTCGACGTGGACAGTGGCCAGATCCGCTGGCACTACCAGTGCACGCCGCACGACGTGTGGGACTACGACAGCATCGCCGAGTGCATCCTGTTCGAGCAGGACGGCCGCAAGCTGCTCGGGCACTTCGACAAGAACGGCTACTTCTTCGTCGTCGACCGCACCAACGGCGAGCTGGTCCAGATCACCCCCTTCGTCGACCGGATCGACTGGGGCGCGATCACGCGGGACGGCCAGGTGACGCGGAGGAGATACCCCGAGAAGGAAGGGGAACCGGTTCACTTCTACCCGGGTCCGGCCGGCGCCAAGGAATGGACCCATGCGTCCTACAGCCCGAAGACCGGGCTCTTCTACGTCCCGGTCCAGGACGTCGGAGCGACCGCCACCCGGCGGCGCCGGGAGTTCAAGGAGAGCATCCCGTACTGGGGCGCGGGCGTTCAGGTGGACGCCGAGGACATGACCGGATCGATCAGTGCGTTCGACGGCAGCGGTGAGGAGAAGTGGCGCTTCCGCAACGAGCTCCCGATGTGCGCGTCGACGCTGGCCACCGGCGGCGACCTGGTGTTCGCCGGGGAGCCCTCCGGGGAGTTCAACGCGCTCGACGCCCGCACCGGCGAGCTGCTGTGGCAGTTCCAGTGCGGGAGCGGTCACCACAGCAGCCCGTCGACCTACACCGTCGACGGCCGGCAGTACGTCGCCGTGCCGGTCGGCTGGGGCGGATGGGCCGAGGGGTTCCTCCCCGGCATGCTCGGGGCCGGGCACGGAAGCGCGCTGATGGTCTTCGCCCTCCCGGAGGCCTAGCGCCGGCGCACAGGGGCCGGACGCCGCGGAGAGGAGGTGAGTCCATGGAGTCGCAGCTCCCGGTCTGGGAGACGCCCGAGTTCGACGAGGTCGGGGTCGGAGCCGAGGTGACCATGTACATCGCACAGCTGGAGGACTAGCGGGACGCGGGGCGGCGCCGGACCTCGGTCCGGCGCCCTCCCGACGGCTCGGCCCGGCGACAGGCGCCGGGCCGGCGACGGACGGAGTGTCAGGTGTGGCTTCGGGTGCTGGGCTCGGCGGCGGGGGGCGGCTCCCCGCAGTGGAACTGCGGCTGTCCGGTGTGCGCCGCCGTCCGCGCCCGGCCCGGCCTCGGCCGTACCCAGTCGTCGGCCGCCGTGAGTGCCGACCGCCGGCGCTGGTTCCTGATCAACGCCTCGCCCGACGTGCGCGGCCAGATCGAGGCCTTCCCCGGTCTGCACCCGCAGGACGCCGAGCGGGCGACGCCGATGGAGGCGGTGCTGCTCACCGACGCGGAGCTGGACCACACGCTGGGCCTGCTGCTGCTCCGCGAGGCCAGGGCGGTGCGGCTGTACGCCACGCCGGCGGTGCACAAGACGCTGTGTGACGGCTCCGGGATCCTGCGCACGCTCGAGCGCTACTGCCAGGTCGAGTGGCAGGCGATCGTCCCCGGTACCGACGTGCGGCTCGCCGACGGGCTGTCCTGCCGGGCATTCGACGTGCCGACCACGAAGCGCGCCCGGTTCGGCGCCGAGGCGGACCACGGTCGCGTCGTCGGCTACCGGCTGACCGACGAGCGCAGCGGAGGCACGCTCGTGTACCTGCCCGGGGTCCAGGCGCTGACGCCCGCGGTACGGGCCGAGATCGAAGGCTGCGACTGCCTGCTGATCGACGGGACCTGCTGGCGCGACGACGAGCTCGTCCGGCTCGGCCTGTCCGCGAGGACGTCCCGGGAGATGGGCCACCTGCCCATCGACGGGCCGGACGGCAGCCTGGCTCAGGTCCCGGCGCTGCGCGTGCGACGGACGATCTTCGTACACATGAACAACACCAACCCGATCCTGCTGGCGGACACGCCCGAGCGCCGTGTCGTCGAGGACAGCGGCATGGAGGTGGCCATGGACGGCCTCGAGGTCGAGGTGTAGGCGCCGTGACGACAACCGAGATCACCGCCGCCGCGGCGCCGGCGACCGACGGCTTCGTCGAGGCCTTGCGGGCCCACTCGCGGCGCTACCACGACCAGCACCCGTTCCACGTCCGGATGAACGCCGGCCGGCTCAGCCGCCGGCAGATCCAGGGCTGGGTGGCCAACCGCTTCTACTACCAGGAGAACATCCCCCGCAAGGATGCGGCGATCCTGTCCAACTGCGACGACCTCGAGGTCCGCCGCCGCTGGATCCGGCGGATCGTCGACCACGACGGCACGGCCGGCGGCGAGGGCGGCATCGAGGCGTGGCTGCGCCTCGGCGAGGCCGCCGGGCTGACCCGCGAGGAGGTCCGGGACCACCGGCACCTGGTGCCCGGGGTGCGGTTCGCGGTCGACGCGTACGTGAACTTCGCCCGTACCCGTCCCTGGGTCGAGGCCGTGGCCTCCTCGCTCACCGAGTTGTTCGCCCCCGATCTGATGGCGGAGCGGCTGGCCGCGTTCGAGCGGTGGTACCCGTGGATCGACCCGGACGGCCTGGCCTACTTCCGGGCCCGCCTGCACCAGGCACCGCGCGACTGCGAGCACGCGCTCGAGGTGGTCACCACGCACTGCCTGTCCGCCGAGTCCCAGGCGCGGGCGGTCGACGCGCTCTCGTTCAAGTGCGACGTCCTGTGGAGCCAGATGGACGCGATCGACCGGGCCTACCCGGAGTGACGGCGATGGACCCGACCACGACCCGACCGGATGTGTCCACTTCGGACCGACCCCGGTTGGCTCGCCATGTCCGGCTGACCTTCTCGCCGACCCGGCAGCAACACCTCCTGATGCAGCCGGAGACGGTGGTCGTCCTGCACGGCAGCGGCGCGCAGATCCTCGAACTGTGCGACGGGCGGCGCACCGTGGGCGAGATCGTGGCCGAGCTTGCCTCCCGATACCGGACCGTCCCGGATGACGAGGTCCGGCAGTTCCTCTCGCGTCTCGTCGCCCGGCGCTACCTGGAGCTCGCCGATGGATAGCCCCTTTGGACTGCTGGCGGAGCTCACCTACCGCTGCCCGCTGGCCTGCCCGTACTGCTCGAACCCGCTGAACATGGCGGACTACCGGGACGAGCTGTCCACGCGGGAGTGGCAGCGGGTGCTGGTCGAAGCGCGTGACCTTGGTGTCCTGCAGTGCCACCTGTCCGGCGGTGAGCCGCTGCTGCGCCGCGACCTGGTCGAGATCGTGACCGGAGCCCACCGGCTCGGCCTGTATACCAACCTCGTGACCAGCGCCCTCGGGTTCTCGCGGCCGAGGGCCGAGCAGCTGCGGGCCGCCGGGCTCGACCACGTCCAGATCAGCATCCAGTCCGACGAGCCGGCCGGGTCGGACCGGATCGCCGGAACCCCGTCCTTCGACCGCAAGATCGAGGCGATGGGCGTGGTCAAGGAGCTGGGCTGGCCGCTGACCATGAACGTGGTGCTGCACCGGCAGAACATCGACCGGGTCGCCGACCTGGTCCGGCTGGCGGAGGAGGTCGGCGCCGACCGGCTGGAGCTGGCCAACACCCAGTACTACGGCTGGGCCTGGCGGAACCGCGAGGCGTTGCTGCCCTCCCGGGACCAGCTCGAGGCGGCCGAGCTCGTCGTGCGGGCCGCGCGCCAGCGCCTGCGGGACCGCATCGACGTCATCTACGTCATCCCCGACTACTACAGCCGCTACCCGAAGCCCTGCATGGGCGGCTGGGCGTCCCGGCAGCTGACCGTGACGCCGAACGGAGACGTCCTGCCTTGCCCGGCCGCCCAGTCCCTGCCGCTGCCGCGGGCCAACGTGCGCGCCGACTCGCTGGAGCGGATCTGGTCCGAGTCACCGGTGATGACCGCGTTCCGGGGAACGGACTGGATGCCGGATCCGTGCCGCAGCTGCGACCGCCGGGAGCTGGACTTCGGTGGCTGCCGCTGCCAGGCGTTCCAGCTCACCGGCGATGCCGCCCGCACCGATCCGGTCTGCCACCTGTCCCCCGACCACGACCTGGTCGCCCGGGCGGTGGAGGCAGCCAACGCGGACCCGCGGGATCTTCCGCTGATCCCCCGCCCGCACCAGGTGCGGCCCCCGACCCGCGTATCGAGCTGACCGCTGCGGGTCCGGCTCACCGTCGAGGGCGGGCCTCAGCCGCCGAACACCAGCGGCAGCGCCACCGCGGCGATGATCAGCGTGACGCCGGCCAGCAGGTCCGAGCGGATCCGGACGAGGTGCGCCGCGGCCCGCCCGAGCTGCAGCCCGACCAGCGACAGCACAGCGGTCATGGCGCCGAAGATCGCCGCCGAGAACCATGGCGCGAGCCCGAGCAGCCCGAGGCTCGCACCGGCGAACAAATTGTCCAGGCTCAGGGTGAACGGGATGCCGAACAACGCCCACGGGTGGTCAAGCTCCTCCGGCTCGGGATTCCGAAGGGCGGAGATCACCAGGTAGAGGCCGTATGCGCCGAGGGCGACGGCACCAACCAGCTCGGCGACGTCCCCGACTTCGTTCCCGATCTTGCGACCGACCAGCAACCCGATCAGGGGCATGATCGCGTCCCACAGCCCGAAGGTCAGCGCGACCTGCAACGCCCGCTTCAGACCGAATGGGACGGTGCCGAGAGCGATCGAGACCCGGAAATTGTCAAGGCTGAGCACGAACCCGAGGACCAGCACTTCCCAGATCATGGCGACATCGCCTCTCGACGACTACCGACGCCAGCAGGAACGATTCTGCCGCGGTCCGCATCCGCCATGGTCGGATAATATCTCAGTCCAGCCGCCAGCTGAAGCCTGCACGTCGATTCCCGGCAGCCTTTTTCGGCGCCGCTCGGCCGTGCCGGAGCAGGCCGCGACGAGGGTGCTCAGGTGAGCCCGCCCAGGAGGTTCGGCGAGCAGCGATAATCCCCACGCGGGCTCGGCAAAGCCACTGAGAACCCGGCTCAAATACCATCTATATTCGAATTACAGTGCTGTCCTTCGCTATCGGAAGTAGCTCGCCGAATGCCGTCGAGCGAGGCTCGGACCCCAATTCCCCAGGGTCAGATAAGGCGCAGACGGATATTATCAGTTTGCCTTGCGCCCTTGAGACCCCCATTGGCCCGGGTGGTGCGGACGAGACCAGCCGAGCCCGCACGAAAAAGAAGCGGATGCCCTCGACAATGCCTTCAGCGGCGGCAGAAGAACGCGACCTGCTCACCGCTGATCGCGATGTCGCTGCCGCGCTTGCACCCGTTGCCGGTGAACTTGATGTCGCCGATCTCCTTCTCCACCTTGGCCGAGCTGATCTTGTAGCCGGCCGCGGGGAGCTGCTTCTTCCAGAACACGGCGGCCCGCGCGCCGTCCGGCACCTGCATCGGCGCGGTGATGTCGGTCGCGCTGACCGCGATCCGGCCGAGCATGGTGCCGTCGGGCAGCGGGAAGCCCACCGGGAGCGAGCCGAGGCCGGAGTTGCCGTTCGGGGCCGGCAGGGCGGCGGCGCTGCTGCCGCCACCGCCGTTGGCGCCGCCCCTGGTGCCGCCGCTCGCCCCCGGCGCACCCGGAGTACCAGGCGAACCCGCCCGGCCCGCCGATCCCGCCGAGCCCGCCGCGCCCGCCGCGGTCGGCGCGTTCGAGGGGGCGACGGAAACACCGAGACGGGGCGAGCTCGACTGCGACCCGGACGGGACCGGGCCGGCGGCGGACGGGTCGCCGCTGCTACAACCGGCGACCGCGATCCCGGCGGCGAGCACGGGGACAAGAGTGGCGATTCGGGGCTTCATCGTCAGGGTCCTCATGTGTCGGAAGCCCCATTACTACGTGAACCGGCCGCCGGGCGTCGCTCCCCAAAAGTCGGGGGCCCGTCCGGGAAGCGCCGGCATTCGACCGCTGCGCGCGGTATGTCGGGACCGGGTCCGGACGGCACTAGGCTGGGCCGGTGAGCAGCGACGACCATGCCGGCGGGGTGCCCCGCACGGCGGTGTTGGACGGGCACAACGACCTGGCCTGGGCGGTGCGCAAGCACTTCGGGGGCGACCTCGGGCGGGTCGACCTGGCCGCCGGCGTTCCCGAGCTGCAGACCGACCTGCCGAGGCTGCGGGCCGGTGGGGTCGGCGCCCAGTTCTGGTCGGTGTACGTCCCGCACTCGCTGGCGGGCCCGGCCGCCGTCGCCGCCGTGCTGGAGCAGGTCGACCTGGTGCACCGGCTGGCCGAGCGGTATCCGGACGACCTCGAGATCGCGCTGGACGCCGGGGACGTGCGGCGGATCATGGCGTCGGGCCGGATCGCCTCGCTGATGGGCGCCGAGGGCGGGCACGCGATCGACTCCTCGCTCGGCGTGCTGCGGATGCTGCAGGCGCTCGGCGTGCGCTACCTGACGCTCACCCACAACGCGAACGTCGGCTGGGCCGACTCGGGCACCGACGAGCCGGCCGCCGGCGGGCTCACCGACTTCGGCCGGGACGTCGTCCGGGAGATGCAGCGGATCGGCATGCTCGTCGACCTGTCCCACACGTCGGCCGACACCATGCGGGACGCGCTCGCCGTCGCGACGGAGCCGGTGATCTTCTCCCACTCCTCCGCGTACGAGGTGTGCCGGCACCCGCGCAACGTCCCCGACGACGTGCTCGGCACGCTGGCCGGGAACGGCGGGGTCTGCATGGTCACGTTCGTCCCCGCGTTCGTCTCCCAGGAGTGCGCCGACTGGCGGCAGGGGCTGGTGGCCGAGGTCGGCCGGCGCGGGCTCGACGAGCGGAACCTCGCCGAGACCGACTCGATCGCCGCCGAGTGGGAGGCGGCGCACCCGCGGCCGCGGGCCACGCTGAGCCAGGTCGCCGACCACGTCGAGCACGTCCGGGAGGTCGCCGGGATCGAGCACGTCGGCCTCGGCGGCGACTACGACGGCACCGCGGACCTGCCCGACGGCCTGACCGACGTGTCCTGCTACCCGGCGCTGTTCGCGGAGCTCCGCGACCGGGGCTGGAGCGACGGCGACTGTACCGCGCTCGCCCACGCCAACATCGTCCGCGTGCTCGCCGATGCCAGGGTCGGCCACGTCCGCGGCACCGCCCCGGCGACACCATCGGTCCCCCGCTGACTTGCATCCCGTGATAGGCGCCGTCGGTGTACGTTCGCGCCGGTGGCAGCGGAGGAGACGTCGGAGCGGAACGGTCGCGCCGTGGCGAAGCTGCAGGCGCTGGTACGCATCCCGACGGTCAGCAACCGTGACCCCGCGCTCGTCGACACCGACGCCTTCGACCGCCTGCTCGCCGAGCTCGAACGCCAGTTCCCGCTGCTGCACGAGCGGCTGGAGCTGACCCGCATCCCCTCCCACGCCCTGCTCTTCCGCTGGCCCGGCGCCAGCGGCGAGCGGCCGGTCGTGCTGATGGCGCACCTCGACGTCGTCCCGGTCGAAGGCACCTGGCGGCATCCGCCGTTCGACGGCGTCGTCGCCGACGGGATCATCTGGGGACGCGGCACGCTCGACGACAAGGGCTGCATCGTCGCCATCTGCGAGGCGGTCGAGGCCCTCCTCGCGGCCGGACACGTGCCGGCCCAGGACGTCTGGCTCTCCTTCGGCTGCGAGGAGGAGGTGTCCCCCGCCGCCGCGACGCTCGCCGTCGACGAGCTGGAGCGCCGCGGCGTCCGGCCCTGGTTCGTCCTCGACGAGGGCGGGGCGGTCGCCGCCGACGCCTTCCCCGGCGTGGCGGCGCCGGTCGGCGTGATCGGGGTGACCGAGAAGGGCGCGACGTCGGTCGAGCTGCGGGTCGAGGGCCGCGGCGGTCACGCGTCGACCCCGGCCAGGATGGGTCCCACCGCTCGGCTGGCCCGCGCGATCACCCGCATCGACCGCTCGCCGATGTCCGCTGCGGTCCCGGAGCCGACCGTCGAGCTCCTGCGCCGGCTGGCGCCGCACGCACCGCTGGTGCTCCGGCCGGTCCTCGCCAACGCCGGCCGGCTCGGACCCGTGCTCGCCCGGGCACTCATCGCGGCCGGGCCGGAGACGGCGGCGATGACGCGGACCACGTTCGCCGTCACCACCCTGTCCGGCAGCCCGGCGCTCAACGTCGTCGCCGCGACCGCGAAGGCCGGGGTCAACATCCGGGTGATGGTCGGCGACACCGTCGCGGGCGTCCTCGATCACCTGCGCACGGTCATCGCCGACGACCAGGTGCACCTCGACGTACTCGAGCGGAACGAGCCGAGTCCCATCTCCCCGCGCGACGACGCCTTCGCGCTCCTGGAGTCCACGATCGGCGAGCTCTTCCCGGACGCCGTGCCGGCGCCGTACGTGATGATGGCCACGACGGACTCCCGCCACTTCACCCGCATCTGCGACCGGGTCTACCGCTTCGCGCCGTTCCGCATGACCAAGGCGCAGCGCGAGTCGATCCACTCGTACGACGAGCACCTCGGTGTCGACGCGTTCCTCGACGGCATCCGCTGGTACCGCCGGCTGATCGAGAGGCTCCCCCGCTGAGCACCACCAGCAGGCTGGGTCCCCCGGTGCGCGGCCTCGCCGCAGTCGTCGGCTTCCTCGTCTGCGTCGAGCTGGCCAGCGGCACCCTGCAGGGCTACTACACGCCGATCTTCAGCGACATCGCCGACCACCTCGGCATCGCCGACGCCGACGTCAACTGGTTCGAGGCGGCGCAGCTGATCGTCTGCGCGCTTGTCGTCCCGCCGCTGGCCCGCCTCGGTGACCTCGTCGGGCACAAGAAGGTGCTGCTCCTGTCGACCGCGGTGACCGCGGCTCGTGGACGCTCGCGATGGCGCCGAACTTCACGACGTTCCTCGTCGGCTGGCGGTGCAGGGCGCATACGTCGTGTGGCTGCCGCTCGAGATCGCGATCATCCACCGCCGTACCGCCGGCACCGGGCGGCAGTCGCTGCTGACCCGCCGCGCGGCCGCGGTGCTGGTCGGCGCGCTCGTCGACGCCACGTCGATGAACGTGCTGCTGGCGCTCCCGGCGGTCACCGTCACCCTGTGCCTGTTCGCGATCTGGTTCGGCGTCGAGGACGTCCCGGGCGAGGCGACCGGCGGCTTCGACTGGACCGGGCTTGCGCTCGTCACCGCCGCCCTCGGCCTGGTCATGGCCGGGCTGGTCGTCGTCCGCCTCGACGGACCCGGCAGCCTCCCGGTGTGGCTGCTGATCCTGGCCGGCGTCGCCGCCGTCGTGCCGTTCGCGCGGTACGAGGACGCGCGGCGCGACCCGATCGTCGACGTACGCCTGATGCGCTCGCCCGGGCAGTGGCCGGTGCAACTGACCGCGTTCCTGTTCGGCATGTCGGTGCTCGGTGCGCAGATCCCGCTCTCCACGTTCGCCCGCACCGATCCCGCGGTCGCCGGCTACGGGCTCGGCGCCGATGCGAGTTTCGTGTCCATCCTCGTCGGGCTCTACGTGGTGTTCCTCGCCATCGGCGCGTTCACGCTGCCGGTGACGTCCCGCCTGCTCGGCCCGCGCGGCGCGCTCGTATTGTCCGCCCTGCTCGTCGCGCTGGGGTACGCCCTCTGGTTGCCCTTCAACGACTCCACCGGTCAGGCGCTGGTCAACATGGCCGTCGCCGGCCTCGGCTCGGGGGCACTGGTCGCCGCGCTGCCGGCCACCCCCGCGGCCGCGGCGCCACCGGAGCGCACCGCCTTCGCCACCGGCATGACCAACGCGACCAAGACGGTCGGCGGCGCGATCGCCTCCGCGATCTTCGCGATCGCCCTGGCCTCCACCGGCTCGATCGCCGACCCCGAGGAGGGGCACGCCCCGCTGGTCGGCTACCTCACCGTCTGGTCGATCTGCGCGATCGCCGCACTCCTGGCCGCCGTGGCCCTGCTGACCCTCCCCAGGCAGCCCGCCGAGCACCCGGTCAGCTCGACCGCTCGGCGTAGACGATGACGTTGTCGAGATAGCGGCGGGCCTTGAAATCGAACTGTCCACCGCAGGTGATGAGACGAAGCTCCGGGTCCGGCGTGCCGCCGTACACAGCCTGGGTGGGGAAAGCGTCCTTCGCGTGCTGCTCGACCCGAACAGTGGCGAACGCCACGGCGGTGCCATCGGCTCGATCTACGAAGATCTGATCGCCGCTCGACAGGTCGGCCAGATGGATGAAGACCGCAGGTCCCTTGTACGAATCCACATGTCCGACGATTACCGCGGGCCCACGTTCACCGGGTTCCGGGCCGTCGCGCCACCAGCCGGTGCGGTCATTGGTGGCCGGAGGCGGCAACACCCCGCCGCCGTCGACCGCCAACGGATCGACCGGTGCGTCCACCCCGATCGCCGGAATGCGAAGGCGTACGGGATCGGCGGCCTGATCGCCGGCCAGATCCGGCTTCAGATCACCGTGCTTGTGCGGCTTCTGTACGGTGACCGGAGCCGATCGGGAAAGGGCCCGTCCGAGACCCGCCACTTTTCGGGGATAGACGGTCCACGGCTGGCTCCAGGCGGCCAGCACCGCGACAGACAAGAGCAGTCCGGTGGCCACCATGAACCAGCCCGATCCACGGTGACCACCCGACCGCCGGCGAGCGGAATCGGCTCGCCTATGGCGTCCCCTGTCAGCCACGCTGCCCGGCAGGTCGACGACGGATCAGCACGACTCCACCGGCGACGAGCAGGGCGCCACCCGCCAGGCCGGCGGGCAGAAGCAGGTCAGAGCCGTCGCTGTTCGCGGTGCCGCCGCCGCCCGCCTCGACACCACCGGACGGAGCAAGACCCGCGTCCTGGTCACTGGCGTTCGCGCCGTTCTCGGCTGAACCAGGCGCACCGCCGGGAAGAGACTCACAGGCCACGCCGTCATTGTCGGAGTCGAGCTGGTTTGGATCGCTCGGATCCTGGTCGTAGACGGCCTGAGCCTGCGCCTGCGTGGTGAAATCCGTGCAATCAAGGTCTTGCGCCAGCGCCACCCCGGCAAGCGGGTAGGACATGCCTGCCGTCAGAACGGCAACCGCCACCGCGTTGCGGACTCGCATTACTCCCCCTCATGAGATCCACTACTTGCGGACCCGCGGCAACCTAGCAAGCGGAATGCGCGTGGGTGCGACATTCTTGAAAGACGACCGAACGTTACCCGTTCGGGTTAACCCTGCCGCTGCATGCGAATGTCCCGACGTCATCCCGCCGCCTGACACGGATGTGGATCGAGGCGCCCAGCTACGGAGTGGTGGTGATCGCGCACGCCTCGAAGGAGTTCCCGACGACCCTCGTCAACCTTCATTCCGACGCCGTTGTCGACATCGTCGGAGTGGCCGATCGCCGCGTGCTGTGCCGGACCGGCTCGGGCCCGATGGGCTGCTGGTCCCACGGCGCGAGGGATCGTGGCTTCCGTGCCGGCGATCGGAATGTCCGGGGGCGCTGCTAGAACGGGAGGGCCATGAACTACGTGTCCGCGCCGAGCGCGCCGAACGCCAGCGGTCGGCCCAACCGGGTCGCACCGGACGGCTCCACCCACGCCGTCGCCGACCGTGGGCTGCTCTGGGGCAACCGCGGCCGGTTGCTCAACGCCCGCGGCGAGCCCGCCCGGTTCTCGCAGGGTCGCAACTGGTTGATCTGCCAGCTGGAGTTCAAGGGCCGGCGGCGGACCCAGTGGCGACCGGACCGGCTCACCGAGCTCTACTTCCTGGACGAGCCCACCGCGCTGGCGGCCGGGCACCGGCCCTGCGGCGAGTGCCGGCACCGGGACTACCAACGCTTCAAGGCGGCCTGGACGCGGGCCCATCCGGACACACCGGCCGGTGCCGCCGACATCGACCGCCGGCTGCACGCCGACCGGCTCGGTCCCGACGGCCCGCGCACCCACCTCGCCCCACTGGGCTCGTTGCCGGACGGCACGGTGGTCGAGCACGACGACACGTTCTGGCTGGTCCGCGGCGAGCGCCTGCACGCCTGGACGTTCGGCGGCTACCGGGCGGCGCGGCCCCGGTCGGAGTTCCCGACCGACGTCGTGGTCCGCACTCCGCGGGCCACCGTCGCCACCCTGCGCGCCGGCTTCCAGCCCGCCTACCATCCCACCGCCACCTGAGCGGCCGGGTTCACCCCGCCAGGTCGCCCTTGACGACCTTGCCCATCGCGTTGCGCGGCAGCGCGTCGACGAGCACGACCACCTTCGGCCGCTTGTACGGGGCGAGCTGGGCGGCGGCCAGGTCGAGCAGCTCCTGCTCGGAGACGCCGGACGCCTCGACGAAGGCGGTGACGCGCTCGCCCCACGTCGGGTCCGGCACACCGACCACGGCGGCGTCGGCGACGCCGGGATGGGTGCGCAGCACGTCCTCGACCTCCCGCGGGTAGACGTTGTAGCCGCCGCTGATGATGAGCTCCTTGCTGCGTCCCACGATGCGCAGGTAACCGTCGTCGTCGAAGGCGCCGATGTCGCCGCTGCGGAACCAGCCGCCGTCGAACGCGTCCGCGGTCGCGTCCGGCCGGTTCCAGTACTCGCGCAGGACGTTGGGCCCGCGCAGTTGCACCTCGTCGGTGCCGTCGGCGAGCCGCAGCTCGACGCCGGGCAGCGGGAAGCCCACCGTTCCGGGCCGGCGCTCACCGTCGTACGGGTTGCTGACGTTCATGAGCGTCTCGCTCATGCCGTACCGCTCGAGGATCCGCTGACCGCCGCGCTCCTCGACCGCGGCGAACAGCTCCGGGGACAGCGGCGCGCTCCCGGACACCGCGAGGCGCAGCGCGGCCAGCTCCGGCAGCCGCGGCGAGGCGGCCAGCTTCGCGTACATGGTGGGCACGCCGAAGAACAGCGTCGCCTGGTGCTCGCGCACGCTGTCGAGCACGTCGTCGGCGTCGAACCGAGGTCGCAGCACCGCGGACGCACCGGCGAGGAGCGTGCCGTGCAGCCCGACGGCGAGCCCGTGCACGTGGAACAGCGGCAGCGCGAGCACGAGCCGGTCGTCGGCGGTCCAGCGCCAGGCCAGCGCGACGGCCGACGCGCTGACGAGCATGTTGCCGTGGGAGAGCAGGGCGCCCTTGGGGGTGCCGGTGGTGCCGCTGGTGTAGATGATCAGGCCGGGGTCGTCGGTGCCGACCTCGTCGAGCCCGACCTCGGGGCCGTCCGGCAGGTCGACGTCGGGCCCGGCGACCACGACCGGACGGCCTGCAGCGTCGGCCACCCAGCGACCCCGGTCGCGATCGTCGACGACGGCGGCGGACGGCGTGCAGTCGCGGGCGAGCTGGTCGACCTCGCGCTGCCCGTACGCACCGTTGACCGGGACGACGACGAGCCCGAGCCGGAGCGCCGCCACGTACGCGACGACGAGATCGATGCTCGGTGCCGCCGACAGCACGAGCCGGTCGCCACGCTCCAGGCCGGCGGCGGCGTAGCGGGCGGCCACCCGGCGGGTGCGCTCCTCGAGCTCGGCCGCGGTCGTCCAGCGGCCGTCGTGCAGGACCTCGGCGTCCGGCTCGCCGGCCCACCCCGCCGTCCAGCGGGCCGGCAGGCTGGTCCCGGCGAGCAGGTCGACGTCATCCGGCGCGACGCCTGGCGGCAGGTGCACCGCCCACGCCGGCGCCGTCACGCCCGGTCCCCGGCGGCCCGGGCACAGCGGTGTGCCGGCAGGACGATCCGCACAGTCGAGGTGTCCATGCTCTCCTCTCGGCCAGGCGCCGATCGGCCGGTGCCACGGCGCTGCAGCGGGCACCGTGCGCGGGGGCAGCGGATGCCGTCGCCGCCGGCGTCATGATCCCATGGCCCGACCCCGCGGCCGTCGACGGCCGGGGCGGACCGAAGGGGTGCGCCGACGCGGCGCCCGGCACATCGCCGGCCCGATCCTCTCCCCAGGGCGGCGCCGGAAATCCCAATACCTTGGCAAGGAAAGTGCAACGACAATTCTGAGAAGCGCTTGCAACCCAGCGGTCGGCAAAGCCCGCGCAACCGTTCTTGTCCGCCGCCCGCAGTGCGATCTTCGCGGCTTGACCCAATGCCGCGACCGGCGCAAGATCCATGTATCGGGGGAGCCTACAAGCCATTAGTGCTAAGGAGGCGCCGCGATGGCGGATCAAGTAGAAGCTATGCGGATCCACAGCGACCCCACTCGCGCAGCCCCGCCACCGCCGGACGTCGCGTCGCTCTCGATCGCCGACCCCGCCGCGCTCGGTCTGGCCGGCTTCGCCATGACGACGTTCGTGCTCAGCATGTTCAACGCCGGGCTGGTGGGCAAGGCCGGCGAGCCGGTCGTGCTCGGGCTCGCGCTGGCCTACGGCGGCGTCGCGCAGCTCCTGGCGGGCATGTGGGAGTTCCGCAAGGGCAACACGTTCGGTGCCACCGCGTTCAGCTCGTACGGCGCGTTCTGGGTTTCGTACTGGGCGTTCGTTGCCTTCTTCGCCAAGGGCGTCCCGGACACCGCGGTCGGTCTCTACCTGATCGCCTGGGGCATCTTCACGTTCTACATGTGGATAGCGTCGTTCCGCACCACGGTGGCTGTGAACCTTGTCTTCCTGCTCCTGTGGATCACATATCTTCTGCTCGGTATCGGCGCCGCGTCGGGCACCAGCGGCATCACCAAACTCGGCGGCTGGATCGGTCTCGCCACCGCTGTCGCGGCCTGGTACGCGTCGTTCGCCATCGTCGCCAACTTCACGTTCCGCCGCACCATTCTGCCGGTGCGGGAACTGCGCCGCGCATAATTCCGGGGAGCATTCCCAGCGCCGCACCTAATGGCGCTGGGAATGCCCGGTCGCCGGAGTCCGTCGCCGGCTCCCGTCGGCGTCCGGCGCCGCGCGGGCCGGTGACGGTCAGTTCGTCATCAGGCCGCGGCAGGCGTCGACGATGTCGACCATGCCGACGAGCCGGCCGTCGTCGACGACCGGGAGGTGGCGGATGCGGGAGGCCACCATGAGGTTGGCCGCGGCGGCGGCCGTCTCGTCCGGCGGCACCGTGATCGGCCGCCGCGCCGGCAGGTCGCTGATCCGCACGTCGTTGGGATCCTTGCCGTCCGCGACCGCGGCGGCGATGTCGGTGTCGGTGATCACCGCCACCGGCTTGAGGTCGGCCTCGTCCTCGACCACGACCAGCGCGCTGTCGCCCGCCTTCTTCATCAGGTAGGCCGCGGCGGCGAGATGGGCGTCCCGCTCGACGCTGACGACCGGCGGCCGCATCAGGTCGCGCACCCGGGTCGGCCGCTGGTCCACCCGCTCCAGGGACCGCACGTGCTCGTCGCGCACCCGCAGGATCGCGTCGCGGCCGCGGAACAGGACGGTCCAGCCGTCCTCCTGCTCGACGGTCACGTCGGCGAACGTCTCGCGCGCGACCTGCTCCCCGTCGCCGTACACCATCCGGTACGTCGCCATGCCCCTGGCACCTCCGGCGGTCACTGGTCCCGATCACGAGCGTACGCCGACGGCGCCGGCGGGCGTGGACCTGACGGTCGTCGTGATCGCCTCCACGGCCGGCGGCCGGGGCGCTCGACGCCGCCGGTGACACCCGGGCACGCTGCCGCCGGCCGGTCCGGTTGGCGATAATGCCTGGCGTGTCGAATGCGCCCCCGGCCGGCCGGCCGGCGTCGCCGCCGGACGCCGGCGCGGCGGGTCGGCTGCGGGTGGTGCTGGCCGAGGACGACGTGCTGCTGCGCGAGGGTGTCGCCAGCCTGCTCGACCAGGCGGGGTTCGAGGTGGCGGGGCAGGCCGGGGACGCGGACGGCCTGCTGGCACTGGTGCGGGAGACCCGGCCGGATCTGGTCGTGGTGGACATCCGGATGCCACCGACCCGGACCACCGAGGGTCTTGAGGCGGCGCAGGTGATCCGCCGGCAGTTCCCGCAGACGGCGATCCTGGTGCTGTCCGCGCACGTCGACGTCGAGCACGCGACCGAGCTGCTGGCCAGTGGCCGCGGGATCGGCTACCTGCTCAAGCGCCGGGTGGCGGACGTGGCGGAGTTCCTGGACACGATCGACCGGGTGGCCAAGGGCGGCTCGGTGGTCGACCCGGCGCTGGTGGCCGAGCTGGTCGGCGTGCAGCGGCGCAGCGATCCGCTGGCCGCGCTCAGCAGCCGGGAGCGGGAGGTGCTGGCGTTGATGGCCGAGGGTCGCTCGAACACGGGGATCGCGCGGCGGCTGTGGGTCACCGAGGGAACGGTGGAGAAGCACATACGCAGCATCCTGGCCAAGCTGGGCCTGCCCGAGACCGAGGACGACCACCGCCGGGTGCTGGCCGTGCTCACCTTCCTCGAGGCGTCCTAGGGGCGAGCAGGTCGCGGATCGCCGCGGCGGACAGCGAGATCTTGGGGATGAAGCCGATCGCGGGGCTGGCCGCGATCAGCTCGTCGTAGTCCTCCTCGGGATGGGTCGAGATCAGGATCACCGGTGGCGCCGCCGACCCGCCGGCATCGTGCAGCCGGCGGCTCAGCTCGAGGCCGCTCTCCCCACCGAGGTCGATGTCCATGAGCACGACGTCCGGGCCCAGATCTGCCGCCTGCCGCAGCGCCTCGGCGCCGGTCGACGCCACCCCGGCCACGGTGATCCCCTGCTGCTCGAGGAGGCCGCAGGCGGCAGCGAGGAAGTGCGGACTGTCATCGACGACCAGGCACCGCAACCCCATGACTCGATCGTGCAAGGCTGACCCTCCGGCATGCATCCCAGCTACCTGGAAGGCAGACCGTAGCCCGCCGGCAGGGTCGGGCCTGAGCCGGGGCTCAGTCGTACAGGCGCAGGTCGGCGACGCTCCACCAGGTGCCGGCGGACCCGGTCGAGACCACCCGCAGGTATCGCGCGCGGGTCCGCGGGACGTCGATGGTGGTGAGCTGGCCGGTGCCGGTCCCGCTGGCCAGCGTTCGCCAACCGGCGGCGTCGTCGCTGGTCTGCAGGGTCCACGAGCGGGCGTAGTCCCCGGTGCTGGCGCCGGTGTCGAGGACGACCCGGCGGAAGGCCTCCCGGCGGCCGAGGTCGACCTGCAGCTGCTGGCCGGGTGCCTGAGCGACGTCGGTGGACCACCGGGTGGACGCGTCGTCGTCCACCGCGCCCTGCGGCGTCTCGCCGGTCGGCGTCGCGGTGGCCGTCGCCCCGGTCAGCGGCACCAGGTCGTACCCGTCGTCCAGCAGCCGGCTGCGCGGCCAGGTGAACGTCGCCAGCGCCCCGCCGGGCAGGGTGTAGTCGAACGACCGGCCGCCGACCGCGACCGCGAACGTCCGCGGGTCGTCGTTCTCGTTGTGCACGACCAGCGCGGTCGAGCCGTCCGGGTTGCGGAACGCGACGTCCATGATCTGCCCGTTCCAGCCGGTGGTCCCGAAGGACGTGCTGGCGATCCGGACCGCGCCGGGCCGCACGAACTTCGACAGGTGGCCGATCGTGTAGTACTCGGCGTTGGTGGACACCGTGCCGTCGGCCTCGAGGGTCAGCAGGCCGGTGCAGGTGTCGCAGCCGCCGTTGTGCGGGCCGCCGGTGGAGTCGAGCGCGATGTTCCAGGTGATCGCGGTCTTCGCCCAGTTGCGGGTGGTGCCGATGGTGACGTTGCGGGCGTGGAAGGTCAGCGTGTCCCGGAAGAACTTCGCCGGTGGGTCGGTCGGGCCGTGCGATCCGGAGCACTCGGTGAACCAGATCCCCTTGTCCGGGTAGGCGTCGTGCAGCGCGGTCTGCGCGCTCGGGTCGCCGGAGTAGCAGTGGTAGGCGGTGCCGGCCACCCACCTCGCGGCCGGACTGGCGAGCACCTCGTACGGGTAGTCGGTCTCCGGGTCCTCACCCGGCGGGGTGCTGGCGATGTCGCCGGGGTGGGTGGTCCAGTTGTGGTCGTAGGCCAGGATCCTGGTCCGCAGGCCCGCCGCCCGCAGCGCCGGTCCCACCGCCTCGATGAGCTTGACCTCCTGCGCCACCGGCAGGTCCATGCCCGGGTATCCGTTCGGCGTCCGGTTCTGCGGCTCGTTCTGCACGGTGAGGTAGTCGACGGGAACGCCGGCGGCCCGGTACGCCTGGACGAACTTGACGAAGTAGCGGGCGTACGCGGCGTACACGCGGGGGTCGTCCTTGAGCCGGCCGCCGACGAGTGAGTCGGTGGTCTTCATCCACGCCGGCGGGCTCCACGGGGTGGCGATCACCGTCAGCCGCGGGTTCAGCGCCCTGGCCCGGCGCAGCAGCGGCAGGATCTGCGCCCGGTCGTGGGCGATGCTGAAGTGCGCCAGCGCGAAGTCGGTCTGCCCCGGGGGCATGTCGTCGTAGGTGTAGTGCGGCTCGTCGGTGAAGTCCGAGGACCCGATCGGCTGGCGGAGCGCGCTGACCCCGATCCCCCGCACCGGATCGAACAGGCTGCGCATCGCCTGCTCGCGCGCGGCGGGGTCGAGCCGGTAGAGCACGGCGGCCGACGAGTCGGTGATCGACGCCCCGAACCCGTCCATCGACTGGTACGTCCGGCTGGGATCGACGGTGATCGTCAGCTCCCCGCTCGGCCCGGTGCCGAACGCGACGGTGCCGCGGTCGTGCATCAGCTCGGCCCGGTCCGGCGAGGTGACCCAGACCCGCGCGGCCGGTGCGGGGCCGCCGGGGTGGTCGGCGCTGGCGGCGGCGGGCGGGACTACCGCCGCGGTCAGCGCGACCGCGCCGACGACGACGAAGAAGCGACGTTGCCTCATCGAAAGGCCTTTCGGTCCGAAAGGGGCACGAGCTACCCGACTGTTTACCCGCGCCCGTCCCGCGGCTACCCCCGGCCGGTCGAGTCAGAGCACGGGCCGCAGCGGCGGCTCCTGCGGTCCGTACCGGGAGCGCAGCACGGCTGTGACCGCGCGGCGCAACGCGGCCACGTCGCGCCGGCCGGCGACCTGCGCCCACCCGTCCTCGATCGCCTGGTACGCCGCCTCCGCGTCGGCAAGGAACCGGCGCCCGTCCGGGGTGAGCCCGAGGACGGCGGCGCGCCGGTCGCCGGGGTCCTCGCGCCGCTCGACCAGCCCTTCGTCGACGAGCGAGGCGACCACCTTCGCCGCGGCCTGCTTGGTGACCCCGAGCAGCTCCCCCACCTCGCCGATGTTGCGCGGCCGGTCCCGCAGGGCGAGCAGCACGAAGCCCCACATCGGCCGTACCCGCGGCCACCCCGCGCCGGCCAGCCGCTCGTGCAGCTCGTCGATGACGGCGGCCAGCGCCATCGCGAGCAGCCGGCCGAGCGGCTGGTCGCCGGCTAGATCGCCCACGGCGGGGTGAACGGCTCCTCGCCCGGCATCCGGGCCTGACCGCCCACCGGCAGGTACGCGAGGGCGACCACGGGCTCGCCACCCAGCGCGGTCAGGCTGAACGGGGTGTCGGGCGGCACGATGATCGCGCCGCCGGCGCCGACATCGGCGACCCGGCCGCCGATCGAGGCGCGAGCGGTCCCGGACAGGACCACCAGCACCTCCTCGCGGGTGAGCTCGTGCGGGACGGGATCGGCGTGCGGCGGCAGCTCGACCCGCCACACGCAGATCTCGGTGGATCCGGACGACGGCGCGGCCAGCGGCGTGAATCGGGTGCCGGCGAGGTCGTGGACGGCCGCGGTACGGGCATCGGTGACGGGCATGTGAGGATGATAGACAACTTAGTTGTCTTATGTCGAGCGCAACCGCGGATGGCGGCTAGCAGGAACCCGGCACTGCGGGTGGCATGGCCGGCGGCCTCCGGCTGGCCGGGCTGACAGCCGCCGCGCGAGAGGCCATTTTTGCTGTGTCCGGTCGAGGACGCCGACTGTCCACAAAGGAGCATCGACCGCCATGACCGCTGCCTGTCCACACCCGACGATCCGCCAGCCGCGCGGTACCCGAGCGCGGGTTCCGGTCCGGGCGGCCCGGTCACCGGTCGGCGAGCTGCTGGCCGGCCGCTACCGGGTGGCCGAGCTGGTCGGTCACGGCGCGACCGGCGGGGTGTGGCGCGCCGAGGACGAGCTGCTGGACCGGGACGTCGCGGTCAAGCGACTCCCCGACCGGCGGCCGGACGGGTTGGTCGAGGCCCGGATCGCGGCCAGGGTGCGGCATCCGTCGGTGGTCACCGTGCACGACCTGATCGAGCACGACGGGTCGTCCTGGATGGTGATGGACTACTACCCGGGCGGCACGCTGGCCGCGCTGCTGCAGGAGCAGGCCCGGCTGCCCCCGCCGGTGATCGCGGCTCTCGGCCTCCAGCTGGTCACCGCACTGGACGCGGTGCACGCCGCCGGCATCGTGCACTGCGACGTCAAGCCGGCCAACCTGCTGCTCGGCGCGGACGGCCGGCTGGTGCTGGTGGACTTCGGGATCGCCGAGGCCGGCGACTCCGGTCCGGTCAACCCGGTCCGCGCCGAGGGCTTCGTCGTGGGCTCCCCGGCATACATGGCGCCGGAGCTGGTCCGCGGCGAGACCGCGAGTCCGGCGGCCGACGTGTGGTCGCTCGGCGCGACCCTGTACGCCGGGGTCGAGGGGCGCCCGCCGTACGCCGGCGACGCGGTGGAGATCCTCGCGGCGGTGCTCAACGACCCGCCGCCGCCGGCCCGCCGGGCCGGCCGGCTGGCGCCGCTGCTCGACCGGCTGCTGGCCAAGGACCCGGCCGAGCGGCCCGCCCACGCGGCGATCAGGACGGCGCTGGCGGACGTCTCCCTCGCCCCGGCCGCGGCGGTGGCCGCTCGGGGCTGACGACTTCCGGCTAGCCGGGATGCGCGGCGGCGATCCGCGGAGCAACGTTGTCCGCATGACGCTGCGGTGTCTGATCGTCGACGACAGCCCCGCCTTCGTCGCGACCGCCCGCAGCCTGCTGGAGAGCCAAGGGATGAGCGTGCTCGGGGCGGTCGCCACCGGGGCCGACGCGCTGCGGCTGACCGCGGAACTGCGCCCCGACGTCGTGCTGGTCGACCTGGATCTCGGCCCGGAGAGCGGCCTGGAGGTGGCCGCACGGCTGACCCGGTCCGCCGACCCCGCACCGCCGCCGGTGATCCTGATCTCGACGCACGCGCAGGAGGACTTCGCCGACCTCATCGCGGAGAGCCCCGCGGTCGGGTTCATCCCCAAGGTCACCCTGTCCGTCGCCGCCATCCGCGAGCTGCTCGACGGCCGCGGTTCCGCGGATCCGACCGTCACCGGACCCCGAGGAAGGTGACCACGGCGAGCACCCGGCGGTGGTCGTCCTCGGTCTCCGGCAGGTCGAGCTTGGCCAGGATGCTGCGCACGTGCTTCTCGACGGTGCCCTCACTGACCCACAGCCGCCTCGCGATGCCTCCGTTCGACCGGCCCTCCGCCATCAGCGCCAGCACCTCGCGCTCCCGGCCGCTCAGCCGGTCCAGCGGGTCGTGGCGACGGCCGGCCATGACCAGCTCCTGCACCAGCGCGGGGTCGACGACCGACCCGCCCCGCGCGATGCGGTCGAGCGTGTCGGCGAACTCGGCCATGTCGACGACCCGGTCCTTGAGCAGGTAGCCGACCGCGCGGCCGGTGGCCAGCAGGCCCACCGCCTGCTCGACGTCGGCGTGCGCCGACAGGACGAGGATGCCGATCTCCGGATGCTGTTCCCGGATCTCCCGGGCGGCGTCGAGGCCCTCGGTCGTCCTGGTCGGCGGCATCCGGACGTCGACCACGACCACGTCCGGCGCGTGCTCGGCCACCAGCGCCAGCAGCTGTACCGCGTCGCCGGCCTGACCGACCACCTGCATGCCCGACCGCTCGAGCAGGCTGGCCATGCCCTCCCGGAGCAGGACGTCGTCATCGGCCAGCACGATCCGCAGCCCGCCGCCGCTCACCCGGTCACGCCCCGCAAGCCAGGCGGCCCGCCACCATCGGCCGCGTCGTCATCGGCCGGGTGGTCATCGGCTCATTGTCGGTGAGCGGCCGCGAGCCCGGTACCCCTACGCGCGGGTACGGCCGGACACCGGGCCGGCGGCCGCGGGAACGGGATGGCGGCTAGCCGGAAGCTCGGCGCTGCGGATGGCGTGGACGCCGCCTGGAGGCTGGCCGGGCAGACAGCCGGGTCCGCCCGCGGGATCGTCGAGGTGTCGGAGGCCACGCGGCGTCCGGACAAGGGTCCGCAGGAGGGATCGGGGATGTCCAGGACAGCAGAAGCCCGGATACGAGTTCGCCGCCTGCTCATCGGGATCGTCGCCATGCTGGCAGCGCTCACCACGGTGGCCGCCTGCGGCTCGGACTCGGGCGGCGGTGGTGGCGCGACCCCTCCGCCGGCGGCGGCGCCGTCGGCGGCCGGCGGATCGGCCGGGCAGGGTGGGGGGTCCACAGTGGAGATCATGAACTTCATGTTCATGCCGGGCACCCTGACCGTCCCGGTCGGCACCACGGTGACCTGGAGGTTCGACGACTCGACCCAGCACACCGTCAACGCCGACGACAACTCGTTCGCCTCGTCGGCGATGGCGAACGGCCAGACCTTCGCGCACACGTTCACGAGCGCCGGCACGGTGTCCTACCACTGCTCGATACACCCGTTCATGAAGGGCACGATCGTCGTCAAGTAGCGGGTCCGAGCGGCAGCTCGGCGCGCACGGTCGTGCCGGCGCCCCGGGCGCTGGTCAGCCAGACCCGGCCGCCGAGCGCCTCCACCCGGTCCTTGACCCCGATCAGCCCCGAGCCGCCGTCCAGGTCGGCGCCGCCGCGGCCGTCGTCGGTCACCCGGATCCGCAGGACCCCGTCCTCGGCCCCGACGTCCACGGTGGCCGCCGTCGCCTCGGCGTGCTTGGCCGTGTTGGTCAGCATCTCGGCGACCGCGAAGTACGTCGCGATCTCGACCTGCTCGGGCAGCCGGCCACCGACCCGCACGTCGAGGCGGACCGGCACGGTGCAGCGGCGGGCGAGCACGCGCAGCGCGGGACCGAGGCCGCCCTCGGTCAGCGCGGCCGGGTGGATGCCGCGGGCGAGCTCGCGCAGCTCGCCGACCGCCGTGTCGGCCTCGGTGGCGATCGCGTCCAGCCGGGCGGCCAGCTCCGCGGACCCGGTCGACCCGGCCTCCTTGGCCATCCGGGCCTGGATCGCCACGCTGACCAGCCGCTGCTGGGCGCCGTCGTGCAGGTCCCGCTCGATCCGCCGGCGGGTCTGGTCGGCCGCGGCGACGATCCGCGCGCGGGACGCGGTGAGCTCCGCGTACAGCTGGGCGTTGTCGAGGGAGACCGTCAGCTGGGCGGCGATGAGCGTGACCGCGTCGAGCCGCTCGGCCGTGAACGCGCCGCGCAGCAGCCGGTTCTCCAGCAGCAGCACGGCCCGCAGGGCGCCCCTGCCTACGAGCGGCACAGCCAGCAGCGAGCAGCCCTCGACGCCGGCGAAGTACGGGTCGCGGGCGAACCGGTCGTCGCGGGTCGCGTCGCCCAGCACCAGCGGCTCGCCGACCCGCTGGACGTAGCGGAGCACCGAGGCGGGCGCGCCGAGCGCGCCGGCCGGCGTCCCGGGCGGAGCGAGCCAGTCCTGCTCGTCGTCACTCCACAGCACCAGCTGCACCCGGGTGGCACCGGTCATCGTGCTGAGCACCTCGACGATGCGGGCGTGCAGCCGCTCGATGCTGGTCTCCGAGCTCAGCGCCTGGGAGGCGGACAGCACGCCGAGCAGGTCCAGCGTGCCGGTCGTGACCGCCGGTCGCTGCTCCACCGGAACCGGACCGGCGGCCTCGCGCAACGCCGGGTACGCCCAGTCCAGCCGGGCCACCTTCGCGGTCGCGCCCCAGGCCGCGTACGCCTCCCGGGCCCGGGCGAGCAGCTCGCGCCCCGCGTGCTCGGCGCCGTGGGCGAGATGGAAGCGGGCCGCCCGCTCGGTGATCAGCGCGCGGTGCCACGGCCGCTGCCGGTCCGCGACCTCCCGCAGCGCCGCGTCGAACGCGAGCACGGCGGCCCGGAAGTCGCCGACCGCCCAGGCGCGCTCGGCCTCGAGCAGGTGTACCAGGTGCAGGAAGTTGACCGGCGCGTCCGCTGCCCGGGCCGCCAACCACGCCGTCACCTCCGCCAGCTCCCGGACCAGCGCCTCCCGCTCGACCGGGTCGCCGGCGCGGGCCCGCCCGGCAAGGGAGAGCCCGCGCAGCAGCCGGGCGAGGGCGGTCGGATAGTGCCCGCGGGCGGCGGGCAGCAGCGGCATCGCCGCCGCGGAGTGCCGGGCCAGCCCGGCGTCGTCGCCCAGGATGGCGGCGGCGATCGCGCGGTCGATGTGCGCGTGCAGAAGCGCCGACGGGTTGCCGGCGTGCCGGTCGACCGGCATCGGGGCAGCGGCCGCCGGTGTGCCGGGACCGCCTTCGCCGCGCAGCGCGGCGGCAAGCCACCGGTAGCTGTCCAGCCATTGTCCGGTCTGCTCGTTGCCGGTACGGCGGATGAACGCCAGACCGGCGTCCACCTCGGCGACGAAGACGTCCAGCGTCGGCGCGCACTCCAGCAGGCCCACCACCGACGTGTGGTAGGTGTATCCGGCCCAGGCCAGGTCGCCCCCGGCGATCAGGCCTTCCCGGGCCCGGGCCGCTTCCCGTACCGCGTTCTCGATCGGCTCGAACCAGCAGACGATGCCGCCGAACGACGCGCGCACCAGTGAGGTGTCCGGCTCGTAGCCACGGGCGTCCCCGAGCGCCACGACCCGCCCCATCGCCCGGTATCCCGCGGCGTAGTTCTCGTCACGCTTGACCGTCGCGGCATTGGCGGCGACGCCGGTCGGACCGACCAGCGAGCGCGCCGGGCCGTGCTCGAGCCAGATCCGCGGTGCTTGCAGGGTCAGCCACAGGAACAGGGAGAAATCCTCGGGAACGAAGAAGAGCGCCGGCACGAGCGCGCCGATGATGCCGGCCGCGGCCAGCAGCACCGGGTCGGTGAGTTCCGGACGAGCCAGGTCGTCGACCGCGCCGGTGCGCTCGAGCCACCGGTACAGATGGCCGATCTGGTCCTCGACGTCGGCGGCTGAGGGGTCCGGCGGGACGGCGATGCCGAGCTCGCGCAGCAGCCCGACGCCGAGGGCGACCGCGTCGACGAACCGGTTCCGGTGGGTCAGGCTGTGCACCTGCATCGCGGTCGCCTCGGCGCGCTGCACCGCGGTGGGACGCAGGGCCTCGACGGCTCGGTATTCCTCGTCCGCCTCGTCCAGCCGCCCCAGGCCGTAGAGGGCGGCCTGGCGGTCGGTGTGCACCGCGACCAGCGTCGCGGTCTCGCCCGGGTCGATCAGCGTCAGGGTCGCGCCGAGCAACGTGCTGGCCCGCGCGTTGTCCGCGGCGATCGTCCGGGCCTGGGCGGCGGCGTGCCGCAGCAGCCCGGCCACCTGCTGCCGTTCGGTCCGGTCGTCGAGCGCGTCGACCACAGGCAGGTACTGCCCGGCGGCGACCGCGGACAGATCGGGCACCCGGGCCAGCCGCCTGGCCATGGTCAGGTGCAGGTCGCGTCGCCGGTCGGGCGTGAGGCCGCGCACGATGGCCTCCTGGATGCGGTCGTGGCGGAACCGCACCGCCTCCTCGGCGCCCGGCTCGACCACGAGGACGCCCTCGTCGAGGGCCGGGGCGAGCTGCCCTTCCAGGACGTCGGCCGGCTCGCCGGTCGCGGTCTGCAGCACGTTCACCGTCGCCCGCCCGCCGAGGCAGGCCATCGCCTCCACCAGCTGCCGCGACCGCTCCGGCATGGCCGCGGCCGGTGCCGGCAGTGCCCCGTCGGCGTTCGCACGGTCCAGCCGGTCCCGGGCGGTGGCCGGGTCCCAGCGCCAGCCGCTGTCGGTCGCGGTGAGCACGCCCTCCCGGCGCAGGGCGTTGAGCAGTTCCACCGTCTCGTACGGGTTTCCGGCGGTGTGCGGCCCGACCAGCTCGGCCAGCTCCGCCGCGGCGCCCTGGTCCACGTGGAGCATCTCGGCGACCATCCTGGCCAGGCCCGCGCCGGTCAGGTTCGCGAGCCGGAGCAGCCGCACGCCGGTCCGGTCCGGCCACCGGGACAGCGGGCCGGCCAGCGGGTGCGCGCCGTCCGCGGCGTCCTCCCGGTAGGCGCACACGACCAGCAGGCCCGCGATCGGGTCCTCCTCCAGCAGCAGGTCGACGAAGCCGAGCGGGGTACGCGCCACCCACTGCAGGTCGTCGAGGAACAGCACGATCGGCCGTTCCGGCGCGGCGACCGCGCGCAGGACCTCCACGCCGTTGCGCTGACCGCGCATCTGCACGGTGATCGGATCACCGGTGTCGGGCGGCACGGCCAGCAGCGCGCCGTACTCCGGGATCACCGCGGCCATCAGGCCGGCATTGGCACCGAGCGCCGCCCGCATCCGCTCGCGCGCCTCGACGAGCTCGTCCTCCGGCTCGGCCAGCAGCAGCCGGGCGAGCGTGCGGAACGCCCGGTAGACGCCGCTGGACTCCAGGTCCCGCCGGTACTGGTCGAACTTGCCGGCGACGAACCAACCGCCGGCGCGGGTCACCACCGGCCGCAGCTCGTCGATCAACGCGGTCTTGCCCACCCCGGGCGCGCCGCTGACGAGCACCGCCCGGCACCGGCCGGCAAGCGCGTCGTCGAACGCCTCCTCCAGCGCGGCCACCTCCGCGTCGCGGCCGACGAGCCGGGACGGCGGCAGCAACCGCATCGGGACGTCCCGCCGCCCGACGGGCACCGGAGCTGCCGCCGGGCCCGGCCGGCTGTCCCGCAACCGCTGGAGGTCGTGGAGCAAGCCGTCCGCGCTCTGGTAGCGGCTGTCCGGCTCCTTCTCCAGCAGGTGCAGGATGATCTCGGACAGCGGCTCGGGCACGGTCGGGTTGACCTCTGCCGGCGGCACCGGGATCCGGGCGAGATGGTCGTGGCTGAGGCGCAGCGGGTCGCCGGAGCCGAACGGCGGTGCGCCCGTGGCGAGCTCGTACAGCGTCGCGCCCAGCGCGTACAGGTCGGCCCGCTGGTCGACCGAACGGCCGGTGCGCCCGGTCTGCTCCGGGGCGAGGTACGCGAGCGTGCCGACGATCTCGGTGTGGTGGGTGAACTCGGGCCGGATCTCGGCCAGCGGCGTCGCCCGACCGAAGCCGACGAGGCAGGGCGTGCCGTCGCGGGACAGCACGACGTTCGCCGGGGTGATGTCTCGGTGCAGCACGCCCCGGCGGTGCATCCCTGCCAGCGCGCCGGCGAGCGCCGAACCGATCCGGACCACGGCCTCGGCGTCCAGCGGCGCCGGCACGGTGGCCAGGCTGGGACCGCCGAGATCCACCAGCGAGATCGCCCCCGGATACCGCGGCTCGTCGACCGGCTGCACGACCCCGGGGATGCCCAGCAACCGCTCCAGCACCGCCCGCTCCTGCCGCAGCCGGCGCTCGGCGTCCGGCCCGAGCGGCTGCTTGCGCACGATCGTGCGTCCGGGCAGGAAGACGCGGGTGACCCGGGTACGGCCGGACTCGCGCAGCACCTCGGCCGTACCGGGCAGCCCTCCGGCTGTCTCCATCGGCACCTCCACGCGGGCCGGGACGCGGCTCCCGCCGTGCCTACGCCCGGCCGACCCACCTGCGCAAGAGTCGCATCCGAGGCGGGGCCACCGTCATACCAGCTAGCCGGAAGACCGAGGCTGCGGATGGCATGGACCCCGGTAGGCGGCTGGCCGGGCTGACGGCGGACGTGCCGGCGGCGATGGTTGATGCGACCGAGCTTGAGCGGTGCGAAACCGGAGGTGGCTCATGAGCGCGGCACCGGCCCCGCCGGAGATCCTCGACGGTGGCGCAGGGTTCCCGGGCGGGGGTCCGGCAGCCGACCTGCGGGCCGTCTTCGGCGACCTGATGCGGCTGCACGCGGAGGCGGCGGGGATCCGGGCCGAGGCGCGCCACCGGGTGCCGCACGACCTGGACGAGCGGCTCGCCGGGCTGGCCAGGGGTCTCGGCCGGGCCGCCGGCCGGCTGTCGACCTCCTGCCCGTCCCCGCGCGCCGTCCGGTCCGGCCGGCACGGCCACGGCCACGGTTGGGCCGCACTGACGCCGGCGGAGCTGGACGTGATCCGGGTCGTGGTCGCCGGCCGCACCAACCGGCAGGCGGCCGCGCAGCTGTTCCTGTCGCCGCACACGGTGAGCTCGCACCTCCGGCACGCGTACGCGAAGCTCGGCATCAACTCCCGCGTCGAGCTGGTCCGCGCGGCCGTGGCCACCGACGTCCCCGGCCAGGACCTGTAACGCGGACGGTCGCGTCGTCCTCGCGGTCCCGAGGTCCGGCCGGTCACTCGAGGGTGACCAGACCATCGGCGATCTCGACGAGTGCGTCGAGCGGCAGGACGGGTGACATCAGCTGGACCCCGTCGCCGTCCTCGACCCAGTGCAGGGAGGTCTCCCCCGGTGCGCTGCCCCACTCGCCCGGCACTCCGCGCACGCTCGTGACGCCGGTGGATTCGAAGAAGGCGGGATGCGAGACGACGCCGAGCTGCGAAGGGCCCTGATTCAGGAGGAACTCGCCGCCCGGCCCGGTGAACCACTGCGTCCAGGCCGGACCGTGCCCGCTCTCGGCCCGCGGCAGCCAGCCGGAGGCGGGGTGGACCGTGAGCACCCGGCGGACGACCGGCACCGCCGACCCGGTCGACCGGTCGATCACCGGCCGGTCGCCCGGCGGCCGGACCAGCTCGACCGTGAGCAGGTAGGGGGCGCCGGCGAGATGGTGGGCCTGCGGTTCGGCATCCGGGAGCTGCTCCTGGACGACCAGCTCGATCAGCTCGTCGGTCTCGGTGACCTCGGCCTGGTAGCCGCGCCACTCCGGGTCCGCCGGTCCGCGGTCCACCGGGGGCGACCCGACGATCGACACGGACAAGGTCGTCCCGGCGACCCGCACGCCCTGGATCCGCACGCTGCGACCCAGTCGGCCGCCCCAGCCGCTCACGCTGCCCTCACCCCCACCGCGATCCTGGAGATCCGCCGGCCGCGGGCGGCGCGGCGCGGAGAACCCCGTCGGCGGCTGCCGCCGGTCTCAGTCGGTGTGGTGGACGATGTTGACCACGTTGCCGTCGGGGGCGCGTACCAGAAACCGGTGCACTCCCCATTCCTCGGTGGTCAACGGGTGGACGATCTCGTAGCCGAGCCGCTGCGCCTGCTCGTAGGCACCCTCGACGTCGTCGGTGTGGATGGAGATGACCGCGTCCTCCGCGGCGGCGGCATCGCGGGTCAGCAACTGGACCCGCGCCCCGGTCTCGGGTGAGGTGTAGCGCGCCACCCAGCCCATGTTGAACTCCTCGGTGGTCAGCCCGAGGAAGTCGGTGTAGAAGCCCTTCGCGGCCTCGATGTCGGCCACCCGAAGGTTGGGCATGATGCGCCTGGCCCGCATGCGGTCCTCCTGCCTACGACGGACGTGCACGATGATCGTCCGCACGGTACGACCATCCGGCAAGCACCCGCAGCGCCGGTGCCGGTGCCGGCGGGCGGTGGTCCGGGATACTCGGCCGGGTGAGCTCATCCGGTGCGGGGAACCTCGTGACGATCACCCAGGCGCCGCTGGCCGTCGAGGACCTGCTGGCGGTCGTCGACGGGGCGCGGGTGGAGCTTGACGACGCGACCCGGGCCCGGATCGCCGCCGGCCGGGCGGTGGTCGACCGGGCGCTCGCCGACGGCCAGCCCGTCTACGGCCTGACCACCCAGGTCGGCCACGCCAGGAACACCAGGCTCACCGAGGAGGAGATCCTCGGCGAGCAGCGCTTCCTCGTCATCTCGCACGGCGGCGGGATCGGCCCGCCGCTGCCGACCCCGATCGTGCGGGCCGCCCTCGCCGTCCGGCTGAACGGCATCGCCCGCGGGGGATCCGGCGCCAGCGTCGCGGTCGCCGAGATCCTGGCCGCGATGCTGAACGCCGGCGTGCATCCGGTCGCCGCGGGGACCGCGTCGGTCGGGGCGGCCGACGTCTCGCAGATGGCTGCCATGGCCCAGGTGACCATCGGCCTCGGGCGGGCCGAGTACCGGGGCGAGGTGGTCTCCGGCGCCGAGGCGCTGCGCCGGGCGGGGATCGCGCCGCTGGAGCTCGGCGGCAAGGACGGGCTGGCGCTCATCTCCGCCAACGGCGTGTCGGTCGGCCAGGCGGCGCTGGTCGTCGCCCGCGCCGCGGCGGTGGCGGAGGCGGCCGACCTCGCCGCCGCGCTGTCGATGGAGGCCATCGAGGCCAACACGTCGATCCTGCAACCCGCGGTGGGGCTGGCCAAGCCCATCCGGGGGCAGGTCGCGGCCGCGGACCACCTGCGCGCGGTGCTCGCCGGCAGCCCGCTGCTCGTCCCGGCCGCCGAGCGGTCCGTCCAGGACCCGCTGTCGTTCCGGGTCGTGCCGCAGGTGCACGGAGCGCTGCGCGAGTACGTGACGGCGGCGCGGGACGCGGTGACGACGGAGCTCAACGCCGCCACCGACAATCCCCTCGTCTCGGTGGCCGACCAGGTGCTGGTCAGCAACGGCAACTTCCATCCGGTCGTCATGACGATCGCGCACGACGCGCTCCGGATCGCGCTGGCCCAGGTGGGACAGCTGAGCGAGCGGCGGATGGGCCACCTGTGGGACGCCTTCTTCCGGCATCCGGCGAGCAGCCTGCCCACGGTGGGATACGGCCTGCAGCTGCGCTACCCGGCGGCCGCCCTGTTCCCCGAGCTGAAGCAGCTCGCGGCGCCGGCGAGCCTCGACACGCCGCCGCTCGACCTCGACGTCGAGGACCACGGCACCAGCGCGCCGCTCAGCGTGCGGAAGACCGACGCGGCGCTCGGCCTGCTCGAGGACCTGCTGGCGATCGAGCTGCTGCTGGCCCGGGACGTGCTGGCGACGGCGCCCCTCCCGCCCGCGCTCGGCGCCGGCACGGGAGCGGTCCTGCGGACGGTCGAGGAGGCCGTCGCCGCCGCCGAGCCGTACCCGGACGCCGTCCACCGGGCGCTGCGCGAGCGCTTCCCGGACCGCCCGGTAACCAGGGATCGCTAGTGTCGAGGTGCGTCGGTCGGGGTCGCCCGGGAGGGCGGGCCGTGGGAGCTGGGAGCTGACATGGGCGACGGTGGCACGGTGGCCGTGGCGGTGGTGGGAAACCGCATCGAGGCGGAGCTGATCGCCGGGCTGCTGCGCAGTCACGGGGTCCGCGCCGCGGTGACGGCGGACGACGCCGGCGGCCAGGAACCGCAGTTGCAGCTGGGCGGCGTCCGGGTGCTGGTGGCCCGCGCCGACGAGGACGTCGCCCGCGAACTCCTCGCCGCCGACGACACCGACGACACCGACGACACCGACGCGGCCAGCGACCGTTAGCTAGCCGGGAGCGGGCGGCAGCGCGAGATACTGGTGCACCTGGTGGATGCACATCGAACCCTCGCCCACGGCCGAGGCGACCCGCTTCACCGAGCCGTGCCGGACGTCGCCGACGGCGAACACGCCCGGCATGGTCGTCTCCAGCGGAAGAGGTGCCCGCTCCAGCGGCCAGCTCCCGCGGGCGTCCGGTCCGGTGAGCAGGTAACCCCACCGGTCGCGGTCGAGCCGGTCCGGCAGCCACTCGGTGAACGGCTCGGCGCCGATCAGGACGAACAGCCCGGTCGCCGGCATCGACCCGACGTCGCCGGAGCGCCGATCCCGCACCCGCAGGTGTTCCAGCCGGCCGTCGCCACCGCCGCCCACCACCTCGACGCCGTACCGGACGTCCACAGTGGACGCGGCGTCGATCTGCTGGACCAGGTAGTCGGACATGCTCTCGGCCAGCGACCGCGAGCGGACCAGCACCGAGACCTGCCGCGCGTACCTCGACAGGTGCAGCGCGGCCTGTCCGGCCGAGTTCCCGCCGCCGACGACGACCGCGTGCCGGCCGGTCATCGCCTGCGCCTGCACGGTGGCGGCACCGTAGAACACGCCGGCGCCGACCAGGCCCTCGAGCTCGGGAACGCCGAGGCGACGGTACGAGGCGCCGCTGGCGATGATCACGGCCCGGCCGGTGACCTCGCTGCCGTCCTGCAGCCCGAGGACGTAGCCGCCGCTCCCGGTCATCGAGGTGGCCGGGTTGCCGTAGACGAACTGCGTCCCGAACGTCCACGCCTGCTGGTACGCCCGCCAGGCCAGCTCGACCCCGCTGACGCCCCACGGGAAGCCCGGGTAGTTGCGGATCAGTGAGCTGGTCCCGGCCTGGCCGCCGAACGCCTCCCGCTCGAGCACCGCGGTCCGCAGGCCCTCGGAGGTCCCGTAGACCGCCGCGGCCAGCCCGGCCGGCCCGGCACCCACGATCAGCAGGTCGTAGGTCCGTTCCGGTGGCCGCACGTCGACACCGAGCGCCTGCCCGACCTCGGCATTGGTGGGATCGACGAGCACCGCCCCGCTGTAGAGCGCCACCACCGGACCCTGCTCGGCTCGCAGCCCGAGCCGGTCCAGCGCTGCGAGCCCGGCCGCGGAGTCGTTGCGGTGGAAGCCGAACGGGACGTTGTTACGAGCGAGCAGGTCGCGGATCTCGTGCGAGCGGGCCTGGTTCTCGCCGCCGATCACCGTCACCGCCTCGTACCGGCCGCCCCGGTGCCGCCACCACTCCCCCAGCGACGCGGTCAGCGCCAGGTGGAACTCCTCGTCCGGTGACCAGGACGGCTTCGGGAGGTAGAACTCGATCTGTCCGAGCGCCGTGGCGGCGATGATCGGCGCGCCGGTCGACCGGTCTCCCCACGAGATCAGCAGCCCGCGCCGGGCGGTCGGATGCAGCTCACGCACCTGCGCCAGCAGCTCTGTGCCGCTCGTCGCCGGCATCCACTGGTCGGCCAGGACCAGCGCCACATCCCCGTTCTCGGCCCTCAGCCCGGTGAGGACCGCCAGCGCGGCCCGCGCCGACCCGCACGCGACGATCCGGTAGTGGGCGCCGTAACGGGACTCCAGCTCCTGGCTCAGCGCCCGTAGGCTGTCCGCCTCGTCGTCGACGACGAGCACCACCGGCATCGTCACCCGCCCGACCGTACCCGGCGCGACCGGCGGCCGGGCCGGATTCAGTCGCCGGCGAGCACGTCCGGGCCGGCCACGCGCACCGGGACGGTCGTCCGCCGGAACGCGGCGGCGCTGACCGAAGCCCGACGTCCGTGGCGCTGAAGCTCGCTGCCGAGCGAACTCGTGTGGTAGCAAGGGGGATGGTCGGCGCCCGGCCCGCCCACGACCCGCTGCGCGAGGAGCGGGTGGAACGGGTTCGGCTCGGGATCTGCGAGACCATCGTCCCGTTCGACCTCCGCGTCGGGGCGGACGAGGACTGCCGGACCGAGATCCACTCCCTCGACCTCGGCATGATCAGGATCGTCTGCGCCTCGGGCGGGCCGCTCGAGGGAGAGGTGCTCCGTACGCCCCGGCTGATCCGCGACTCGGATCCCGACCTGTGCAAGATCGACGTGCAGCTTCGCGGGCGGGGTGTCCTCGAGCAGGACGACCGGCAGGCCGAGCTGGCGCCGGGGGCGTTCAGCTTCGTCGACCTGTCCCGGCCCTGCCAGCTGGCCGGTGGGCTCAACGGCGTGGCCGCCGTGATGTTCCCGCGTTCGCTGCTGCCGCTGCGCTACCGGGACACCAAGCAGCTCGCCGGCGTCCGGTTCGACCCGCGGGAGCCCAACAGCGCGCTGGTCGGCCTGCTGGTCGGCAAGGTCGCGGGCAACCTGGACGAGCACGTGACCCCGGCGAACACCCGGATCGGTGGGGCCATCTTCGACCTGATCCTCGCCGCGCTGTCGGTCCGGCTCGACCGGGTCGACGCGATCCCGGCGGACACGCGGCTGCGGGCGTTGGGGTGGCAGGTCAAGAGCTTCATCGAGGATCAGCTGAGCGACCCGCGGCTGACGCCGGGGCAGATCGCCGCCGCGCATCACATCTCGCTGCGCTACCTGTACCGGGTCTTCGAGGCGGAGCAGACCTCGGTCGGCTCGTGGATCCGCGGTCGCCGGCTCGACCACTGCCGCCGGGACCTCACCGATCCGGCGCTGGCCGGACGTCCGGTCAGCGCGGTCGGTGCCCGGTGGGGGTTCGTCGACGCCACGCACTTCACCCGCGCATTCAAGGCGGCGTACGGCGTGACGCCCGGCGACTACCGGCGCCTCTGCGTCGGACCGGACCGATCCCCCAACTGACCCCGGCGGGCACCGGCGGGCACGGGCGGGCACGGGCGGGCACCGGCGGGCACCGGCGGGCA